>JAABUQ010011357.1_pt1 | contig 11387 bp, 9 predicted proteins | sample 5560001 | NCBI WGS metagenome assembly JAABUQ01 (sample SAMN10711888, study PRJNA513371) | rock metagenome | isolation source: Antarctica rocks | place: Antarctica: Victoria Land, Finger Mt nord | collected 2015-12-18
GGCACCGACATCAAACTCGGCGGCAACGCCGAGATGCGGGTCAAGCTCGAGATCAAGGGCGAGGACGACCCGGTCCGCACCGCCGCGATCCAGGACGAGGTCATCCGCAACCACGAGATCGTCAAGGCGGCGGGCGGTTTGTTGGTGATCGGAACCGAGCGCCACGAGAGCCGCCGGATCGACAACCAGCTCCGCGGCCGCTCCGGACGCCAGGGCGACCCCGGCGCGTCGCGCTTCTTCCTCAGCCTCGAGGACGACCTGATGCGCATCTTCGGCTCCGACCGGATGGGCGGCATGCTGCAGCGCCTCGGGCTCAAGGACGGCGAGGCGATCGTCCATCCCTGGATCAACAAGGCGCTCGAGAAGGCGCAAAAGAAGGTCGAAGCGCGCAACTTCGACATGCGCAAGAACGTGCTGAAATACGACGACGTCATGAACAACCAGCGCCGCGAGGTGTATGCCCAGCGCCGCGAGTTCATGAACGCCGACAATGTCTCCGAGACCGTGGCCGAGATGCGCCGCGACATCGTCGCCGCCCTGATCGCGCGCCGGATCCCGGAAAAAGCCTACGCCGAGCAGTGGCAGACCGCCGAGCTCGCCGAGGACATGAAGCGGCTGCTCAACGCGGACCTGCCGATCGTCGATTGGGGCCGCGAGGAGGGGATGGACGAGACCGGCATCCGCGAGCGGATCGACGCCGCGGCAGACCAGCTGCTGGCGGCCAAGGCGGCCAATTTCGGCCCGGAGCTGATGCGCTTCGTCGAGAAGAGCCTGCTGCTGCAGACGCTGGACGCGGTCTGGAAGGAGCACCTGTTGGCGCTCGACCACCTGCGCCAGGGCATCGGCCTGCGCGCCTACGGCCAGCGCGACCCGCTCAACGAATACAAGAGCGAGGCGTTCGCGATGTTCAACGCCATGCTCGACGAGCTCAAGGAACGCGTCACGTCGCTATTGTATCGCGTCGAGATCGGCCCCGAAGCGCCGCCCGCGCCGCTGTTCCAGCCCGAGCCGCTGCCCGCCTCGCAGATCCACTACTCCGACCCGGCCGCCAGCGCCCCCTATGCCGGCGGCGACGTCCTCGAAGCCGAGCGCCCGGCCCCCGCGGTCGACCCGGCCGACCCGGCGACATGGAAGAACATCTCCCGCAACGCGCCATGCCCGTGCGGCTCGGGCAAGAAGTACAAGCACTGCCACGGCAAGGTCTGAACCGGCCGGCCGCAGCTCAACCCGGGGCGAGCACCCGCGGGGTATCGCGGCGCTCGGCCTGCAGCTCCGCCAGCGCCGCCACTAGCTTCTGCACATAGGCTTCGGTGCTGAACTCGGCATCGAACCGCCGCGCGGCGTTGTCGCCGAGGCGGGCGCAAAGCGCGGGATCGTCGAGCAGGAGGGCGATCTTGGCCCGCAGGTCGGCCGGGTCGGAGGGCGCGACGAACAGCGCCTCCACCCCGTCGGACGCATATTCGCGGGTGGTCGAGGTGTCGGTGATGACGACCGGCTTGCGCAGGCCGAACGCGTGCAGCAGCACCATCTGCCCGGCCGAGATGTCCTGGTGCGACAGCGGGATCACGACGATGCGGGCGCGGGCGAGCTCCTCCATGTAGGCGTCGCCCGAGCAGCTGCGCAGGATGGCGATCCGGTCGGAGGCGGGGACGTCCTGGGTCGGGCGCTCCCAATCGCAGATCACGCGCAGATGGCACGGCAGTCCGTCGACCGCCTTGGCCAGCGTCGCGTAATCCCGTCCCGAGCGGCCCGCGGTCACGATGATATCCGACTCCGCAGCCTGGCTGCCGTACTCGGCGCAGAGCCGTTCGCGCCCGGTCACCGTCATCGCGTAGGGCAGGCAAATGAAGCGGGTGCGCGCGCCGGGGAACTGCTTGGCGTAGGCCTCGGCTTCGATCTTGGAATGACAGATCGCGGCGTCGACGAAGCGCAGGACCATCGAGTAGTGCGCATGGTGCAGCCGCCGCGCGGTCGGGTTGGCCCGCGGCGTGGCGATGAACGTCTCGAACACGATCAGCGTGCGGCTGCGCAGCATCGCGCGGGCGAGGCCGAACACCATCGCCTCGACGTCGGAGGTGACGATGACCGCGTCGGGCGGCGTCGGGCTGCGCAGCGAGGCGAGCGCCTGGCGCAGGGCGACCCGGAACAGCCGCGGATAGACGCGCAGCAGCAGCGTCGCCCGCGTCTTGTATTGCCGGTCGACGGTTTCGGCGAACATCCGATACGGCACGCCCAGGCGGCGAAGCTCGGTGGCAAACGGCGTCTGCTCGACGTCGCTCGAGTATTTCGGGAAGAAATGGAGCATGCCGTGCCGAGGGACCGTGGGACTCTGGGTTATCGGGCGAGATGGCACGAAAGCGCGACCATCGGCAATAACGTCACGGTGGTGGGCCGTGGCTCTGGAGCGCGGCGTCGATGACACGCCGGTCGATCGTGCCCCATGGATCGCGCGAGCCGGCCAGGAAGCGGCGGAAGATCGCGTAGTGTTCGCCGCTGACGGCGTGCAGGCGGCGGAGTTCGGCGAGCGGGTCGGGATGGTCGTCGGCGCGGATGTCGAGATCGGGGTAGGCATCGGCGGTGCAGACCTTGAGCGCCGCACTCTGGCGCCCGCGCTTGTCGCCGCCCACCGCCTCGCCGGCCTCGAGGGCGGCCATCAGGCGGGGCGCGAGGTCGCCCTGGGCGCGGTCGAACCCCTCCAGCATCGCCTCGACGACGGCGGGCCCGGCGAGCATGTTGCCGGCGGCCGAGACGTCGACGCCTCGTGCCTGGCCGGCCCAGGTCACGCAGTTGTCGCCAGTATGCTGCGCGATGCGGCCGCCGGCGTCGATGACGTGAAGCTGGCGCTGGTCGCGGCCGGGGTCGGGATCGACGAGCGCAGCCACGATCGCCGCGGGCTCGCGCCCTTCGCGCAGGAGGCGGAGCGCGTCGGGGCCGTAGAGCGGGTTGACGAGGGCTTGGGTGGAGACGGCGCCGACATGGCCCTCGACGTGGATGCAGAGTGCCCCGACGGCGAAGAAGCGGGAGGCGACGGCGGCGCCGATCGCGCCGGTGGCCGGGTCGCGGGCGAGGAGGGAGAAGGTCATGCGGGGATCTTGCCGGGTTGGGGTGCGCTCCGCCATACCGTGGGCGATGGTTCGGATCCTGATTATCCTGTGTGTCTTGTCGGTCGGTGCGGCGGCAGCGCCCCCCGCGTCCGCGTCCGTGCCCGTGGCCTTGTCGTGTGAGCGGGCGATCGCGGCGGCCGAGCGTCAGGGGCGGACGGCGCCGGGCCTGTTGCGGGCGATCGGCTTGGTGGAGAGCGGGCGCCGCGACGGCCGCGGCGAGCGGCGGCCCTGGCCGTGGACGGTCACGGCCGAGGGGGTCGGGACCTACTATCCCGAGAAGGCGGACGCCATCGCCGCGGTACAGGCGCTGCAGTCGCGCGGGGTCACCTCGATCGATGTCGGCTGCATGCAGGTCAATCTGCAGTATCATCCGGCGGCGTTTCGTTCGCTCGACGACGCGTTCGAGCCGGGGCCGAATGCGGCCTACGCGGCGCGCTTCCTCGGCAGCCTCTACGGCAAGTTCGGCGATTGGGCCGCCGCCGCCGCCGCCTATCACTCGCAGACGCCTGGCCCGGCGGCCGACTACGCCCGCCTGATCGCCGCCGTTTGGTCCGGCGCGCCGGTCCCGGTGGTCCAGGCAGCCGACGGGGCGGAGATCGTCCGTCTCCCCGGCGGTGGCCAGATGCGGGTCTTCCGCAGCGCCGAGTCGGGCGGGCATGGCCGCGTGTTCGGCGTGCTGAACTAAGGGGTTAGCAAAACCGGCCGCCTACTTACGTCGGCACGATGGACCAGAACTCCGCGCCCGACACCGCCGTGCTGCGGGGCTTCGAAGCCGCCAATGAGGACCTGCCGCTGCCGCTGCTGTCGCTGGACAAGCCGTTGCTGTGGGCGGTGCAGGTCCGCCTGGCCGAGCACGGCGTGCTGGACCCGCCGCCCGACGAATTTCTCGGCCCGGCGGTGATTTGGGCGCTGATGGAGATAGCATCGACGGCCGGGCTGAAGTTCGAGATGGCGTTCACGCCGGCGCTGGCCCGGCTGCTGTGCGACGACGCGCGGTATTCCCCCTGCAAGCCGGCGAGGGGTTCGCCGGGCGCGTGCTGGCCGCCTTGCGCCAGGACGGGATCGAGCACCCGGTCGACGAACTCGGCCCGCCGCGGCTCGAGCCCGGCCAATACAAGGCCTGGGTCACCGGCACGACCGCGATCGGCACCAAGCTCGAGCAGGAATCGTTGATCCAGGTGATCGAATTGCCGGTCCGGCGCGACGCCGACGGAGACCATCATCGCCAGGGCGATCCGCGCCATCGAGGCCAGTTCGTGATCGACCAGCACGGCTCGCTGGAAGCGCCAATGGACGCGGTCGGCGACAGCGCGGTCGGCTGCCTGGTCGGGCAGAGCCAGACGGGGCACGCCGAGTTCATGGCGCTGCTGCGGTCCGACCCGCGCTGGCGGGCGAGCAATGCCTACCGGTTCATGACCTCGCTGCTGACCCTTGCAGAGCTGGACTGCGCCGATTGAGCTACGGCTGCGCCGACGGGGCATCACGGCTGCGCAGACGGGGCATCACGGCTGCGCCGACGGGGCATCACGGCTGCGCAGACGGGGCATCACGGCTGCGCCGACGGGGCATCACGGCTGCGCCGACGGGGCATCACGGCTGCGCCGACGGGGCATCACGGCTGCGCAGACGGGGGCATGACGGCGGCGCCGGCGGCGGCTAGCTTGGCGCCATGCTGGTGACCGAACCCTCCGTTCAGACTGACTCGATGGCCGGCTGGATCCGGCTAGCGATCTGCGTCGCGATCTGCTCGGTGGGCGGCGTGGCGATGTGGTCGGTGGTCGTGGTGCTGCCGGAGGTCCAGGCCGAGTTCGGGGTGGACCGGGGTACGGCGTCGCTGACTTATTCGGCCGTCATGGCGGGGTTTGCGGTGGGCAGCGTGCTGCTTGGTCGGGTGACGGATCGGTTCGGGGTACGGTGGCCGGCATTCATCGCGTCGGCGGTGATGGCGGCGGGATACGCGCTGGCGGGCGGCGCGGGGTCGTTCTGGCTGTTCGTGCTGGCGCACTTTCTGCTGATCGGAATGCTGGGCGGGGCGGTGACGTTCGGGCCGATGATGGCGCACGTGTCGCTGTGGTTCGTGCGGCGGCGCGGCATCGCGGTGGCCCTGTGCGCGTCGGGCAGCTATTTCGCCGGCACGTTCTGGCCGCCGGTGCTGCAGCATTTCGTGCGCGAGGATGGCTGGCGGGCGACCTATGTGGGCGTCGGCGTATTCTGTGCGACGACGATGCTGCCGTTGGCGCTGCTGCTGCGCGGGCGGGTGCCGGCGGCAGTGGCGGCGCCCTCGAGCGGTCCGGGGGCGCTGGTGGCGATCGATCTGTCGCCGCGGATGGTGCAGGGGCTGCTGATCGTGGCCGGGCTGGCGTGCTGCATGGCGATGGCGACGCCGCAGGTGCACATCGTCGCCTACTGCGCCGACCTCGGTTACGGCGCAGCGCGCGGGGCGGAGATGCTCTCGCTGATGCTGGCGTTCGGCGTGGTGAGCCGGATCGGCAGCGGCTGGCTCGCAGACCGGGTCGGCGGCGTGCGAACCCTGCTGCTCGGCTCGGCGCTGCAGGGCGCGGCGTTGCTGCTGTACACCCAGTTCGACGGATTGTGGTCGCTCTACGTGATCTCGGCGATGTTCGGCCTGTTCCAGGGCGGGATCGTGCCGAGCTATGCGGTCGTCGTGCGCGAGTGTTTCCCGGCGCGCGAGGCGGGCGGGCGGATCGGCCTGGTGCTGATGGCGACCATGATCGGCATGGCGCTGGGCGGCTGGTTCGCGGGCGCGGTCGACGCGTGGAGCGGCAGCTACCGCATGTCGTTCGCGGCGGGGATGCTGTGGAACGCGCTCAACCTGGCGATCGTGGTGACGCTGCTGCTGCGGCAGGGTGCCGGCCCGTCTTTCCGAGCGTTCCGGCAGCCCGCTAGCCTGGCTTGATACCGGCGTCAGTTTGATACGGGCGCAAGCAGCGGAGCGATGGCGCAAGCCGGATCGGGTATGACCGGCGCCATGCACGATCGGATCGAGGCGCTGGAGTGGGACCGGATCGGGCGCGACCTGGCCGAGTTTGGCTGTGCGACCACCGGGATCCTGCTCCCGCCCGCCACCTGCGAGGCGCTCGCGCACGGCTATGACGACGACGCGCGCTATCGCTCCCGGATCGTGATGGCGCGGCACGGGTTCGGGCGCGGCGAGTACAAGTATTTCGCCTACCAGCTGCCGGCGGAGGTGCAGGCGTTGCGCACCTGGCTGTATCCGCCGCTGGCCGCCATTGCGCGCGACTGGGCGCGGGCGCTGGGGCGGGAGGCGAACTACCCGCCGGCCCACGACGAATACCTGGGCCTCTGCCATGCCGCCGGGCAGACCCGGCCGACACCGTTGCTGCTGCAATACGGCCCCGGCGATTACAATTGCCTGCATCAGGACCTCTACGGCGATCTGCATTTCCCGCTGCAGGTCGCTTTCCTCCTCAGCCGCCCCGGCGCCGACTTCGAAGGCGGCGAATTCGTGCTCACGGAGCAGCGCCCGCGCATGCAGTCGCGCGCCGAGGTGATCCCGCTGCGGCAGGGCGAGGGCGTGATCTTCGCGGTCAATCAGCGGCCGGTGCAGGGCGCGCGGGGGGTCTACCGCGTCACCATGCGCCACGGGGTGAGCCGCCTGCGCGCCGGGCGGCGGCATACGCTGGGCATCATCTTCCACGACGCCCGTTAAGGATCGGGGAGGCAGGGTGGCGTAGGCCGCCCGGCTCGACGTGCCGTCGCGCTCACGGACGCTGACCGGCGGGCCGGTGCCGCGCTCGTCGGCGGTGCCTGACATCGGGGGGCAGGGTGCCTATCTTGGCTGCAGACGGAGGAGAGCCCCATGCTGAACCAAATTGCTCCGCTGCCGCTGCGCGACCCCAGCCTGTTCCGGCAAACCTGCGCGGTCGGCGGCCACTGGATCGAGGCGCAGAGCGGCCAGACTATCGAGGTCCGCAACCCGGCCAACGGCGAACTCGTCGGCACCGTGCCGGCCTTGGGCGCGGCGGAAACGCGGCGTGCGATCGAGGCGGCGCACCGCGCCTACCCGGCCTGGCGCGCGATGTTGGCCAAAGAGCGGGCGACGATCCTGCGCCGCTTGTTCGACCTGATGATCGCCAACACCGACGATCTGGCGCTCATCATGACGGCCGAGCAGGGCAAGCCGCTGGCCGAGAGCAAGGGCGAGATCGCCTATGCCGCGAGCTTCATCGAGTGGTTCGCCGAAGAGGGCAAGCGGGTCTATGGCGACACCATCCCGCCGCCGGCCAAGGGGCGCCGGATCATCGTGCAGAAGGAGCCGATCGGCGTGTTCGCGGCGATTACGCCATGGAATTTCCCGGCCGCGATGATCACGCGCAAGGCGGGGCCGGGCTGGGCCGCGGGCTGCACCGGGGTGATCCGTCCGGCGAGCCAGACCCCATTTTCGGCGCTCGCGCTGGCGGTTTTGGCCGAGCGCGCGGGGATGCCGCCGGGCGTCTGCAACGTGATCACCGGGCCGTCCGGGGCCGTCGGCGGCGAGCTGACGAGCAATCCGCTCGTGCGCAAGCTGACCTTCACCGGATCGACCGAGGTGGGCGCGAAGCTGCTGGCCGCGATCGCGCCGACGGTCAAGAAAGCGAGCATGGAGCTCGGCGGTAACGCGCCGTTCATTGTTTTCGACGATGCTGATCTCGACGCGGCCGTCGCGGGAGCCATGGCCAGCAAATATCGCAACACCGGGCAGACGTGCGTCTGCGCGAACCGGATGCTGGTGCAGGCGGGGGTCTATGACGCGTTCGCCGGCAAGTTGAAGGAGGCAGTGTCGAAGCTGAAGGTCGGCAACGGGATGGAGGAGGGAGTAACCCAAGGGCCGCTGATCAATGCCGACGCGGTCGCGAAGGTAGAAGCGCATATCGCCGACGCACGCCAGCGCGGGGCGCATGTGTTGATCGGTGGCGAACGGCACGCGTTGGGCGGCAATTTCTTTCAGCCGACAATCCTGACGGATGTGCCGCGTCAAGCGGACATCTTCCGCGACGAGACGTTCGGCCCGGTGGCGCCTCTGTTCAAGTTCGAGACCGAGGAGCAAGCGATCGAGTTGGCCAACGACACCGAGTTCGGCTTGGCAGCCTACTTCTACAGCCGCGACATCGGCCGGATCTTCCGAGTGGCCGAGGCGCTCGAATACGGGATCATCGGCATCAACGAAGGCCTCATCTCCACTGAGGTCGCGCCGTTCGGCGGCATGAAGAGCAGCGGTCTGGGGCGCGAGGGCGGCAGATACGGGATCGAAGATTACCTCGAGGTCAAATACCTCGCGCTCGGCGGGATCGGCAGTTGAGCGGTCGCGACTACGACCTGTTCGTCATCGGCGGCGGCTCCGGCGGTGTGCGCTGCGCCCGGATCGCGGCCGGGCACGGCGCCAAGGTTGCCGTAGCGGAGGATACGCATTGGGGCGGAACCTGCGTCAACGTGGGCTGCGTGCCCAAGAAGATCATGGTCCAAGCCTCGGAATACGGGCGGACCGCGCGGGATTCGCATGGCTTCGGATGGAGCGGCCCGGCGCCGCAGCACGATTGGGCGACGCTGATCGCGCACAAGGATGCGGAGATCGCCCGGCTGAACGCGACCTACCGGCGGATGCTGAGCGAGAGCGGGGTGACGATGTTCGACGCCCATGCGTCGTTCCTCGATGAGCATACGCTCGAGGTGGGCGGCCGCCGGGTCACGGCGGAGCGGATCGTGATCGCGACGGGCGGGGCACCGGCGGTGCGGCCGCCGATCGAGGGGATGGAACACGGCATCACGTCGGACGAGGCATTCGAGCTGAAAGCCTTGCCGCGCCGGGTGTTGATGGTGGGTGGCGGCTACATCGCGGTGGAGTTCGCGGGGATCTTCGCCGGGCTGGGGGCGGAGACGCATCTGGTGTTCCGGCAGCATTTGCCGTTGCGCGGGTTCGATCATGAGGTGCGCGAAGGGCTCGCCGAGGCCATGGCGGCCGAGGGGATGCACCTGCATCCGAGCCAGACGGTGCACAAGGTCGAACGACGCGGCGAGGTTCGGCACGTCACGCTCACGAGCGGCAAGGAGGTCGAGGTCGACCTGGTGTTCTTCGCCGTCGGTCGCGCGCCGCGCACGCGCGGGCTCGGTCTCGAGCGGGCGGGGGTGGCGCTGGACAACCGGGGCAGCGTGATCGTCGATGCGGGAAATGCGACCGGGCAGGGGCACATCTATGCGATCGGAGACGTCTCGAACCGGTTGAACCTGACGCCGGTGGCGATCGCGGAGGGTCACCACTTGGCCGATCGGCTGTTCGGGCGCGGGGCGCCGCGGAGCTGGTCGTTCGCGGCGGTGCCGACGGCGGTGTTCAGCGCGCCGCCGATCGCCACGGTGGGGCTGACGGAGGAGGCGGCCGCGCAGGACGGCCCGGTCGACGTCTACGTGGCGCGGTTCACGCCGATGCGCCACGTGTTGTCCAAGCGGGCGGGCAAGACGCTGATGAAGATGGTGGTCGACCAGGCGAGCCAGCGCGTGGTCGGCGTGCACATGCTGGGCGACGACGTGGCCGAGATGATGCAAGGGATCGGGGTGGCGCTGACGGCGGGCGCGACGAAGCAGGATTTCGATCGGACGATCGGGATCCATCCGACGAGCGCGGAAGAGTTCGTGACCATGCGGACGCGGACGCGAGTGACGGGCGCGCGGGCGGCCGCAGAGTAGCGGGTTGCTGCGGCCGCGGGCGGCCGCAGAGTAGTGGGTTGCTGCGGCTGCACAGCCGCTTGTTGTGCTGAACCGATCCAAAGGCGCAGACTGTCCGGCTTCGACATGGATGGAGAGCGGAATGGTCATCGCCGGAATCCTCAAGCACAAGGGCGGCGACGTGGTGAGCGTGCTGCCGACGGCCCCGGTGGCCGAAGTGATCGGCCTGCTGGTGCGGCGGCGGATCGGGGCGGTGCTGGTGGTCGGCGCCGACCATGCGCTGATGGGTATTCTCAGTGAGCGAGACGTGGTGCGCAGCCTATCCGCGCACGGAGCGGGATCGCTCGAGATGACCGCCGCGCACCTGATGACGGCCGAGGTGAAGACGGCCGCGCCGGAGACGACGGTCGACGAGGCGCTGGCGATGATGACGGATGGGCGGTTCCGTCACGTGCCGGTCGTGTCGGGGGAGCGGCTGGTCGGGCTGGTGAGCATCGGCGACGTGGTGAAGGCCAAGATCGGCGAGGCGGAGCACGAGGTAGACAGCTTGCGCGCGTACGTGGCCGGGGCCGCCTGAGGCCGGCTGGTCCTCCCCGACGCTGCCGGGTGGTTGCAAGTGCCGATCTAGCTCTCTCCCGTTGGCAGGAGAGGGCTAGATCGTAGCGGCTTAGGCCCGACGGCGGCTGCGGAGCAGGAGGCCGATGGCGCCGGTCGCGAGCAGGGCCAGCGAGCCTGGCTCCGGCACCGGGGCAAGCGCGACGCCGCGGTAGACAGTGCCGAGGATCGGGCCTTCGGTGACGCTAAAGAGTTCCGAGCTGGGCAGTGCGGTGGCGGCGAGGCTGTCGGTGATGCTGACGATCTGGTTGGGATCGGCGCCATTGTCCATACCGGCGACGTTGTCCATCGTCCCGGTGACGGCGAAGAAGGTCACGGTCCCATTGGCATTGACCCGGCCGGCAATGTTGCGCAGGCCGGTTTGCGTGACCGTGCCGGTGAATCCGGCCGCAGTGTAGGACTGGGTGGTTCCGATCAGGCCAGCCTGCAAGACGTAGTCCAGCACCCACTGCCCGTTGACGAGGCTATACTTGTCGAGGCCGGCATGTAGCGCGGCGTCGGTCGCATTGCCGGTGCCTTCGTCGGCGACGTAGAGCGTCGTGGCGTTGGCGAAGAATAGGCCGAACGGCGTGAAGTCGGGGCTCTTGGCGAGCGCGGTCGAGAAGCCGGGCAGAATGCTGATCGCCGCGCTGGTGGAGAGCGTGCTGCCGTTGGCCAGCGCGCCGGTGGCGCCGACCTGGTAGACGGTGTCGATGCCGTTGCCGCCGCTGCCCTTGGTCACGTAGAGCGTGTTGTTGAAGATGGTCTCGGCGCGGAAGTTGTTGTCTTTGATCGCCTTATCGGCGGCGTAGCCGTATTGGGTGATGTTGAAGTTGCCGATCTGGGTGGAGTTGGATGCGGTGCCGACGACTGGCGCGCCGGGAACGAGGGTCTCGACGCCGGTGTTGCCGAGGTTGCCGTTGCCGACGGTGTAGTAGGTGCCGTTGGCCAGGATGGCGTTGCGGCCGTTGTTGCCGCTGTAAGCGGTCAGGTCCGTGGTCGCGACGGGCG
>JAABUQ010011358.1_pt1 | contig 11387 bp, 10 predicted proteins | sample 5560001 | NCBI WGS metagenome assembly JAABUQ01 (sample SAMN10711888, study PRJNA513371) | rock metagenome | isolation source: Antarctica rocks | place: Antarctica: Victoria Land, Finger Mt nord | collected 2015-12-18
GGCTGCATTGCCGGCCGCGACAAAACTTCGCAGCGCCTGGCGGGCGCCGGACTGGTCGAGCGTGACACCGTCGTTCAGCACGCTGGCGCGGCCGCCGGTCCACCACTGGCCGTTGTCGAAGCGACCCATGAAGGACTGTCCATCGGCCGACAGGACGAAGGTGATGCCACCGGTGCGCTTGCCCTCGGTCCACTGTCCCTGGAGCTGGCGGCCCTGCATCTCGCCATCGATGTGACCGCCGTAGGCCGGGTAGCCGCCCGACACATGGCTGCCCGTCTGCGTGAGATCCATCCGCGCGCCCCCATCGCGCCAGCTGGTGTCCCAGCTTCCGGTCCATGACGGAGCTTCAGCCCACGCCTGCCCCAGGGCCGCCAGCGACAGGAGCAGGGCCAGCAGCAGCCGGCGCATGGTTAGTCTCCGCTCAGGGTTTTAGCGCAGGTTGGCGTCGCTCAGCGGCGGCAGCTCCGGCGTGTGCAGCGTGCGGGCCACCATGGCGGCGATCAGCGCGCCGATGATCGGCGCCACCCAGAACAGCCAGAGCTGCCCGACGTGGCCCCTCCCGCGAACAGCGCCTGGCCGGTGCTGCGGGCCGGGTTGACCGAGGTGTTGGTGATCGGGATGGAGATCAGGTGGATCAGCGTGAGCGCGAGGCCGATCGGCAGCGGCGCGAACCCGTCCGGCACCCGCGACGACTTCACGCCCATGATGACCAACAGGAAGAAGAACGTGCAGACCACCTCGGAGATCAGGCAGGACAACAGGCTGTACTTGCCGGGGCTGAGGTCGCCATAGCCGTTGGCGGCGAAGCCGTCGAGTTCGAAGCCAGGCTTGCCGGTGGCGATGAGGTAGAGCACGGAAGCGGCTACGACGGCGCCGACCACCTGCGCCACGATGTAGCCGATTACGTCGCGCGAAGGGAACCTGCCGGCTGCCCAAAGTCCGATGGTGATGGCAGGGTTGAAGTGCGCGCCGGACAGGTAGCCCACGGCATAGGCCATGGTGAGGACAGTCAGGCCAAATGCCAGGGCAACTCCGGCAAAGCCGATGCCGAGCGCCGGAAAGGCGGCTGAAAAGATGGCTGCGCCACAGCCTCCAAATACCAGCCAGAATGTTCCAAAGAACTCGGCCCCAAGGCGCTGCGTCAAAGTAATTTGCATGTCTGCTCACCTCAATTTACCGAGACTATTTCGGAAAAATTCTGAACAATAAAGCCAAACAGTGAAACAGTTGACGGTAAGTATCGCGATTTTTGACTCTTTTCGTTACTCTGTCGCCGAACGCAGTGCCGCCCCCGCCGCCAATGGGCAAAGCGGCACGGCGGCAGCCAGCATTGCCGCCAGGAACAGCAGCGGACCGCGCGACGGTGCGCCGTTCGCCGCCGCGTCGGCCGCGGCGGCGCCGAAGATCAGCACCGGCACCGCCAGCGGCAACACCAGCAGCGGCAGCAGCACGCCGCCTCGCCTGGCGCCCAGCACCACCGCCGCCCCAAGCGTGCCCAGCAGCGACAGCAAAGCGGTGCCGGGCAGCAATCCCAGCAGCAGCACGCCGTAACCCGCCGGCGGCAGCCGCAGCATCGCCGCCAGCGGCGCCGCGGCCAGCAGCAGCGGCAAGCCGGTCGCCAGCCAGTGCGACAGCGCCTTCACCGCCGCCACCGCCGCCGCCGGCTCCCCGGCCAGCAGCAGCAGGTCGAGCGAGCCGTCTTCCAGCTCGGCCCCGAACAGCCGGTCCAGCGGCAGCAACGCCGCCAGCAGCGCGCACACCCAGACGATGCCGGGCGCTAGCCGGCCCAGGACCGCCGGCTCCGGCCCGATCGCCAGCGGGAACAGCATCGCCGCCAGGGCAAAGAACATGACCGCCGCCAGCGTGTCGGCGCCATGCCGCAGCGACAGCCGCAGTTCGCGCGCCAGCAGGCGCCAAGCGAACCGCATCAGCCGAGCGCCAGCACGGCGGCGTCCGGCAGCGGCAGGTCGACGTGCGTTGCCGCCACCACTACGCCACCGCCAGCCCGGTGCGCCGCGAGTTGCGCGCCGAAGCGCCGCACCGCCGCCGCATCAAGCCCGAGCGTCGGCTCGTCGAGCAGCCAGATCGGCGCCCCACGCAAGCCGAGCCGCGCCAGCGCCAGCCGCCGCCGCTGCCCGGTCGAGAGCATCCGCCCCGGCAGCTCCGCAAGGTCGGCCAGCCCGGCCTCCGCCAGCGCGCGCCCGACCGCCTCGGCGTTGCCCCACAGGCGCAGGTTCTCGGCGGCGGTCAGGCCTGGCTTGATGGCGTCGAGATGGCCGAGGTAGGCAACCCGCGCGCCGTGCGCGGCCAAATCCGCCAGCGTGTCCTCGCCGTGCCACAGCAACCGCCCGCCGGCGGCGCGCACCAGGCCGGCCAGCAGCCGCAGCAACGTGCTCTTGCCGGCCCCGTTCGGCCCGGTCAGCACCAGCGCGCCGCCGGCCGCCACGCGCAGATCGACGTCGCGCAGCACCAGCCGCTCGCCCCGAAACGCCGCCAGCCCTTCGCCTTGCAGCAATCTGCCCCCATATTATGCGACACCCTCGGCGTGTATGATCCCAAACAGGCGCCGGTCACACTTAGCCACCGAAGGCATATCTCATGAAGACAGTTGGGCAGGACAGCCTGCAAACCCGCCGCACGCTCGATGTGCAGGGTCAGGAATACACCTACTTCTCGCTGTCCGCCGCCGCCGAGGCGCTGGGCGTGGACATCGCCCGGCTGCCGAAAAGCCTGAAGGTGCTGCTGGAGAACGTGCTGCGGTTCGAGAACGGCGGCACCTACAAGGTGGACGACGCCCGCGCCGTGGTCGGCTGGCTCGAAGGCGCCACATCGAGCAACGAGGTGTCGTTCAAGCCGGCCCGCATCCTGATGCAGGACTTCACCGGCGTCCCCGCGGTGGTGGACCTCGCCGCCATGCGCGACGGCATCACCCATCTGGGCGGCCGCCCGTCGCAGGTGAACCCGCTGGTCCCGGTGGATTTGGTGATCGACCACTCGGTCATGGTGGATTTCGCCGGCGCCGCCGACGCGCTTACCCGCAACGTGGATGTCGAGTTCGAGCGCAACGCCGAGCGCTACGCCTTCCTGCGCTGGGGCCAGACCGCGTTCGACGACTTCCGCGTGGTGCCGCCCGGCACCGGCATCTGCCACCAGGTCAACCTGGAATACCTGGCGCAAGCGGTGTGGACGGCCAAGCTGGGCGAGACGACCTATGCCTACCCCGACACGCTGTACGGCACCGACAGCCACACCACGATGGTCAACGGCATGGGCGTGCTGGGCTGGGGCGTCGGCGGCATCGAGGCCGAGGCGGCCATGCTGGGCCAGCCGATCGCCATGCTGATCCCCGACGTGATCGGCTTCCGCCTGACCGGACGGATGCCGGAGGGCGCGACCGCCACCGACCTCGTGCTGACGGTGACGCAGATGCTGCGGAAGGCCGGCGTGGTCGGCAAGTTCGTCGAGTTCTTCGGCCCCGGCCTGGACGGCATGGCGCTGGCGGACCGCGCCACCATCGCCAACATGGCCCCGGAATACGGCGCCACCTGCGGTTTCTTCCCGGTGGACGAGGTGACGCTCGGCTACATGCACCTCACCGGCCGCGACGAGGCGCGCATCGCGCTGGTCGAGGCGTACTGCAAGGCGCAGGGCCTGTGGCGCAGCTCCGCCGAGCCTGACCCGGTGTTCACCGCGACGCTGGAGCTGGATATGGGCAGCGTGCTGCCCTCGCTGGCCGGACCCAAGCGCCCGCAGGACCGCGTGCTGCTGCGCGACGCTTCCGCCGCCTTTGCAGCCGAATTGACCAAGAATCTGGGCGTCGCCGCCAACGACATCGGCGTGCGTGCCAATGTCGAGGGCAGCAATTACGCGATCGGCCATGGCGACGTGGTGATCGCCGCCATTACCAGCTGCACCAACACCTCCAACCCTTACGTGATGGTCGCCGCCGGGCTGGTGGCGCGCAAGGCCCGTGCGCTGGGCCTCACGCCGCGGCCCTGGGTGAAGACCTCGCTGGCGCCCGGCTCGCAGGTGGTGACCGAGTACCTCGACCGCTCCGGCCTCACCGAGGATCTCGACGCGATGGGCTTCCAGACGGTCGGCTACGGCTGCACCACCTGCATCGGCAACTCCGGCCCGCTGCACGAACCCATCGCCGAGGCGATCGAGGCCAACAACCTGGTCGCCGTCTCGGTGCTGTCGGGCAACCGCAACTTCGAGGGCCGGGTGCATCCCAACGTGCGCGCCAACTATTTGGCCAGCCCGCCGCTGGTGGTCGCCTACGCGCTGCTCGGCGCCATCACCGAGGACATCACCACCGCGCCGCTCGGCACCGGCAACGACGGCAAGCTGGTGTACTTGCGCGACATCTGGCCGACCAACCAGGAAATCGAGGCGATCGTCAGCTCCAGCGTGTCGCGGGAACAGTTCCTCAAACGCTATGGCGAGGTGTCCAAGGGGCCGCCGCAGTGGCAGGCGATCGACGTGGAGCCGGGCCGCCAGACTTACGACTGGATCGACGGCTCGACCTACGTGAAGAACCCGCCGTATTTCGCGGGCATCACGATGGAGCCGAGCGCGCGCGGCGACATCACCGGCGCCCGCGTGCTGGCGATGCTGGGCGACAGCATCACCACCGACCACATCAGCCCGGCCGGCAACATCCGCAAGACTTCGCCGGCCGGCGAGTTCCTGCTGCAGCGCCAGATCCGCCCCGACGACTTCAACAGCTACGGCGCACGGCGCGGCAACGACGACGTGATGGTGCGCGGCACCTTCGCCAACATCCGCATCCGCAACGAGATGGTGGTCGGCGTCGAGGGCGGCGTCACCCGGCACCAGCCGGACGGCGCGGCGCTGCCGATCTACGACGCGGCGATGCTCTACAAGGACGAGGGCGTGCCGCTGGTTATCATCGGCGGCAAGGAATACGGCACCGGCTCGTCGCGCGACTGGGCGGCGAAGGGCACCATGCTGCTGGGCGTGAAGGCGGTGCTGGTCGAGAGCTTCGAGCGCATCCACCGCTCCAACCTGGTCGGCATGGGCGTGCTGCCGCTGACCTTCAAGGACGGCATGGACCGCCACAGCCTGAAGCTCGACGGCGGCGAAGTGCTGGACATCGAGGGACTGGCCGGGCTGCGGCCGCGCATGGACCTGACCCTGGTGATCCATCGCGCCGACGGCAGCAAGGAGCGGGTGGCGGTGATGTGCCGGGTCGATACCGCCGACGAGGTCGAGTACTACCGCCACGGCGGCATCCTGCATTACGTGCTGCGCGGGATGGCCCGCGCCGCCTGATCCAGCGCTAGGCACTACCGATGCCGCGGGGATCGCGCCCGCGGGGCTTGCCGCCGCTGCTGGCCATCGACCTGCGCGCCCACAGCCTCGCGGAGGGCGTACGGGCCGCGTTGTCAATCGCCGTCATCGTCGCCATCGGCGAGTGGGTGGACGTTCCCGGCCTGATGGAGTCGGCGCTGGCGGCGTTGCTGACCTGCCTGTGCGATGCCGGCGGGCCGATTCGACGCCGGCTGCCGGCGATCCTGGCGTTCGGCCTGATTGGCGCCGCGGTCACCGCGGGCTTCGGCCTGCTGCGGGCCGAACCGCTGTGGCTGGTGGTGCCGGCGGCCAGCCTGTTCGTATTCTGCGCCGGCTACGCCCGTGCGTTCGGCCAGTCGGCGATGCAGGTCGGCAACCTGCTGATGGTGGTGCTGGTGCTGGCGGTGCGGGCGCCGATCCCGCACGTCGCCGATGCCGCGACGCTCAGCGGCATGTTCCTGGCCGGCAGCGCGTGGGCGCTGCTGCTGACCATGGTGATTTGGCGGCTGCATCCATACCGTCCCGCCCGCCGCGCCGTGGCCGACGTCTACCGGGCGCTTGCGGTGCTGACCGAGGATCTGCGCCGCACGCTGGCGGAAGGCGCGGCGGACGAGGCGCGCTGGGACCACCACGCCCGCCAGCACCGCCGTCAGGTGCGGGCGGCGATCGAACAGGCGCGTGACGCGGTGCTGGCGACGGTGCAGGTGCGCGGGCCGGCCAGTGGCCGCGCGGCCCAGAGCTGGGTGCGGCTGGAGGCGGCGGACCAGCTGTTCTCCGGCCTGATCGCACTGTCCGACCTGCTCGCCGGCGATCCTAGCGCGGTCACCATAAACCGCGCGGAGCGGATGCTGCGGCTGCTGGAAGCGGTGCTGCTGCTGGTGGCGCGTGCGGTGGCGAGCGGCGCCGAGGCGAACCGGCCGGCGCTGGAGCGGGCGGCGGCAGCCGTCGCAGCGGTTGCCCGCGCCGCGTCGCCCGAGCTGGCGACCATTGCGGCGGCCATGCACGACAGGCTGCGGGTGGCGATCACGCTGTCGGGGCTGGAGGCGACGCTGCCGCAGGCGGAGTCGGCTCCGCTGCGCTGGTGGAGCGTGGTACGATCCAATTTCGACATCGACTCCGAGGTGCTGCGCCACGCCCTGCGGATCGCCGCCGCCGCCGGCCCGGCGCTGGCGGTCACGCTGTACTGGCCGGGGCCGTACGAGCACTGGTTGACCATCACCCTGGTCCTCACGATGCAGCCGTATTTCGCGCTGACCTTCACCCGGGCGCTGGAGCGCATCGGCGGCACCATGCTGGGCGGCCTGCTCGCCGCTGCCTTGGCCGTCGTCTGCACCACGCCGGTGACCATGGCGGCAGCGCTGTTCCCGCTGGCGGTGTGCTCCCTGGCGTTGCGCGGCGTCAGCTTCGGCCTGTTCATGGCGCTGCTGACGCCGTTGGTGGTGTTGCTGAGCGAGCTGGGCCGCCCCGACGTCAGCGAGCTGACGATTGCCCTGTCGCGCGCCTCGTTCACGCTGGCCGGCGGCTGCCTGGCGCTGCTGGCGAGCTGGCTGCTGTGGCCAATCTGGGAACCGGGGCGGCTGGATCGCGGAGTGCGCGCGGCGATGCGGGCGCACGGCAAATACGCGGCGGTCGAGATCGCCGGGCTGCTGCGCGAAGCCACGCCCGCCGATGTGGAGGCGGCGCGGCGGGCGGCCGGCATGGCCAGCAACAACCTCGAAGCCAGCCTGCAGCGCGCAATGCTGGAGCCGCGTCGCGCCATGGCGCACCGGCTGGAAGCGGCGCTGACCATCGACGCGGCGCTGCGCCGCCTGGCTGGCCGGCTGTCGCTGCTGCATGTCGGCGCCCGTCCGGAGGGGCACGACCCGGCTGCCTGGCACGCCTGGGGCGCCTGGATCGACACTGTCACTCAACGCCTGGCGTCGGGCGACCCCAACCTGCCGCCTCGTCCCGAGCTGCCCGCCACCGATCCGAATGCCGACTCGCTGGTGCGGATCGCCGTCCAGATGGAGCTGGTAGCAGGGGCCAGCGTCCGGCTATAGCAGGCCGGGCGGGAGATCCCGGCAACCGCGCCATACGCCTGGCGTTGGTAAACCACATTCGTTTAAAGGCTTATCATGCGCCCCCTGCCGCCATTGTCCGCAGCCGTGCTCTTCGCCATGCTCGCCGCGACGTCCGCCGTCGTCGCGCAGCCGGCCGTGGCGCAGACCACGGCGCCCGCCGCCGACGCGGCGCAGGTAAGCGAGCAGGATCGGCAGTTCTTGATGGATGACGCCCAGGGCAGCGCCTACGAGCTGGCCATCGCCAACCTCACGCTGCATCGCACTTCGCGCAAGGATGTGAAGGCATATGCCGCCAAGGTCGTTTCGGATCACAAGACCTACAACAAAGCCCTGCAGGAGCTTGCCGCCAGCAAGGGCGTGACCCTGTCCACGACGATGAACGCGGCCGACCAGAAGCGCTATGCCAGCCTCGACTCGCGCCTTGGCCGCACCGCCGACGACACGTTCGTCAAAGAGGCAGTCCGCATCAACGCCGACGACAAGAAGACCTCCGCGCAGGAGGTCTCCAGCACCACGGACCCTGACATCAAGGCGTTCCTGAGCAAGTTCACGGCGATGGATGCCGCGCATGAGAAGATGGCGTTGGCCCTGCGTTAGGCGCACGGCGTTCAATGGCGTAAGGGCGTCAGCGTGAGGTGGCGAGATACGCTTCGAGGCCGGTGGCCAGGTGGTCGAACACCCGCCTGACGCGCGAACTGGCCCGCAGGTCTTCGTGCATCGCGAGCCAGGTTTCCAACGGTAGGGCGAACGCCCGCGGCAGCACCCGCACCAATTCGGGATCACGCCGGGCAATCCCGATCTGGCAGCCGCCGACGCCGTACCCGGCGCGCAACGCGGCAAGCTGGGCGAGGTCGCTGTCGGTGCGCAGCGAAAACGACTCGCGCGAGAGTCGGATGCCGATGTTCTCGATGGCCTTCACCATGACCGGATGGCGGTCGAAGCCGATCATCCGGTGTAGCGCGAGGTCGGCCAGGCTCCGTGGCTCTCCGACGGCGGCCAGATAGCTCCGGCGCGCGTACAGGCCGACCACCGTCTCGCCTAACCGCTGCGCCACCAGCCCGGCCTGGGTCGGGCGCACCATGCGCACCGCTATGTCCGCGTCGCGCCGCAGCAGATCCTCGGTTCGGTCCGACAGGTGCAATTCGAACGCGATGCTTGGATGTTGTTCAGCGAATGCCGCGAGAATCTGCGGCAGAACCTCGGCACCGACGATCTCGCTCGCGGTGATGCGCACCACGCCGGCAATCTCGCCGGCTTGGCCCGACGCCGCCCGGATCATTGCCTCGGCCGCACTTTCCATCGCCTCGGCAATAGGCGCCAGCGTCAGCGCGGTCTCGGTCGGGATCAGGCCCTGGGGCGACCGGGTGAACATCGGCGTGCCCAGCGACCGCTCCAGCAGGGCGATGTGACGGCCAAGCGTCGGCTGCGTCAGGCGCAACGCGCGCGCCGCGCCCGACAGGCTGCCATGCCGTGCCACCGCCAGGAAAGACCGGAACAACTCCCACGAAACCGGATCGACTGGCATACGCAGACGTATAGCAACCCAACGTATTTGCCTAATTACGTTCATCAAGCGGAACGCTCATCCTTCGCGCCATCGAAGGAGAGCCGAATGAATAAGCAGCAGACTGCACTGGTCCTGGGTGCCACCGGCGGGGCCGGCGGCGAACTGGCAGCCGCCTTGGTTGCGCGCGGCTGGCGGGTTCGCGGGCTCAACCGCAACCCCGCCGCCATCTGCAAGCCGGTCGCAGGCGTCGAGTGGATGCGTGGCGACGCCATGAACCGGGCCGATGTTGTGGCGGCGGCAGCGGGTGCGAGCCTGATCGTGCATGGGGTGAACCCGCCGGGCTACCGCAACTGGCGCGGCCTCGCCTTGCCGATGCTGGAGAACACGGTGGCCGCGGCGGCCAATAGCGGCGCCCGCATCTTCTTCCCCGGCACCATCTACAACTTCGGCCCGGACGCCTTTCCGCTGGTGGCCGAAGACGCGCCGCAGAACCCGCGCACGCGCAAGGGGGCCATCCGCGTCGAGATGGAAGCCTGCCTGCGCGCCGCCGCCGACAAGGGCGTGAGGGTCCTGGTGCTGCGCGGCGGCGACTGGTTCGGCCCGGCGACCACCGTCAACAGCTGGTTCAACTCCGCCATGGTGAAGCCCGGCCGGCCGTTGCGCGCCGTGACGTATCCAGGCCGGCGCGAGGTCGGCCATGCCTGGGCCTATTTGCCCGATTACGCCGAGAGCGCGATGCAGCTAATCGCCCGCGACGCCGAGCTGCCCGCCTTCGCCATGTTCCACTTCGACGGGCATTGGTTCGAGCGCGGCGTCGATCTTGCGCAAGCCGTCCGCGATGCCGCTGGCAAGCCGAACCTGCCGATCCGCCGGATGCCCTGGTGGTTCATCCGGCTCGGCGCGGCATTCAACGAAACGTTCCGCGAGATGCTCGAGATGACCTATCTGTGGCGGCTGCCAGTGCGGCTGGACAACCGCCGGCTGGTGGCGTTCCTCGGCCGCGAGCCGCATACACCCACGGTCGAGGCGGTGCGGGCCAGCTTGCAGGGGCTTGGCTGCCTCGGGTGGTTACTCGTGGGAGTGCCTTAGCTGGACAGTTCCCTTGCCAACTCGTCGGCACGCTGCAACCGCTCCGCAGCGGTTGCGTCGGTCGCCGCCTCCAGTGCCGCCACGTCCAGTTCGTAGCGGGTCTGGATGTTTGCAAAGAACTCGTCGGAGACACCGAAGGCATGTCCCAGGAGGATGGACATCGAACCGCTAACGCCTCGTGTTCCATTGATGATGGCGGTAATCGCGTTCGGTGGGACGCCGAGGCGGATAGCCAACCGGTTGGCGTTGAGACCGTGAGGGACCAGGAACTCCTCCTTGAGGATTTCACCGGGATGGATCAGCAGGCACTCGTCCATGACAACCACTGCGGCCACTCAGACCTCCCTAATGCACAAACAACTTCACGAAGTTGGCAACTTGGAACGCCAGCACGAAACTTAGCATCCATTTGACCATCGCCATGTCGGTCTTGAGCACAGAGACGTCGTTATCCCGGCGGCTCAAGGCTTGCGCCGCCCTGAGCGCCTTGTCTTCCGGCACGTCCATCGGACGGAATGCCTCGAACACTTCTGACTGCATTGCACCCATTTTGACCTCAAGCCACTAACGGTTACCAGACACAGACTCACCGGCTTTACGTTTTACGTCAACAGTAAAAACTTAGCCAAATCAGTCGGCAGCCTCCCGCTCCCGCCGCGCCGGCGCCGCTGGGTATACCCCCAAAATCCGTGTCTCGCGCGAGAAGAACCCCAGTTCCTCCAGCGCCCGCTGCAATCCCGGCTGTTCTGGGTGGCCGTCCACGTCGCACAGGAACTGCGTCGCGGTGAACTGGCCGCCGACCATGTAGCTTTCCAGCTTGGTCATGTTGACGCCGTTGGTGGCAAAGCCGCCCAGCGCCTTGTAAAGCGCCGCCGGCACGTTGCGCACGCGGAAGATGAACGTCGTCATCAGGTCCGGTGTGGTCGGCGGCGGCGGCACGCCACGGCGGGCGCAGACGTAGAACCGCGTCGTGTTGTGCGCGGCGTCCTCGACGTTGGCGCGCAACACCTGCAAGCCGAACAACTCGGCCGCCAGCGACGAAGCAACCGCCGCTTCCTCGACGCTGTCCCAACCGGCCACCTGTTCCGCCGCGCCCGCCGTGTCGGCCTGCACCACCGGCGCGAGGTCGAGTTCCTGCAGCACCCGGCGCACCTGGCCCAACGCCACCGCGTGCGAGTGCGCGCGGCGGATGGTGCCGAGCGTGGCCCCCGCGACGCCCAACAGGCAGTGCTCGACGCGCTGGAAATGCTCGCCCACAATGAACAGCCCGCTCTCGGGCAGCAGCGCGTGGATGTCGGGCACCCGCCCGGCCAGGCTGTTTTCGCACGGCAGCATGGCCAAGCCGGCAGCGCCCTCGCGCACCGCCTCCATCGCCGCCTCGAAGGTGGCGCAGGGCAGGGTGCGCCAACTCGGGTAGG
>JAABUQ010011359.1_pt1 | contig 11385 bp, 12 predicted proteins | sample 5560001 | NCBI WGS metagenome assembly JAABUQ01 (sample SAMN10711888, study PRJNA513371) | rock metagenome | isolation source: Antarctica rocks | place: Antarctica: Victoria Land, Finger Mt nord | collected 2015-12-18
ATCGCGCACGTGGAAATGCTTGGTCTCGACCCCCAGGTCGTTCACGGCGATCACTCCGTCGGTCAGGACGCCATCGACGTCCAGCACCAGCAGGTTGATCGCCGCGCACCGCGCGTCCAGGTCGTCGGTCGAGGACGCGGACGCGGTCGCGGGCCCCGAGGCCATCACTCCTCGGGCTCCGAGGGGACCAGGCCGATCAGGTCGGTCACGTCGATCAGGCCGACCAGCCGGCCCCCGCGGTCGACCACCGGCAGCTCGCTGAGCTTGCGGGCCTTGAGCGCCTCCAGGGCGTCGGCCACGCTGGCCCCGACGGCGACACGGACCGGGTCGCGGGTCATCGTCTCTGCCATCGGGCGGTCGAGCATCGCCTCGCGGCGCATCTCGAAGAGCCGGGCCAGGTCGCTGTCGGTGAAGATGCCGACGAGCCGCCCCTCCTCCTCGACAACCAGCACGGCGCCTGAGCGTCTGCGGGCGCCTCCCAGGCGGACGAAAACCTCGCGCACCGTTTCCTCAGGGCGGGCCGTGCGGATGTGCGGCCCGATCCGCATCAGGTCCTCGACCCTGCCCAGCTTGCGCCCGAGCGTGCCGGCCGGGTGGTACAGGGCGAAATCCTCGGCCCGAAAGTCGCGCATCCGGCAGACCAGCAGCGCCAGGGCATCGCCGACGGCCATCAACGCCGTCGTGCTGGCCGAGGGAGCCAGCCCCAGCGGGCACGCTTCCTCGATCGGCCCCAGCGCGATGCACAGGTCGGCCTGCCTCCCCAGCGAGCTGCTGGCGCGGCCCGTGATGGCGATCAGCGTCGCTTCCAGCCGCCGAAGCGCGGGGATCAGGCGGAGGACCTCCTCGGTCTCGCCGCTCTGCGATAGCGCCAGCACAACGTCGCCGCCGCGAATGCGGCCGAGGTCGCCGTGCACGGCGTCGCCCGGGTGGAGCGGGAAGGCCCTCGTCCCGGTCGAGGCGAGCGTGCCGGCCAGCTTCTGACCGACCAGCCCGGCCTTGCCCATGCCGGTGACGATCACGCTGCCCCGACACCGATGCACCAGGTCGGCGGCCAGGACGATCGTCCCGTCCAGCCGGTCGCGGACTCCTTCCAGGGCATCGGCCTCTGCGCGCAGAACGTCCCGGGCGAAGGCCAGGCCCTCGTGCTCCGTCCCCAGCCCCGAGGGCGCCTCGGCGGTCCTGGCCATCGTTCGTGTGCCTCCTTGCACGGGATCGGAGGGACCCCCGACTTGACGGCCTGCCTGGGGGAACCGACCGACCCGGGCGGAACCATAGCCCAACTCCCCCGAACCGTCAACACAGCCTCCGCGCCACCGGCTCCCCACCAGGCCCCGGCCCTCCCGCGCGGAATCGTTGCAGGCGGACCTCCGGCCGGGCCGATACTCCAAGTGCCGGAAGGGATGTCCGGCCCGGCCAGGGATGGTCGCGACGAGGGCCCGCGAACTCCAAACGCGCCCAAGGATGGGCCGCGTCGAGGTGGGCCCGAGGGCCAGGGAATCGGCCCCGTACACCTTTGGAATTCCGACGACGACCGGCCCGGGCAGCATCGGCTTGCCCCGTGTTGGACCGTTTCGGCCGGCCGACGCCCGCGGTCCGTTCCTCGCTCGACGAGGCCCGGCTCGACGGGCGTCGGCCCGTTTCCCAACCGCGTCTGATCGACCGGCCCTCGCCGACCTTCCCCTCCAAGCCTATCCTCTTCGTCTCGGCTGATGTTTGCTTGGCGGAGGATTCTCGCCAGCGGTTCCCTGCCGATATCCGCTTGATGGGGATTCGGGATTCGAATGATGATGTGGGCCCTGACCATGAACTGGTGCTGACCGCCGGTAAATGGGCCTTTAAATCCGAGCTGCTTGAGATGCCGGATCAGATCCCTCATCTTGATAGGCCCGAAGGCAGGCATCAGGCGACTCCCGACGCCGGGTCAGGCGATCTTCCTCGCGACATTCGTACCCGCGGTGGGCGGTGGCAGTGGCCGCCCGTTTCGGAGGGCGATCTCGACCCACTCCTCGACGATCTGGCACAACTCCCGGTAGACCTCCACCTCGTCGGCCCCGTGGCAGCAGGGGCCGATGATGCCGGGGCACTGGCCGACGAACGCCCCGTCCTCCTCCGACCATTCCACGACCTTCACGTACCTCGCGGCGTCGGTCACGATTGGGCCTCAAAAATAATGATCGAGATTCTCACTCCTCGCTCCCGGAAACGTGTCTTGCAGCAGATGCGTCGTCTCCGGGTCCTTCGAGTAGACATCGAACGAGCATCCGTCCACGGCGACGACGGCAAGGACCGCCCGACTCGCGGGGAACGATGACAGGTCGAGGTCGGGCGCGCCGAGGTCTCGCCGATCAATCGATTCGGGGAAGGCCAGGAACTCCCCTTCGATCGTCTGGTAGATTCCGGCGACGATATCGAGCAGATCCCGTGAATCGATCCACAACCCCCCGGGGCCGGCCGCCTCGACGGCATCGCGGAGCGACTCGCCGTTCTCCCCGAGCCAATCCAGATCCTTTAAGCACCAGACCCAATCCCGTAGCTTTCCTCCGAGGGCCGAGAGGATGTGCTTGAGGTCCAGCCCCAAGGGACAGGAAGGGTCGGGTTGGAGCGAGACGACGGCGAGTTCCTGAGTCCTCATGCGGCCACCTCTTCACGGATACACGATGGGGTTCCGGTCGCGGAAGTAACCCGCCCCCGGGTTGTTCGGGGCCACCGGGTTCCACGGGTGCTGGTGCGGAGGCCCCGGATGGCCCGGCCGCATGGTGCCGTCCGGATACGTGGGATTCGTGAAGTCGATATCTCGCAAGGGAGTATTGCCGGAACCATACTCACGGGCCTGGTAGGTGCGTCCGTTGATCGTATCTCGGCGAAGGACGGAGTGCGGCGCCCCTTGAGCAGCGAGGTCGAAACTCCGATTGTACGAAGGCAGTCTCGGTGGCTGCTGCCCCTCATAGACTCGAGTTCCGTCCGCATAGACGGAACGGACTCTCGGCTGTCGTTGGGTCCGTGCCGATTCAGGAATGCCGCGATCACCTCCCAAGCCATTGTGCACGAGGACACCGCCCGGGTCTCTGCTCTTACGACTTCACCTGGTTGATGCGGTCCGCTGCAACACCGGCTTGGAAGTCTCCTCGACGCATACTGACAACGGTATCATCGGGCTGCATGTCGTGGGGTGTCCCATTGCCCCATACGCAGCAACTTAAGGGATGACGCATTCCGCAGCCTCGGACGTAAGAGACTTGGGTGCCACGGGTTCGGTACTGCGACCTCGTGAACCGGGGCCACGCTCAACGGCACGGGGTCGCAGTACCGAACCCGTGGCACCCAGCGCGACGCGGGCGGCCAGAAACTCGTTGGCTCCGTCAAATTACCTCGAAGTCCACGCGGCCGACCTCCGATTGACCTCTTCGCCCTCAGACGTGCGGAAATCTAAACCTCAAGTTGTCCCTGACACTCCGCGCATCCCGTCTCAGGGCGAGTTCACCCCGCGGGCTCTGCCTCGGTGCATCGCAGCCCTCGTTCCCTCGCCCGCCAAAGGATTTCAGGGATGGCGTCCTCGAGGAAGCGGTCCGAGTCGGGCTCGACTTGGATGTGGGTCTTCTCGCCGGTCTTCCTCGTAAAGACGAGATAATGGACGTTCCGAATCGACCCGCCGATCGGGATTCTCTTGACGGTGTGGTCGATCTCGGCGAGGTCGTCGAACCGAAAATAGAACCGATTGAAACCCCGGCTCCACTCGACGTGATCGGGGTCGATGATCGCCCGGCTCACGTAAAGGCCGGGGACCGTCGTGCAGAGAACGAGGACGCCGCCGCCCAGCAAGACGTAGCCCCACACCTTCCTCCTCCGACGAAGGTACCAGCCCGCCATGACGGCGGCTGCCGCCACGAAGCCCGTGGCGGCGATGACCCAAGGCTCGGGCGAATAGGTGGTGGTATCACCCTCGACATGCCGCCTGACGCATCCGAGAAAGAAGATTGGGACAGAGGCGATTAGGAGCCATAGAACCTTTTTTTCACTCTGCCGCATGCGTAGCCTCGGAAGGGATTATTTCCTCTGGACCTCATTCGAATTCAAGGCAGGGCGTTGATGAGATCAGCGCAAAATCCCCCAACAAACATACATCTGCACATTTCTTCTCAGCATTCAAACTCGGCTTCGACGGTAATCCTGCTGCCCGTCGCTCGACAGGTGACGCTCGTCTACCGCGCCCCCACGCCAATGACCAACCTCGAACCGTCGGGCAATCGCTTATCGCAGAAGAAGAGCTGATTCGGCGGGGTGGCCACGTCGGTCACGATCAGCGGGGCGCCGTCCTGATCCAGGGCGATCCGCAGGTCGACCTTGGCGTCGGCGTCCTGCGCGTCGAGCAGGCCCGCCTCGGCGTTCAGGCCGGCTCCGAGGTCGCACCGCATGGTCTCGCCGACGGCCAGGCGACGACTCTTCACGCCCAAGAGGCGGAATTCGTGGCCGGGGAGGAGCTTGCGGAGCTGGGGCGCGACCTTCGAGAGCTTCGGGTCAACGGCTGTGCCGCCCGGGACGGCGACGATCCCGAAGAGCGTCACCTGCCGTGACGGCCCCACGTCCGCGCGGGCGCGGCCGGCGGCGGCGACCAGCAGGGCAAAGGCAAGGCCGAGGCACAGGGCGGCGCGGGGGTTCATAGCGAGGCCATCGCTTCGAACGCGTTGAGCAGGTCGAGGTCCGGCGACACGCCCGCACCCGCCGGGGCCTCGACGAACAGGTCGCCCCGGCCGTCGACGGAGATGATCGCGATCTGCCCCTCGTCGATCTCGACGCGCTTGGTCGCGGCCAGCGGCGGGGCAACCTCCTGGTGCGGGACCGGCGCGGGGCGATCGAGCACGAGGGCGGCGACCAGCAGGGCGGCGGCCTGCGCCATCATGGCGGCGCCGGCGTAGGCCCAGAAAGGCCGGCGCGAGCGGCAAGCGGGGGCGGGGGTGGAATCGGCGCGGTGGGAGACCTCGGCCCAGAGGGCGTCGAAGGCCGCGGGGGAGGGGGCGGGGCGGGTGGCCTCCCAGGCCCGCTCGAGGTCGAGATCGAGATCGAGATCGAGGTGGCGACGCATCGGAGTGCCTTTCTCTCCCGGCCCGGTGCCGGGGTGCCCGTTTTCAGAAGCCGGTCGCATGATCGCCTCCCAGGTCCGCCTGAAGCTTCTGCCGGGCGGAGTGCAGCCGGCTCATGACCGTTCCGAGGGGGACCCCCTGGCAATCGGCGATCTCCTGGTAGCTGAGGCCCGCTTCGGCGAACAGGACGAAGGTCGTCCGCAGTTTCGTGCTGAGCCGGCCGAGGGCGGCGTCCAGGGCGCGGCGGAGGTCCTGGCGGTGTAAACCCCGGGAGGGGTCGTCGTCCACGGCGGCCTCGGCCCCTAGGGACTCGGAGTCCGCCAGCCGCAGGGCGGGGTGTCGTCGGCGTCTGCGGCCGGCGTCGAGCGCGGCGTTGGTGACGACCCGCAGCAGCCAGGTCCCGAACTTGCTCCGGCCGTCGAAGTTTCCCAGGTGGACCACCGCCTTGAAAAAGCCGTCCTGCACGGCGTCGAAGGTGTCCTGTTCGTTCCCCAGCAGGCGGCGGGCGACGCGGAAGGAGACCTCCCAGTGGCGCCGGAAGAGTTCCTCGCGAGCGGGGCGGTCGCCCTGCTGCGCCAGGCGGACCAGCTCCTCGTCAGGCGCGTCCAGGACGCCGGCCGTGGCGTGATCCCTGCCGGTCGTCGACTCGTGCATGTCGGGACCCCGTGGAAAGAGACGCCGCCGTGGCCCATCGTATTCGATCGCCGCCCGTCCCGGAAGCGGGGGAAGTTGCCCTTGACCCCCTGGGGGAGCCATCGCACAATGCCGCCCATCTCCGGGACCGATCCTTCCCTGACGTTGCGACGCACCCCGAACCGGAAACCCCCGGACGACGGCGAGGCGCGAGGGAATCGCCCCCCTTCGCCCCGGCGGGGCGCGATCGATCCACCGGACGGGTTTCCCCGCCGGTCCCCCCGCCTCGTTGCGTCGGCTTTTTCAAGGAGGAGACTCGCCGTGACCCGTCGCCTTCCCGCCCACCTGGCCCTCGTCTTGGCCGCCCTGTTCCTGGCGGCGCGTCCCTCGGCGAGTCTCGCCGACACGATCACCCTCGACCCGACCCGACCCACCTACCATTTGAAGAACATCGGCGCGAGCTCGGTCTCGACCGTCGACTTCAACGTCCTGCCGCCGGGCACGATCATGCCCCCCTCGGACGGCAAGAGTCCCCTGACGATCGTCGGCAACACCGGCCCCGGCGCGGGGAAGACCGGCTTCGACGCCACCCAGTACGAGACCCTGCTGAGCCCCGCGGGCACCACCTTCCAGGGCCAACCAGCCCAGTTCCTGCGCCTGAGCTTCGGCACCGGCGGACTGGCGCCCGGCGGCGAGATCGACTATCAATTGAACCTGGCCAAGACCTTCACGGGCAACCTGCAACTCCTGCTGCCCAATGGCGCCGCCAACAGCCTCACGTCCTGGTCGACCCCCGGCGTGACCAGCCCTGAGCCCGTCACCCCGACACCGACACCGACGCCGACACCGCCCACGCCAGCGCCCGTGACCATCCCGGTGCCAGTGACCGCGCCAATTCCCACGCCCGAGCCGGCATCGGTGGCTTTGTGGGTGTCGCTGGCGGGCCTGGGCCTGCTGCGAGCCCGGTCGCAACGCCGCTCGCGCCTCCCCGCGGCCTGAACCGGCCGGACCCCTTGGCACCGGGCGGCCCGCGCGGCCATGATGGATGGGGGCGGCCCCGGCGCCTCGGTGTCGATGGCCGGCCCGATCCCCGCGACCGCCTTCCCGACGCGACACGAGAGCCGCACCGTGGACGTCCTGATCAGCGAGGCCGAGATCCGCGACCGCGTTCGCGAGCTCGGCCGCCAGATCGAGGCCGACTACCACGGCCGCCCCCTGACGATCGTGGCGGTCCTGACCGGCAGCCTGATCCTGCTGGCCGACCTGATCCGCCAGATCGGCTTGCCCCTGCGTGTCGCCCTGCTCCAGGCCGGCAGCTACAGGGGAGCGACCACCTCCGCTGGCCCCCTGACCGTCAACGAGGCGTTCTTGCCCGAGGTCGCCGGCCGCGACGTCCTGCTGCTGGACGACATCCTCGACACCGGCCACACCCTCTCCACCCTGGTGGCCCGCATGCGCGAGCGCGGCGCCATCCGCGTTCGCACGGCCGTCCTCCTGCGTAAGATCGGCCGTCAGGAGGTCGCGATCGAGCCCGATTACTGCGGGTTCACGATCCCCGACGCCTTTGTCGTCGGCTACGGCCTGGACTACAACGACGACTACCGCCACCTGCCGCACGTCGCGATCCTGGACGAGCCGGGGTGAAGCTCGCCCTCATCACCCGCCGCTATCCGCCGCTCATCGGCGGGGCCGAGAAGGTCCTCAGCTATCTCGCCCCGGCCCTGGCTGCCGAGGGGGCCGAGGTCTCCGTCGTCACCGCCGCCATCCCCGGCCGCGAGGGGATCGAGGCCGACGGGCCGGTCCCGGTCGTCCGGCTGCCGACCGCTTCGGCGCGGTTCGTGGGGACGTGGCTCTACATGCGGAACCTCCGACGGTGGCTGGAACGCCATCCGACCGACCTGGCGTATGTTTCCATGCTGAAGCATGACGCCTACGTCGCCGTGGGCGCTGGCCGCCGCCAGGGCTTCCCGGTCGTCCTGCGTCCCGAAGGCGCCGGCGCCACCGGCGACCTGGCCTGGCAAGGCTGGGGCAGGGGGGGCCGCGCGATCGGCAGGCGCTGCCGCGAGGCCGACGCGGTCGTCGCCATCTCCCCGGCCGTCCGCGCCGAGCTGCTCGCCGCCGGCTACGAGGCCGACCGCATCCATGACATCCCCAACGGCGTGCCCGTCCCGGCCGAGCCCTGGCGGCCCCACGTTCAGGAGCACGCCGTCTTCGTGGGCCGCCTGGCGCCGGAGAAGGGGCTGGACACCTTGATCGACGCCTGGCCGATCGTCCTGGCCGATCGCCCCGGGGCCCGCCTGACCCTGATCGGCGAGGGGCCCGAACGCCCCGCGCTGGAGCGTCGGATCGACCGGCACGGCCTGCGCGCGTCGGTCGCGATGCCCGGGGCATCTCCCGACCCGACGGCCGACCTCCGCGCGGCCGACCTGTTCGTCCTGCCCTCGCGCGAGGAGGGGATGAGCATCGCGTTGCTGGAGGCGATGGCCCTGGGCCTGCCGGCCGTCGCCTCGGCGATCCCGGGCAACCTCGCCCTGATCGCCGAGGGCGTCCACGGCCGCCTCACCCCGCCCGACGACCCGGGCGCGCTGGCCCGCGCGATCCTCGCCCGCTGGGACGACCCGGATGGCTCCCTCGCGATGGCCGGGGCGGCGCGGCTGCGAGTAGCCGAGCACTATTCCATCGCCGCCGTCGCGAGGCGGCATCTGGACCTGTTCCGCGGCGGTTCTCGCGGCAAGCCGGGCCGATCCCCCGGCGCCCGATAGCCGGACCGCACCCTCGGGTCGCCCCGGCTCGAAAGGCCATTCCGGGAGGCTTCCGTCGCCGCCCTCGTCGGGTTTCCGGTAAGATGAGGGCGAGCGGGGCTGTCTCCCGACGCGCACCGCCGGACCCGCCGCCCGGCGATTGGAGCAACCACCCCGATGAGACGGCGAACGACCGCGCACGCTCGACAGACGCGCCCCCACGCACCCGTCATCGAGCCCCTGGAAGGCCGCCGGCTCCTGGCGACGATCCCGATGCAGGGGGTGCAGCCCCCGCCGCCAATCATCACCGCGTACCCGCTCCCCGGTACGAACATCGTTGCGTCGTCGATCACCACGGGGCCCGACGGCAACCTCTGGTTCCTGGAAGCCTCCTCCGCGACTTCCAAGGTCGGCCGGATCACGACCGACGGCGTCCTGAAGGAATTCCCGATCCCCGACGGCTTCTACTATGCTCCCAGCCACCGGCTCACCACGGGGCCCGACGGCGCCCTGTGGTTCACCGGCATCCGCAACGCGATCGGCCGGATCACGACCGACGGGGCCGTGAGCGTATTCCCGCTGCCCAACCACGACGGGAACGGCGGGGCGATCACCGGCGGAACCGCCTCGGACATCGCCGTGGGACCCGACGGCAACCTCTGGTTCACCGAGGGGGACGCCAACCTGATCGGCCGCATCACGCCCACCGGCGTCGTCTCCGAGTTCGCGATCCCTTCCTCCGCCAAGGTGGGCGTCCCGGGCATCCCGGAGAACCCCCCGACCTACATCACCAGCAGCGAGCCGACCGGGATCGCCGCGGGGTCCGACGGCAACCTCTGGTTCACCGAGTCGGCCACCAACAAGATCGGTCGCATCACGCCCACCGGCGTCATCTCCGAATACGCCCTGCCGGGGATGGGCCGTCAGCCGGGGGAGATTGCCTCGGGACCCGACGGCAACCTCTACTTCACGGTGTCGGACAACTCGGGCGGGGCCTCGGCGTCGGCGTCGCTGGGCCTGATCGGGAAGATCACCCCGGCCGGCGTCGTCTCCGTGTTCACGCCCCCGTCGAAGCCTCGATCCATTTCCTCCGTCGCCGCGGGGCCGGATGGGAACGTCTACTTCACCGAGGATTATGACCCCGGCTCGCAGCCGATTTCGGGCAGCAGCATCGGTTGGATCACCCCTGGAGGCGAGATCCTCGGGGTGCCGGTCGTTTCGCCCCAGGACCTGCCACGGAGCCTCACCGGGGGGCCCGATGGCAACATCTGGTTCACGCAGCTCCTCAACCCCACGATCTCCCGGCTCAGGCTGCCCGCCGCGCCCCCTCCTGTGGTCGCTCCCGTCGCGCCGGCCCCGGTCGCCTCGCCCTTCTCGACCTCCACGACCCCGGGCTTCCACCTCGCAGCGGGCCCGTTCGCGCCCTTCGTCCAGGCGTGGGGGCGCCTCACGAGCAGCCACGCGTCCGCGCCCGTCGCGAGGGAGTACCCTCATGTGAGACACGTCGCTTTGCATCAACCCCGACTCCACGGCCGACCGCATCCTCGACCCTCCGGCGGGACCGGCCTTGGCCGATCCGGCCACGGAGGCGCAAGGGTCCGTCTCGCCCATCACCGGGGCTGATCGACCTCCGGCCCGCGCGAGGGGAGCCGGAATCCCCGGCGCGCCGGCCGGTTTCCCGAGGGTTCCCCCGTGCTGAACATCCTGCAACTGATCCCGACGCTGGACCGCTCCGGCGCCGAGAAGCAGATGGTCCTGCTCGCCAAGGGGCTGCCGCGCGAGCGGTTCCGGGTCGAGGTGGCGACCCTGACGAGGCTCGGCCCCCTGGCGGCCGAGCTGGAGGCGGCGGGCGTGCCCGTCACGCCGATCGCCAAGCGGCACAAGGTCGACCCGCTCGCGCTGGCGAGGCTCATCGCACTCTTGCGCTCGAAGCGGTTCGATATCCTTCAGACCTGGATCTTCGCCGCGAACACGTATGGGCGGATCGCGGCGGGGCGGGCGAAGGTGCCCGTGGTGGTGACGGCCGAGATGGCTGTCGACCTGTGGAAGGGGCGGGCGCAGCTCGCAATTGACCGCGTGCTGGCGCGATCGACCGACCGCGTGGTGGGGAACTCGCTCGCGGTGGTCGACTTCTACCGCAAGGCGGGCGTGCCCGAGGATCGCCTGGCGTGCATCCCCTCGGGAATCGCCGACGAGGAGCCCCCGGCGGTCGACCCGGCGGCGGTCCGCGCCGAGTTTGGCATCGCGCCCGGGGCTCCGCTGGCGCTGTTCGCCGGCCGGCTGGCTCCGCAGAAGGGGGTGGGCGACCTCCTGTCGGCGCTCGACGTGCTCCAGAACGTCCGGCCCGACGTGCGCACCCTGATCGCTGGCGACGGCCCCCTGCGCGGAGAGCTGGAGGAGACCGCGCGCAGCTACCACCTGGCCGAGTTCGTCCGGTTCCTGGGCCACCGCGACGACGTTCCGCGCCTGCTGGCCGCCGCGGACCTGCTCGTGCTGCCGAGCGCTTACGAGGGCCTGCCCAACGTCGTGCTGGAGGCAATGCGATTCCGCAAGCCGGTGGTCGCCACCGCCGCCCCCGGCACCACCGAGGTCGTGGCCGACGGCGTCACCGGCCTGCTCGTCCCCTTGCGGTCCCCGACGGCCCTCGCCCAGGCGATCCGCACCCTCGTGGACGATCCCTGGCTGGCCCAACGCCTCGGCAAGGCCGGCCGCGCGCGCGTCGAGGCCGAGTTCCACGCCGACGCGATGGTCGCGCGGTTCGCCGACCTGTATGAGCAACTGGCCCGCTCCAAGGGGCTGGTGGTATAAGGGAAGGCGCAGGCCCCGAAGCCCAGGAGGGACGGAACCATGTCCATCGCCACCCAACTTGCGCCGGCCCTTCTCGAAGTGATGCCGTCGTCGATCCGCCGATTCACGGTGGAGGAATACCTCCA
>JAABUQ010011360.1_pt1 | contig 11385 bp, 12 predicted proteins | sample 5560001 | NCBI WGS metagenome assembly JAABUQ01 (sample SAMN10711888, study PRJNA513371) | rock metagenome | isolation source: Antarctica rocks | place: Antarctica: Victoria Land, Finger Mt nord | collected 2015-12-18
CGAGACGCCATCGATCGTTTCGTCAAGATCTACAACGTCGACGCCGCCCCCTTTGAGTGGCGCAAAGCAACCGTTCATAATGCTAAACCAACCCATTCCTACGCGGAACTACGAAAGTGAGCACTAGTGCCATTTAGGATACCGATTCTTGTAGTGCGAGGAAGGATGCGCGGAGGTCGCGCTTGCGGTATTGTGTGTTCATGAACTTTATCGTCTTTGCACTGTCAGGTATGTCGAGAAAGATCGTTAGCAGTGAGAACTTCTCGCGGGAGAGCGAGGAGATAGGCTTTGCGCCGGAGATCAAGCGTTGCAAGGGCGCCGGTGATATGTCGAGTTGGTTAGACAAACGCTGCTGCGTCAGAGTTGCGTCGCTCGCACTCATGAGGAGGAGAGCGAGACCGCTATAATTGTCGATGATGAATAAGCCCTCATCAGAAAGGAATGAAACAGACACGCACCACACATGCGTGTCCGTCTCGGTGAGCGCGGCGCGGCGCGATGCTCGTCTCGATCATGAGCCCAGATCGAACATCAGCGTCACGTTACGTTTGCCGCTGCATCGTTGTGAAGGATGTAGCGGCGGGCCGTTCTTCGATCCGCAGCCAGTACGAACCGTAGCGTCAGCCGGTGCAGTCTGTTCAGCGGTCGCGTCGCCGGGTCGACTCGCATTACCCATCCTACCGCGCGAGGAATGCGCGCAGCGGAATCTTTGAGAAAAAGGATCGGACAATACGCTAATTAGAGACCCGTCCGGTTGTGCTCGATGCGTACGTATCTGCATCGAGCTCGTGGCCGCGCAGCACTGAGTGAAGATGCTGCGCGGCCTTCATCGTCCACGTCTGCCGAGAGAGACCGACGACACTCGGGACCGAGAGGTTCAGGCTCAGTAGTGTCCGAGGTACTTCACTTTTTACGTTCTGACGGTTCTTTCGAATCTCGACCGAACGCAACGGAGAGACCTCGCATACCGGGCTTGCGCGAGGTAGCGAGGCGTGAAGCGCTCCCACTATCCTCACTGCGGCAAATCGCCAAACGCAGTGAGGAATACTGATTAGGCCGCGCTCGCCCTGGGCGTCGAAGGCGAGATCGACCCGGTTGGTCTCGCTTGATGGTGAAACCGCCATCGAGCTCTCCCGTTATACGACCGTGCGCTGTAATGTCATCGAATCGCGGCGAGTTCCGCGTGGTCGAGGTAGCGCGGCGGCTCGATAGGATCGGACGAAACGTGCGCCGACTCGTCGTCCGCGAAGTAGGTGTCGATGTGCGAGAGGATGACGCGACCGTAGCGGTCTCCATCCGCGTTGACGGAGGCGAGCGCGCCCTCTCCATCGAGGCGGTTCATGTCAGCATGGTCGAGCGCGTCGGCTATGCCGTCGTCGATCCCGAGGACAGTGTACGTCAGGTCGATGCGGTTGGCGCAGTGGGCGAGCGCGAGGGCATCCAGCGCCTTGTTTTCGCCATGCATCGCTTCCGTGGGGTCGAGCGAGACGAGCTTGGCGAGGTCGTCGTCGGTGAGGTCGCGCCAGCCTTCCGGGACCGCCTTCTCGATGGTGCGGCGGCGCGTCGCGATCTCCAGGTGGAACGTGCGCTTCTCGATGCAGCCGACGCAGTATCCGACGTTCTTGCGCGTGGCGACGGCGGGCGCGAGGCGGCAGTGCGCGCACGAGCCCTTCGCCCGCTTCTTGCGGAGGCTCGCGACGCGCGCCGCGTTCGTGCTGTGGGCAACGCAGTACCGCTTCGACCAGTGGCCGTCGATGAAGCGAGCTTCGCATCCGTTCTCCTCGCAACGCTTGCGCCGGGGGATACGCGGGGCAGGCGTCGAGACGATGGTAGCGGGCGCGAGGATCGGCGTGGGGCTATCGGGCGATTCGGACGGTTTACGCGGCTCGTTTCCGTCGGGCTGCACTGAGTGACGGGCGACTCGCTTGCCGCGCTCCTGGGACGGTTTACGGGGCAAGGAAGCGTCAGGACGAACAGACGCGACGGCTCGCCGGCCCTTCGGTTTCGCCCTTACGGCTTTCAGGTCGGTACCGCAACGGATGCTGCGCGGGCGAGCGAGCGCGCGGAGCCGTTGTCGCCTGGCCGGGATCGGTCGGTGAAGCACCGGCCGCAGAGGAAGACGTGCTCGCTGAGGTCGACGTCGTGGACGAAGAACGTCCGCTTCGTCATGTCGCACGGCTTGGTCGCGCTCGCGTGGTCGGCGTAGTGGCAGGCCTTGCCGTTCGTGGAGATGTGGTCGGCGCGGCTCGGGCGCTTCACGTCGTTGTTCTTGGCGTCTCGGCACTTCGCGCCGCAGAACTTCTGGCTGTGTTGGACGGGCGGGAAAGAGTGGGCGCAGCGGTCGCAATTTCGCGACGGCATTGATTGCTTCATACGGTGACTCGTTAGGTTGTTCGCGTGCGACGCGCCGAGCATGATGCTCCCCGTCGCTGTGTCTCCGTCAAGCGTGGCGGTAAGTTCAGAATGGGAAGGGCGTTTCTGCGTATGGATCGATGCCAGCCGCTTCGTCCGCTTTCACCTGAGCGAGTGCGGCGGCGCGAGTGGCCTGACGATCATCAGCGGCCGTCGCGCGCCTATAGAGCGTGCGGACCTGCGCCCAGTCGTTGTTCGTCAGCGAAAACGAGCGCGCGGCCATCTTGTCAAGCCACTTGCGGGCGTTCTCGACGTCCGCGCCCCGGCCGTGGCGCGCCGCGAGGAGCAGTGCGGCCTTTCGAGCCTGCTCGAAGCCGTGAGCGTCGATGAGCTTGTCGATTTCCTCGGCCATCGGCATGCCATCGCAGTCGACCGATTCGAGCAGCGCGAGAATGCCGACCGGCTCGGCACATAGCCGCTCGGTCATCTGCCGCCGTGTCGTCGGCTTACGGCGGCTGTCGGAATGGCCGACACCCGATTCGCTGTTGGGAACCAGGGGACCATCACGCTTCAAAGTAGTCCGGCGCGCAGCGCCCTCTACTTGCTTGTTTACTCTATCGCGTGATGAATTAGCGTTCCGCTCCTTCTCTTGTTCCTGTTCTCTTGTTTGTGTCGGCCGTTCCGACACCCACTTGTCGGAATCGCCGACACCCGCCCCGTAGTTGATGACGACGCGACGAACCCCATTCTTCGCGTATCCGTCGCGGGTAATGAGGCTGCGGTCTTCGAGATCGCGCAGGGAGACCGAGATCGTGTCTCGGCTGACGTTCATCATCTCGGCGAGCGTCGACTGCGATGGAAACACCCAGCCCTTGCGCCGCTTCGTGTCTCCCTCGACGTGGTCGTGATCGACGAGACGGATAAGCAGCGAGCTTGAAGGCAACGCGAGGCCACGAAGATCGAACGCCCATCGCGGCGCAGCAAACGTATCGGTGAGGTAGTGCTCGCGGGGATGCACCGTCACAACGGCTTCGGCTCCGCGCCGTAGTGGATGATGATGCGCCGGTCGCCATTCTCCTCACGGCCGACAAGCGAGATGAGTCCGCGCGCCGCCAAATCCTTCATCGATTTTCGAACGGTGCGTTTCGAGACGCCCATCTCTTCGGCGAGCGTGGCTTCCGAGATCGAAACGAGGCTGTCATATCGCGGGCACTTGCCTGCGACGGAGGTGAGGCTCGGGCTATCCGCGCGCATCACGCGGTCCCGAGTCCCGCATCGTCCTGCGGTTGGAATAGATCGTCATGTCGAATGTCCTTCGAGGAAATAGAAAAGGCGGTCGCTGCCGCCTCTGTTCTGGATTGTCGGGATGCTCGCGAGCTGCTACGTCATGCAGCACGACTTACCGATAGGACGACGGCTGCGAGACTGAGACCGAGTACGGACTTCGGGGAGCCGATACTCGGGACGATGATCCGTGGCGTCGAGACCATACCGCGACGCCTTGGCAGCATCACGCGGAATGATCGGTCGCTTCTCGTTAGGGATCAGCGGCAGGACGTACAGTCCTGCCCTACCGTATCGTTCCGCGTATTCCTGATGCGTCACACTACCTCAGTCGAGTGTGCATATACGTTGGCATCGGTAGCAAAACGCGCTACCGCTTCATCCCGGATTCGCTCCGGTACCTTAGCGAGCTTTGCTTTCGAGCTTGACGGTGGCTTCGCGCTCAACCTTTTCCTTGGACTTACGCTTATTTTCTTCATCTTTCTTCTTCACGTCGGACATGACGGCCATCGCCACTTCCTTCGTTACTTCCTCACCCGCTTCGGCTCGAATGTACACTTGATCGCGGGCTACTGCGGCGAGTTCGGGGCCAGCTTGGTCGGGCTCTTCTTGCCGCTCCAGGTACGTGAACACATCGAAAGCGATGTTGGGTTTATCCAGCCCACTGGGCTGGATACTCTCTAATCGCTGGTGCTCTTTGGCGGCCTTTTTAAGTCGCCAGAATGTCTTTTGCGATCCACGAAGCGTGCTCTGTCGCCACTTGCTAAATCCGTACTTATTAAATACCTCACGACCGGCCTCGTCGAACGACGTGAAGTGGACTTCAATCGAGATGGCGCAAAGCCCACAGTCGAGCGCCGCTGCGTTCCCTGAGTCGTAGCGCTCGTTATAGTAAGCGCCCTTCTCGTCCAGAGTCAGCTTCGATAGGTTCGGGCGCAGCGGCCCGAGCTTGGTGTCGATGACCCTGAAGTCGGCCATGACGTCGTCCTTGCGTGCTAGATTCGATCCGGCCACATGAGCCTCGTACTTAAAATCGGATAACTCAGGTGCTTGGGCTGTAGCAGCCATGCCCTTCCCTTTCGTGGGGTGGAGAGCGGCGCGAGTTCACGCCGGAATTAAAGAAGACGACCAACACATCGTGTCGCTCGTCGAGGGTTGTCCGGCCGCGCCGGTTCCCGGACCGTTCCGGGGTCGAGGATCGGCCGCGCCGTCCTCAGGTCAGGTTAAGGACCAAGCTTCGATTTCTGTTCCTCTAATGGTAAGTTACCACGGCTTACGCGCCTCGTCAAGGTGCGGCAATGCAGTGGCTGAAGATCGGTTCCCGTACAACTAAGTTACCACGGGAATCGCTCCGCGTCAACCGCGCTCGAACCGTCGCAGCCGAGGCTCAAATTGACCCCGTGCATTCGCCGTCAGGGCACGTTTCAGACACTCGCTCAGTCATCTAGGTCGGCTCGATTATCAAACGTGCTCTTGTGCCCCGTATTGAGACGGTGCGCCGCAAACCCTCATGAATAGGTCCTTTGTTAGCGGCCTTCCGGCTCTCGTCCTAGTCGAGCAAGTCTACGACGTTGCCCTGTAGCTCATCGGTCGCGTGGGCGTAGACCGATTCGAGCATCTTCATCGACGTGCCGAGTCGCTTCGCCGCATTGAAGATCGGGACGCCCTTCTCCATCAGCCTGGTCGCGTGGGTGTGGCGGAGGTCGTACAAGTTAACGCGAGGGAGGCCCGCAGCCGACGCTATGGGAGCGAGCCAGCGGTGCGAGACGTTCCGGTGGTCCTGCGGTCGGCCGTTGCTAGTCGCGAAGACGAGTGCTTCGTCGTGAACGTCTCCCCGACGCTCTTGGAGCGGGGCAAGCGCTCGGGGGTTCACCGGGATCGTTCGCCGGGCCGACTTCGTCTTCATGACCTTGCGCGCGAGCGGGGCGTCGAGCTTCGGCTGGCCGACGCTGGCGACGAGCCGGATCGTCTTCGCCTCGAAGTCGAGATCGCACCAACGCAAGGCGAGGACCTCGCTTGGCCGAGCCCCGCTATCGAGCATGAGGACGACGTAATCCCCGCCCGCCAATCTCGGCGCACCTCGCCCGTAAGGAGGCCTCCTCGGCCGTGGAGAGCGCATGACGGGCTTCGTGAAGCGTTGACTCGGCTCGGATCGGCTGCGCCTGCGGAACCGGGTTCGTGGCGCAGTAACCGTAAGCGAGCGCATAGGCGAACACTTGGTTCGTCGTCGTACGGAGCTTGCGCTGCGACGTAGCCGCGAGGGCCGTCCCGGCGAGCATGGCGTCGATGTCACGCGGCTTCACCTCGGAGGCCAGCTTCGAGCCGAGCACATCGATGACGTACAGACGAACGAGGCCTTCGTAGCCCTTGTACATCGATGTACTGAGCGTACCGCGAGCGTTCTCAGCGAGTTTGCGAGCGAGCCACGCCTCGGCGATGGACGCGACGGTCGTGCCCTTCGTGGTGACGCCCTCTCGGGATGTCAGCCAGGCTTCCGCCTCGCGGCGCAGCCGGAACGACTTCGATTCTGTCTGCTCACCAACGCTTCGGGTTGCCTTGTAGGGCTTTTGGCGGTCGGGAATGTGCCGAATTCGGCCGCTGCCAGCGCTGCGACGAGCCATAATCGATGAAGCCTCCGCCAGAACGAGGGTACCAGAAAGGTACCGTTTGGCGAAGGTACCGGGCCTCAACCTCTTGGACTGGCCGGAAAACCTTGAATTAAGGGGTTTTTTGGAGCCCTCGCCGGGGATTGAACCCGGGGCCTCGTCATTACCAATGACGTGCTCTACCGCTGAGCTACAAGGGCGCGCGGGCGCTTCGTTCGCGTCGCCGGAACGGCCGCCCTTCGCCGCGTTTCGACCGCCGTCGGCTATACTCGGCGCGTGAACAAAGACGGTGTACGGCGCTATCTCAACAAAACGGTAACGGTCCGGCTCGCCCCCGACGACGAGCTCGGCGCCGTGACGATCACGGGCCTGCTGACGCGCGACGTCCTGTCACGGCAGTTCACGATCGTCGGGCGCCGCGACGCGCGCCCCGACGAGACGCGGAACTTCACGTTTTGGCCCGCGGACGTCGCCTCGATCGACGAGCGGCGCTAGGCCCCTGCTTCGCCCGCAGCGCGCTTGCGCGCGAACTCCGTGCTCGAGCCCGGATTCGCGCCCCCGCCGCCGGACGTGTACGCGTAGAGCGCCTTCGTATAGATCTGATTGCGCTCGGCCTTCGTGAGATCAGCCCACGGCCGATCGAGGCTCTTCTTCGGGGGATGGATCTTCTTCTTGGCTGCCATGCGGCGGTCTCCAACGGCTAACGCCGCGACAATGATCTCGAGCCGAGCGGGCGGCGGGAATCGAACCCGCGACTCTTGCTTGGAAGGCAAGGGCATTACCATTATGCAACGCCCGCGCTCGCTTGGTGGGCAGGGAGGGATTCGAACCCCCGTACTGCGGTGCAGAACAGATTTACAGTCTGTCGCCTTTAACCACTCGGCCACCTACCCACGGTCCCGACCAAGCAGGATACTGCGTACTTGCGTGCGCTCCTGTCCCTCGCGAGGACGGGCGCAGCCGACGGTCGGAATCGAACCGACGACCAACAGTTTACAAAACTGCCGCTCTACCAACTGAGCTACGTCGGCGCCCGCCGCGGCCTTTCGGCACGCGCGGCGGGCGTTCCGCGTCAGGGCAGATCGATCTCCGCAAGATTCTTCTCGATCTTGCGCTTCACACGCTGCAGCGCGTTGTCGATCGACTTTACGTGGCGGCTCAGGTCCCGCGCCATCTCCTGATAGCTCTTGCCTTCGAGATAGGACAGCAAGACCTGCGATTCGAGGTCGGAGAGGTTTTCTTGGATCCGCTCCTTGATGTCCTCGGAGACCTCCTGATTGATCACGAGCTCTTCGGGGTCGCTCATCTTCTGCGACGCCATGACGTCGAGCAACGTGCGCTCGCTATCTTCGTCGTAGATCGGCTTGTTGAGCGAAATGTACTGATTGAGCGGGATGTGCTTCTGGCGGGTCGCCGTCTTGATCGCCGTGATGATCTGCCGCGTGATGCACAGCTCGGCGAAGGCGCGGAAGCTCGAGAGCTTATCGGCCTTAAAATCGCGCACCGCCTTGTAGAGCCCGATCATCCCCTCTTGGATGATATCCTCGCGGTCCGCGCCGATCAGGAAGTAGCTCTTGGCCTTGATTCGGACGAAGTTCTTATATTTATTGAGTAAGAACTCCATCGCGAGATTGTCGCCGCCCTTGGCCGCTGCTACGAGGTCCTCATCGGGCCGATCGTGGTAGTCGAGTCCGTCGGGCGCGCTCTGCGCAAGCGCCATTCCAGTTCTCCCAAGTCATTCGTGCGGCCGAAAACGCAGGCCGCGGCCCGTCGAGCCGGCCGCATCCGTCCAAGTATAGGAGGGTCCTGCAAGACCGTCAAGGGAAATGCCCCGTTTGCGCCGCGCGGAACGCGTCGAGCGGGACGGCCACGATCCGGCCCGTACCACTGCCGATTACGAGCGTGCGGCCCGCGATGACGGGCGACCCGACGGCGAACCGCGTCCCCGCGGCGACGTGGCCGGCGACCGTCCCGTCCCGCTCGCGAAGCGCCCAGAGCGTGCCGCGCGCGTCGCCGAAGTACACGAGCCCGTCGCGCGCGACGAGACCGCCCTTGACCGCGCCCCCGACCCGTCGCCGCCAGAGCAGCGCACCGGTCCGTGTGTCGAAGGCGTGCGCGTACGGCGCGAACGTGCTGCCGACGAAGAGCCGGCCGCCATCCACGAGCGGGATGGCCGCCTCGTTCCGGTCGGGGACGATGCCGTCCTCGAGATGCGCGTCCCAGCGTGGGTCGCCCGTTCGCGCGCTCAGCGCGTACACGCGCTCCTCGTCGCGGTCGCCGACCTGCACGAACTGCTCGGGCACGATCCGCGCGAGATAGTCGCCGTAAAGCCGCCGGCCGTCGTACGCGAGCGGACAATCGCCGATGCCGGAGGAGCCGAGCGCCATCGCATGGCGCCAGAGCAACGTGCCGTCGCTCGCGCGGATCGCGAAGACGCCGCCCTGATCCTGACCGGCCCCGACATAGGCGTCAGGCCCGATCGGCAACGCCGCCGACATCGAGGCGATCGAGCCGACCGGCCGGACGTAGCGCCGCGCGCCGGTTCGCGGATCGAGGCCGACGATGTCGCCGTTCCCGTTGGGCTGCACGAGCGTGCCGCCAACCACGGCGGGCGTGGGCATGCCGGAGCCCGCGAGCGCGAACGCCCAGCGCCGCCGGCCGGTCGCGGCGTCGAGGGCGACGAGCGCATTCGCATTGCCGCCGACGTGGAGCACCTCCTCACCTCGCATGCGGTTGCTCGCATCGCCGACGCCGACGACAACGGATCCGCCGTACACGAGCGGCTGCGCCATGACGGCGGCGCGAAAGTGCGCGGACCAGCGCAGGCGGCCGGTGCGCGCGTCGAGGGCGACGACGCGCCCGGCGTTGTTGCCGAGATAGACGACGCCGCCCGAGATCGCGGGGCTCGCCGAGATCGGCGCGCCCGTCTCGAACGTCCACCGGGCGCGCAGCGACCCGGCGACGACCGCGTTATTGCTGCCGGAGCGCCGGAACTGAAGCCACGGCGTCTGCGAGGCCGCCGCTCCGAGCGGCGCTCCGGCCGTCGCCAGCAGGATGGCGATCGCGGCGCCGCGTCGAGCGGACGAGCTCGGCTCGCGGGTCGTCACCACGCTCCCATTGCATCTCCGCCCGCGATACTCCGCGCCGCTGGGCGCGCAGCCGCAGCGCGAGGTACTCCGCGACCCCGCACACGTCGATGATGCGCGCGACGAGCGAGCCTGCGCGGGCGACGACGACCAGCCGCGCCGTGCGCCGCTTGCACGCCGTGACGATGAGTCCGAGGCCGCGCGCGCTCAGGTACGAGCACGCGCACAGGTCGAGCTCGAGCTCGACGTCCGGCGCGACGCGCGCGAGTGCTCGGCCGAAGTCGAGCTCGGTCGTGCAGTCGATCGCCCCCGAGACCGCGAGCCGCACGCTCACGTGCCGATGGCCGGCTGGGAGTCGGCCGCGACGGCGGCGACCGCGCAACCCGCGGCGAGCATCGCGACGCGCGCGACCGCGAGCTCGACGTCGTAGGGGCGAGGAACGTACCGCATGACCGTAGCGTATCGCGGCTCGCTGAGAGCACGATGAGAACCGGCGCCGCTCGCGCGATCCGAAAGCGTTTCTCAACGGACCGGGCGACGGAAGACGGCATGACGTACGGCGCGGCACCCCAGGTGAGCATCGCGAGCGCGTTCTTCAGGGGCGTCTGCTGCGGCGAGGCGCGCTGCGCGATCGAGGGCTCGGGTCTCGGCCTCGCGATCGTCGCTCGGCCTAGCGCTCGCGCCGCTGGCGACGCGCTTCGAAGAGGAGCACGCCCGCGGCGACCGAGGCGTTGAGCGAGCCGAGCGTGCCGAACATCGGAATGTGGACGAGGAAGTCGCACTCCTTGCGCACGACGGCCGAGATGCCGTCGCCCTCGGCACCGATGACGATTGCGAGATCGCCGCGCAGATCGGCGTCGGCGTAGTCCCTGGCGTCGCCGCCGAGCGCGGCGCCGACCGTCCAGACGTTGGCCTTCTTGAGCGTTCGGAGCGCGCCCGCGACGTTGGGCACGCGGGCGATCGGCACGTGCGCCGTCGCGCCGGCGGACGCCTTACGGACGGTCGCGGTAACGCCCGCCGCGCGGCGCTCCGGCAGCACGACCGCGGTCGCGCCCGCGCACTCCGCCGAGCGGACGATCGCGCCCGCGTTGTGCGGGTCCGTTATGTGATCGAGCACGACGAAAAGTGCGCCGCCGGTGCGCGGCAACCCGAGCGTCTCCTCGAGCGAGACGTACGGGAACGGCTCGCCGACCGCGACAACGCTCTGATGCGCCCGAAACGGAAACTGCGAGAACCACGACCGGCTCTGGAAGCGGACGGTGAGGCCAGCGGTCTTCGCGTCCTCGAGCAGTTTGCGCAGCGCCGGATCGCGCTTGCGCTCGTCGCCGACGAAGAGCCTGCGCAGCGGCTCGCCCGCGACGAGCGCCTCCTCGACCGCGTGGACGCCGTACACGACGTCGTCGAGCTCGAGGGTTTCATTGCGACTCGGCGCCCGGCCCGAACCTAGCCGGCGACGGTCCACGTGGCGCCCTCCTTCGCGTCGCGCACCGTGACGCCCGCGGCGGCGAGCGCCGCGCGCAATGCGTCGGCGAGCGAGAAGTCCTTCGCCGCCTTCGCCGCCGCGCGCGCGGCGAGGAACCGCTCCACGAGCGCGTCTCCGTCGAGGTCGCCCGAAAGTTCGGCACCGAAGCGTTCCGTCGCGGCTGCGCGCAGCGCCGCGAGCGCCGCCGCGGAATAGGCGTGTGTTGCACGCGCACCCGCGGCCGACGACGCCGCGGCGGTCGCTCCGGCCGCGTGCGCAGCGCCGGCGGCGGCGCGCTCGCTCGGGCCGATGCCGAGCAGCGTCATCGCTTCGTGGAGGAAGGCGGCAACCGGACTCGCATCCGCGGTCGGGGCGAGCGCCGCCGCGGCGCCCGCGACGTCGAAGAGCACCGACACCGCGCCCGCGGTATTGAGGTCGTCGTCCATGGCCGCCGCGAACCGCGCGCGGTAGGCAGCGGCACGTGCGTTCGCATCCGCACCGGCGCTCACGTCGTTTGGGACCGTACCATTCGCGCGCGCCGGGGCGGTGCGCAGGAGGTCGTAGGCCGCCTGGAGCCGGCGCAGCCCCTTCGTCG
>JAABUQ010011361.1_pt1 | contig 11385 bp, 14 predicted proteins | sample 5560001 | NCBI WGS metagenome assembly JAABUQ01 (sample SAMN10711888, study PRJNA513371) | rock metagenome | isolation source: Antarctica rocks | place: Antarctica: Victoria Land, Finger Mt nord | collected 2015-12-18
CACGCCGGCGATCGGCCGGCCCATGTAGGTGCCCGGGGCGTCGCGGCGCGGCTTGCGCTGGGCCTTGGCGGGGGGCTTGGTGGTGGGCGGGGCGGCATCCTGGGCGGAGGCCCGGGGCGGCCCGTCGGCGAGGAAAAAGAGGGCGGCGAGGATCCAAGGGGAGGGGCGGGGCATGGCGGGTGGTCCTTCCGAGGGATGCGGCCTTGCGACGATCCGAACCCGCCCCCCGCCCCGGCTCGATCAGTCGCCGAAGCGGTAGCGGACGATGCAGTAGAGCGCCTGGACTCCGTCCTTCCAGCCGATCTTCTTCCCCTCTTTGTAGTCGCGGCCGTTGTAGCTGACCGGGATCTCGTAGATCCGGCACCGCCGGGCGGGCCGGCCGTCGATCGAGGGGACCTGGAAGCGGGCGACCTTGGCCGTCACCTCGGGCTCGAAGCCGAACCGATTGCTCTTGAGGGGGATCCCCTGAATCACCTCGCGGCGGAAGACCTTGTAGCAGACCTCCATGTCGGTCAGGTTCAGGTCGGTGAAGAAGTTGGACAAGAGCGTGAGCACCCGGTTGCCCATCGAGTGCCAGAAGTGGAGCACCCGGTGCGATTCGCCGATGAACCGCGACCCGTAGACGACGTCGGCCTTGCCCTCGACGATCGGCTGGAGCAGCCGGGGGTACTCGCTCGGGTCGTATTCGAGGTCGGCGTCCTGGACGATGACGACCTGACCCCGGGCGTACTGGAAGCCGGTCCGGAGCGCCGCGCCTTTGCCCTGGTTCTTCTCGTGGAAGACGATCGTGAGGTCGTGGTCGGTCTCCTGCAACTCGCGGAGGACCTCGATGGTGCCGTCCTTGGAGCAGTCGTCGACCAGGATGATCTGCTTCTGCACGGGCACGGCGCGGACCTGGCGGAGGATCTCGCGGATCGTGTTCCGCTCGTTGTAGACGGGGATCACGACGGAGAGGACGAGATCGTCGGGAACCCGGAACACGCCCAACCGGCGGCAGGTCGCCTCGCCGAGGTTCTGGAACAGCCAGTCCAGCCGCTCGGCCTCCTCGGCCGGGGCGAAGTTGCCGGACGTCTCGGCCTCGGCCTCGTTCCCGAGTTCGGTCGGCGTGGTCGACGGGCGGAACGAGGGGCTGTGGTTGTGATACATCGCGCTGTCATTCTCCCTATTTTGGCGCGAAGCGGTGGCGAATCGCCGGCCGGATCATCCTGGCCCGGCCTGCGCCGGGGCTCGGCCCGCGCCGGCGGCATAATCCACGGGTTCGTCGAAATCCAGGCGGTCGAGACGACGAAGGGGCGCGAAACGACGAGGCCGGCGGCGAAAGATCGCCGCCGGCCTCGTCGAGAATCCTGCACTCGGAGGGTTGCCCGAAGGCGATCAGAGGCCGGACGGGCCCGGGGCGGGCGTGGGCGGGGGGGGCGGGTTGCCGGGCGAGGGGGCGGTCATCGGCGGGGCCGAGTCGCCCGGGGGGGTCGCCGGGGTGGACATCTGCGGGGCCGAGCTACCCTGCGCGGAGCCCATCATCTGCATGGTGCCCATCGCCTGGCCCGAGGAGTAACCCTCGTAGACCGGGGTGTACGTGCCGTAGACCGGCGAGCCGCCGTAGCCCGTCGAGCAGGCGTCGCAGCTCGCGACGACCGGGGCCGGCTCGCAGCAGGCGGAGCAATTCTTGCGCTTGTGGCCGAACAGCCCGTGCCTGTGCCGCGACGAGCTGTAGCAGCCACCGCCGCCGCTGTAGCAGCCGCCGCCGCTGTAGCAGCCGCCGCCGTAGTTGGAGTAGCCGCCGCTGTAGCAGGACGAATACCCGGTGCCGCTGTAGCAGGACGAGTAGCAGCCCGAGCCGCCGCTGTAGCCGCCCGAATAGCCGCCGCTGTAGCAGCTCGACGTCGAGTAGCCGCTCGAATAGCCGCTCGAATAGCACGCCGATTCGTACGCCGGCGCGCACTTCTTGTGGTGACAGCCCAGGCCCGAGAGGGCCAGCAGCATGACGACGGTTCCCTGCATTGTGTCGTTCCCCTGGATGTTCGTGTAAGTGAGTGCTGATTCAGCGAGCGCGTGATCGGCAACCGTCCGAAACGTCTACCATGAACGGCGGAGGGGGCCGGGCGACGTTCCGGTCAACCCAACCACGCTAGTCTTCCGCCGCGTTGCCGTTAGACTGACCCCGATCCCTTGTTCAGTTACCGCAGATTCTAAACCGCCAAAGCGGTACCATCAAGTAAATTTGGGAATTTCGCGGGAAAAATGGCGACGGGGTAGTCTGCGCTGTTCGGACGTATCGGGATCGAAGCCCTTCGGAGGCTGGGGTCGGCCTTGCCGCCGGGGAAGGTAGTCTGCGCTGTTCGGACGTATCGGGATCGAAGCCCCTCGGGCCAGGTTCGGCTGGCCCGGATCGGGGGCGGCCGTAGAATGTCCGGGGTGGGTGGGGCTCGGGCGACGGACCGGGCCGGACCGGTCGAGGGGCAGGGGGATCGAGCATGACGGCCGGCAAATCCGATACCACCGACGCAATCGGCGCAATCCCCCGCCTCTGGTCCCCCTGGGCCCGGCGGCTGGCGACGGCGGCGCTCCTGTTCCACGGCGCGGCGATCTGGGCCGGGGTCTGGGCGGTGAACCCGTCGTCGCGGCTGGAGCAGGGGGCGGACTCCTGGTTCGAGCGGTACGACCAGTGGATCCGCCAGGGGTTCTCGTACCGCTACTACAGCCCCGAGCCCCCGCCGACCCCGGTCGTGACGGCGACGCTCGGATTCGCCGACGGCCGGCCCGAGGTCGTCGTCCGGCTCCCGGAGCGAGGGGTCCGCCCGAGGCTTCGCTACCAGCGCCAGCTCGCGCTGGCCAACAACCTGATGGGCGACTTCGAGGAGGCCCGGACCTTCGGCGGCGACGGCTCGAAGAGTCGCTGGGCCCGCGCCTTCGCCACGCACCTGGGCAAGGTCCACCCCGGCTGCGACTCGGTGACTTTGCACGTCCAGATGCACCTGATCCCCAACCTGGAACGGGTCCGGGAACGGCTCGCCGAGCCGGGCGGCGGCCCGGTCGACCTCGACGCCGACGAGTTCTACACCGCGCCCGAACGGATCGGAGTCTACCCGTGCGACGCTTCCTGAACGGGATCCTCTCCGCGCCGGTCGTGCTGGCCCGCTCGGTCGCCCGAGGCTGGGATGGCTTCGTTTTTTCGCCCGCCGACCCGACCCCCCTGGGCCTGATCCGGGTCGTCGTCGGGGGCTTGCTCACCTGGAGCCTGTTCGTCTACGGGCTCGACCTCCTGGACTTCCTGGGCACCACCGGTTGGGCGAACGCGGAGATCGTCGAGACGTTCCGGGCCGAGCGGACCCCCTCCGCCTGGTCGTTCTGGTTCCTCGTGCCCGACGCCTGGCTCCGGCCCGGCTGGGTGCTCTGCCTGGCGGTCCTGGCCTGCTTCACGCTGGGTTTGTTCAGCCAGGTGACGGCGGTCCTCGCCTGGATCATCGCGGTCTCCACGGCGTACCGGGCGCCGATCAGCCTGTATGGGTTCGACGACATCGTGACCACCTGGGCGCTCTACTTGGCGGTGTCGGGGGCGAGCGGACAGGCGGTTTCGCTCGACCGCTATTTCGCCCGGCTCAAGGCGAACCGGGCGGAGGTCGCCCGGCGGCGGAAGGATGGGCGTTGGATGGCCCCTTCGGGCGTCCCGACCCCTTCGGTGGCGGCGAACATTGGGCTCCGCTTGATCCAGTGCCACCTGGTCGCCATCTATTTGATCTCGGGCCTGGCCAAGTTCCGGGGGAATGCCTGGTGGGAGGGGACGGCGATCTGGGGGACCTTGGCCGCTGGCGAGTTCCGCCTCTTCGACCTGACCTGGCTCGCCTCGTACCCGATGCTCCTCAACGCCATGACCCATGCCGCGCTCTTCCTGGAGACGGCCTACGCCGCCCTGATCTGGCCAAAGGCGACCCGGCCTTACATCCTGGCCGCCGTGGCGGCGATGCACGTCGGGATCGGCCTGACCCTGGGCCTCTTCGAGTTCAGCCTGGCGATGCTGGCGGGCAACCTGGCGTTCTGCTCCGGCCCCTGGCTCCGGTCGCTGGTGGCGGGCCTGGACCGGCGGCCGAGCGGCAAGATCCTCTATGATGGCGCATGCCCCAAGTGCCGGGCGTCGATGGCCTTCCTCACCGCGGGCGACCCCGACCGCGTCCTGGAGCCGATCGACTTGACCGCCGTGGACGTGGCGACGGTCCACCCGAGCCTGACCCGCGAAGCCTGCATGCGGTCGATGCACCTGGTCCGGGGCGACGGCCGGGTCGAGGCCGGCTATGACGCGGTGATGACCGTGGTCGGCTGGACTCCCTTGTTCGCCCCCCTGGCCTTGGCCCGCTGGATCCCGGGGGTGTCTCCGATCGGCAAACGGGTGTACAATCGCATTGCCGAGTCGAGGCCACGCGACGAGGCTTGCACCGACGAGGTTTGCGGCATCCACCCGCCCGCCGGCAAGGCCGCCCCGGGGGCCGCCGCCGGGCCTCGGTCCACCTCGAAACCGACCACCGGGAGGCCCGCCCGATGAGCTACGAACCAACCCCGTCCTCGGCCCCGCTCCTGGCCCACCGCCTGTTCCTCCACGAGCCCGGCTGGCGGGTCGCCCTCAAGGTCGGCAGCGACCGCGAGTTCTGCTACGCGATGAACCCCGGCCAGGATTTCTACCACCGCCTGCTTGAAGGCGAGGTTTACATCCTCAACAATGAAGAGCGCCTCTGCCTCGCCTGCGCCGAGCGCCGGGGGATGCTCTCCGAGCGGCCCAGAGGGCTCCGCGAGCCCCAGCCGATCGTCATCTATGAAGAAGGCGACGAGGAAGGCCCAGGCGTCTACCGCCGGGCCGATCTTGACCTCTGATCGAGCGGTCAGCGGACGGATGTCATCGATCTCGATGAGTCCATCTTTGTTTCTGAATGCCGATTGTTCGGCGTTAGGCGGAAAGATTCCGCCGAATCAATGGTTAGGCGGCGGAGGCCCGATGCGCGTTGTCTGGCTAGCGTGGTACATCTGCGGCGCTTGCCTGCTGCTCGCCCTGATGGCGTCCGCGCTCACATACCACCCGGACATTCAGCACCTGGGCGCGGTGCTGCCGGCCGTGTTCGGTGGCGTGGCACTCCTGGCGGGCGGAGCAGCGGTTAGCCTCGGGCGGCTGCCGCCGGCACACCGCGTCCACCAGTCCAAGAGGCTCTGGGCCGGCTGCGTCGCGGTCGCTGTCACCGTGACGCTGTTGCTCGTCCTGGTCGGGTGAGGTGGTCGCGCCGCGCTGCAGCGGACCCCACCCGCCGCGATGCCTTCTGGTATATTCAGGGTCGCTCGGGCGGGCCGGTCCGCTGAGCTTTGTCGTTAGGCGGCGGGGAGCGCAGCCGATGAGGCGTGACACCAAGAAGGCCGACACTTACCGCTTCAACGGCAACCCGTACCTGCACTCTGGCAGCATCCACCCTATCACCATTGCTGATCTGGAATCGCGGATCAGAGCCTTCGAGGCAAAGCTTGTCGACCCCGAGGATCCAGATGACAAGAAGTGGACCGAACGCTGGCTAAATCGGTTCAAGGCGGAGTTAGCCAAGAAGCTTGAAGGGCTGTCGATCAGATCCGAGGAGCGAGCAAAGTCCGTGTTGCGCCGGCGTAGACTTCCCGGGCGAGAAGCAGCGGACGCCTAACCTCGCGCTGTAGCGGACCCGGCCCGCCGTGACGGTTTCCGGTAAGATCAGGGTCGCTGGGCGGTCCGGTTCGCTGAGCTTGGCCGTCAGGTGGCGGCGAACCATCCGAGATGTGGTCTGGTATGATGGGCTCGGTTAGCGGACCAACGCCGTGTCTGGGCCTACCCAATGCACAAGAAGAAAAAGCCGGGGCTCGGTGGCAAAGGAGCGGCAGACGACATTCCGAGCTGGGCGAAGGGTGAACAGCCCCTGACGACCGAGAACGGGCGTGATTTCGCCGAGCGGTTGCTTGATGACAAATACGGTGTGTGGGCATACCCGACGGGCCCAGGCAGCGAGTTCAACAAAATCAAGAAGTGGGACGACCGGGCATTCGAATGATGATCAGGAGAAGCGATCATGCCCAGCGTTTTTGTCCTACAGCACGTGCATTCGATGCGGGATGACGTCGAAGATGTCAAGTTCATCGGCGTCTACTCCTCGCGCGAGAAAGCTCGGGCGGCGATCGCACGCCTGGGACTCGCTCCCGGATTTTCGGATGCCCCGGATGGTTTCCACATCGACGAATACCATGTCGATCAAGATCAATGGATTGAAGGGTATGTATCACTCGCGGATGCGTAACGGCATTGGGCAGCCTCGATGGTCACGCTCCGCCCCCGGCGGGCCGCTGATCGCTCTTGAGCGGCGATCTTGACTTTCCCCATCGATATGGCGACCATTCGCTATTCGAGTCGGGTCGAGGTCGCCGCATGGCCGTTTCGTCGAAGTGCTACTATGCCGTCCGAGCAATTTATGCGCTGGCGGAGCATGCGAGCCCGGAACCTCTGAAGATCGCCCAGATCGCCGAGCGGGAGCTGATCCCGATCCGGTTCTTGGAGGTGATCCTGGGCCAGCTCAAAGGGGGGGGCTTCGTCCGGAGCCGTCGGGGGGCCGAGGGGGGTTACACCCTGGCCAGGCCGGCGGATCAGATCACCGTCGGCGAGGTGATGCGGTATGTGGACGGGCCGATCGCCCCGGTCGATTGCGTGAGCCAGTCGCGGCCCAAGGAATGCGAGTTCCACGGCCATTGCCACTTCTTCGGGTTCTGGGGCCGGGTCCGCCAGGCGATCTCGAACGTGGTGGACCGGACGACCTTCGCCGACCTCCTGGCCGAGAACCGGAACCGCCCGCAAGAATACGTCGGCGACTGGACGATCTGACCGGCCGGCTCCGATCCGAATCGACCTCCTGAACCCCGCGCGAAGGCTGATGCGAAGAGGCTCCCGACCGACCTTCTGGACGACCCTGGCCGCCGGCCTCGCCCTGTCGGCCTGCGCCCCGGGCGGCGGCCGGCCCGATCGCGAGGATGTCCTGACCCTGGGGGCGTACTCGGTCGTCCGCGAGGCATTCCACGACGGCCTCCTGCCCGCCTTCGCCGAGCATTGGCGGGCCCGGACCGGGCGGTCCCTCCGCTTCGAGGAGTCCTACAACGGTTCGGGGGCCCAGGCCCGCGCGATCGCCTCGGGCTTCGACGCCGATGTGGCCGTGCTCTCGCTCGAAAGCGACATGGAGTTGCTGGTCAAGGCCGGCCTGGTCAAGAAAGATTGGGGCGCCGGCCCGAACCGGGGGATGGTCACGCGGAGCCTGGTCGTGATCGGCCTCCGCGCGGGGAACCCCAAGGGGATCGAAGGCTGGGCCGACCTGGCCAGGCCGGGCGTCGCCGTCCTCTACCCCGACCCCAAGACGTCCGGCGGGGCCCGCTGGAACATCGCCGCGATCTGGGGGGCCGGCCTGCTCGGGGGAGGGGGCAAGCCCGACCCCGAGGCCGCCCGCGACCTCCTGGCCCGGGTCCAGGGCAACGTGGTGAACATGGACGGCTCGGGCCGGCAGAGCCTGGCGACTTTCGTCCGGGGGACCGGCGACGCCGTCGTCACTTATGAAAACGAATTGCTCCTCCGACCCGTCTACGGCCGGCCGGCGATCCCCTACGTCACCCCGCCGTCGACCCTCCAGATCGAGAGCCCGGCGGCGATCGTCGAGGCATCGGTCGACCGCCACGGCAACCGGGCCGTCGCCGAAGGGTTCCTCGCCTTCCTCCGGTCCGACGATGGGCAGGCGATCCTCGGCCGGTACGGCTTCCGGCCGGCCAACCCCGCCATCAAGGTGTCCGGCCAGCCCCCGATGCCCCCCCGGGCGTTCACGATCCGCGACCTCGGCGGGTGGTCCCGGGTCAAGAAGGCCGTCTTCGACGCCGGCGGGGTCTGGCCCTCGACGTTCACCCGAGGGGGGAGGCGCTGATGGCCGGATCGCGGATCTCCGAGGCCGCCCCCGGCCTGATCCTCCGGGGTTCGACGCTGGCCTACCTCGGGGTGATGGTGGTGCTCCCCCTGGCGGCCCTGGCCTACCAGGCGGCCGAGCCCGGCCGGTCGGCCTTCATCAAGGCGATCGTCGATCCCTTCGCCTGGCACGCCCTCAAGCTGACCTTCGCCACGGCCCTGGTGATGGTCGGGATCAACGCGGTCATGGGCACGGCCACCGCCTGGGTGTTGGTTCGGTGCGACTTCCCGGGCAAGGCGATCATGAATGCCTTGATCGACCTCCCCTTCGCCGTGCCGACGGTCGTCACCGGGTTGATGCTGGTGGCCCTCTACGGCCCTTCGAGCGTCCTGGGGACGATCCTCGGCCGGGCCGGCCTGGCGGTGATCTACCAGCAGCCCGGGATCGTCCTGGCGCTCCTGTTCGTGACCTATCCGTTCGTCATCCGGACCGTCCAGCCGGTCCTCCTCGAAGTCGATCAAGGCGAGGAAGAGGCCGCCGCCACCCTCGGGGCCGACCCCTGGACGATCTTCCGCCGGGTCACGCTGCCCAGCCTCTTCCCCTCGATCGTCACCGGCACCGCCTTGGCCTTCAGCCGGGCCCTGGGCGAGTTCGGCAGCGTGGTGATGGTCGCGGGTAACCGGCCGTTGGAGACCAAGACCGGGCCGATGTACGTCTTCGGCGAGATCGAGAGCGGCAACCGCCACGGGGCGCTGGCGGTCTCGGCCGTGCTTTTGGCGTCGTCGCTGGGCATCCTCATCGCCTTGAACCTGCTCCAGAGGCGGCGGGGGGGTGCCCATTGACCCGGATCGACCTCACCCACCGGCCCGCCGATTGGGGGAGTCGGCTGCTCGTGGCCGTCGTCGTCGGCTGGTTCGCGCTCTTGATCCTGGTGCCGACATTGGCCCTGGCCCGGGCGGCCCTGGCCGGCGGGTTCCGGCCGTTCTGGGACGCCTTGATGTCGCCCGACGCCCGGCGGGCCTTCGCCCTGACGGTCGGGATCACGGCGGCGGCGACGGTGGTCAACACCCTCTTCGGCCTCGGCTTCGCCCTGGTCCTGGTCCGCCAGCGGTTCTGGGGCAAGGCCCTGGCCGACGGCCTGGTCGACCTCCCTTTCGCCGTCTCGCCGATCGTCGCCGGCCTGATGCTGGTGGTCGTCTACGGCCCCAACGGCCGGCTCGGCCGCCTCCTGGAAGGGCTCGGGATCCCGGTCGTCTATGCCTGGCCGGGGATGGTCCTGGCCACCTTGTTCGTCACCGTCCCCTTCGTCGTCCGCGAGGTCGTGCCCGTGCTCCGCGAGTTCGGCGTCGATCAGGAAGAGGTCGCCCGGACCCTGGGCGCCGGCCGCTGGCGGACCTTCCGCCAGGTCACCTTCCCCTCGATCCGCTGGGGCCTGGCCTACGGCGTGACCCTCACCGTGGCCCGCTCCCTCGGCGAGTTCGGCGCCCTGCTCGTGATCTCCGGCAACATCCTCGGCCGGACCCAGACCGCCACCCTCTACATCCACGAGACCATCGAAGGTTTCCAACCCGAAGCCGCCTACGCCGCCAGCGTCGCCCTCGCCGGAGCTTCCTTCGTGCTCCTGATCGGCATGGAGCTCCTGCGCAAGCGCGTCGAAGCCCAAGAGGCGGGCGAGTGAGCGGTCAGCGATCAGCGGTCAGCGGATGCGGGAGAAGGTCGATTGTCAGGCGTGATTCGGTTTCACCAATCTGCGCATTCTCTGGCTGACCGCTGACCGCTGACCGCTGACCGCTCCCACGACAACCGACCGGAGGCATCATCCCTTGGCCATCGCGGTCCGAAACTTATCGAAGCGGTTCGGCGACTTCCAGGCGGTCTCCGGCGTCTCGTTCGAGGTGCCCCAGGGGCAGCTCGTCGCGCTGTTGGGCCCGTCGGGTTCGGGCAAGAGCACGATCTTGCGGATCATCGCGGGGCTGGAGCCGGCCGATTCGGGCGAGGTCGAGCTGACGGGCGAGGACGCCACGAACCTCCCGGTCCAGCGCCGGGGGGTGGGGTTCGTCTTCCAGCATTACGCCCTGTTTCGGCATATGACGATCCGCCAGAACGTCGCCTTCGGCCTGGAGGTCCAGAAGCTCCCCAAGGCCGAGATCGCCCGGAGGGTCGACGAGCTGCTCGCCCTCGTCCAGCTTTCCGGCTACGCCTCCCGCTACCCCTCGCAGCTCTCGGGCGGGCAAAGGCAGCGGGTGGCCCTGGCCCGAGCCCTGGCCCCCCGGCCCAAGGTTCTCCTGCTGGACGAGCCCTTCGGGGCGCTCGACTCGCGGGTCCGCGACGAGCTGCGGACCTGGCTCCGCAAGCTCCACGACGAGGTCCACGTCACCAGCCTCTTCGTCACCCACGACCAGCAGGAAGCCTTCGAGGTGTCCGACCAGATCGTCGTCCTCAACAAGGGGCGGATCGAGCAGATGGGCCCGCCCCAGGTGCTCTACGAGCATCCCGCCTCGCCGTTCGTGACCGAATTCCTCGGCGCCGTGAACATCCTGCCGGTGGAGACCGTCCTCGGCATGGACACGATCCAGGACGAGGCCCCCTTGCCGCTCGACCTGCCCGGCCCCGACGGGCCGGTCCTCGTCTACGTCCGCCCCCACGACCTCGAGGTGACCCGCCAGCCCGACCACCGCCCCGCCTGGTTCGCCCGGGTCCGCCGCCTCACACCGCTGGGGGGCACCGTCCGCCTGGAGCTGACCCTCCACGAAGGCTCGAGCCTCCTCGTCCTCCTGACCCGCGAGCGCTCCCTCGCCCTCAACCTGGCCGAAGGCGACGACGTCTATGTCGTGCCCAAGGACCTCAAAGTTTTCCCCACCCAACCGCGATCGTTCGTCGAGAATTACGTGATCTGAGGCGATTGCGGATGCCCCGGGTGGACCGGGGCGGAAGGGAGCGGATCGATGGCCGCCGACCTGTCGAGGGCGATTGTCGGGCTGGCCCGCCGGCTCGCCCGCCTGGCCGACGCCGACCCCGGCCTGATGGCCGATCTCCGCGTCATCGTCGAGGCGATCCTCGCCGCCGAGCGCCCGGTCGCGCCCGCCGGGGCGGAGCCGGCCCGGATCGAGGCCGAGGCCAAGACCGAGCCGGCCCCCCCGTCCAGCCCCGTCCGGCCGCCGGCCGAGCCAGAGGCCGAGCCAGAGGCCCAGGCCGAGGCCGAGCCCTCCCGGCTCGCGGCGGTCGCCCCGCCCCCGGCGGCCGAGCCGCTCCGCCCGCTGACCTTCGGCAGGCCGGGCCCGGCCGAGGTCGCGGCCCGACCCGCCCCCATCCCGGCCCCGGCGGATCGGTCCGAGATCACCGACGCGGACCTCCCCGCGATCCTGGCCAGGTGCCGGCTCAAGGCCGAGGGCGTCCGCTGGGCCGCGCTGCGGCGCCGGCGGCTCGACCAGGGCGCCGACTTCCGCGACGAGGTCGC
>JAABUQ010011362.1_pt1 | contig 11384 bp, 8 predicted proteins | sample 5560001 | NCBI WGS metagenome assembly JAABUQ01 (sample SAMN10711888, study PRJNA513371) | rock metagenome | isolation source: Antarctica rocks | place: Antarctica: Victoria Land, Finger Mt nord | collected 2015-12-18
GGAAAGGCGGCCCTGGCGAGCCGCCCTTGCTGGAGCTGCGCGGCCTCGACAAGCGCTTCACCGGCACGCACGCGCTGAAGCACGTCGACCTCAGCTTCGAGCGCGGCGAAATCCACGCCATCGTCGGCGAGAACGGGGCCGGCAAGTCCACCTTCATCAAGCTGCTCACCGGCGTCTACCTGAAGTCGGGCGGCGAGATGCTGTGGGAGGGCCGGCTGGTCGAGCTGACCGGGCCGCAGGACGCGCTGGCGCTGGGCATCAACGCGGTCCACCAGGAGGTCGTGCTGTGCCCGCACCTCACGGTCGCCGCCAATTTGTTTCTGGGCAACGAGCACATCCGCTTCGGCCTGCTGGAGCATCGCCGGATGCTGGCCGAAGCCCGCGCGGTGCTGGCCGACCTCGGCTTCTCGGTGCCGGCGGATGTCGTGCTGTCGAGCCTCACCATCGGCCAGCAGCAACTGGTGGCGACCGCGCGGGCGGCGTTGCGCGGCGTGCGCTTCCTGATCTTCGACGAGCCGACCGGCTACCTGACCCGGCAGGAGGCGGCGCAGCTGTTCGCGCTGATCCGCCGCATGAAGGCGCAGGGCATCACCATCGTCTACATCAGCCACCGGCTCGAGGAAGTGTTCGAGCTGGCCGACCGCGTCACCATCCTGCGCGACGGCTCGCTGATCTCGACCGAGCGGGTCGCCGACACCACCGAGGCGAAGCTGATCCGCGGCATGATCGCCCGCTCGATCGAGCAGATCTACCACAAGGAAACAGTGCCGTTCGGCCCCGAGCTGGTCGCGGTGAACGGCTTCAGCGGCCAGGGCTTCCACGACATCTCGCTGCGTGTGCGGCGCGGCGAGATCGTCGGGCTGTATGGCCTGATCGGCGCCGGCCGCAGCGAGTTCGTGACAACGCTGTACGGCCGTCATCCGCGCACCGCCGGGACCGTGACCTGGGAAGGGCGCGAGATCAACATCCGGCGCGAGAAGCAGGCCATCGCGCAGGGCATGGCGCTGGTGCCGGAGAGCCGGCGCGACCAGGGCCTGTGCCTTAATCTCAGCGTCGGCACCAACATCAACCTCACCATCTACGACCGGCTGAGCCGCGGCGGCCTGATCCGCCAGGACGCCGAGCGGTCGGCGGCGGACACGCAGATCAAGGATCTGCGAATCGTCACCGCCGGGCGCAACGCGCTGGCGTTGTCGCTGTCCGGCGGCAACCAGCAGAAGATCGTGGTCGGCAAGTGGCTGGCCCATGGCGCGCAACTGTTCATCTTCGACGAGCCGACGGTGGGCGTGGACGTCGGCACCAAGACCGAGATCTACCGGCTGTTCTCGGCGCTGCTCAAGCAGGGCGCCGGGATCATCCTGATCTCGTCATACTTGCCCGAGGTCTACGAGTTGGCGGACACGCTGCATGTGTTCCGGCGCGGCGGCTTGGCGGCGAGCTACGGCTTCCGCGAACAGTCCATGGAGACCATCCTGACGCAGGCGATCGGCGTCTGAACCGCAGCAATCCTGCCGAGACTGGGGACGACCCGTGAGTGAATACCCGTGAGTGAGACAACCATCCGCAAGCCGAATGCGCGCTTGGCGATTCTGCTGAGCCTGACGCTGGTCGGTTTGCTGCTGTTGATGTGGGTGCTGTTGTCGGTGTTCACCCGCACCTTCGCGACCCAGAACAACTTCATCAACCTGATGCGCCAGGCCTCGGTGCTGGCGATCATCGCCATCGGCCAGACCTTCGTCATCATCACCGCCGGCATCGACCTGTCGATCGGCGCCGTGGTCGGCTTTTCCGGCGTGATCGTGGCGCTGCTGCTGCAGAGCGGGTTGCCGATCTGGCTGGCGGTGCTGCTGACGCTGGGGATGGGAGCGCTGATCGGCGCGTTCCACGGCTTCGGCGTGACCAGGCTCGGCCTGCCGCCGTTCATCATGACGCTGGCGACTCTGACCGCGCTGACCGGCATCGGCTTGCTGATTACCAACGGCGCCTCGATTTCCGGCCTGCCCGACGGCTTCACCAACTTCTCCCGCGACGTGTTCCTGGGCGTGCCGACGCTGTTCTGGATGGTCGTGGTGGTCGCCATCCCGGCCTACATCTTTCTGCAGCACAGCCGCTGGGGCCGCTACCTGTTCGCCATCGGCAGCAACCCGGAGGCGGCGCGGCTGACCGGCGTGAACGTGCAGGGCATGTTGTACGTAGCGTACATCCTGAGCGCGGTGCTGGCGGCGTTCGCCGGCGTGCTCACCACCATGCGCATCGGCATCGGCAACGCCACCACCGGCCAGGGCTACGAGCTGCAGTCTATCGCCTCTTCGGTGATCGGCGGCACCAGCCTGTTCGGCGCCATCGGCAGCATCCAGGGGCCGCTGCTCGGCAGCTTCCTGCTGACCACGATCAACAACGGCGCCAACCTGCTCAACGTCAACGCGTTCTGGCAGCGGGTGGTAACCGGCGGGCTGATTATCGCCGTAGTGTATTTCGACGGGCTGCGGCGGCGGCGGCGCTAGCCGGCGGACATCGCCACGGCTACCCTGCGGCCATGATGCCTTCTCCTCGCACCGGGTTCCATGCTCTGCACGTGCCGGACGGCGCGGGCGGCGAGTCGGTCATGCTGATGGACCCACTCGGCGGACGCGACCAGATCGTGGCCATGGCGGCGGCGGCATCCTGGAACACGTTCGAGCGGCCGTTTCCCTCGATGTTCCATGCCTGCATCGCCGCCAGTCCGGGCATGGTGATCGATGTCGGCGCCAACACCGGCTTCTACGCCCTGCTCGCCACGCGGGCGTCGCCGGATGTCTGCGTACTGGCGTTCGAGCCGTATGGTCCGGTCTACGAAGTGCTCGGCCGCAACATCGCCGCCAACGCCATCCGCGGCCGGATCGAGAGCCTGCCCCTGGCGCTCAGCGACCACGCCGGGAACGCCACGCTGTATGTACCGACCCAGGAGCATGGGTTGATGGAGACCAGCAGCTCGCTTGAAGAGGAGTTCAGGCCTGGGCACAGCGAGGCGTTGATGGTGGAGACCCGCACGCTCGATACCTTCCTGGCCAGCCATCCGTGTGCCGACAAGCGGATCACGCTCATCAAGGTGGACGTCGAGGGCCACGAGGCCGCGGTGCTGGCCGGCGCGCGTGCCACCATCGCCCGTTGGCGTCCGATGCTGTTCATCGAAGTGCTGCCGATGGCCGACATGGCGGCGCTGACCCGGCTGCTGGCCGAGAACGACTACATCGACGTGCCGCTGCGTCCCGACGTGCCGCTGCGGGCGGAGGCGGAGGTTCGCCACCACACCGACGCATGGAATCACGCCCTGGTCCCGACCGAAGGCGCAGCACGGTTCCTGCAACTCCCCACCGGCTGACATCAAAATCCGCTGACGCGCGCCAGGTAGACGCTGCCCGACCAAACGCCGCCCACGCAGAACGTCCGGCTCGGCCGGTGCGGACGAAGCCCAGCGCCTGCAGACGGCACAGCGAGCGCCGGTTGCATGGATCAACCTCTCGGATCATAGACCTTCTGCGCTCAATCCAATCGTTGGGAACAACAATGGAATACCACGGCTATTTAGACAAGTTCTCGATTGTGGAACGAAACGTTATCGGACAGGGTTGGGGCAACCACCTCGACCTGAAACTCTGGTATGATGGGCTGCTTCTCGACTTGAGCATCGGCTCCGTTCCTCGGCCTGATCTCGTCGCAGGTTTCGGAGAGGAGGCGGTACAATGGGGCTTTACGATGTGTGCGGTGCTTCCAGTGTACGATGTCGATCGTACAAAGTTTGTCCTGCAATTTAGCCCTGGCCTCACTGTAGCTGACCCGTTAAGCCGGTTTGGAGCGCCTGACGACCTGAAACTTCAAGCAATGATTGATACATTTCGGAGTGAGGTCGCCGCTAATAAAGGCCGACTCCTGGAAATTGGTTCACGGGCACGCAGCGGCACCAGCTACCGTGAATGGTTTCCAAGCGACATGGAATATGTCGGAATAGACATAACGCCAGGGCGGAATGTTGATGTCATCGGTGATGCACATCATCTCAGCCGATATTTCGACGACAAATTCAACTTCATACTTTCGATGGCGACTTTCGAGCATATTCTGATGCCATGGAAAGTTTCCTTGGAAATGAACAAAGTCCTCACGGAAGGAGGACTGGCGCTTATCGTCTCGCACGCCGCTTGGCCGTTGCACGAAGAACCATGGGATTTCTTTCGATTCTCAAAAGAAGCCTGGCGAGGAGTATTTAACTCGCATACAGGCTTTGAGATTGTAGATGCGCAATATCAACATCCGACGTACATCATCCCGCATTTCGCCACGACTGATGATTGCGAGCGGATGAGTCACGGGCGAAGCTATCTGCTAAGCGGATGTCTGGTTAAGAAAATCTCTTCGGCAAAGGTGACCTGGGAGGCCGAGGCTAGTGAAATCTACGATCTGAACTACTCTCATGCTTGACAGCAACATGACTTCCTAGCGGGGCAACGTAATGCTTTGGCGAATGCGGCGGGTTCTGCCCAAAGCACTGCCGACAACACGTTCTTTAGCTGACGCGCGCCAGGTAGACGCTGCCCGACCAGACGCCGCCCACGCAGAACGTCCGCTCGGCCGAGCCGGTGCGCACGAAGCCCAGCGCCTGCAGGCGGCGCAGCGAGCGTTGGTTGCGCGGATCGACCTCGGCCACGATCGGGTCGACGCCGGACCGCACGGCGCGGTCGATCACCGCCGCCATCGCCTCATGCACGAGGCCGTTGCCCCACACGCCACGGGCGAAGATCATGCCGATCTCGTTGCCGCGCCACAGGCCGGCCTTGCCGATCACCGCTCCCTGCAACGTCACCGCGAAATCGTCGGACTGCCCGGCGGCGACCGCCTCCAGCGTCTCGTCGAGCCATTCCTGGGTGTCGGACAGCGCGGCGTGCGGCAGCGTCGACCAGTAGCGCATCGCCTCGGGATCGCTCAGGATCGCGTGCATCGCCCGCAGGTCGCCCGGCTCGAACCGGCGCAGCAGCAGACGCGCCGTTTGCATCGTGTTGGCTTCCGCCATCGCCAATCTCCCAACTGGCGCAACCCGGGTCGCCGCCGTGTCGTTGCCGCTTGATTGAAACAGGAGGCAGTCATGGCGAAGACCCTGAAGCCCGGCGACAAGGTAGGCTGGGCCACGTCGCAAGGCGAGACGCACGGCACCGTCGAGAAAAAACTCACCTCGCCCACCAAGGTGAAAAGCCACGTCGCCAAGGCCACCAAGGACGACCCGCAGTACCTGGTGAAAAGCGGCAAGACCGGGGCGCAGGCGGTGCACAAGCCGGACGATCTGAAGAAGCAGTAGGCCGCTACGACGTGTTGCCCAGCGCCTGGGGCGGCGGCGAGCGCACATCCGAGGCGGCGGGAACGCTGGCCGCCCCCTCCGGCCCCGACGGCGGGACAGGCCGGTCGCGGGCGTATTGCACCACCGTGGTCTGCACCGGCACCGCCAGCTGGATACCCTCGCTTTGCAGTTGCCGCTTCATGCGCCGGTTGAATTCGCGCTGCACGCCCCAGCGCCCGCCATCGGTGCATTCGATCTGGCCGGAGATGGTGATGCCGGAGCCGTCCACCTTGTCGATGCCCCACAACGCCAGGTCGGACAGGATCATCGGGCCGTAGGTGGGATCGTCGCGCAACTCCGCGCCGATGCCCTTGAGCAGCTCGCTGACCCGGTCGGTGTCCTCGGCGGCGGCGACCGCCACGCCGATGGCCGCGTTGCCGATGCCGCGGTTGACGTTGGTGACGCTGGTGACCGAGCTGAACGGGATGATGTGCACCGACCCGTCGCCGGCGCGCAGCCGGATGGTGCGGATCGACAGGTTCTCCACTGCGCCGGATAGGCCGGAGACGGTGACCCAGTCGCCGACCTGCATGGCGTTCTCCAGCAGCAGGAAGATGCCGGTGATGAAGTCCTGCACCAGCTTCTGCGAACCAAAGCCCAGCGCCACGCCGAAGATGCTGGCGCCGGCCAGCAGCGGCGCGGTGTTGACGCCAAGCTCGCTCATTATGGTCAGCAGCAGGAACACCAGCATGACGACGAGCAACGACGTGCGCAGGATCGGCGCCAGCGTGCGCAGGCGCGCCGCCCTGGCCGGTTGCGCCTGCGCCACGTGGTGCGCCACCTGCCCATCAAGCAGCGCGTTCGCCACCTCCCACAGCACCAGCGTCGCCAGCGCCACCAGCGCGATGGACGTCGCGGCCGACACCAGACGCGCGCCGATCCGGCTGGTGTCGAACCATCCCAGCGCGTTGATGCCCCATAGCTGCAGCAGCACGAGCACGCTGACGACGACGATGGCGACGCCCAACGTCCGGCGGGTGATCGGCGCGTAGCGGCTGGCCCGGTGCTGCAGCCCCGGATAACGGGCGGTCAACTCGGGATTGAGGCTGAACAGCCGGTCGGCGAGGCCGAACAGCAGGATGGCGGACACCCGGGCGACAATCAGAACAAGCGCCGTGGTCAGGAACAGGTGCAGCACGCGGACCAGCCCGTCCCGCACCTGGAATGCCCAAACGAACCATAGCGCCGCGATCAGCACGATGGCCCACGCGTGCCAGAACATGGCAAAACGGTTTCTCACCACGTAGAACGCGCCGGCCTGATCGGCGTGGCCGCGAATCAGGGCCGCCCCGGCGCTGCGCAGGCGCAGCACCACGTCTACCAGCATACACGCGAACACCAGGCCGATGAGCTTCAGCACCGCGTCGGCAGCATCCTGGTACAACCCGAGCATCTGCGAAGTCGTCGTCAGCGCCGGGCCGAAAGTCGCCGTCACGACCAGCCGGCGCGCCCACCCCATCGCCTGCCGGGCGCGGCCATCCGATATCCGCAGCAGCCGCAGCGCCGGCGCCCAAGGCGCCACCACCAGCCGGGTCGCGCACAGCGTCACCCGCGCCAGCATGTAGGCGTTGAGCATCACGAGCACGATCTGGCGCGTGTCCGGATCGGTGGCGACCAGGCCGAGCGCCACGTAGGTCACCAGCCCAAATGCCAGCGGACCCAGCAGGTCGAGCAGGAAGCACAGCGAGGCGCGCGGCAGCCGCCGCATCAGGGCGACGGTGCGGGCGTGGCGCGGCACGATATCTTCCCCGCTCGCCTCAGCCGCGGCGGCACGCATCGAGAGGCGCTTTGCCGCGACGGCGGCAACCGATCGCCGCGGCTTGCGCAGCAGCCAATGCGCCGTCCAGTCGCCCAGCACGCCGCATCCCAGCACCAGCAGCATCCGCCAGGTGGCATCGGTGATCTGCGCCCGCGCGGCCGGGTTGCGGAAGGTGTTGACCAGCCAGTCGTACAGCAGCGGAAAATTCGCCACCGCCGTCGTCGTCACCGAAATCTCGCGCGACGCCCGGTGCGCCTCGTCGGCCACCGCCTGCATCACCTCGCCCACCAGCGTCGGCGGCCCGGCGATGGCAGCGGCGGCGGCACGACCTGCCGGAGTCGCCGGGACCGCCTTGGCGATGGTCTGCAACACCTGCAGCAGCTGCGTGCGCTTGGCAGGGTCCTGCAGCACGTCGATCGCCTGTTGCGCCTGCGTCGGCGTCAAGGTGATCGCGGCCGGCGCTGCCGCCTTGGGAGCCGCCGGAACAGGTGCCGCAGGCGCCGGCGCCGCGGCCACCGGCGCCGCGGCGGCGCGCGATTCGGCAGGTGCCACGGCGGCGTGCGCGTGGGCGCCGGCAAGCACGGCACCCAAGACGAGCAGGACGCGCAGCAGGCGAGGCGCCATCAGCAGAACTCCGGTACGGCGGTTGGGCGATGCGGCGATTGGACGGGGCCGGTCAACCGGCAACGGCCAGGACTGCGCTCTCGAGCGTGCGCATCAGCGTCTCCAGGCGGTCCGCCTCGGCGGCGGGTTTGTCGCGCCGCAGCCGGGCGACGCGCGGGAAGCGCAGCGCTACGCCCGATTTATGGCGGGTCGATAGCTGCGCCGCATCGAAGGCGATCTCCAGCACCATCGTCTTGGCAACCTCGCGCACCGGGCCGAACCGGCCGGTGGTGTTGTTGCGTATCCACTTGTCGAGCCAGCCGACCTCGACATCGGTCAGGCCGGAATACGCCTTGCCGACCGGCACCAGCTCGGCATTGCCGGCGGCGTCCTCGCGCCACAGGCCGAAGGTGTAGTCGGAGTAATAGCTGCTGCGCTTGCCGTGGCCGCGTTGGGCATACATCACCACCGCGTCGATGGTCAGCGGATTGCGCTTCCATTTCCACCACTGGCCCTTCGGCCGTCCCGGCACGTAGGCGCTGTCGCCGCGTTTCAGCATCAGGCCCTCGATCGCCGCCGCCCGCGCGCCTTCCCGCAACTCCGCCAGTTCGGCCAGCGAGGCGAACGGGATCAGCGGCGACAGATCCATGCGCGCCGGGCGATGCGCCGCGAACCACGCCTCCAGCCGCACCCGGCGCTGGTCGAACGGCAGCGTGCGGAGGTCCTCGGCGCCGTCGAACAGCAGGTCATACAGCCGCACGCCCACCGGGAAGTCGGCCATCATCTTGGCGCCGACCGCGCGCCGGTTCAGCCGTTGCTGCAGGTCGGCGAACGGCGCGACGGCTTCGCCGCGCAGCACCAGCAGCTCGCCGTCCAGCACCGCCTCGAACCGCATGGCATCGACGATCTCGGGAAAGCCGCCGGAGATGTCCTCGGCGCCGCGCGAGTACAGCCGGCGGCCACCGGGCGTCGCCACCAGCTGCACCCGGATGCCGTCCCATTTCCATTCGGCGCGGAACGCCGTCGGTTCGAGTGCGGCGATGTCCGGCGCTTCCAACGGGTGCGCCAGCATCGGCGGGCGGAACACCGGCGCCCCGGCCGGGTCGGGCTTCGGCCCCCGCCCCTCGATCCAGGCGAACAGGCCGGCGTACGGCGGCAGCAGGCCGTGCCACACCTCCTCGATATCGTCGGGCGCCACCGGATGCGTGGCGATCTCGGCCAGCGCGATCTTCGCCAGCCGGGCCGAGGCGCCGACCCGCAGGCTGCCGGTGATGAGCTTCAGCAGCGCCAAGCGCACCGAGGCGTCGGAGGCGTCGAGCCAGCCGGTCACCAGCGCCGGCAACTCGGCCTTGGGCGTCGCGGCCAGGCTGGCGACCACCTCGGCCAGGCTGGGCGGGCCGGCGTTGGCGCGGCTTTCCGGCCACATCAGCGCCACCGTCTCGGCGAGGTCGCCCACGTAGTCGTAGGACCAGGCGAACAGCTCGGGATCGGTCCGGGCGGCGATCAGGTCGCGGATCATGCCGGACTTGGCGGCGGCGAACGACAGCTCGCCGGTGACGGCGGCAAGGCCAATGCCGCGGTCGGGATCGGGCTGGGTCGCGAAGTATCGCCGCAGCAGCGCGATCTTGGCGAGCCGGCCGGGGGTGAACACCAGGCGCTCCAGCAGGTCGGCGAAGGCGATCACGCCGCCGCCGCCGGCGCCGCTTCGTCCTCGTCGTCCTCACCGTAGCCGATCAGCCGCAGCGCCCGCCCGCGGATGCCGCGCAGGCCGGCGGCGTGGATCAGCGCCTCCTCGCGCCCGTGCGTCACCCACACCTCGGGCGCGCCCACCTCGTCGAGCGTCTGCAGCAGCTCGTCCCAGTCGGCGTGGTCGGAAATCACCAGCGGCAGCTCAACGCCGCGCGAACGGGCGCGCTGGCGGACCCGCATCCAGCCCGAGGCGAGGCAGACCACCGGCTCGGCCAGCCGCCGCGCCCAGCGGTCGGCGATGGCTCCCGGTGGGGCCAGCACGATCTGGCCGACCAGTTGCGCCTTGTCGGCCACGGTCGCCGGGCGCAGGTCGCCGAGCGGCACGCCATGCGCCTCGTAGACCCGGCACAGCGGCAGCAGCGCGCCATGCAGCCAGATCGGCGCGTCCCAGCCGGCCAGCCGCAGCAGTGCGATCAACCGCTGGCACTTGCCCAGGGCGTAGCAGCCGACGACGTGGGTGCGCTCCGGGAACAGCGCCACGCTCGCCAGCAGGCGGTCGATCTCGATCGACGCCGGCGGGTGGCGGAACACCGGCAGCGCGAACGTCGCCTCGGTCACGAACACGTCGCACGGCGTCACGACGAAGCCGGTGGTGGTCGGGTCGGCACGGCGCTTGTAGTCGCCGCTGACCACCACGCGGCTGCCGCGGTACTCCATCGCCACCTGCGCCGAGCCGAGCACGTGGCCGGCCGGCTCCAGCCAGATCTCGACCTCGCCGACCCGCAGCCGCTCGCCGTAGGCCAGCGCCTGCTGCGTGCGCCCGGCGGCTTCCTCGCCCATGCGGGTGCGCATGATCGCCAGCGTCGGCCCGGTGCCGAGCACCGCGTCATGGCCGGGGCGGGCGTGGTCGGCGTGGGCATGGGTGATGACCGCGCGTCCGACGGCGCGCACCGGATCGATGTAGAAACCGCCGGGCTCGCAATACAGGCCGTCGGGGAGCGTCTGCAGCCAGGTGTCGGGATGCGGCATCGTAATCCCGTTTTCGCGCCGCGCGGGCCGTTGCGCAAGGCGAGTTACCCGCCCGCGCGGTCAACCGATCCGGGACGGCGGCGTGATGCCGATGCTGCGCTCCCCGGCGGCGGCGTCGATCACGCTCTCGAACAGCAGCATCCGGTGGCCATGCTGCTGGAACTCCTCGCGGCATCGCATCCCGATGGCGGCGAGCACCTCGCGGCTGGCCATGTTGGTGGCGCGCGCCACCGCCACCACCCGCGGCAGCCGCGCACGCTCATGGGCGAAGCGCAACGCCGCCGAAGCTGCCTCGCTGGCATAGCCACGGCCCCAGCAGTTCGCCGTGAGAGCGAAGCGCAGCGCCAGGCCGCGCCCGTCGCCCCGCCCCATGATGCCGGTGACGCCCACGAACGCCTGCCCTCGCCGCTCCCGCACCGCCCACATGCCGACGCCGTGCCGGCCCCAGAAGACGATGTCGTCGGCCAGCTCCTCGGTCGCCTGCTGCCGGTTGCGCACGCCGTTCAACAGCAGCGCGAAGCTGCGCGGGTCGGACTTGATCGCCACCAGGTCGGGCAGGTCGCCGCCCGCCACCGGACGCAGGTCGAGCCGCCCGGTCTGCACGCACCAGAACTGGTTGGGCACCCGGCAATCCGCGGCCTGCCGGACTCAGCGCTGCAACGGCCGGTACTTGATGCGGTGCGGCTCGGTCGAGTCGGAGCCGAGGCGGCGGCGCTTGTCCTCCTCGTAGGCCTGGAAGTTGCCCTCGAACCATTCGACGTGGCTGTCGCCTTCGAACGCCAGGATGTGCGTGGCGAGGCGGTCGAGGAACCAGCGGTCGTGGCTGATGATGACGGCACAGCCGGCGAACTCCTCCAATGCCTCCTCAAGCGCCCGCAGCGTGTCCACGTCGAGGTCGTTGGTCGGCTCGTCGAGCAGGATGACGTTGCTTTCGTT
>JAABUQ010011363.1_pt1 | contig 11384 bp, 9 predicted proteins | sample 5560001 | NCBI WGS metagenome assembly JAABUQ01 (sample SAMN10711888, study PRJNA513371) | rock metagenome | isolation source: Antarctica rocks | place: Antarctica: Victoria Land, Finger Mt nord | collected 2015-12-18
TAGAAGTAGCCGGACTCGGAGAGTCTTTTCTATGAGGGCTAGGGGTGAAAATCCCTAGGGAACTCGGTGTTCCATTTCAAGACGACCTTGGCGGGTCGCACCAGTTTCTCTACAAGCTTGAACTCCGCATGTCCTGCGGTATTTTCCGATATTATTCTTGATCCTTCTGTTCTAATAACTAAAGTCAGTGGAGGGGGTGACTCCTTCACTGCTCTCCAAAACGGAACGTGATACTTTCGCATCATTCCGCTTTGCCGCTTGAGTAGCGTTGCCACTCTTACAGGTATTTCCGGATGTAAACCCATTCTTGCACTCCAGTAGATTCAGTCCCCGTCATAGGGTGATGCTTCTCCTTTGACTTTTAGATAGCGATGTAGAGATACATGTAAGTACTGTAATTTACGTTGCCTTACCCCGTGCGTTTGAGACCACCAAATCGCATAAATTATAATGATTGATGCAGCAGTGTTAGGTAATACACCTTAAGCTAGAGAGACATTTGCTGTTTTCGTTTTGGTGGCAAGCCATAAACTCGCGAACAAAGCAAAGGAATGCTTGCCATATTAAGTGAGAAATTTTCTTGACATAGAGCAATCAGCATTTGTCACCCATTGTGGTGTTTTCTATTCCTTGGAACTCGAATTAGTGTAATATAATAATTCATAGTCTAAGTATCGAATAAAGTAATTTACGATCTGCTTAAAAAGATGCTAGCTTATGGAACAACGATTAACTCAAGCTCAGCTTCAGCAGATTGTAGCAGAAGTACAGAAGTTGTCTCAACGCTCCGAAGCAGAACTAGATAAAGAGCAGGTTAGGGAAATTCTTAGAGAATTGAATTCACCACCGGAATTTCTAGAAGAGGCAATGGTGCAATTGCACCGACGCGAAGCGTTAGCGTTGCAACAACGGCGTAATCGCTGGATTGTAGGTAGTGCTATCGGTGCGATCGCTCTACTTGTAGTTGGGATGACTCTGTTTATCCAGCACCAAAACCAAAGTCTTACCCAAATTACTGCTCAAAGTACTCGCATCACTCTAGTACAAGATGATGGCGGCAATCTTAGCACCGTTTCTCGGCAAGTTAACACAGACCTTTACTACCGCGTCACTTTATCTAATGCACCTGTTGGTCAAAAACTTTCGCTCTCCTGTAATTGGATCGATCCGAGTGGACGGATTGTTCACCAGAATCATTACCAGACCAAGGACATTACTACGCCAATTTGGCATAGTAATGTCACTATACCATTGGCTCGGCAGCACCTTTAGGAACCTGGAAAATTCAGGCATCTTTAGACAATCGCTTGCTTAGTAATACCACCTTTGAGGTGAAGTAAGTAGTATGAGCAACGTTACTGCCGGTGTTGCAACCTACCCAGAGCAATTCGTTGGCTATTGGGGTTGTGGCAACCAAGCAACATTGTCGCCGATGCTAAAGATGGCGTGTCAAGTAAGTGGAACTAACTCGTATACATTATCTTACCCTACTGCCGATGGTACGCTAATAGAACTGTCTGCGGCGGGCTGGCAATCTCATCAGCATAATAATACTTCATCAGATGCTTGGGTAAAAATTGAAGGAAATTGTTTAACATTGGGTCGGCAAGCCTTTGGCAGAGTAACACTGTACTGGATGCAAATCGAACAGGTGATTTGGTTTGCCTCACGGTTACAACTGCTATTGCATCTGGTGGTACCAAAAATCAGCATTCCAGCATTGTATGGATATAGCTGCTTTTCCTATGTACCCACTCCCCTAACACCAATTGAGCAGATTGCAGCGCTGCCAGCAGGTACGGAGCAAACTTGGATACAGGATGCAGGAAGCCTGTTAGTTCCTCAATCGCAGTGCCTTCTAGAATGGGATGAAGAACCACACCAGATTGACAACGAACAAGATGCGATCGCCCAGTTACAAACACTGCTCAAAGCCTCTGTTGCAAGGCAAATTGCCGATCTGGATAACGCAACAGTAGGTGTGTCATTGTCAGGCGGTTTAGACTCCTCTATTATTGCAGCATTGCTCGTTCAAAGTGGTATAAAGGTACGTGCTTACACCCTTGATTTTGGTAATAGTGGCATCCCAGAATATCCTTATGCCGAACAGGTTGCCCAGTGGCTGAATATTCCTCTAGTCAAAGTCGATGCGACACCCCGACAGATTCGGTCAGCTTTGATACCAACGATTAAAGCCCTAGATCTGCCATTTGGCGATGGGGTTACGGTTCCCTTATTCTTACTCAATCAAGCAGCAAGCCAGGACACTCAAATTATTTTTAATGGTGAAGGCGGCGATCAGTTGTTTGCCGGATGGACAAATAAACCACTAATTGCAGCGAGCATCTATCAAGCCGAGTCAGATGGCAAATCGTTTGAGTATCACTACCTCCGCACGTTCCATCGGCTCTGGGGTTATGAAACTCAAGTATTTCAGCCAGATATTTATGCTCAAGTTCAGCACCTCCAACCCCATGATTGGTTGAAATCGGCATTGGATTCCACTACAACGCGATCGCTCTTGCATCGGCTACGTCGTGCTTCACTGATGCTTAAAGGTGCCCAAAACATTCAGCCACGGGCAACGAACCTGGCATTTGCTCATGGGTTGCAAGTGCGATCGCCTTTTTGCGATCTGCCGCTAGCTCAGTGGACTTTTCAACTATCTGGAGAACTTTGCTTGCAAGGAGCTTGCGAGAAATACATTCTGAAACGCGCTGTAGAACCTTGGTTACCACCCGAAATTGTCTGGCGACAGAAGCGGGGGATGGGGGTTCCCTTGACTTCATGGTGTTTGAATGAGTGGTGGCGATTGCTAGGCACTTGGCTGAATCCAGGTATGCTACAGGCAGAAGGGCGGTGGCAGTCGGATTTGGCAAGTCGGATTGCCTTAGGCGAGTTGGGAGGCACGATCCAAGGACGGCGAATTGGGGAAATCCTTTGGTTGTTGATTGTCTGGCAGTTATGGCGATCGCACGTTTTGGGTGAACCTGCTGAAAACTTCTGTGTGAATCATCCCTTCTGGCTACCCCGTCATGTTTGGAAGTTGAGCAACCGATGGATTTAACTTCTAACCCTGGAATATACAGCAACGGTAAAGATCAACTTCCACAGCCCTTAGCCCAAGAACTGCTCAACACCTATGGCTCCCCTCTATACGTGTATGACGGCGAGCGCTTGAGGCAGACAATACAGCAGATTACTCAAGCAATTCCCTATCCTGACACCAAGTTTTGCTTTGCCAGCGTTACTAACGGTAATATTGCTCTTTTGCGGATATTTCGAGATGCCAACTGGGGACTCCATGCCAATACACCAGGGGACGTTTATTTGGGGTTAACGGCAGGCTTTACAGGCGATCGCATCGTCTACAGTGGTAGCAATTTGCATCAATCGGAAATGCTCCAGGTATTGCAGTGGGGCGTAAGGACGTTGAATTTGGATAGTGTGGCTCAGGTGCAGTTGTGTGGGGAGGTGTATCAGGATCTAACAGCAGCAAGACCAGAAATACCAACCCCTCATCTAGGACTCCGGCTCAATTTACCGCAACTAACTGGAAACAGTCGCATTGGTGTACATCCGGATGAGTTTGCCGCAGCCGTAGCAATTGCCCAATCCTTTAACTTAAAGATTCAGGGCTTGCATTTTTATCGTGGCACAGGTACCAATGCAACGACAGCATTTACCCAGGCGATCGAAACCCTGCTGACTATCGCCGAGCAGTTACCCGACTGGAGCTATTTGGACTTTGGCGGTGGCTTTGGCTATCCCTATCGGTCTTGTGGAGCCACCTTTGATTGGGAAGCCTTTGGGGAAGCCTTAACCTCTGCAATCGCTCAACGAATGCAACCACTTAGTAAAACGTTGGAGTTAATTATTGAACCTGGGCGGGCGGCGATCGCAGGCTGTGCCCAGCTTCTAGCACAGGTTATTTCAGTGAAGTGGCAGGGAGATAAACAAATTGTCGGTACTGATACAAGCGTAGCGAATCTGGCAGTGCCTTCGGTGCATGGTGGGTATCGAGAAATTCTGACTTGGCACGAAATTAATGAGACGACACCACTTTACCTGACAGATGTTTGTGGTAACACGACCTATTCACGGGATTATCTCGGCAAAAATTGTCGGCTACCCTCATTACAGGTAGGTGATGTGGTCGCGATTATGGATGTGGGGGCTTATGGCTATGCCATGTCCTCTCATTTTTTGCATCGTCCAAAACCCGCAGAAGTGCTGCTAGAAGCTGGACAACATCGGCTGATCCGCCATCAAGAAAGCTATAAAGTGTTGCTGAACAATCAAATTTGAGAGTAAACAAGATTAACAGGAACAAAGATGAAATGTATTCAATGCCAAACTGATAATAAACTCAAAGACCGGACTGAGAATCAGGGGCGATGCAAAAACTGCAACCGTCCCTTTGCCTTTGAGCCAACTAGCATGAAAGAGGTAAAATTTACTGATGGTTTTTTTGCCAAAGCGATCGCGGATATTTCAGTTAACAACACACTCTTTTTCAGCCCTAAACAATTTCTGTATCTCCTCGATCGACGCTTGAAGCGAAAAGCATTTAGTTGGTTTATAGTAATTTTTTTATACCTATTTTTCAGCGTTTTGATATCAGTTTTTATTAGCCGCTCCTTACGCATATCACTGGGAAATATTTCCTTCCCACTTATGTTGATAGCATTCAATCTTTTTTGTATTTATTATCTATTTAATCTCAGCAATTCTCAAAAATCGAGCTATCGTAGTCGTCAATCCAGTGCAACTGCATTAAGTATCCTGGGCGTTGTAATTCTTGTTATTGGGGTAGTATATAGCCTTTCTACTCACTCTGTAATAGGTTATTGTTTAACCCTCTTGATTGGTTTATCAGCACTATGGTTAGGTCTTGAGCAAAAGCGGCGTGTAGCTAAGATTGACGAATCATTTCTGATTAGCGATATTCAGATTCAAGGCTGGCTAGATATCTGGACACGCATCAACGGTACGGTTGCCCAATTGCTCCCACAACCACAAGTAGCCTTGCAATCAGGTACCCCCATTCAAAATCCCGATATCACTGCCTATAGTTTTGACTCTGTGGTAGTTTGTAACACTGCCCAAATTGCTCAAATGCTGATTAGCAACAACTTTCACTTTGAAAACAACTGTGCCATTTTGAGCATCACGGGTTATCCCCCAACCATCTTTGACACTGTACTACAAATGCTACAGCGTAATCCTGAGCTTAAGGTATATGCCTTCCATGATGCTAGTCCCGAAGGAGTGAGACTCATCTATCAACTCCGTACAAGTGCTAACTGGTTTCAAAATCATGGAACTATTATTGATCTAGGCTTGCTACCGCGTCACGTATTGGCAAGCCCTCGCCACTTATTTGTCTGCCGCACAGCAGAATCCGCTACAGCAGCGCAACAACTGGTGCCAGAGATCCGTAACAGTTTAACTGCACCTGAATTGGCTTGGTTAGATCAAGGTAATTTCGTGGAACTAGAAAGCTTTACGCCCCAGCAGTTAATTCGGATTCTCAACCGTTCTATTGCTAACAGTCAGCAGTTGGACATTGGTGAGTCGGGCATCGTGATTTGGGCAGATGATTCGGGCAGTACCATCTATGGGGTTGAGAGCTTTGGTTAAGCTTGTAACCAATATTCCAAACTTGCCAATAACCATAATTTAACTCCGTATCGCTGCCACGTATCTCCACGATAATCAAGCCACTGTTGAATAATTGATTGATTTAGATAAGGAGCGATCGCTGCTTTTGGGTTCAGCAGCAATGCCTTTGCTTCCCGTTGCCAGTATTGCTGAAACCCCAATTGCACGGGTACCATCATGCCACTCTTAGGACGGTGCAAAATTTGCTCTGGAAGTAAGTCAGCAACCGCTTGTTTTAACACTGCTTTCTCTTGAACACCAGATAATTTATACTCTGGTGGAATCTGCATACTCCGCTCGACAATTCTTTGATCGAATAAGGGCGATCGTCCTTGCAGCCCTGCGGCTCGCATCAAATTATTCACCTTGGTTAAAATGTGATCCGCACCTTTGTATTTAATATTCAATGCCATCAGGCGATTCAAATAACTGGCAGTAGATTCCAAATCTTCAGTAAAGACATGGGGTTGATGTCGCACGGCTGTCAAGATATCTGGCTTCAGCAGTTGTGGGAGATCGGACGCACACTTTTGAAAGGCGATCAGGTATGCCTGAAGCGAATTGTGCTGAGTCACAGCGCCGTACAACTGGTTAATTAACATCGGTTGATTTTTTGGTCCACCAAAGCAGGGATCGCCGCCTTCACCATTGAGTACCACCCCAACCGATCGTGCCAGTCGCCCAAGCAACAAATTAGGGACAGTTAATGGATCGCCAATTGGATCGTCTAACAACTTCATTGTTTCCGGCAGTTGCTCCCACATCTGGCGAAACGTAATTTCTAGGATGTGGTGTTGAGTCGCACAGTGTTTAGCAACTAAACTGGAAAATTCCAACTCGTTAGGACACTTTTCTCCAAAGTGAATTGAGTAGGTATGAACAGGCGCGGGATGAAACTTGGATGCCAGGGCAGTCACACTACTACTAGAATCTAAACCGCCTGATAGAAACACACCTACAGGTTCCTCCTTAGCAGGTAAATACTCTTGAACTACCTGCTCCAGCAAAGTTCGTAATTGCTCACCGTGCCACTCTAAGGAGCGATCGCCTGCCACAATACACTCGTGCAATTGCCAATACTTCTGGATTTGTTCCTCTGGCAGTGATAGTACTGTTCCTGGTCGAAGTTCTCGGATATTTTCCCACATTGTTCGCGCTCCAGGGACAAACGCACAGCAAAGATAGTCCCGCAATGCTACTAAATCCAATGTCGAGTGGTGTGGAGTCAGCGATCGCAAATTTGATGCCGCCCAACGAGTCGTGCCGCTTGTAGTGTAATATACTGTCTGGGCACCTGTGCGATCGCGTCCCAAGAATAACGTTTGTCGATCCCGATCCCAAACAGCCAACCCAAACATCCCTACCAGTTTGGCGAACGTTTCCACCCCCCAATACTCCCAGGCTACTGCAACTAGTTGCATTGATTCAGGCGCAGAACCATTCCATTCCTGTAGTTGCGCTAGTTCTCCTGGATGACTAAGCCACACCGAGCCTGTAACCACAAACCGCCCAGAAGGACTGAGTGCTACTTGTGGAACTGCATCGGATTGATGATCTAGAAAAATAGCAATTTGCTCGTCCTGCCATGTAGCTCCACTGAGAGTCCCAACTTTACCCCAAGCCAAGTACCACTGTTGTAAAGCAGTTGAGCGGGAGCGTTTACTAGTAAACATTTTCCCACAAATTAAGTGTGCGGTATGAGGCTAAATTCATTCAACTAAGTCTCTGCTAAAGCTAGAAATTGTTCGCGATCGATCCGTCCCGCTTGATACAGCGTTTCGGTAATTTCAGAAATCGTCAACACTGCATGTGCCCGATAACCATTTTCTCGTAGTCTGTCTTTAACTCCTTGTTCGTGATCGATAAACACCACAATGTCGTAGACATTTAACCCAACTGACTCCAGCTTTGCCGCTCCCTCCATCGCACTTTTACCACTGATGAGAATGTCATCGACTACTACAATAGTTTCGCCCGGATGGAAATTTCCCTCAATCACTCTCCGAGTACCGTGGGCTTTTACCTCTTTGCGGGGAAAAATCATTGGGTAATTGAGACGCAGTGCTAAGCCAGTGGCAGTTGGTAGAGAGCCGTATGGAATGCCTGCAATCCGATCGAAAGTTAGGTGTTTGAGAATGTCTGCATAGGCACTGAGAATTGATGCGAATAGTTGGGGGTTAGAAATGATTTGGCGCAGATCTACGTAGTAAGGAAAGGTTGCACCATTTGCCTGAACAAAGTTACCAAAGAGAATGCAGCCAATGTCATAGAGTTGCAAAATTAAGTTCTGATGGGGATGCTGATTTAAAAAGCAGACATTGGGCAACCACACTGAGCAAGTGGAATCACGGATGATTTGGGTTCTTGCTTGATTAACTTCCTCTCGTAAAGATTGAATGGCAGTGGCAGGGCGATCGCTACCGATCAGATCTTGAGGGACGGGGATCAGTAAACCATCACCGTTAGCATTCAAGCCTGCTGATAAGATATTAGTTAGATTGTTGCCAACCGCCCAGATACTGCGGGCGAGGATAAGTCGTTCTGGAGCAACTGCACGAATGCGTGATAGAACCTCCGGCGAGGTGGTTCCCACTTCTAGTCCAAGCTGTTCGGCGGTGCCCCAAGTTTTTGCTTCCTTGACTACTTGTAAGTAAAAGGGGGAGTCACTTGTGGGATATTCCTGCAACGCGATCGCACTTTGATTCGATGTCCGGCAAACAACAAAAACTGCTTTATCAGGGTAAACCAAGAAAGGGGCTACTTGATCTTGCCCTGCGTAGGGACTTATCGTGACTGCATCAACCTGCCAGTGGGCAAAAATCGTTCGAGCGAAGATGCTGCTAGTATTGAGGTCACTATGTTTGGCATCTAAAATAATTGGAATGTGGTCTGGGATAGCTGCTAAAACCTGATGTAGCAGTTCTAGTCCTTCAGTACCTAAGGCTTGATAGAAACCCAGAGTAGGCTTATAAGCACAAACTGCATCTACTGTTTGCTCAATGACAAATTGTAACCAGTCAGACATACCACTGATATTACTATGATAGCGGACTGGCATCATTTCTGGATTCGGATCGAGTCCGACAAATAGCAAGCTCTGGTGGCGGGCGATCGCCTGACTCAACTTATCAAAAAAGTTCATGTGAAAACTCCAAAAACCTTCCAACTACAAGCTCTCTTACTTTGTTATCTCAGTACTTACTGTACGTGGAATCAACCTTAATCAAATCGTAAAAATTTATTAACTCATATCATTAAATAAATGTGCAACTATTGGATTCATTTTGCTATTCGGCATTAATTTACCTAAAGCAAATCATTTGTAAAAGTGGCAAATAAATAAAAGAGTAGAATCGTAAAAACTGTATCTTACATTGTGACAGCCAGTATAAATCGATAACTTGGAGCGAGCTTTCATATCAGTCTCAGGCTTAAATCTACTTCTTCCAAGGCAATTTGGTGCCCATTTCGGTTAGCGCCGAAATAACAAGATATAGGGCGAGGACACCAACACCAAGTAGAAATAGTGCCACTTCGTTATCCATTAAGCTGTACACGCTCGATGTGAGATTGAGAAGATTTTAACATTTAACAGTACTAATAGTTTTCGACCTTCCACTGCATTTTAATTGTTAGCTTGCTTATGCTGCACCATCAAAATCGGTTTCTCTGATACTTGGAATCTGCGCTCCGTAATACTCATTCATCAGTTGTTCTCTAGTTATTGGAATCATTGCAAAATGATCGGTTTGGTTGGCATTGGGAGGTAAAAACATTAATAATGCACCTGAGCCAGTCATCTCAAACAATTCACGGCGAATGTTGAAGAACTCAAGCTGAACAATAAATGCTCTAAGAACATATTGAGGCAGACCCCTAACAGCCCACTTTGAAATGTCTGTGCCATTAAAGTGTCTCAATTATAGTACAGGTATACTCTATAAAGTCTACGTAAGTGTTCGGCTTGTTTGCCCTTAACCCAGCTTTTTTATAAGTATGACATACTCAAATTATACTCAATAGCAAAATGATGACTGGGGTTTGATGGCACAGACAGGAGAGACAAAAAGGCAGAACTTCAATGTGACACCGGAGCAAGAGGCACAGATCGAGTGGCTGCGAGAAGCGCTTGGTGCTGCCAGCGCCAAAGAAGCAATACTGCGTGCTGTTTCTGTGCTATCCACCCTCAAGGAGTATACCCAGAAAGGATTTAAGGTAGCTCTGGTCAAACCAGACGAGCGAGTTGAATTAGTAATTACAGGTCTTGAATCTCCTGCGGCTGGGCAGTTGAAATATTTAGTCGAACACCAGCATTCCTGGCGACGGCAACTATATATTAAAGGTCGGCGATTACTCGCTTCTACCGTTTGGCAGGATATGTTCGCCAACGAGCTTTCTCTCGAACAGACAGCGGAGAACTTTTCTCTACCCGTTGATGCTGTGGTGGAAATTATTCGCTATTGCGAAGCCAACCAAGAACTGTTGCAGATGGAAGCCGACGAGGAGCGCCGTCGCCTGGAAGACAAAGGAGTAATGATTGAGCCTACGCCTGCTCGTTGATGAAGATACCCAAGCGCATCTGCTGGTAGAGTTGCTGCGGACTGACGGGCATGATCTGCTTACAGTCAGAGAGGCTAGCTTGATAGCCAAACCAGACCTAACAGTATTGAATTTTGCTCGTTTTGAGCAGCGCGTACTGTTGACACGCAACTGTGATGACTTCTTGATCCTGCATAAAGCAGACCCTACTCATTCAGGAATTCTCACTGTATACCAGGATGCTACTCCCAGAAAAGCTATGAAGTACACTGATATTGTCAGAGCTATAGCTAACCTTAAGAGTACAGGATTGCTGCTTCAAGGGCAGTTCATTGTCCTTAACCATTACAATTGGTAGGCTCACGCGTCGAAATATTGCGGTAATTGTCGTCGGTTTTGCACTACTTATCGCTGGCGATCGATCTGGAGTTGTGGCAAGAAGAGGGTTCGATCACTCAAAATTTTTAGTCCAAGACAAACCCTGGTAATATATCAAAACTTTGATTCAAGTGCCGATCTATTAGCTCAATTAGACTATCCCTACCGCTAATATTTAAGGAGATTGCATGAAGATAGTGGCTGCCAAAGAAGTTGAAGTGGGTGAACGTCGTGTCGCCTTAGTGCCTGAGACAGTTGCCCGATTAGTCAAGCAAGGTTTAGAGGTATGGGTAGAAGCAGGAGCAGGCGAGCAGTCGTTTTTCTATGACACTGCCTATGAGGCGGCGGGAGCTAAAATTATCTCCGAACCAGAAACCCTATGGCGAGAGGCAGATATCTTGCTGAAGGTGGGAATACCGCAAGAGCGAGAAGTCGATTTATTGCGGGAGGGGGCTGTGCTGATTGGGTTTCTCAATCCCTTGGGGCAACCTACTTTAGTGCAACGGCTTTCTGAGCGGCAAGTAACAGCTTTTAGTATAGAAATGATTCCGCGTACTTCTAGGGCGCAGAGCATGGATGCTTTATCGTCTCAAGCGTCGGTGGCGGGTTATCAGGCTGTACTAATAGCAGCCGCAGCATTACCTAAGTATTTCCCCATGTTGACGACAGCAGCAGGTACGATCGCTCCGGCGAAGGTATTTGTGATGGGGGCGGGAGTGGCAGGGCTACAAGCGATCGCTACTGCTAGACGACTAGGTGCTGTCGTGGAGGCATTTGATATTCGTCCGGCGGTGAAGGAAGAA
>JAABUQ010011364.1_pt1 | contig 11383 bp, 9 predicted proteins | sample 5560001 | NCBI WGS metagenome assembly JAABUQ01 (sample SAMN10711888, study PRJNA513371) | rock metagenome | isolation source: Antarctica rocks | place: Antarctica: Victoria Land, Finger Mt nord | collected 2015-12-18
CAACAACGTTATCATCAAGGAAAGCGTCGTCGTCGACAGCGTGCTCGGCGACGACGTAGCGGTTGGCCCGTATGCTCATCTGCGCTCCCATACCGTCCTCGCCGATCACGTGCGCATCGGCAATTTCGTCGAAGTCAAGAATTCGCGCCTGGAAGCCGGCGTCAAAGCCGGACATCTCTCGTATTTGGGCGATGCGACTATAGGGGAAAAAGCGAATATCGGTGCGGGCACGATAACCTGCAATTACGACGGGGTCAAGAAAAATGAAACGCACATCGGAAAGGGGGCCTTCATCGGTTCCAACTCGTCGCTCGTTGCGCCCGTTCGTCTTGGAGAAGGCGCTTTAGTCGGTGCCTCTTCGGTGGTTACCAAGGATGTCGAACCCGGCGCTAAAGTTGTAGGTAATCCCGCCAAACCACTGGTCAAGAAATAGTGCGGGGTACGGTGAGGCTCATAGTTTGTGCCTGTCTTGGCGTACTTCTGACAAGCAGCGCAGGCTACTCTGCGGCCGGCGTGCCGTCGATGGGCGCGGCGCGCCCTCAGCGGACCGACGTGGTCGTTTTAAAGTACGCCGACATCAGCGAGATTGTCGGGATCCTGATTTCAGGTGAAAGCGTCGCGCCAAACGACGTCTTTGCGCCGACTGGCTCGGTCTTTAGCCTACCGACCTCGACCAGCGGGGGCAATGCTCCTGGCGCGACGAGCAACCAGCCTTTTAACCCGAGCGCCGGTCCGCCGCAGGCACTTGGGCAGCGCATCAACGACACGATCGCCGTTGATCGCCGACTCAATGCAGTGATTCTGAGCGGAACACCGGCGGAGCTTGCGCAGTTAGAAAGCATGATTGCGAAGCTCGACGTGCCGGTGCCAAGCGTTCTTCTCGAATGCCAGGTGTTCGAGCTGAGCGAAGCGGCAGCCCGTGATGCCGGTATCGAGCTGAGTTCTACGGGCGCGGCTGCGGGAGGGGGATTTCAGTCGGTCAGCGGGCAGGTCGCGACTTCTTCGGGATCTTTACAAGCGCAGGTTTTCGCGCAGATTACCCGCGGGGCGGGACGGTTACTTGCAACTCCGAGGATCGTCGCGCAAAACGGTAACCCGGCTTCAATACTTTCCGGGAACGCACTTCCGATCGTTACCACGACCATTTTTCCGGGGACCTCGCTGAGCCAGCAGACGGTCAACTATATTGCCGTCGGCGTCAATCTTCAAATTCAACCGCGGGTCTCAATAGATGGAAACGTTATTTCGCATATCTTCTCCGAGGTCTCCAGCGTAACGCAGTTCGTTCCCACGGCCCAGGGCGATGTGCCGCAGATAAGTTTGCGGCAGGCAGCGACCTCGGCAACGGTACCTGACGGGCAGCTATTTATTATCGGCGGGTTGTCGCGCGAAACGGAAATCCGCAATTTCTCGAGGATTCCCATTCTGGGCTATTTGCCGCTCATCGGTGCTCTTTTTCGCGTGAGGCACGATACGGCGCAGCGCGTAAATCTCTACATCGCCATTACGCCGCATATCATACACGAAAGCGCACGAGTTCGCTCGCAGCCCGAGCCCCCGACTGTTAACCCCAGCGCGGAAGTGACGAAGTACTCGACAACCAGCAGACTGCCGATGCTCGCGAAGCGTGTGGCCTTTGTGGGAAGATGGGAGTTCGCGCACGACCGCAGGGACGGCCGATTTGAGGGCGCCAGCGCGCGCAGCTTTAACGTTGGGGACACTTTGCACACCCGATTTACGGGAAAGCACTTGCGCATCTACGGAGTAACGGGTCCGAACGGCGGTTACGGTCTTTTGAACGTCGACGGCAAGTACAACATCGTAAACTTCTACTCGCCGGCGAAACGAACTCACGCGCTGTTATATGCCAACTGGGGCCTCAGCCGCGGCATTCACAGTATAGCGCTATCGATCCAATCCTCACATGATCGCCGATCGCGTGGAACCTACGTCAATGTTGACGATGTAGAACCCGCGCAAACCGCAGGGGACGACCGCCGAGGGGCGCGCGATGCGTTGTAAACTGGTCTGGGTAACACCGCACGCCGAACGTGTCATGGGCTATTGCGCACGGGTCAGTAACCCCCAGAATCAAGAGAATCCCGACGTGCAAAAGCTGCTACAATTTTGCATTAGACACGCTCACTGGTCCGTCTTTGAAATGGCCGATTTGTGCCTCGAAATTCAAACCACCCGCGGTATCAGCGCGCAGATCATCCGGCACCGCAGCTTCCACTTTCAGGAGTTCAGCCAGCGATACTCCGCCGTCGCTCGAATCGAGGAAGTTCAGGCGCGCCGCCAAGACCCCAAAAACAGACAGTCTTCACACGCCGACCTCCCGCAAGAAACCGTCGATTGGTTCCAAGCGGCGCAAGCGGAGCATTTCGGGCAGGCGCGCCGGCTTTACGACGAAGCGTTGCAAAAAGGGATCGCGAAAGAATCGGCGCGGTTTATGCTGCCGCTTGCTACCCAGACCACACTGTATATGAAGGGTACGGTGCGCGATTGGATTCACTATATCCAGTTGAGAACCGATTCCGATACTCAACGCGAACACCGCGAGGTGGCGCAGCGCTGCCGGGAGATCTTCGGGGAGCAGTTGCCGATTGTAAGCGCTGCTCTTGGATGGGATGCAACCGCTCCGACAAGCCCCTAACGTGATCCGGTTTCTTGTCATCGTCTTGCTGTTGGGAACCAGTGCTCTGGCGGCCGAGTCCACTTTCGCCGGTCCGACCGCGCTTGACCGGCGGGTGAGCGCCATTCCGGCCAAACGGATACTTACGCAATCCCCGACCGTCTTGGTCAACGCTGCCCGGCAACGGGATGCTCGATCGTTGGTTCGTTTCACGCGCCCCGTGTGGTTTGTCTGGACGTTATCACAGATACTCGTCTTGTTGTATCTCTGGCGCTCCGGAAGAGGTGCGCGACTTCGCGATTTCTTGCGCCGTCTTACCAACAATGTGTTTCTGGTGCGATTCCTTTTTGGCGCGGCTCTGGCATTTCTGACAGAAGTGGCGACATTGCCGGCGTCGTTTTTCGATTACCGTTTATTTCGCATCGTGGGTATCTCGACTGAAACGTTTGGCAATTGGGTCAACGACATGCTCATAAGTTATGCTCTCACTATGCTGGTCGCAGGCATAGTCGTCACGGTGGTGCTGACGATGGTGGACCGAACGCATCTGTGGTACCTGTACGTCGTCGCCGGGGTCTTCGCGACCGCATTTTTTCTGAGCTACATCAATCCCATCCTGATCGAACCGTTGTTCAATCATTACACCGTGCTGCGCGAAGATCGCCCATTGGCGCACCGCTTGCGAGTGCTAACGCGAAGCGTTGGATTAGGAAACCTTCCCCTCTACGTCAGCGATCTGTCCAGGCGCAGCAACACCGGGAACGCTTATGTGGTGGGCTTGGGTTCTTCGAAGCGGATCGTCCTGGGCGACACCTTGCTGAGGACCGCAACCGATGACGAGATCGTCTTTACCCTGGCGCATGAGTTGGGTCATCAAGTTCACCGCGACGTTTGGCGCGGCACGATTTTCGGCTCAATCGTTTTTATTTTCGGTGCTGCCATCGCTGTGTTGATTGCCGACCGGATAGGTTTCCGCAGAGACGATGATGCACTTTCGCGCCTAGCGCTGGTCGCGTCGATATTGCTCGCGATTTCCGTGATTTCCATGCCTCTGGTTAACGGTTTTTCTCGCGTTATCGAAGCCGACGCAGACCGGTTTGCGCTGCAAGCAGACCCTGACCGCGTCGCCGGTGCCCGTACTTTTATCCGTTTCGCGGACGACGGCATGGCGCTCGTGTGCCCCAGTCGTTTAGCCAGACTATACTTCTACGATCATCCCCCGCTGGGAACGCGCATCGCCACCCTCACCGGCCAACCCAACCCCTGCCCCTAAGCCTTTAGCGGGTTAGTGCGGGATAGGAGGCAGGCTCTTTCCGAGTACGGCCGAGAGGTCGTCAACCTTCCGGTATCCGCCGGGGATTGAAAAGAAGCCGTCCGCCGGAGCCGTCCGCGTAACGCTGGTCAGGTCCAGTTGTAACGAGCCGCGCTGCGGTTGGCGAAAAACGAAATTGGCGCGCGTCAGGAAACCGTCCATATCGTCGGCGAAGTTCAACGTGCCGTTTGCGTCCAAAGCTTGCCCGGTGTTCGGTTGAATCCGCAAGTTTACCGCCACGGAATGCGTACGATGTCCGTTGGCTTGTGAGGGACCCGCCAGCCGGTAGGAAACATCGTACACCTTGTATTTTTGCACGTCTTTGCCGAACGTTAGGGCCTTAAAGATGTCGGGTCCGCTTGCGGTCGGCGCGCCTGAGGTTGCTGCCGGGGCCGGGGTTTTCGGTTCGAGCACCGTATAGGTTTTATTCGCATTCGACCAGACCGTCGTTCTGCGAGTCATATAATCGTAGAGCGCGCTAAATGAACCCTGTGGTAAAAACTGTTGTGCCAACGCGCTTACGGCCGGATCCGCTCCCGGAAGCGCTATTCGGTTGACGTCAAAGCGGTAAAGGCTGCCGCGCTGCATGATGCCCATGTCAATTCCGACATTGTAACGCTGTCCGGAAAAATTTGCCTGGACGACCACAGTGCCCTTGGCTGAAAAACCCACGGGTGCGGCATCCTGTGCATCACCTCGAAACGCGCTGCTCGCCACAGCAACACAGAGCGTCAAGAAACCAAAATACCAACGTGTCAAAACGAACCTCCGGTATGGATGCTGCCCGTTACTTGCGTACCGAGATGCCGAGTAGTGAGTATCTCCACAATCGCCGCGTGTGCCACGCGGCCGTCAAGAATTTGCGCTGCTGCCGCGCCGCCTCGCACGCCAAGCGCCGCAGCGCGCAGCGCGCAGCGCAGATCCGAGGGGACGTCTGGGTCGTCCGCGATGGTCAGAGCTTCGGCAGGCGTGAGCTCGTCGATGAGAGACGCCGTCTGAGGATCCTGTATGCCGCCCAGCGCGTGAAAAAAAAGTGCGCGAACGGCATCGGTCGCGCTAGCGATGGCCGCAGCAACCTCGTCGGCAACGATCTCAATATCGGAACCAAAAAGGCTGAAAGCGGTGGGTTCAACGACCGGAATGTAACCGGCCGACGTCAAAGTTTGCAAGATTCCCGTCTGAACTTTACCGATGCCGCTGCCGCTGCTTGGCAGCATTGCCGCGTCCGCTCCCGACAAGCCCACCGCAACATTTCCAGAACGATTGATTGTCCGGACAAGAGTCTGTGCAGCTGTTGGGTTCGGAGCAATCAAAATTGGACGTACTCCGCGCTGAGCGAGGAAAGTAAGGTCGGCGATGAGTGTAGTAGTCTTGGTGTTGGCCGTCGCTTCGTCCACTCGGACTACGAACGCTTTGCCGTCGAACTGTTCCACTATAACCCCTCGCTTTAGTGATGTCCGCCGGCGCCCGAACTGTTGCCGGCCGCCGTCCACGAGTTAACGAACTGCATCGCCCGTTCGATGCCATCGTCGAGCCAAACTTGAGCGCCTTGAGCGCCGGCTGCAACAATTTCAGGTAAAAGGGAGCTTTCTTGGGCGGTGAAAGGCCCCAGGACGTGTTCGATGCTCTCACCCGCAGGGCGCCCCACGCCGACTCGCAAGCGCGGGAATGTGTTGCCCAGAGTTGCTATGACGGAGCGCAGTCCGTTATGTCCGCCGTGACCACCTTGCGCGCGTAAGCGTAACTTGCCGATCGGCAAGTCGAGGTCGTCGCTGATGATCAGAATTGACTCCGGAGGGATGCGGTGCCAGGAAGCGATGACGCGAAGCGGCACGCCGCTCGCATTCATGTACGACGTCGGCTGCACCAGCAGCAATCGCGCTTGCGGAATAAATGCCTGACGGGCGCCGTGTTTGTTCTTCCAACGCTCTACCGAAAAGCGGTCCGCAAGTTCGTCGATGACGCGAAAGCCCACATTGTGCCGGGTGCCCGCATACTGGGCGCCCGGATTGCCGAGTCCGGCAATGAGTCGTGGAGGTCCAGCCGGCGAGCGTACCGGGATTACGACTCTGCCGGTTCGCCCTCAGGCTTTTCACCGACCAATTCCGGTTCGGCCGGCGGCGCGGGCGTTGCGGCTTCTTCAACTTGCGTTGCGGTCTTTGAAGCTTCTATAGCGACGAGGATGCTGTCGGCAGCCGTCACCATCGTAAAGCCTGCCGGCAGTTTTGCCTCTCCTGCGGTGACGTGCTCGTGCAGGCCAAGATCAGTAACGTCGATCTCGATGTGTTCGGGTATCTTGTTTGCCGGTCCCAAGATCTCGACTTGGTGATTTACAACGTCTAAAACGCCGCCAAAATCTTTAACGCCGAGAGCAACCCCGACCGTTACGACGGGGACGCTGGCATGGACTTCTTCATTTGCGGACACTCGCTGAAGGTCAGCGTGCAGTATTTGCCGGCTGAGAGGGTCGCGTTGCAACTCTCGCAATAGGGCGGTTTCACCGCGCGTGCCGTCAACTTTCAGGGTGATTAAGGCGCTGCGCCCTCCTCGATGCATCACATCTTCAAAGGCTTTGGCTTCGAATTGGATGAGCTGAGGCTGCGAGCCATGACCGTACAGAACGGCGGGCACTTTCCCGGCTTTGCGTGCAGCTCTTGCTCCGGTCGATCCGAATTTATCTCGCACTGCGGCGATAAGCGATAAGTCTTTGGGCAACGTCAACTCCTGAGTTTAGTGAACGGGGACGGGCGGCGGGAGCGGCATAGTGGGCGTCAGGCCGTCTGGTGCATCACTCGTTGAAAAAAGTTCCGACACTGACCGGTTGGTCGTAATGCGTGATATCGCATCGGCCAAGATTTGGGCGATGGAGAGAACCACGAACTTGGGGTGCTCATCCGATGAGGGAAACGGGATGGTATTCGTAACGATGATCTTTTCAATCGGCGAACGTTCCAAAACAGCGATTGCATCGCCTGCAAATATTCCATGCGTCGCGACGGTGTATACCTGTGTCGCCCCCCGCGCAATAAGCGCCTCGGCCGCTTTCGCCAGCGTACCGCCCGTGGAAATCATGTCATCGACCACTACGGCGATGCGGCCGGCGACCTCTCCGACGATGTCGGTTACCTCGGAAACGTCCGGCTCCGGGCGGCGTTTGAAAACAATGGCAAGCGTGCTATTCAGCCGCTTCGCAAACATTTCCGCGCGGTGAACGCCGCCCGCATCGGGCGAAACGACGACGATCTTATCATCGAATAGGCCCTGGTTGCGAAGGTAATTGCAAAGCGTCGGCATCGCCATAAGATTGTCGACCGGCCCATCGAAGAAACCTTGGATCTGCGCAGCATGTAAGTCAAGCGTTACCAGACGCTTCACGCCCGATGCTTTTAGAAGGTTTGCGATCACCTTTGCAGAGATGGGCTCGCGGCCCTTCATCTTTTTGTCCTGTTTGGCATAGCCGTAATAGGGCATGACCGCCGTTATTCGCGCGGCGGATGCTCGCCGCAAGGCATCGATCATCAATAACAACTCGATAATTGAGTCGTTGACGCTATTGCCGTTGGGAGCCTTGCAGGTGGACTGGACCACGAAAACCTCCGAGCCACGGACGTTTTCACTGATTTCTATCCTACATTCTTCGTTCTTGAACTTATCGACAAGGGCTTTCCCGACATGCAACTTCATTTTCTTGGCGATCTCTTCAGCCAGTTTCTGATTCGAGTTTCCGCTGAAGAGCAACGGGTTCTGACTCACGGGCAACTCCAAGCAAAGGCGAGCGCTGGCAAACTTCGCACTCATGCTCAAAACGCCTGTGAACGCACAACGGAACGCCACGAGGTTGCTTCGGCGGGTGGCTTTTGCGCGGGCGCGAAGCGCGTTCCGGTATGGCTCGATTTAAGCTCGTCACACCGTATGAGCTGGCCGGCGATCAGCCCAAGGCGACTCAAGCGCTCGCACGCGGAGTTCAGCGCGGTGATGCGGCGCAGACGCTTTTGGGAGTCACCGGCAGCGGCAAAACGCTCGCCATGGCGCGGACGGTGGAACTGGTGCAAAAGCCCACTTTGGTGCTGTGTCACAATAAAACGCTCGCGGCGCAGCTTTGTGCGGAGTTCCGCGAATTCTTCCCGCAAAATGCCGTCGAATATTTCGTTTCCTACTTCGATTATTATCAACCCGAAGCGTACACCGCTCACACCGATACCTACATCGAAAAAGATAGTTCGATCAACGACGAGATCGAGCGCTTGCGCCATTCTGCGACTCAGTCGCTTTTGACGCGCCGCGACACGCTCATCGTCGCTTCCGTGTCCTGCATTTACGGCTTGGGCTCTCCCTCGGATTACATGGAACTCTCAGTGCGCATCGACATAGGGGACGAACTAGACCGGGATAAGTTCTTGCGCAAGCTCGTTGACATGCAGTACCGTCGCAACGATCTGAACCTAGTGCGAGGAACGTTTCGAGTAAGGGGGGACACGCTCGAATACGTGGGCGTTGAAGAAGAACTGGTGCACCGTATCGAGTTTTTCGGCGACCAAATTGAGGCGATCAACGTCGTCAACATCCTCACCGGTGAATACGTAGAGTCCAAAGACTCACTGACGATTTTCCCCGCGAAACATTTCATTACGCCCGACGAAAAACTGCGCCGCGCCATAACCGCCATCGAGCTGGAACTGGATGAGAGACTCCGGTATTTTAAGGAGAAGGGGAAGCTGCTGGAGGCGCAACGGCTGGAGATGCGCACACGGTACGACCTCGACATGCTCCGCGAAGTCGGCTACTGCAATGGCGTCGAGAACTACTCGCGGCATCTGGCGGGCCGGGAAGCCGGTTCGACGCCTTCCTGCCTACTGGATTTCTTTCCCAAAGACTGGCTGCTGTTCGTCGATGAATCGCACGTGACCATTCCTCAGGTTCATGGCATGTATGGCGGCGACCGTTCTCGCAAAGAAGCTCTCGTCGAGCACGGATTCCGCTTACCGAGCGCTCTAGACAACCGCCCGCTGACCTTCCAAGAGTTTAGCGCTCATCTCAATCAGGCCGTCTACGTTTCAGCGACTCCCAACACGTACGAGCTCGGCAAATCGGCCCAAATCGTCGAGATGATCATTCGGCCGACCGGACTTGTAGATCCGGAAGTGGACGTACGTCCGACTAAAAATCAAGTTGACGACCTTATGGAAGAAATTCGCGCGCGCGTCGGCAAGAACGAACGCATCTTAATAACGACCTTGACCAAAAAGATGGCCGAAGACTTAACGGATTTCTTGCTGGAGATGGGGTTCAAAGTCCGCTACTTGCATAGCGAAATTGATACCCTCGAACGCATTGCGATACTGCGCGATCTGCGGACCGGTGCTTTCGACGTATTGGTGGGCATCAACTTGCTGCGTGAAGGACTGGATTTGCCGGAGGTTTCGCTGGTCGGAATCCTCGATGCGGATAAAGAAGGCTATCTCCGTAGCGGGACCTCTTTGATTCAAACCATCGGTCGCGCGGCCCGCAACGTCGAAGGCCGGGTCATCATGTACGCGGACATTGTCACCGAGTCGATGGCGAGGGCGCTGGGCGAAACGAAGCGCCGCCGCGACATGCAAGTGGCTTACAACGCCGAGCACGGTATCGAACCGAAGTCCGTGCGCAAAGAAATCCGGGATATTCTCGCGATGGTGGGCGCCCCAGCAGATGGCGCGGCAGCGATTCGGGCCGAGAAAATTCCGCGCGACGTCGCGACTGCGATGGTTAAAGACCTCGAAAACAAGATGCGCGAGTTCGCTGCCAATCTTGAATTCGAAAAAGCTGCCGCACTGCGCGATGAATTATTGGAATTGCGCAAGCAGTTGGGCGGTAACGAAAGCGTCCTTTTCCAGGGCAAGGCGCCAAAGATCTTCGCGCACGCCCTAAAAGAACTGGTCGGCAGTAGCTAATATTGCTCGCATTAGTCAAAGAAAAATTGATTGTCATGCTGAGCCTGTCGAAGCATGTCCATTCGACGCGGCTCAGGGTGACAAGTTGGAGTTGCGCCAGAGTATGACATTGAGGCAATAGTAGCCCGTGCGGCTTAATTTCTCGAAAAAGCGAGACAAAGACGGTATCCGCGTTCTGGAGGCGACGCTTCCGCGTGACGGTGCGGGAAAGGTCATGCGGTATGGCACGCGCACGGGTGCTTTACTGCGCGTGGACGGCGATGTTGCGGGCGCGTTCGACGCAAAGCACCGCGCGGTGAATATGCCGCCGACGGCGGCCGGCGCGTCGGTTCGCTTAGAAGTCGAACGCGAATCTTTGCCGATTTCAGGCTTACCTTCGGGTCCGGGAATCATTTGGTGGTGGATGAATTTTCGTTCGCATCCTCAGCCCGCGCGGCGGGCGAAACTAGTTGCCGAACGGTACCCCAGGCGCCGCACGACCGCTCTCGCTCAGGAGATGATCGCCCATGCGCATTTGGACGTAGCGTGGTTGTGGACGTACGAACAAACACGGCGCAAGGCATTGCGGACCTTTGCCACCGCCGTGCGTCAGCTGGAACGCCACGCGAGCTTCATATTTACGCAAAGCCAGCCGCAGTTGTATGAATACGTGATGCAGGCCGATCCGGCTTTTTTCGACCGCGTGAAAAACCTGGCGGCCGAACGGCGATTTGATTGCACGACCGCTGCGCTATGGGTGGAGTCCGACTGCAATATTCCGTCGGGCGAAGCGCTTCTGCGGCAAATGTTTTTCGCGCACCGGTTTGTGGGAGAAAGCTTCGCTCAACGTCCATCGATTGCGTGGTTGCCGGATAGCTTTGGATTCGCCAATACGCTACCGACCTTACTTGCCCACGCCGGGATCGCATATTTTGCGACCACGAAACTTCAGTGGAACGATACAACGCAATTTCCCTATCATCAATTTGTGTGGCGTGGACCTGACGGCAGCGAGGTGCTGGCCGCACTGATTGCGTCCTATGAAGGCGACGCTACGCGCAGCCGTCTGGCCGTGGCTCGAAAGCGCAAGGAGCCGCTTATCGTGGGTTTCGGTGATGGCGGTGGCGGAGTATCCGACGCGACCATCGCCCGGGCGCCGGAGCGGATGAAATGGATTAGCCCGTCAGGATGGTTCTCGCAGCTTGAAGCTCGGCGCCGGCACCTTCCAGTCCATGCGGACGAACTTTATTTGCAATATCACCGCGGCGTCTTTACGACGCACCATCGCATCAAAGCGCGCAGCGCTCGTCTGGAGCGCGCATTGAGTGAGGCAGAAGAGTGCGCTGCGTGGTGCGTGGCGCTCGGAGCCCCTTCCGATGTACAAACCGCGATGCGCGAACGTCTGTCCAATGCATGGAAAATCGTACTGCGCAATCACTTTCACGATGTGATAACGGGAACCTCAATCGCCGCCGTGTATGACGACGTGCACCGCGAATACGACCAAGCTGACGCGCTGGTGCGCTG
>JAABUQ010011365.1_pt1 | contig 11382 bp, 10 predicted proteins | sample 5560001 | NCBI WGS metagenome assembly JAABUQ01 (sample SAMN10711888, study PRJNA513371) | rock metagenome | isolation source: Antarctica rocks | place: Antarctica: Victoria Land, Finger Mt nord | collected 2015-12-18
AGGCCAGGAAAAACCGTGTATTATATGGAAAATCACAAAGAAAAACGGACAGGCAAGCACCAGGCAATGAAAAATTTTTGGGAAACGTTAGAAAAACCTATCTTTATCCTCGCACCGATGGAAGATGTGACGGATACAGTACTCAGGCAGATTATTGCCCGCTGTGGGAAACCTGCTGTGTTTTTTACTGAATTTACCAACGTCGAAGGGATGTTCTCAAAAGGAGAAAAACACGTTGTCCATAGGCTGCAATATACCGAAATAGAGCAGCCACTTGTCGCGCAAATCTGGGGGTCTCAACCGGAGAACTTCTGTAGAGCTGCAAGAAAATTAGTGGATATGGGCTTCAGTGGGGTGGACCTTAATATGGGCTGCCCTGCCCAGGGTCCAGTAAATAGAGGTGTTTGCTCTGGCCTGATTAATAACCGACTACTAGCAAAAGAAATTATTGAGGCAACAAAAGAAGGAGCAGCGGGTATCATCCCTGTGAGCGTCAAAACGCGCTTAGGTTTTCGGACGGTAGACTTTGAATGGATACAATTCGTCCTTGAACAGAAACCGGCGGTCTTAACTGTTCACCTGCGCACCGTCTCCGAGATGTCCAAAGTTCCAGCCCATTGGGACAAACTGAAAACGGTTGTTGAGATGAGAGATGCACTCAGCAGCGAGACGCTGATTATCGGGAATGGGGATATAAAATCACTCCATGAGGCAAGGCAAAAAGTAGCAGAAGCAGGTGCAGAGGGCGCGATGATAGGCCGAGGCATTTTTGAAAATCCTTTCCTCTTTTCAGATACCCTCATAAGTGATAAAACGCCGGAAGAGAAAATGCATCTGTTGCTTGACCATTTGCATCTCTGGCAGGAGACCTGGGGGACGAGCAAGCACTTTCCTACCTTGCGGAAGTTTTTTAAAGTCTACGCAAATGGGTTCCCAGGAGCGCAGGAACTACGTATGCAACTGATGGAGACGCAAAGTCCTGAAGAGACAGAAGAGATCGTTGCATCGTTTTTACGCTCTCTCTCTCGTGCCACTCCTGTCTCCTGAAGGGTGACAGGCTTCTGAGCACCACCAGTATGATAGTCTCTTAACATCTCCTGCACAGCTAGACCAACACTTCTTCGAAATCGCCTACCAGTTTCTGGATCTCGCGCAGGCGCTGCTCCGCGATCTCAACATTTTCTAATGCCTGTGCCAAAATACGCGCCTCTAACGAGGGATAGGTCTCGACAATTTCAGGGTCAATAGAGCCACCCAGCAACTCTAGAGCGCGATTCAGATTATTGTCCACGGTTCCAGTTGACATAGCCAGTTTACCTCGTCAAATTATAGAGTTCGGAACGTCTCAAATGGGATACAATCTATGTAAACGGTTTCCTACCAGGTATAACGCGCTCTCCATACTACCTACTATTGCTCATTACGAAAGCCAATGCTCATTGGTTACACCACATGGACATGACTTACAACCTCCACCAGCACGATCTTTCACTTGTCCTTCTGTATATAGGTTTATATTACCTTAGACGCCAAGAAAAACCAAAACGGGGCTCCAACATTCCTAGTCAATGCAATCGAGTACTGTGAGGACCAGCACAACGTATCGACGTGTAAAGCAGCTATTCGCAGCTTCCTGTTATCCCAACAATATATGTCATGGCTACAACGGCTCACAATGAGCACCAGTTCCACCTCATCTATAAGCTTAAAGACTCCAGCCTTGGGATGGAATACAGTGTATACAGGATATCTTCTCAGAAAACACCTGATCTTTCGCTACAACAGATGACCTGGCCAGCAGAGACATCGTCAAAGGCAACCAGCCGTTGCAGAGGCACGAACAGTTACCTCAACTATACATAATCTTATATATTTCTCATTAAAAGCTAAAATTTCGCTTAGAAAGGAATAGAAGTGTTTTATTTATTGATTATCTTCCTCACCGCGTGGTATGATTCCTTACGTACAGCATGGAAGCAAAAGAAAAGAGCTATGCGCATATCAGGAAATAGAAGCACAGAGATGACCCACTACGACAGATCAAATCAGGCTATGCTGTAAAAAGCAATCAGCAACACCGTTACCGATTTCGTGTTAGTAGAAGAAGGAAAGAGCCATGCAGAAGAATTACGTAAGCCACCACGCAGCGGTTACTGTCAATGCGCCGGTTCACCAGGTATACGCCTTGTTTACACATTTCAATGACTTCCCCAAGTTCATGAGCTTTGTCAAAGAAGTGACGTACTACGACGATCAGCGCAGCCATTGGGTAGCGGAAGTTGTAGGTCGTCACGAGTGGGACGCGGTCAATGAAGGATGGATTCCAGACCGGCAGATAGGCTGGCACGCGACGAACGGACTGGATAACTTTGGTAAGGTTACATTCGAGCCTGTCGGCAGCAATCAGACGAAGGTCGATGTATACGTCAACTATGATCCACCCGCCGGAGTGCTTGGCGACGCTGGCGAAAAGCTGGGGGTGGGAAGCCGTTTCGAGCAGGCATTACAAAATGATCTCAACCATTTCGGGCGCATGGTCGATGAGGCTCCCGCGGGCGCGCTGGAGCCCACCTCGTCGAATTATCTGTTCCATTCCGATAGCGCCGCCGTCCAGGGCTCAACCACGAGCCGCCAGAATGAGACCATGTATAATGATCCGAACACGACCCCAGGATCAGCAACCAGGCCCATGCTGGACCGCGATATTACAGGCACGACAAATCAGCAGCTTGCCCAGAACGACGTCGATACCGGGGCAGTGCCAGTAGAGACCAGCGAGGCCAACCCGCTCAATTCGCCTTTGAGCGAGCGTGATCGCACTGGCTATTAATCCTTTTCACAATTCTGCTTCCTTGCCTTGACAATGCCGTCTGGATATGTTATAGTCAAAGTGTTCCCAATAGTGAACATACCAGGGAAACACAAAGACTCTGGCATGAGGTCGAAAGACCTTGCATAGGTAACCCGAAAGGAGCGTCCTATGAACCTAAAAAAACCAATTCGCCTATTTGGGGTAGTATTTCAAATTGACCAGGAGAGCCCGTGGATGCGGGCAGACCGAGCCCCTGAGCGTTTAGCCGCTCTTGTACTTTGAACGCAGCTCTATTAAGACGCTTGCATAGTTCTGACGCCTATATGCGCCGAGAACGGCAAAGGTATCCAGGGGAAAATCACTACTCTTCATCAACGATGAATGACGTCGATTTAGTTCTCGGTTGACCACACACGGGGGTAACAAACATATAGAGAATTTTAAGAGGGCTGGATAGCCGTGATTATCCAGCCCTTTTCGTTTGCCCACATCCCCTATTTCACCAGCACAACCATACGCCAGCCACCCAACAGACGAACCGCAAAATCTCGATGGAGTGCGAAGAGCAGCTTTCTCGGGAGACGATAGAGGAGACGTCGCAACAGCTTGAGTACCATGGTCGGCGCTTTGAGGGGTGCAGAGCGCAGTTCATGCCAGGGCACGACGTCAAAAGGGCGCATGGCATAAAAGTAGTCAACGACTTCATATCCATTATCGCGCAATATTTCTAACGCGATATCCTTGGTAAAGAAATGCAGATGCCCGGTCGCATGCCGATAATCAATCAATTCATTTAACAGCACAGATTCAACAGACACGTCCAGAGGGAGCTGCAATATCTTGTACTGACTTTTCGCTTTAATTTCGCGCAGAAAACTAAAGCAGTTCTCAAAGTGCTCCAGTACATCAATAAGAAGGATAAGATCGAAATAGAGGTCCCCCTCCTGGGCAAAGTCGGCCTGTTTGAAATGCAGCCGTTCATTTTCTCGCCTCTGAGCCAGTTCAATAGCCTGTGGAGCAATGTCATAGCCAACAAACGTGCAATCGCTATCCAGTTCGCGCTGCAAGAGCCTGAGTATCTCGCCCGCCCCACAGCCAACCTCACACACGCTTTTGGGATGAATATTGTTGCGTCGCATAATTTGTAGAATAGTATCAGCTTTCCATGGTGAAGCCTCGACGTGCCAGCCTGGATTTTTCTTTAAGTATTGATCATTTGTATAGAAATCGGTAGCAACCATGCTAAAAGTCTCCTTATTTATACCTCTGCAATGACTCGCTGCCCATGGCTCATGCATCTTTTTTCGCTACAGATGCCCCATTACATATCGCTTCAGCAGTATAAAATGGGACAGATGAAGAGAAACTCTCGCGCTGTACCATAGGCACGGTATAGACCTGAAATGGTATCCTTATTTCCACAACACCTGGTATACCTTATAATTTTTAACGAGGGACGAGCTACTCGCGATACGGTAGTTAGAAAAACAAGCATCCCCTGTGTATCGTATTATGCTAACATTAATTTTGCATGAATCATAGGACACATTTTCCTTGCCAGAAGAGACAAAAGAACCAGGCTCCAGGGAGCCTGGTTCTTTTGTCTCTTCTGGCGCAGTAAGGCGACGCGTTGTCTGCTACTCGCCCAGCGAGAGTACAGCCATAAATGCTTCTTGCGGGATCTCCACACTGCCCACCATCTTCATGCGTTTCTTGCCTTCTTTCTGCTTCTCCAGCAGTTTGCGTTTGCGGGAGATATCACCTCCGTAACACTTGGCAAGCACGTCTTTGCGCACAGCCTTGACCGTCTCACGCGCAACGACGCGTGAGCCAATGGCGGCCTGGATGGGAACCTCAAAGAGCTGGCGCGGAATAAGGCTGCGCAGCTTATCCACCAGCGCACGCCCCTGGTGGAAAGCGCTATCACGGTGCAGGATTAACGACAGGGCATCGACCGGAACGGCATTAACCAGGATATCGAGCTTGACCAGGTCTGATTCTTGATAGCCAGCAAAGCTATAGTCAAGCGAGGCATAGCCCTGTGTCCGCGACTTGAGTTGATCATAGAAATCAACGATCAGCTCGGCCAGCGGCATATTGTAGGTCAGCAGGACGCGCTCAGCCTCAATGTATTTCAGATCTTTGTAGCTGCCACGCCGTGTCGTTACCAGGTCCATAATGGTTCCAATGTAACGCGAAGGGGTGAAGATCGAGATATCCATGTATGGCTCTTCGATCTTTTCGATCTCACCAAAGGAGGGCATCGCCGAAGGATTATCGACCTCGATGACCTCGCCACCGACCTTTGTGACATGATACGCCACGCTGGGCGCGGTTGCTAATATGTCCAGGTTGTACTCGCGCTCCAGGCGTTCCTGGATGATCTCCATGTGCAACAGGCCCAGAAAGCCACAGCGAAAGCCGAAGCCCAGCGCGTTTGACGTTTCAGGTTCGTAGTAGAGCGAGGCATCATTCAACTTCAAGCGATCAAGAGCGTCACGCAAGATAGGATAGTCATTGCTATCGACGGGATAGAGACCAGCGAAGACCATTGGTTTGGCGGGCGAATAGCCGGGAAGCAGCTCGACATGGCCAAGCGCGGCGGGGACGGTCACGGTATCGCCGACGCGGCAATCCTTCACGTTCTTAAAGCCCGTCGCGATATAGCCAACCTCGCCGGTTGTCAGTACGCCAGCGGAGATGAGACGCGGGTGGAAGTAGCCGGCCTCCAGAATCTCAGCACTGCTGCCAGCGGCGATCATCGCGATGCGTTCCCCCTGGCGCAGACGACCATCGACGATACGCACATAGGCAATAACACCTTTATACGCATCATAGTGCGAGTCGAAGACGAGGGCACGCAGCGGCTGATCGATAGCTCCCTGCGGCGGCGGAACCAGTTTGATTACCGCCTCAAGAATATCTTGCGTCCCGATGCCCTCTTTAGCGGAGGCCAGGATACAATCCTCGCCGGGCAGGCCGATCACATCCTCAACCTCCTGCTTCACCTTATCAGGATCGGCACTGGGTAGATCGATCTTGTTGATGACGGGAATGATGGCCAGATCGGCCCCAAGAGCGAGATAGAGATTAGCGAGGGTCTGCGCCTCAATGCCCTGCGTCGCATCGATAACCAGCAGCGCACCCTCACAGGCGGCCAGAGAGCGTGAGACTTCGTAGGTAAAATCGACGTGGCCCGGTGTGTCGATCAAGTTCAGTTCATACTCCTCGCCATTCAACGCCGTATAGCGCATACGAACCGCCTGAGCCTTGATGGTAATCCCTTTCTCACGCTCAAGGTCCATCTGGTCGAGCGTCTGCTCCATCAATTCACGCTTGGAGACCGTGCCGGTATATTCCAGGAGGCGATCGGCAAGAGTAGACTTGCCATGGTCAATGTGGGCAACAATACAAAAATTTCTAATATGAGCGAGATCAGTCATTCAATAATTCCTCCACACAACACCTCATCACCATCCTCGCCACCGTAGAAGACGGCGGCCTGACCGGGTGTGATGGCCCGCTGTGGGTATACCAGTGTGACGCGCGCGCGATCTCCCGCAAGAGGGGTAATGAGCGCGGGCTGCTCGGGAGCCTTGTAGCGAACGCGCGCCCGAGCCTCAAAGGGCTGTGCTGGCGTTTCACCGCTGAGATAGTGCATATGGCCAACGGTAAATTCCTGTTGATCGAGCGCGGCGGCCGGTCCTACGGTAAGTGCGTTACGCGTTGCATCAATCGTCAGGACATGCAGCGGCTCCGGGGAGGTAATGCCGAGCCCCTTGCGCTGGCCAATAGTGTAGTAGGCCAGGCCACGGTGGCGGCCCAATATATTGCCCTGCTGATCATAGATCGGTCCCGGGCGCGGTATCGTAATCAACGCGTTTGTGCTGGCCGCGATGGACGCTGCTGTAGCGACCGCGCCAGTTTCGGCGGCTTTCGTCGCCGCGTAGCGATCGATGAAGCCACGATAATCGTTTTGTGCCACAAAACAAATCTCCTGGCTCTCGGCCTTGGTCGCTACGGTCATGCCGCGCTCAGCCGCCAGGGCACGCACCTGGGGCTTGGTATAGCCGCCCAGAGGGAAACAGGCATGGGCCAGTTGATATTGATTGAGGACATGCAGCACGTAGGACTGGTCCTTCTCACCATCGACAGCGCGGCGCAGACGGCGCTTGCCAGTGACAGGATGATCATCGACGCGCACATAATGCCCCGTCGCCAGCGCATCAGCGTTCAGAGCCAGGGCGCGCTTGAGCAACACCGTGAAGCGAATATGACGATTACAGGTCAGGCAAGGGTTAGGAGTACGACCGGCAACATAATCCTCGTAAAAAGAATCCACGATCTTATCTTTAAACTCTTGTTCGACGTTGTAGAGGTAAAACGGAATATCAAGCATGCGAGCAACGCGTCGCGCATCGTCAACTGCTTCCAGCGAGCAACATTTATTCTGCACCACACGCTCAACGCTGTCATCTTCCGCCGCGATAACGCCGGATTCCGACCAGAGACGAAGCATAATACCGATAACCTCGTGTCCTTGTTCTTTGAGGAGCGCAGCGGCGACCGAGCTATCCACGCCGCCGCTCATTGCGACGACAATTCGTGCCATGATGTATCCCTGCTTGTTGTTATTAGAGTCGTTTCATACGTGCTGTAGCAATGTAGCAAAAAAGGACTAGCCATGTCCCGGGCTAGCCTTCTTTCCTGTCTCAGAGTAGTGGGTAAGAGATATGTTGTGCCCTTTCTTGCCACCATAAGAGTAGCACAGGTACATAGTTTTGTCAAAGCGCGTGTTCATTTACTGACTGGCCTCCCTACTCGACTGAAGGCAGTGTTTCGTGTATAATGACAATACTATACAAAGCGCAAGATGTTGGTAGGTGCAACAACGCGAGAAACGCGTGCGAAACGCCGCTACAGCAGGACAGATAGCAGGATTCTAGAACTGAGAAGCTCGAAAAGCCGGAACCCTTATTGGTAGGCTGCCGGGCAGGGAGTGAGCAACTATGCCAAAGAAATCGACGAACACGCGCCCTGGAGCGCAGCGCAACAAGCCACGGACGCAGAAAAGCTTCGAGCTCGTACGTCCAGTTACAGAAGAAGAACAGATAGGAGTGGTGCCAGAGCCCGCTGAGCCGATCATAGCCAGCACAACACCGGCCCCTACAGCATCTGCCACGGCAAAAACGGCAAGGGCAGCGGAACGGACCACCCGCAGCAAGACAGCGGTCGCTGCCGCACCAGAACCTACACCGATCGTGCAGGAGAACGAGGAGGAACTTGCGGCCGTCCCCCGAGCGAGTGCGGCCACACGTATCGCGGCCCGCCGTCAGGCTTCACAAAAAGTGCAACAGCGCGCCGCAGCTTCACTGATTACGGCAGAACACTTCACCTATGTGCGCAGAGATCTCATCACGATTGCCATCCTGGCAGCTATTATGATTATTGCCATCCTCGCTCTGTATTTCACCTTGGGTAGACTCTAAGCGGGCTGCGCATACAATCAATAAAAAATGTAGAGGCATACCACGGAGTTGGAAGCGCCTCTACATTTTTGTGGGGTGGCAATGCAGGCGTAGTAAAAACCTGCAAAACCAGAAAAGATGCTGGAGCGGGTTAGTGCACGAGGGGGCTAGTGCCTAACCCCGTGGGCATTCCCTGACGGTGAGCAGCCGGAATTGTTACACCCAGAACGCGCTGCATCGCCATAGTATGGCAGCAGTCGCCCCAATCGTGGAAGAAGCGGCAGGTGCACTGCCATTCACCATGATCGTAGGTCGTAGTATGGACATCATTTTCGCCCTGGAAAGTGGCTTCAAAGCGAGCAAACTGTATTCGCTCTGGTTCTTCCGCATAGCGCTTCGCTTTTGCGATTTTGCTGATCATACTTGAATTCATGATCGTACTCTCCTTCAAACTAGGCCGTATCCACTTACCGTCTTTCTATAGTCATACGCGTGGGTCGCGTACATCTTACATTGTATCAGCGGTGATAACTCCAGAAGACGACTCCCCTCCTTTCGCTCTATAAGAAATAGACACGCCTCGCATAGGTAGCGATGCGGCCGCGCTGGCCCAAAGAAAGAAAAAGGATCGATGAGCCCAAACAACCAGGGACATAGAATAAAAAAGAAAAAAGCACCAGGGATATCTACTTCCCCGGTGCGTATTTACGTGTTGGTGTCGGTGTCACTCACAGCGTCAGCCTCGCTCGCAGCTATCGCGCGCAACGATATATCTTGCGATATCATTGAGACTGAACACATAGGCATGTCACCTCACTCAGGTAGAAAACTGAGTATGAAAGCCGATGCGACCGGAAGCGGCCTGAGCCCATCCATGCCACACAGGCTGAACATATAAAACGTGAATGTCTCTTGCTGTTGCAGATGATTATACCATAGAGATAGGTGAAAGTCCACCCTTGATCACGCCAATACATCCTCGTCTTACATTGCAACGAAATTTTTGTATCCATCTATGCTTCAAGACGCGTCACACTACTCCACAATACAATCGGCTTGTTATGTCAATTTATTAGTATTGACCCAGCGAACCCTGACGCCGAGCCACCCGCTCACACGCAAGAAAGGTGAGCCAGCCAACGACGATATAGAGCGTGGAGTGCGCGATGAGCAACGGCAGGCTATTATCGCGCCAGAGCGCGACGAGTGATTCGCCATTCAGCGTTACTCTACGCAGGACAATGATGCCATATGTGGTCGGCAAGGCCAGGCAGAAGTCTTGCAACCAGCGCGGCAGCAGCGATATCGCCACGAACGTTCCATTTGTGAACAGGATCAGATCCTGGGCGACGTCGGCCAGCGCCTGCACACGTTTGAAGATGAGCGCCGCTCCCCCGAACATCAGACTACACCCGAAGAGTCCAGCCAGCGTCAGTACCATGACCGGGAGCGCCTCCCAGCGCAGTGACAGGCGAATGCCAATCAACAGGGAGAGCAGCACGACGGAGACAAAGACGGTAATCGTCGCGACGACAAGGATACCCAATAAACGGCCCAACAGCAGCACACGAGGAGAGACACGGCTCATATACAACTGCTCCAACGTTCCCGTCGCGGCTTCATCGGTGATGCCCTGGTTGATTTCAAACAGGACGATGCGCGCGTAGAAGTACATCATCCAGCCTGGCAGGACCCAGGCCATACGAGCAGGGTCCAGATGTCCCTGACCCAGAAGGAAGCCTATCGCCAGGAAGCCAAGGCATTTCTGGACCATTTCAGCGATCGTGTTGAATTTATAACGCCACAGGATGAGCAGTGCCTTGTTGGCCTCATTAAGGAGAATACGTCCCGTCATTGTCATCATGATTCGCCTCCTATTTACCAGTAGTTAAGTGAACAAACACATCTTCAAGGTTGGCTTCTGCGCGCCTCACAGAATGCAGAGACAGTCCAAGATCACGTATTTTTTCCAGGGCCTTATACAAAGCAGTCTGGTCAGTGAGAGGGCCCGATAAAATTGTGGAACCATCTTCAGTGCGTAGATGGAAATCGGCAAAACCAACCAGGTGATCCAGGCAACCCTCAACAATAATCTCATAACGCTCTTCGCGAAAAAGGGAGAGGAGTTCTTGCGTGCTTTTATCCGCCACCAGTTGACCGTTGCGCAGGATGGCGACGCGCTGGCACACTTCCTGTACCATATCCAGTTGATGGGAAGTGAGTAGGATGGTCTTTCCCTGTTCATATGCCAGCTTTCTCACCCACTCTTTGACGGTCCGTGCCGCCTGCACATCGAGTCCTAGCGTTGGCTCATCGAGCAGCACAATGGGAGGATCGGCGATGAGGGCGCAGGCGATAGCAACCTTTTGTTGCATACCACGCGAGAAGGTATGAACAGGCACGGTATGACGTCCCCACAGATCAAGCTCACGCAGGAGCCTTTCCGCGCGAGATTTGAGTTCAGGACCGGAACATCCTTTCAAGCGACCAAAGTACAACAGATTCTCCCACGCGGATAAGCGCCAGTAGACGTTGCGTGTGCCCTCCAGCACAGCCCCGATCCTCCCCATAGCAACGCTGTGATCGCGCGTGACGTCATAGCCGTTGACGTGTACAGACCCGGTTGTGGGAATGATTAACCCACAGATCATTTTGATCGTTGTGGTCTTGCCCGCGCCATTGGGACCCAGAAAACCAAAGACCTGACCCACCGGAATAGACAGGTCCAATTCCCGTACTGCGGTAATTATTCTTTTACCGTCCACCCGGTACGTTTTGCTTAGCCCCACTATCTCGATAGCAGGGGGCTGTGTAGAAGCTGCCGGCTTCATAGCTTGCTTATAAATGCCTGTGAGCACACTCATGCTGACCCTCCTGTACACAATATCGTCTTACAATCTCAGTAACTCTTAGTACCTCTTCACCTCCCCTGGCCGCCAGAGGCGGCCACCTCTTTTGTAAAGATGGTTGTGCACATGAAACTGTTCAGATTTGACCTAAGGAAGATTTCAGGTTGAGGACAGCCAAACATTGGTGAAAGGGATTGAGCTTCTGGGCCATCCAAGTGCCAAAGAGAGAGGCAAGTCCCATGCGAGTCTGAGA
>JAABUQ010011366.1_pt1 | contig 11382 bp, 10 predicted proteins | sample 5560001 | NCBI WGS metagenome assembly JAABUQ01 (sample SAMN10711888, study PRJNA513371) | rock metagenome | isolation source: Antarctica rocks | place: Antarctica: Victoria Land, Finger Mt nord | collected 2015-12-18
AATTGTCACTCTAGAACGACAATTAACGTTTGATTTTTTAATTGCTTCTGAACTGATTTACACTGCTGCCAAAATAGTTGTCACGAACATGACTAAATACTTGACATTTGATAATGCAGCACAACATTTATGGAAGGCAGCGAGTGCTTATCAGGATGGTAATCCGACCCGAACTTCCCAGCAATGGTTTGAGCAGATACGTCATCGACTGCGGCACGGTTTTGTGAAACCGCTCATTCGAGAATTGCATCGCCTGAGTCGGTATCGCTCGACCTCTGAAGATACTCATGGCGGCGCCATCCTTGGACAAGTTAGGGATTACTTAAAAACACATCTCGAACACATTCAGTATCACAAGTTTAAGAAGTTGGGTTTACCCATTGGCAGCGGGATGGTGGAGAGTGCTTGCAAATGGCTAATTCAACAACGATTCAAAGGAGTGGGAATGCGATGGAGCGAGGATGGCTTTAACCATTTGCTTCATCTGCGACTTGCTTGGATCAATCAACGCTTTGATCCATTATTTGGAGATCAACCATCAGTACCTGTCTTGTACTCCCCTAAACGCTAAATACGCCCCTTGCCGACCGACCTATAGTTGCCTAGATTGCCTTTTCTCACACGCGCAATTCGGATTTCAATTCGGTTTTGTGCGATGCTATCTTTGAGCGAGTCTAGCCATTCCGAAAAAGGCTGTCTACCATTGGCTGTTGTATAAATTTCAATGTCTCTAGGAGCCACTTCCATTATTAAACCTTTAGCTATTATTTACCAGCTCATTGTTCCCCTTTGTTTACTTACTGCTAGGTTTGGGCGGCGATGAACACATTCCGATTGCCCATGCACCGCCTGAGCGATAATTCATACTAACTATTTGATCTAGCTAATATCTTAACGCTTGAATAAGTACGAAGTACTACAAACTTGGTTTCAACAATTCTCAGCACAAAGCACATTTTCGTAAAACTGAAAGGTTGCATTACTGAACACCCGATCTTAAATGTGGAGCGAGATGTCCCGTCTTAACGTAAATTAAGCAGCCTTCTCGACTAAATGGGGTGTGTACACTCCCCGGCAGATTCCGTAACCAAGTGCCTTTGGGGTAAACCCCTTGCTCATCCTCAAACACTCCCTCCAAGACGAAGATTTCTTCACCTCCCCAATGCTTGTGATACTGAAATGTGGTGTTTGGTGCCCACTTGACTAAGGCAACCTGTTCCGTACCGTAGTTGTGTAGCGGCATCACTTGCAATCCTTCAACTAATCCTGGAATCCATGCGGATTGCGTGGTAGAGATCGCAGAACGCTGTCGATCCTCTGGATGCATCTGCCAAAGTTTCACAAAAATTGTACAACCCTCGTCACTGTAAGGAGCATGGCTAGATCCGGGAGGATTCCGAATGTAAGTGCCAGGAGTATAGTCCCCAAATTCATCAGAAAATGCTCCCTCCAATACCCAAAATTCTTCGCCACCGCCATGAGTGTGAGCAGTAAAGTGACTGCCTGGGGCATAGCGAACGATAGACGTGGCACGAGCGACTTCCTCTCCATCCCGTTCTAGCATTCGTCGCTGTACATTAGCTATAGGGGAATCAACCCAGGGAAGTTCTTCACTGAAGATGACAACGCGCTGACTCAAATCTGTATGAAGCTGCATAATAAACTCCTGAAGTTGAGATACCTGATGTGCTGACTCAACAGGTGCACTAGCCAAAAATCCAAGTTAATTGTATTGATTGCGACCTGCCATCACCCCACCATCTACATCCCAGATCGCTCCAGTAACCCAAGAGGCTTTTTCTGAGAGCAAAAAGACGATCGCTTCAGCAACATCTTCTACAGTACCGATACGACCGAGCGGATGGAAATGGTTGAAGGCTTGCAGGGCAGAATGAACCTGCTCTTTGGGAATAAATCCTTCATAGATTGGCGTTTCAACGACAGCAGGAGACACAGCATTGACGCGAATATCTTTATCTGCAAGTTCCATTGCCAGATGCTGAGTTAGAGAGTGTAGTCCGGCTTTTGCCATTGAGTAAGCTGAAGAAGGTGTTGCTTGCACCGCCTGCTTTGCCCACATAGAGCCAACATTGACGATCGCCCCTTTTTGACCTTGATTAACCATCATCTTGGCGATCGCTTGGGTAATAAAGAAAGTGGCTTTGTTAAGGTCTAGATAGAGATCGTAGTCTGACTCGGTATGTTCCAGAAAGGATTTGGGCAAGAAGATCCCAGCCGAATTAACTAACAATGTTGTTGTATCAGTGCGATCGCGGTTTAGCCGCTCAATCAATGCTTCCCGCTCATCATGATTGCTAATGTTCGCACGTTCACCCATAACCACACCGTACTGCTGAAGTTCTGCAACTGCCGCCTGTAACTTTTCTTCCCGATTACCAATCAGCACAGCCGAACCACCTCTTTCTAGCACTAGTCGAGCCACTGCCTTGCCAATTCCGCTGGTTCCCCCAACCACAATTAACTTTTGACCTGTAAATTCTTGAGCCATGATGAATTTCTCCTGAAGTTAATAAATCCAGCTATCTATTAGTAGGTAGTTAAAGTTGAAAAAAGTACTCCACTTGGCGATCGCTCACAAGGGAGTACTATTACGCCTCAAGCAAGTCAATCAACTATTGAGGCTTTTGGTGGTTTCCGCCTTCGCGAGTACGCGAGGAGAAGTGGGGATAAGCTTGATTGATTGAATCCCTTGATGTCCGAGACGCTGGGTAGTTAAGAGAAGTACCTGCCTCAGTAGAGTTGGGAGCTGAGGTAGACTGAGGGATATTTCGAGGCGATGCCACCCTTTGACGGGATGCTAAAGCGGGTGATGCGATCGCCAACCCTAACATCACTGATAAATAAACAGACACTAGACGTTGCAACTTTTGACCGATAAATTCTTGAGCCATGATGAATTTCTCCTAAAGTTAATGAGTTCAGTTATCTACTAGTAGATAGTTAATGGAGTAAAAAAAATTACTCGTTTGGGAGTTTGCCTGAGAGAATTGGAATTACGATTTGCTCGAATGCTGCTGTACTGTCCTCGGCTGTACGTGCCAGCAGTTGTGCCCCTTGCAACAAAGCAATCAAGCCTTTCGCTTCCACTTCAACCGATGGATAACATTGCCAAACGTTCGCTTCACAGCCGCACTTAAGGAGCAATGCTAGCCAAGCTTCAGTTTGATGGAAAAATGCTCTAACTTCCTCTTGCACAGCTTGGGGCAAAACCGCAAAATCGGCGGTTAACATAGCGCACAGACAAATCTGACCCTGCTTTAACCCATCTCGATAGAGATTGACAAACTGCATCAACTGTTGCTGAGGACTAGCAAGGGATTGGGCGATGCGATCGCATTTACGACTCAACGCTTCTCGGTAATGCTGAACGAGTTTCCTCACCAATTCCTCTTTTGAGGGGAAGTGATAGTGAATACTTGCCTTGCGAATACCAATTTGCTCGGAAATGTCAGCGTAGCTGAAGGCGCTATAACCTCGATTTCGTACCATGTCTTGAGCAACATCCAGAATTTGTTGAGCTGTGTTCCCTTCCATATATTTACTATCTACCATTTAGTAGGTAGATGTCAAGTGGCAATTTGGGGCTACGTCAATGTTTCTGTCTTTGGGTAGATCTTCTTTAACCCCACTATCGTTTCTAGCTCTAACTTGTGGTGGAGGGTGTAAAAATAAAGTATTATTAACCTAGAGTAGACAAGGTTGACAATATATGCCTAAGCAGTCTTAAAGCTTTTTGGCTAGTACAGTTGAACTTCTCCTAGTGTAGCCGTTACTGCGTGTAGAAAGCAGCTATTTATCCCTAAACCATCGTGACTATTAATGTAGAGCGCAGTAGCAAATATAAAGATATGAATACTAGTCCACCTAAGAAAGCTTCCTTACTGATGAATAAACTCCGAAGTAGTATTTGGAGCTATGGTATTATTTGCTGGATTTTCGGTATCACCGATAGAAGTTTTACGTCTTTTAGCGACGGGTATTTGTCTAGAATCGAGCTTACCCAACTGCTTACAGTTTGTTTACTATTTGTTGCTTGGATTTGCTTAAAGCCAGAATATTCAGATGAGATGAGTGCTGAGGATATAAGTACGCTCAAGTACTACAAGCTTGATTCCAACACTCCTCAACATGAAGCATATTTTCGTAAAATTGAGGCGAGAATGCTTCAGCTTGAAAGATACCACATGATCAGCCAGGAGTATATTTTACCTATTCCTTACCTTTGCCAGATCTACCACCTGTTGAATCTCAAGCATCTAGAATCAATTCACGGTTTCAGCCTCAATAATCTAAAGATTGTTGATGTTAGTAAATTTGAAAAAACAACAGTTGGCGGAGCAATAAAATTTACAACCCTAATGGAGAGTCCATTAAATGTGTTGAGAGTTCTGAGACAGCCTGTGGTGGAAGTGGATTTGATTCTACATACTCCCTACTCGGTAGAACTGAGTATTCCTCTGTATAACGAAAAGAGAATCATAGTTATTTTCAACGTTCTACCACTCAGCAATAACGAACACAAGTTATTCATTGATATTTATAGCAACCTGACATTTCCCAAACCAGTCCTGCAACTGTTCTTACACATTGCCTCCTGCTTAACTGTGTTTGAAGATTTACCGTATCTGCACAAACTAGCAGAGAAGAATATTCATCGTTCGGCTAAGCTTGGTAAAGGCGATCGCCAAACAATGCAACTCTTTCAACGCTTTGTGGATTTGTATGGTTCCAGCTTTGAGCAGTCCCAATTCGCCGGAGCCGTTGAGCTGCAACCGATATACGCTGTTGTAGAAGCAACTTGAATAGAGCGACACTCACACTCGTGTTGTTAACGTCATAAATAGCATTACCCTGTTCTGGCAGCTATAAGCCAAAATTTGGATAGGGAACAGTGTCAGGTGAGTTCAAAATGGATATCAAAAACGGGTTTGTTGGGACGATAGGAAACACGCCACTAATTCGCTTAAAGAGCTTTAGTGAAGAGACTGGGTGCGAAATTTTAGGTAAAGCTGAATTTCTCAACCCTGGCGGCTCCGTGAAAGACCGAGCAGCATTGTACATTATCAAAGAGGCAGAAGAAAAAGGCTTGCTCAAACCAGGCGGCACCGTAGTAGAGGGAACAGCCGGGAATACTGGCATTGGGCTGGCTCATATTTGTAATGCCAAAGGCTACAAGTGTCTGATTGTGATTCCTGAAACTCAATCTCAAGAAAAGATGGACGCTTTAAGGACACTGGGGGCTGAAGTGCGTCTAGTTCCAGCAGTACCTTACAAAGATCCAAATAACTATGTCAGGCTCTCTGGTAGGCTAGCGCAGGAAATGGAGAATGCTGTTTGGGCGAATCAATTTGACAATTTGGCAAATCGGCACGCCCACTACGAAACTACTGGCAAAGAGATTTGGGAACAGACAAATGGCTTGGTGGATGCTTGGATAACTTCTACAGGCACTGGCGGCACCCTGGCTGGAGTAGCAATGTATCTCAAAGAAAAAAATCCGGCAATTAAAACAGTTTTGGCAGATCCGATGGGCAGCGCCCTTTATAGCTATATCAAGACTGGCGCAACTCATTCAGAAGGTAGCTCGATTACAGAAGGTATTGGCAATAGTCGGGTAACAGCAAATATGGAGGGAGCGCCGATTGACGACGCTATCCAGATTCAAGATCCTGAGTGTGTGCGAGTTGTATATCGATTACTACAGGAAGAAGGTCTGTTTCTAGGTGGTTCTACGGGAATTAACGTGGGAGCGGCAGTAGCACTGGCGAAGCAGATGGGACCAGGGCATACAATTGTAACGATTCTCTGCGATAGCGGTGCCAGGTACCAATCGCGACTGTTTAATCGAGAATGGCTAGCAGCAAAGGGACTGTTACCAGATTAAGAATAAAACGAGTATTGGATTGTCGATCCTCTCGCCCTGCTTAATAGATATCCTAATCGCCGGAATCCTAATATTCAAGTGCCTACGGTGTCTGTGGGAGTGCTTGATGCTCAAACAAGGCAATACTCTTGGAAAGAGTTTACAGGACGAGAGCCAATTGAATCTCAACTTTTCCCTGAGTTGATGCTGACTGTGGAGCAGGTAGTGGCAGCTCAGCTCTAAACCCAACAAGGGATAGAAATGGGCGTGAGCGATCGCGCGGATTTGTTCTTTGGCAGTCGAGAAGTTCTATTTAAACTGTCACCACTATCTTTCCATTCTGTTGATTCGATTCCATATACTGATGCGCTTCTACAATTCGATCTAGTGTAAAAGTGCGATCTAGAATTGGCACAAGCTGACCAGATTCTAACCCGTCGTAAATATATTGCTTGGCATGTTCTAACTTCGCAGGATTAGCTGTGATTTCAAACAATGAGTAACCCTGCACTTTCAGTCCTTTTTGCAGGGCTGGAAACAACGGAAACGGTGTCACACCGTCGGGACTTAGTGAACCATATACAAAAATAGTTGCTCCAGGTGCAGCCGCATTCGCCAAGGTTTCAAGAAACGATCCGGCAACAGCATCAAAAATCAAATCAGCACCGTGACCTTTAGTAATATCCATCACTCGACTAACTAAATCCTCGTCGTTGGTGACGATAACATGGTCTGCACCTTTGTCAAGTAACATTTGCTTTTTCTCACTGCCACGAGTCGTTGCGATCGCAGTTGCTCCCGCAGCTTTCACAATTTGGATAGCTGAATATCCGACACTGCTACTAGCTGCTGTAATCAAGACGAAATCACCTGCTTTTACTTTTCCATATTCCACTAATGGACCATACGGAGTGATATACTGCATCCAAATGGCAGTTCCTTGTTGCGGTGATAACGTTTTAGGATAAGGAGCCACTGCTCTTGCAGGCACGATCGCACTTTCACCATACATCCCATAATTCAACATCGAAAAAGCTGGAATCGTACTGACGCGATCGCCAATTTCAAATCCAGTTACGCCCGATCCGATCGCATCAACTACACCCGATGCCTCATAGCCCAATCTAGAAGGAAAAGTTTTTGGCAATTCTAAATATCTTCCAGATCGGAAGCCAACTTCAGCCCGATTAAGTCCAATCGCTTCTACCTTAAGACGGATTTCACCTTCCTTTGGCTCTTGAAGTGGCTCGTCTTCTAGTTTGAGAACATCCGCACTTCCAAATTCATAAAATTTAACAACTTTTGGCACGATCGCAATCTCTCTTTAAATGCTGATTCTATAGTCCAGGATTTGACTGTACACTTTCTTTCAAGTGATTGCCTTTTTTGTTGATTCTTGCTCAATCTTCTAAAAATATTTTTAGATACTGCAACCAATAATTACTTCCAGTCTCGATTGAGAGAAACGTGATGCCCCAGCAACAGATTAAGACGGTGAAAATATCGGTTCGCTTCCGGCTATTCATCTAGACGAATTTGTACTGTCATCTAGTGGAAAAACTGCTTGGGATGGCATCTTACTAGAACATCTACAATTTCCGCCGATGGATATTTCAGAATTGTGTGCGGTAGGTCATCATCTGACGTTACAACTGGGTACACCAAAAAATGTGGAACTAAAAGTCAAGGGGAAATTCATCCGTCAGCAGTTGTTACCAGGGAATGTTTGTATTACACCGCTCCAACAGCTTCATTCCATTCGCTGGCACAGTGGCATGGAAATTCTTAAGATGACGTTTGAGCCAAAGTTTATCGCTCAAGTAGCTCCAGAATCAGTAAATCCAGACCGACTTGAATTAATCATGCAGCGCGGTCAAAAAGACACCCTGATTCGGGAAATCCTCCTTGCCCTCAAAACTGAGCTGGAAGCAGGTTGTCCATCGGGACGGCTTTACGGTGAAGTAATGGCAACTGCAATCGCGGTTCATCTGCTCAAAAAATATACGACGGTGACATCGACGCTATCTGCACATGATGATGGATTGCCGCCGCACAAATTGTCTCAAGTGCTTGAGTATATTCAGACATACCTCGATCGAGAAATCAAGCTTGCCGACCTCACTTCCCTCGTGGGCATGAGTCGATATTACTTTTGCCGATTGTTTAAGCGATCGCTTGGTGTTGCTCCATATCAATATGTGTTGCAGCAACGAGTAGAGCGAGCCAAACAGCTACTCAAACAGAACGAGTTATCAATTTGTGAGATTGCTTTCATGTGTGGCTTCAAGGATCAAAGTCATCTGACAACTGTTTTTCGTAAATTTACCGGAATAACTCCCAAGGTATTCAAAAACCCTTAACTTGCGTCGATCTCAAAAGTTTTGGATCAATTTTTAGGAGCAGATGTAGAAATGCGTCAACTTTGGGCGATCGCTGGGTCAATAGTTCTAGCTGTTTCAACTACACCTCCAGCTCAAGTCCAGATTCCCTTTTTGCCTAACTTTCAACCCCAAAGTCCATCAAATAATTCAGACAAAGATAAAATTGTCTCTGGTTGGATACAGTTAGATGGTCGTCGTTTATTTCAAGTAGCGGAGCCAAAGGCAAACTTTCCAGAACGGCTACAACAGATTCAACAGAATTTAGACCGGATTAGCCAAGATTATTTTCAGCAAACTTCAATCTCTCTTGAGGTGCAGATTCGCAGTTTACAGCGTCAAAACAAAAATATTCCAGTCATCTATGTTAATGACGAGTATCTGCTAACAGTTACTAACCAAGATGCCAATCTAGAACGTTTAGAAACCTCAACCAAAGCAAATCAAGTTAGAGCTGTATTGCAGCAGGCTCTACAACAGGGAAAGCAGGAGCGGCAAACTCAGTTTTTAGTCAGTCGGGGTCAACTTGCTGCCGAAATCGGACTAGTAATGATTTCCACTAGTTTCGGGCTTTATCTGTTCTGGCGGTGCCGCTTAAAACCGCACCGCCCCAAAACCATTTCTCCCGCTTCACCTGCCGCCTATCCGATCGCCAATCAGTTGCACCAACAGCAACATCAAAATTTTAAAGAAGTTCAACAGCGATTGTTTCAGCTAGCTCAAATCGCCATTTGGGGCGGTGGGACTCTTGTTATTCTAGGTCTGTTTCCCTACACTCGCTGGCTTCAAGGAGAAATTCTCTCCATCTTACAAATTCCCTTGCGTGTAGCAGTTGTGGGACTGGGAACTTACATAGCAATCCGATTGAGCTATGTCCTAATTGACCGTTTTACTACCGCCTTCGCCAGTGGCATTCTCCTCACTCCAGAAACTTCTCAAAGACTACAACTGAGGTTTTCAACAATCTCTGTAATCTCCAAAAGCATTATTACCTTCGCCTGGGTAGCCATCGGCTTCGTACTATTTTTGATGGCGCTGGGTGTAGATACTGCTCCCTTACTGACTGGTGTCGGTTTAATTGGAGTCGCATTGTCTCTAGCATCCCAAAACTTGATCAAAGACATAGTTAATGGCTTTATGATTATCATCGAAGACCAGTATGCGATTGGTGATGTAATTGCGGTAGGAAACGTGGGAGGCTTGGTAGAAAAGCTGAATCTGCGGATTACCCAGTTGCGCGATTCGGAGGGACGCTTGATTACCATCCCCAACAGCGAAATCAAAACAGTCTCTAATCTTTCCAGCAGTTGGTCGCGGGCAGACTTAAACATCCCAGTTGCTTACAATGCCGATATTGACCAAGCGTTGAAGCTAATTGAAACGGTAGCTTTGGAAATGAGTACCGAACCTGAATGGCAAAGTCAAATCCTGGAAACACCAGACATTTTAGGGGTAGAACAGTTTGGCGATCGCGGCGTAGTAATTCGGGTTTGGATCAAAACTCAGCCTTTGAAGCAGTGGGCCGTGGCGCGGGAGTATCGTCGCCGTCTGAAAATCGCCTTCGATCGAGCCGGAATGCCAATTCCTGTACCACAAGAAGCGCTTTGGGTAAATGATGCTCAATTTCTACAATCCCGATCGAATGATAAAGGTTTTACTTCTGATGGGGGAAAGTGATAATAAACTTAACGGGAGGGTAAAGCAATAATTGGGAGAGTTTTGTGCGCCTGTTTACGACAGTGGCGGCTTTCCGCTGCTACTTAAGTCTAGGTCGGTTAGAGAGGAAATCGGGAGCATTCGAGGCTGTCGGTTTAGTTCCCACAATGGGCGCTTTACATGCAGGTCATTTAAGTTTGATCCAACGGGCGCGGCAAGAAAATGCAATTGTTGTCGTGAGTATCTTCGTTAATCCTATACAGTTTGGTCCAACTGAAGACTATCAAAGTTATCCGCGCTCGTTAGATCGAGATCGGCAACTGTGCGAACAAGCTGGGGTAGACGCAATTTTCGCTCCTAGTCCCCAAGAACTCGGCATCAATAGTAATGTATCTCTAACTCAGGTTGTACCGCCTGTAGCTATGACTTCGGTTTTATGTGGTAACTCTAGACCAGGACATTTTCAAGGAGTGGCGACAATCGTGACCAAGCTTTTAAACCTGATCCAGCCTGAGCGGGCGTATTTTGGTCAGAAGGATGGTCAGCAGTTGGCAATTGTGCGGCGAACAGTGGCAGATCTGAATTTGCCAGTAGAAATTGTTGCTTGTGCGACGGTGCGGACAGATTCTGGCTTGGCTTTAAGCTCTCGCAATCAGTATTTGAGTGCCGAACAAAAAGAACTCTCAGCAGTACTGTACAGCAGCTTACAAGCAGCCAAGCAAGTTTTTCAAGCTGGAGAGCATTTCAGTAGAGTTTTGATTGCAACTGTTAGAACAAAATTGGCAACGGTAAGCGCGGTTACAATCGAGTATGTTGAATTGGTACATCCTACAACATTGGTGCCTTTAGAAAAAGTTGAGGAAGTTGGAATGTTGGCGATCGCCGCTCGTGTTGGTTCTACTCGATTGATTGACAATATAATTTTACACAACCGTCGGCCAATCGTAGCAATTGATGGTCCTGCCGGAGCCGGAAAATCAACGGTAGCTCGTCAGGTAGCTCAAGCTTTAGGATTACTTTATCTCGATACTGGGGCGATGTACCGTGCATTAACGTGGCTGGTACTGCAACAAAAAATTCCCCTAGACGATTGGTGCGCGATCGCAGAATTAGCTAGCCAATGCCAAATTCAACTCGTCCCTAGTACTGACCAAAACCCACTACGAGTTTGGATTAATGGTCAGGAAGTTACACAAGCGATTCGGACTTTAGAAGTGACATCTCAAGTTTCGGCGATCGCGGCTCAAAAAGCTGTTCGCCAAGCACTGGTGAAGCAACAACAAAGTTGGGGTCAAAAGGGTGGATTAGTAGCTGAAGGTCGAGACATCGGCACTTACGTTTTTCCTGATGCTGACCTAAAAATCTTCTTAACTGCATCTGTACAGGAGCGAGCGCGGCGGCGGCAGTTAGACTTTCAACATCAAGGTCAGGTAGACTTGAGTCTGGCTCAACTAGAACAAGATA
>JAABUQ010011369.1_pt1 | contig 11380 bp, 14 predicted proteins | sample 5560001 | NCBI WGS metagenome assembly JAABUQ01 (sample SAMN10711888, study PRJNA513371) | rock metagenome | isolation source: Antarctica rocks | place: Antarctica: Victoria Land, Finger Mt nord | collected 2015-12-18
TACGGTGGCGCGTGGGGGACAGGGGTGCACCTAGACTGATGCCTGCGTCCCGCGCCTCCGCGCTTGCTGCCGCGGCCCAGGGCCACGCCGGCGCCTGCTGGCCCAGCGCCGCGCCGCCGGGCACCCTGCGCAGCAGCCTGCCGCACGGGGCCCAGGGACAGCGATGATATATTTGCACCTGCCAGCGGGGCAGTGCGAGCCCCAGCACCCCACCAGACGTCACACAGGCGCGCGCGGAGGGAGCTGTATTGCCCCGGGCGGATCGAGCGGCAGAGGTGTGTGCGCAGCATCCTTGTTGGCTCCGCCTTCAATCCAAGCCTGATGTGAGATGCAAATTGCGTGCGTGCACTCTCAGGCAACGACCACCGTTGTCTATTAAATGGAGACGGAGAGGGCATGCACTTTTGGAACGCAGGCGTGTGGCCGTTGCCGTCCACCGGCCGCTGCACGTCCATGCCGGCGCACGGGTTTGCCAGGGCGTCGAGAGCCGCCGAGCGGTGGCCGGGCGGCAGTCGCCGGCGCCTCGCCTGCCGCGCCGCCGGCCCGGTCAGCAGCCAGCGCGGCCTGCGCTGCGCTGGCGCACGGCTCGCGCAGCGCCCTGCAGAAAGAGAGTGCTCGCCCTGCGCTGCAGCGCCACCCGCCGCGGTGCCTGCCGCGCTAGCGGCGAGGGCCGCAGGTGCCTGGCTCGGTCCGATTTCTGGCCGGTCTACTGATGGCAGCTATGGACAGGTGCTTGAAACCGTTACACCCGGCCAACCACACAGTGTGTGCACTCCTATTTGCAGCGGCGTCATAGCATTCAGTGCCTTTGCACGCCTGCGTGCAGCGTCACAGTCTGCCTTTCCGCAGCATGCCACCTGCTATACAGACCATACATGTCCCGTCCGTCAATCTCTGTCTGTATGGCTTGGTAATACGTCCGCGCCAGCCGTGCCTGCATGCCGCGCCACAGTGTGGGTGTCGCGCACCATGCTGGACCTGGGCCGGTTGGTGTGCATGCTCGCGTGCAGCTCGCGCATCGCGGCGTCCAGCGCGGGGTGCGCGGCGTGCGGGACGTAGCCCAGCGTGTCCTTCACACTGGCGCCGTGTGGGAGCACCAGAGGCGCACCTGCACGCCGAGCACACAGTGGCCGCGCTGCAGCTGCGCCATATACGCACTCGTGGAAGACTACTTCCGTGCCTCTGGCAGCCGGAGCTGTATCTGCTTTGTGACAGTGGAGCATTATGTGACCGGGAAGGGGGCACTGCACTGCAGCAGCACTGCGTTCATCACGCTTGGAGTGGTGCGCCTAGTACGTCTCATAGCGGCAGGCCCGGCCTGCGCTTGACGCAAGGCTGCAGGCCCAGCCAGCTCGCAGCGCCTGTCAAGCTCGCACCGTGCGTGCGCAAGTCAGGCGCCTGCGCGCTGGCCGACCAGGCAGCCTTGTCCTCGAGCGCAAGGCTGTGCACGCCAGCGCCGGCTCCTGAGGGCTCGGGCTGGCCCTGCCGCCCCACACCCTGAGCTTGTGCCCTGTATTAGCGGGAGCTGGGTGGCGCACACACGCCAGTGCCTGAGTGCTGTGATAGTAGATAGCACGGCAGTCACAAGCCAGCTGCCGTAGCAACTGCTTCGGCAACATATAAGAGCTGTGGGTGGCCGTGCTGGCAAGTGTGTTTGATGAGGCCGCACCATGGTGACAGCGTGCATTGGTTAGGTGTACAGTCCTTCCTTTACGTCGCAATCAGCACTAATGTAACAGGTAGAGCTGCCGCAGCTCGGCTGCGCACGGAAGCTAGCCTAGCGGAGCTGCGATTGGGTCTTCAAAAGCGAAGCAGAGCCCACCCTGAACCTCAGGTTGCAGGAATCACATGGTCTGATCAAGCACGCCCCTGCATGTCAATAGCTTTGCATGATACACGGCACAAGTCTTGTTCTGAACGTCAGCAACAGACGGGATGCTGTACAAATCACAGACCAGCGGCCTTCGCTGCTTTGCAGGCAACGCTCACACGACCAAAAGCTCTGCCCTAGACAAAAACCCGTCAGGCACACGATATCGCTCCGGCCAAGGCGGCCGCCTACTACTAATCTAGACAGCCTGCGCGCCCGCCTTCGCTCCTGCAGAAACTTCCGCAGCCGCAGCTGGCGCGATAGGCAGCTCAGCCTGCATGAAGCATGCCGCAGACGCCCTGCACCTTCCCGGCGCAGCCTCCCAGCCGGGCGACCGCCACCGCTCCGCGCTGCCGGCGCGCCGTGCGCAGCGCGGACCGTCACGCATGAAGAGGTCCCCAGCCGGCGCGTCTGGCAACGCGCTGCTCGCAGGCCCGCCGTCAGGCGGCCCTGCGCGGGGGACGCGGCCGCCTGGCCGGCGCACGCCCTCCGCCAGAAGCGCCTCCCGCGCCAGGCAGCCCCTACTCCTGCTTCCCCCACACGCCGTCCCAGCTCCGCGCGCCGCCGCCGCCCGCAGCAGGCGCGCCCGGCAGCACGCTGCGGGGCACGGCCGGCGCGGGCGCGGCAGGCGCGCCTGGCAGCGCGCCGCGCACCGGAGCGCCCGGCAGCCCGCCCGGCAGCCCGCCCGGCGCTGGGGCCGCCTCCCCGGGCGCGCACTCCGCCGGCGCGGCCTTCGCGGGCGCCTTGTACCCCAGCAGGCGCAGCACGAAGCGCGCCAGCTCGCCGTACAGCGACCCCGCCCTGCATGTGCGGACTGCGTGAGTCCTAACAGTGGGGCGGTGCCAGTACGAGAGCGGATTAAGGCCGGCACCTGCTTGGTGCAGCAGTGACCTCAACCACACTCACTTTCTTTGTAGGAACTATAACACATTTCTATGTCGCATACGTGCACGCAGGCGAGTCAAACTGCAAAGTAGTGCCTCCAAGCACTTCAGCACATCAATGTGTGCCCTCTGCACAGCCACCAAGGGCGCACGCATCCTTCCGCCGCGGCGGCGGGTGCCAGGGGCGGCGCGCGCGCGCCTGTCCAGCAGCTGCAGCAGCGCGTGCACGAAGAAGTGCACGGCGTGCGCGTTCTCGTCCACCAGGAAGGACAGGCGGCCGAAGAAGTGCACTACGCCGCCGATCATGTGCAGCATCGCCTGCCACGAGCTGGGCGGCGCGGGCGGGCCCTCCGCGCCGCCAAAAGCGCCGCCTGCAAACGCGGAGACGCGCGGCTGTAAGCGCCGCGACGGCGCGGGAGTGGGCAAGCGCGGCGCAGCACGCGCGGCGGTGCCAGCATGGTCCGCCGGCCGCCAGCGCGGGTGCAGCGCTGCCAAACTCGGCTGGCGCTGCTGTCAACACTAAGGGTCCGTGGTGCCTCGCGGCAGCCCGGCGTCCACAGCAATGCAACACTGGGCCCATGAGCACCCCCGGGAACACAGCGCACGAAGACCGGGAACACAGCGCACGAAGACCAATGCAACCTCCCCGCAACAGCCGCTTGTGTTTACTTGCTGTGCTGCTGCTCCTCCCAAACAAATACACGGGTGCGCCATGCACAGCGTGCTGTGCACAGAAAAAGAAAAGGGGCCGGCGCACTCGGCCCCATGCCGCCATATGGCGTCATCGCGCCGCCGCCGTAGGGCTGCCCGTACGCGCTGCCGCCGCCGTAGCCGCCCAGGCCGCTGCCATAGCCGCCGCCATAGCCGCCGTACGTCGACCCATACCCGCCGCCATATGAGGAGCCCCCATACATGCCGCCCGTGGGCCTGCCGTACATGCTGCCGCCCCCGTACGCGCTGCTGCCCGCCCCGTACGCGCTGCCGTACGTGCTGCCGCCTGCACAAGCGCCAACACAAGTACAGCACACAGGTCGACCGTCAGACAACAGCATGACACATAAGGCAGCAGGTGCGGCATGGCCAGGCTTCTAAAGGAGTTAAATATATTGCTTGACCCGTGAAACCCATGGTTGCAGCAACGTCCAAGCGCGCGCCTCCATACGCGCCGCCGCCATACGCGCCGTAGCCGCCGCCGCCGTAGGAGCTGCCGTAGGAGCTGCCCAGGGCGCTGCTGCCGTACGGGCTGCTGCCGTAGGCGCCGCCGTACGCGCCCCCGTACGCGCCGCCTCCGCCCGCCTGCCAGGGCCGCGCGCGGTTGGCCAGCGCGCCGCCGAGCGGGGCGGCGGCGCCGATGGCACCTGCCGCTGCGCTCGCTGTCAGATGTTCAGAGGTCTGCGCAGAATGGCACCGGGGTGGTGCGTCCGACAACCGCACGCCAGCTAGAGCCTGCAGCCTGGCAGCCGCGCAAGCGCCCGTAACATTGGGTAAGCGGGTAATTACACCCCTGAGCTGATAAGTAACCTGCAATGCATGGAATCGGCAGCCATATGCCTGTTGATCAATGACCTGCATCAAAGGTACTCAGGTGAAAATGGGGACAAATACGGGGAGCAAGTGCCGCAAGCCCCGCGCTCTCGTCGCAAAACAGCCTGCGCACGCGAATAAGGCACAACTCTGGCCTCACGCTGGGGTCCGCGCACCTGCGCCCGCCTCCCAGGGCTTGCGCCCGCTGTCGCCGGCGGTGCTAGGTCCCAGCGGCGTCACGCTGCTCGTGCTGGCGCCGCCCTGTCGCTCCCACGGCTTCTGCGGCGCCGGGCGGCCTGCGCGCGCGACAGAGCTTCGGACGGCAGCCCTGTGCAACGAAGTCACCAAAGTAATAGCCCGCCACTTGAACACCTCAGGCAGACAAAGCTTGCTGCTCCCCAGGTCGCAATCACGATTACTGCCGCTGCCCTGCCTCCCGACCTCCACCCCCGTCGAGCGGCCCGTGTCAGCGTGTCTGCACTGAGACGGTAGTACCCTGACGCACTACAAAGCCAGTGCCAGTTGGCCTCATGAGTCTCAACCCTGCTCAGTTTTCTTCACTGCTTCCTCTTCAAGCACGCGCACCAGGTGATCATCTAAAAACCCACACCATCGAGGGCAACTTGTGCAGCAGTGCTGTGCGGAGCACGGTGCAGCCAGCACCAGCTGCCGCCAAACCACCGCTTTCTCCTGCCTCACACGCACAGGCCGCAAGGGCAGCGCAGCCTCACGCACGCCTCTGGATGCCTCTGGATAGGTTACGCCAGACACCGTCGCGGCGCATGAGAGCCTTGCGCAGTAACCTCCCCTTCGTCTCGCCTGACCTTCCGTAAAATCCCGGCTCCCGCACCCACCCTTGTCCCCCAGGTTGCTAACGAGCGGCCAGTTTCCGGGAGCCTGGGGTTGCGCGGGGGCGCACCGGACATTCTGTACCGCCAAGCACCCGCCGTACGCGAGGTGGCGCCGCTAGCTGCGCCTCAGACAGCCGCTGCGGCTCCCCCTCAGCAGCTCCGGTGCGCGCGCGCAGGTCGCCTCCGCGCCTAGACGGAAGCTCCAAAGTCCGGCGCTGCACGCAGCGCCGGTCAGGCAGAACAGCGCGCGCGTGCGCGCTGCGCGCTGCACAGCAGCCTCTGGCAGCGCCGCTTGTCTGCGCAGGCCCGCGGGCCGCTCGCCGCCAGGTGCTACCACCGGCTCAGAGCAGACGCCTCAGCTGGTGGCAGGAACTGCGGCAAGCGGTAGCTCCAGCCGCGCAAGTCTGCCAAAGCCAACGTGCTGAGGAGGCTCTAGAGCTAGGGTCTTTCGGCCCTGGAGCGCTCACAAGGACGTTTTTGGCCTGTCACTGAGTCAGTTCATACCAAAGGACAGTCTCAGCTCTGCTGGCACCAGTGTCTCTGACTCAATAAGTAGCTTGGAGTTTTTGATTGAATCATCAGGCATTGGCCTGGCTTGTGGGCTTGAGGTGCCGGGTGTTGTGCAGCGCTGCGTCAGGGATGCAGGGTCAGCTGCAGACGGCCTGCATAGACTGCACCCGCTTCAGCACAGGGGACGGCATTGGCCACGTGCTTGCCCTGCTCTCCGGCGCGCTGTACCTCATCATATACTCTCAGGCGCTGGTGGGGGGCCCTGTTGGAAGTTGGGGTACCCACGCGCACCAGCGCGCTCATCTCTCTCATCTCTGCTTGCACCTTGATAACAATGCTTACATCTTGTTTGCTAGGGAGACCTTCCACCTTATGAGTCCACACAGACGCAGCGTGGGTGCAGCAGAAGGTGACAAGAACGCCTGAAGGCTGCGTAAACCAGCTTCTGACACGGTTCCGGCACGCTGCGCAGGTCGCATACCAGCAGCGCGACGCGCGCGCCTGGGCCGCGCTGGGCGGCTTTGTGGGCAACGCGGCCGCCGGCAAGGCGCTCAAGCGCCTGGTCGCGCAGCCGCGCCCGGCGCTGCGCTGCGGCGCGCTGGGCAACTGCGGCAGCTTCGGCTGGCCGTCCTCGCACGCGCAGACGGCGGCGTTCGCCTGGGCGCTGCACCTGGGCTGCGCGCTGCTGGCGCGGCGGCGCGCGGGCCCGCGCCCGCCCGGGGCAGCCGCGCGCCAGGCGCGCCTCGTGCTGCGCTCTGCCACAGTGGCGGGTGGCGCTCGGCTGAAGTCCATTTGGCAAGCAAGCTTGGCTCTGGCAGGTGCCCAGGACGGGCAGCAGCACGTCGCGCCGCCATTGCATTTGTATGGCTGCAAGCCGCACAAGGGGGTTTGCTTACTACGGGCTTCCCCAGAATCTGCGTCTGAGCCGGTGCTTGTGCCTGTACGCAGCTGCTGGTGGAGCAGCACGCTGCTCCGCATGCAGAGCCCACAGCAGCTGCAGCGCTGACTTGCGCGACCAGCGGGCGCTGCAGGCGGCGGAGAGCGTGCTGCTGGGCGCGCTGGCGGTCGTCGGGCTCCTGTTTTACCACTAACCTACCTACCCTACCCTACCCTTCCCTAACCCTATCCTCCCTGCGCCCGCAGGCGGCGGAGAGCGCGCTGCTGGGCGCGCTCGCGGTCGTCGTGTGCCATGCGCGCACCTACCTGGGCTACCATGACACAGTCCAGGCGTGCCTGACAGGGCCCGCCCCGGCCTGCTAGTCCTTGGTGGGCGCGCGTTCTTGGCTCGCGCGTGCGCATTTTGCAGCGGGGCTGCACATGCAGCGCAAGTTACAGTGCTCGTGCAGGGCAGCACAGGGGAGCGCGCGCGGCAGGAAGTATGCGTGCGGCTGCATGGAGTGGCCTAGCCTGCTTGTTAGTAGTCCTGTGCGAGCTTCGTTTGTCAGAGGTCGGCACTTTGCTTTTCAAGCCAGGCATGCTGAAGCCCCAAGCGCTCATAATGTCATTGCGCTGACGGAACGCGCAGGTGCCGCGTGCGCGCTATGAGCCCCAGGCTTGCATGCGTGCGGTGGCGCGCAGCAGCCTTGGCAGGATTTTGCAAGCAGAACACTCTCGGCGAAAACAGCACAGCAATGGAAGGCCGAGCTGTGTATTGGAAGAGCATTGCACAGCAGCCCCACTCAGCCCCAGCCCAGCATGCACCCAAGGCAGGGGTCGTGCGTGGACAGGTGGCGGCGGGCGCGGTGCTGGGCGCCGCGGCAGGCGCGGCGTGGGCCGCGGTACTGCGGGCTCTGTCCGACGGCGGCTGGCTGGACGCACTGGCGCGCTCGCCGCCCGGCCGCCTGCTGTGCTTGCGTGCCGGCGGAGCATGCGGCGTCGCGGCGGGCGCGCCCGGGGCGGCGGGCGCGGCGCCCGCGGCGCCCGCCAGCGACAGGAGCCGCGCGAGCAAGCACGAGTAGCACGCGGGCTCCGCCTGGCAGGGCACCTTCCTGACAGTGCCACCTGACTGACGCCAGGGGTGAGCCGGCGTTGCTGGCAGGGGTGCGCGGGTGCGAGTCGCGCCGTGTGAGCCGCTGAGGCTGCCTGTCTGTTGCGTGGTTCCGCTGCCCTGACCGTGACACGTGTTGTCGCAGGGGAGAGTCTCTGACATTGAGCAAGCAGATCAGTTATGTGGGCATGTCTGACGCGAGTAGGACTGCTGGCATGAGGGGCACAACATTGGATCAATCACTGGATCAGAAATACCCCCCCCCCTCACCCTCTCAGGAGGAGTCAGCAGTCCTCCGACTGGTGGGCTGCACAGAAACTCAGTGTTTGGGCTGTGCCGTAAGCGGAAGGCGCCACTCAGTGCACGCCAGTTGCTCTGTTTTGTGCCTCGTCGCTGGTGCAAAGCACGCGCAGTCTCCCGCAGACGCCGTATGAGGCTATGCCACGACTGAAGCTAGTTATTACTCCTCTCGGCATAGCCCGCGTGAGCCGCATCCCGCCCGCGGTCGCGCCCAAGCTGCCGCCGCGCGCGCCGGCGGAGGGCGGGCAGCCCGATGGTGCGCATCAAGGTGGAGGCGGTGCTGCCGATGTCGGCGAGCGAGTACCATGTGGAGCGGCACCTGCCAGCCTTCCGGGCGCTGCTGAGCCGAGTGCGTCCCCCGCGCCGTGAAGCTGCAAAAGCCGCTCAGCCAGCGCAAGCCTCCCCTGCACTCTGCCCGGCTGCGGCGCACACTGCGGCAGGCCCGTGCACGCAGCGGGCAGAGTGTGCTGGGAGCTGGCCGCGCAGCGCTGCGCTTTGGGTGTTGTCTTGAGATGGTCACGAGGCGGCCACCTTGCACAAACTGCAGAAGCACAGCACGTCAAGGCATGAGCAAGCGAGGGCCGTGTAAAGCTGTGAGCACTGCCTGTTGCTTCCGGGCCACCAGCGTAGCACGGCTCAAGGGGCGCGCCACCTGTGCACAGCTGCAACCGTGAGCAGCTGGCCAGCCCTATGCTATTGCCCGAGGAGCAGCAGTCAGCGGCACTGGTCAGAGAGCTGGTGCGCTGCCGGTCAGTGCGAGGAGCACTGGAGAGTAATAGCAGGCAGCAAACGTGGCAGCCGACACACTTGCCCGGCGCGCGCCGCAGGTGCTGAAGCGGGGCACGGAGCGGTTCGAGGCGGCGTGGGCGGAGCCGGGCGCGCAGGTGGTCAAGCTGGCCAGCGTGCCGGAGGCGGCTGGCCTGGCGCCGCTGCTGCCGCGCGCGGCCGCGCGCCTCACTGAGGGCAGCCTCGCCGTGCACTACGAGCTGCTGCGCTTCGAGGACGCGCGCGGCGGCGCCGGCGGCTCTGGCGCTGGCGCCGGCGACGGCGACGGCGGCGCGGCGACGGGGGCCGGGGCGGCGGGGGCCGGGGCGGCAGAGGCCGAGCCGGGGCCGCCGTACCGTGTGACGATCGTCAGCCAGCCGCCGCTGTTCTGCCACTGCGCGCACATTGAGCTGCTGCTGGTGCGAGCCTTCAGAGCTCGCTGCTGCCACTTCCCGTGCTGATGTGGTACTGTGTGACGGGCCCCGCCAGCTTTGTTGCTAGTTGACGGCCATGCGGCATACGAGTACACACAGCGGAGCTGCACAACTCGGGCGCGCCTGTCCCGGTGCACGGCTGGGGAGCGCGTTTCACAGCGCTGTGTGGCGGTGCGGAGCCTGCTTTCAGCAATGCGTTCGCAGGCCTTCTCCCACCCTGAGCGGCCCCCAGAGCATGTGCAGTCCTCCGGGACCGCGCGCCCTCGTCGCTGTGCCAACCCCGCCACGACGCCGCCTGCACATGCAGCATTTCGTACAGGAAGAGGGGCTGGGGCAACCGTATCGCGTGATTTGCAAAACCCTTGCAGGGTTTTTATAAGGGCAGCTGACCCTACAGGGCTCTTGGCAGGTGGTGGACGCGGAGCCGGGCGCGCCGGGCCGGTGCCGCGCGAGCCTGGCGGGCGACGTGGCGGTGGCCGTGCCGGGCCTGGGCGGCATGGCCGAGGAGGCCGTCTGCGAGGCGCTGCGCCTCCAGATCTTCTTCCTGCCGCAGGTCGTGGAGCGGTGCGCGCGGCCGCGCCCGGCCCGCGCCCGCGCGCGCGCCCGCGCGGTGCAGTCCTGCCAGGCCTGCGCGCGCGCGCGCGCCGGCCGCGGCCGGGAGGCCGAGGGTGTTCATGTGTGAGTGTGTCCTGTGTATTTGTGGGTGTGTGTCGGGGGTATTTGTGGGTTTGTGTCGAGGGTGTACATGTGTGTTTGTGCCTGGGTGCCGTCCCTGCTGAGTGCTGTGTGCGCCCGGGAGGTGGCGGTTGCAGCCGGCGTCGCGGCCTGACCATTGCGTGCCTGAACCCCGCGTGTTTGGGAGGAAGGCAGCGATAGTGCCGCGGGGCTCGCATGCTGAGGGGCGGCCGGGGTTGCGGCAGGTGGCTGCGCGTGCGCGAGGCGCTGCTCACGCGCGGCGGCGCGGCGGCGCTGCGGGGGCCGCCGCCCGAGGGCGCGCCCGCGGCGTGGCTCGGCGCTGAGGCGCTCGATGCGCTCAGGGTGCGCGCCCGCGTGGCCGCGCGTGGAAGCCCCTGTTAGTGCGTCGCGCGCGTGTTGTGCACATAGCAGGTGCCGCGCGCGCTTGCGGCAGTGGCCCCGAAGCGCCCAGCAGGGTGGGCTGATAGTGCAGAGCGTGATGGTGGGAGGCTGGAGAGCTGGGGGAGCGCGCTGTTGGCGCCGCCTGCCGCTGCCAGTGGCACAGGGCGTGCGCGCTGTAAGCCGCGTCAGCGGCCGCCGTGGTGTGCTGTGCCGGGGAGCCACGCAGGTGCCCTGTTGTGCGGCGCCGCTGGCGCTGCACGGCCGTGCCCGTGTAGTGCATTCCGTGCCGCCACCTCGCGACTTGCCAATGCGCCGCGCTGACCACCGCATCAGGGAGCAAGTGGGCTGCGGCTCAGCGGCTGAGCCGCTGGGCGCGGGTCCGCGCAGGCGCCCTTCAGCGGGGCGCCGCCGGCGCTGCGCAGCTCGGGCTCGCGCGGGGCGTCGCGGCAGCCGTCGCCGACGCGCCCGGCCTCGCCCGCGCCGCCGCCGCCGACGCCCGCCGGGCTCGCCGGCAGCGCGCTGCGCGGCGCCGGCAGCAGCGCGTCCGGGTGCGCGCGCAGCCGTGGGAGCGTCAACACTTGGTTGAGAGCACACTGACGCCACGTCTGTTGACCACCTAGGAGAGAGACACGTAGCTGGGAGGACGTTGGATCAGCATGATGCCCTGCTCTGCCCTGATAATCAGCACACATGTGCTTCAGGCGCTGTTAGCGTCAGGACTGCGCCCTCCTGTGAGCGTGTCTGCCCAAAACGGTGTCCGGCGTGGCACGCGCGCCCCAGTACCGCCACTCAACCGGTGTCGATGGCGGCGACCTGCGCAGCGGCACCGGTAATGCCGGCGCTCGTTGCAGACCGCGCGCGCCTGTGCCGCGCGCAGCGCGTCGTGGCTGGGCAGCGGCCGCGGCGCGAGCAGCGGCGCCGCCAGCTCCAGCGGCGGCTCCGAGCGCGGCGGCAGCCCCGGGCCCGGTCCCGCGGCCGTCGACGGCGCGGCGGGCGCGCCGGAGCCCGCCGGCGCGGCCGCCGCGCCGGGCGGCGACGGCGGCTGCGCCGGCGCCGGCGCGGCCGTGCGCGGCGGCCGCCGGCGCGCCAATGGCTGGGGCGGCGCGGCGCGGCCGCGCCCGCGCGGCGCCGACAGCGACCACGACGGCGACGCCATCGGCAAGCCCGGCGCTTTCTCG
>JAABUQ010011370.1_pt1 | contig 11379 bp, 7 predicted proteins | sample 5560001 | NCBI WGS metagenome assembly JAABUQ01 (sample SAMN10711888, study PRJNA513371) | rock metagenome | isolation source: Antarctica rocks | place: Antarctica: Victoria Land, Finger Mt nord | collected 2015-12-18
GAGTAGACCAGGATCAGGATTCGATCGAGCCTTTTACGAGGAAACGTCCTCGGCGTGGACCACGAGAAAGCCCGTAACATTCGGAACTCTACTGAGTCCAGCGTGGCCAAAGAAACGTATTCTACAAGCGGAGCGGGATTTGGGCGTGCCGGATGAAGGACGCCAGGAGGTCTCCTCTCTTGCTCAGCGAGGACAACTCGGCATTGATCCGGGACCGTAACTCCTCCAGGTCTTTCGGGGCGAAGTTGGCGAGGCGATGATACTTCGTCCAGCCCCAGACCCCCTCGTCGGGGTTGGCATCCGGAGCGTAGCCGGGGAACTCCTCGGTGACGATCTCCGGGTGCTTGGCCAGGTATTTCTCGACCAGCCCGCTGCGTTGGTGGATGTTGCTCCGGTCCCACAGAATCGTCATCGGACCCTGCAAACGCTTCCGCAGCCCGGCCAGGAACGCCACCGTATCCTCGCCGTGGGCATTGATGTTGTCGGGCAGCAAATGGAAGCTTAGGCTGCACCGCTTCCGCACCGGGCTGACCGTCACGGCACTGATGGCCGACACCTTTCCCTTGCGGTCGAACGCCTCGACGATCGGCGTCTGGCCCCTCGGGGCGTAGGTCCGGCGAACCACCGGAGTCATCTGGAAGCCCGACTCATCGAGGAACACCAGATGCGCCTGGCGCTGCCGGGCCTGCTCCAGAGTGATGGGGGGTTCCTGACGCCTTCAGTGGTCGATCGTCTCGGGGTTGGGTTGCTTGGCCTTCTTTTGCGGCTTCTGGCTGCTCCAACGCAGGCGATGCCGGCGGATCTTGCGGACGTGCTCGACGTGGGACTCGATGCCGAAGTGGCGGCGGATCATCTCGGCGACCCGCCCAGCACTCCAAAGGGCATTGAGCCAGCCGTGCTTGGTGGCCCCCTGGGGCAAAAGCGGTTCCAACTCGGCGAGTTGCTCGGGGGAGAGCCGAACTCTGGGACCAGGGTGCGGCTTGGCGGCCAACCCTTGGGGAGCGGCCTGGGCCATCTTCTTCCAGCGGTCCAGTGAGGTGCGACAAACGCCCATCATGCGAGCGATGAGGTTGGGGGACTCTCCCTGATTCATCAACTCGATGGCCCGGGTGGCGACGACGTTCCAGTTCCAGTGCAGTGCCCGTAGGTCTCGTCCCTTTATCACGATGGCAACCGCCGGATGGTTTCTTTGGCGGAACTGGGTTCAGTAGTTCTCAATATTCGATTTCGCGTTCTAGGTTGAAGAGTCAAGACGACCGCAATTGATTGCAATTCAGACCACGGCGATCTCTTCGCCCGGGGCATGCGAGGTGGAACCATGATCCCTTTGTCGAGCAGACCCTCCTCCATGTCCTCCACCTATCGGAGCGATCTTCTCCGGCTCAGGTGGGCGGAATTTTGGCACAACGGACTCCTCGGAGCGTTGAGAGGCGACGGACTCCACGCGAGCAGCGCTGAGCGGCATCCGGCGAGTGTCTTCGGACGACCCTCGCTGAGACTTTCCTGCCGCCTAACCGGTCTTGTCCTCTTGAATGCGGCTCTGTTCCTGCTGGCCACCTTGATCCAATCCGGTGGAGTCATTCCCGCGGCGGCCTGGCGATCGGTGGGAATGACCTTACCGATCGTGGTTGGCTGCAACCTGGCGGCCTTCCTCGCGACCGGCCGCCTTCGAAAGCTACCCCTGGGCGGCTCCTTTGTCGAAGTCGCCGCGTTGGTCGAAGTTGCGACCCTTGGTGCCGTCGGCCTGCTGATCCTCGGGTTACTATTCAATGTCGGGGGGTCGCTCTCCTTCCCGATCATCGTCACCAATTGGGTTTTGACCGCCCTCGCGTTCGTGGGATTCCAGGTGTCATCCCGGCTGATCCAGGAGCGTTACGCGCCGATGTTGGGAAGGAAGGTATTGGAACGGGTGCTGGTCGTCGGAGCGACGGAGGACACCGCGGCCGTCATCCGGGTGATTCATCAGGAGCAACGCTTCGGATTAAAGGTTGTTGGAATCATCGACCCAGACCATTCGGCCCTGGGACGTCTGGTGGCGGGAGTCGAAGTCGTCGGCTCACTCGACGAGGTTGGCCGTCTGGCGATCATTCACCGGATTGCTTCGGTCGTCATCCCCTCGGCGAACGTCTCGAACGGCGGATCGTCGCCCCTCGTCAACCGCTGCCGGGAGGCCGGCTTGCTGGTCCGGTCGATCCCCCGGCTTGAGTCTCTGATCCAGGGCAAGGTCGCGGTCCGCCCTCGCGATGTTGATCCGACCGAGTTGCTCTGCCGAGAGCCGGTCGACATCAACGGTGAATCGATCGGCGAGCTCCTCCGAGGGGGGGTGGTCCTGGTCACGGGGGCGGCGGGAAGCATTGGCTCGGAAATTTGCCGACAGATCCTCACATTCTCGCCCCGCCGGATCATCCTCGTTGATGTTTCCGAGAATGGCTTGTTCTTCCTTGAGCGTGAGCTGCGCGACCTGGACAAGTCGGACGCCGAGGTGATTCCCTTTCCCGCGAGCATAACCGACATTACCCGCCTCCGCGCCGCGTTTGATCGCTACCTCCCGACCGTGGTCTTCCATGCCGCAGCTCATAAGCATGTGCCCATGATGGAAGCCCATCCCGGCGAGGCGGTCAAGAACAACGTCTTCGGGACGAAAGCCGTTGTGGACGAGGCGATCCGCGCGAAGGTCAAGTCTTTCGTCCTGATCTCGACCGACAAGGCGGTCCGTCCCACAAGCGTGATGGGAGCTTGCAAGCGGCTCGCCGAAATTTATACCTCGACGATGAGTCGGACGACTTCAACCCGGCTGGTCGCCGTCCGGTTTGGCAATGTGATCGGGTCCGCCGGAAGTGTCGTTCCCATCTTCAAGCAGCAGATTCAAGCGGGGGGACCGCTGACGATCACTCACCCCGAGATGACCCGCTACTTCATGTCCATCCCCGAGGCCGCCCGGCTCGTGCTTCAAGCCGGGGCGATTGCCAAGTCGGGCGAGATTTTCCTGCTGGAGATGGGCAAGCCGGTCAAGATTTCCAACCTCGCGCGGAACCTCATCCGGCTCTCGGGCTTGGAGGAAGGGCGGGACATCGAGATCGTTTACACCGGGATTCGTCCCGGGGAAAAGCTCCACGAGGATCTCTGCGAGGCCGATGAGGAGAGCGTTCCGACGGATCACCCGAAGATCGTTCGCCTCTGTCATACCTCCACCTCGCTCGCGGATCTCCGCCAGAACCTGGACCGACTCGCCCGGAGCACCGACGCCCCCTCGGAGACGATCATCCGGCTCCTCAGCGAAATCGTCCCAGGATATCAGCCGCAGGGTTGCGAGATTCAGCGGCCACTCAAGATCGCGGGTTCGACCGCTCGACAGAGGGCGGTCGCGCCCGTCGCCGCCAGCAGCCTTTGAAGCTGTCCGCCCGAGGTGATCCGCCGGACAACCGGATCACGCCGGCTTTCCTCATACCCCGCGTTCCTGGGACGGAGAGCTCATCGGGTCAGATGGGCGTCACGTCCCGAACTCTGGGTTTCAAAGCAGGGTTGTCCTGCCTGTGATCGGACAGAGTCTCCCCAATGTCCCTCAACCACGACTCATGGTCCGACTCGCCATGAACAAGGAGTTTCCCATGCCAGCGAGGTCCAGGAATCGGGCGTTCATCGCCCTCGGATTGATGATCATGTTCGGCCAGCTTCCCCAGGCGGAGGCCAAGACCTCGCGTCAAAAAGGGGCGTTCGTCAGCCTGCTCGCCGTAAACAACAACCCGGCACGTGTCAACCGGATCGTCGCCAACTTCGATCGGCAAACTTTCCGACTTGAGCGACAAATCTCTCGTCAGAACGGATTGCTCTCCCGAGCGATCAATCGTTTGGCGTTCCTGGCGCCCACTCCCGCCCAGCAAACGTCCCGGTTTTACAGGGCGCAAGTCGCCCAGATCATTTTCCGATCGAACGGAATCCAGAATGGATTTGCTCGGATCTCCAATCTGCTCGCTCGCGAGTCGCAGTTCAACTCGGACCGCGCGGCTCAGCAAAGGCTTGGGTTGAACCAATTAGCCCTCGCCTCCAGGCCCCTTTATGACCAGGTGAGCAGCCTGGCGAGTTCGACCGGATTCGATCGCCGGGTGGCGACTCCGTTTGGCCCCTCCTCAGCGATGTAAGCTCCGGATCACCGGGGCTGCCGACCACTTCCAACCAATGGGCACTTCGCCAAGGACAGTCTGATGCAACTCGATCTAGGACGATCCCGCCGCTCGGACTGGGCCACGGAGGTGCTTCTGCTCTCGATGGCCTGTCTCGCGCCTTGGGCCTTCGGCTCCGTCGAAGCCTGGGCGCTGACAGCCCTCGATGCCGGGGTGATCGCGCTCGCGATCCTCGGCAACTTCACGGGGCGATCGCGACCGGAAGGGGGCCGACAGGTTTGCCTCCCGGGGATCGCCCTGGCTGGTCTCGCGCTCCTGGGTTTTGTTCAATCCGCCGCAATCACCAGTGGACAACCGGGAGCGACCTCGGCCAGCAACGTGGGAGGCGTCGCGATCGCTCTGGAGCGCGTCGTCGGCGATCTGGGGTCGATTGTCCCCCTTCCCGCCGCCACTCTCAGCCGGATTCCCGAGGAAACGCGGAACGTGGCGTGGCGACTCGTCTCCGCTTGGGTGATCTTCGCTTCGGTGATCGGCCTCCAAGGGGGGGCGGCCTCGCTCCGACGGTTCGGGACGGCCATCGTCGTCAACGCCAGTGCTCTGTCCGTCTTCGCGATGGTTCAGGCGCTGACCTGGAACGGAAAAATCTACTGGTTTCGCGACTCGCCGCAGGAGGGAGCTTGGTTCGCGGGCGGCCCGTTCGTCTGCCACAGTCACCTGACTGCCTACCTCAATATTGGCCTCGGCTTCGCTCTCGCATTTCTCATGCGGCCCCGAGGACAAGGTTCTCGCCTCTGGGCCGGATACGCATCGGCTCTGATCGCGGTGGGGATCGTTGCCTCGCAGTCGCGCAGTGGATTCGCCGCCATGCTTGGCGCCCTGGTTGTCGTCGTCTGCCTCAAGCCGAGGTTGCTCCGTGACGCCGCGGGTCCCGCGGGAGTGGCGGTAGTCGTGGGGTTGTTGTTACTGGTCCTGCCGGGTCGGCAAGCGATCAATCGACTGGCGACCCTCTTCGACCTCAACGCTCGGGGGTATACCGCCCGGTTCGAAGTTTGGGGGCAAGCCATCGATGCCTGGCGAGCAAGCCCGACCTGGGGCCAAGGGTTTGGCAGCTTCGGGGCCGCCATCGCTCCGTTCGGGCGCCGAGACAGCGGCGTCTTCTTCGCCAGGGCGGAAAACGAGTATCTCGACCTCCTCGTCGAAGGGGGTGCGATGGGGCTTGGGCTCGGCCTGATGGGGTTGGTCGGCCTGGCACTCCTCGGTCGACGAGCCGTGACCGCCGAGAAAGCCTCAAGGGACGGCATAATCGTCCTCGGGGCGATCTTCGGCCTCGTTGCGCTGATGATTCAAAGTCTCGGCGATTTCGCGCTTCACATCCCCGCCATCGCGCTGACCGCGACGATCCTCGCCGCCCATCTTTCTGGCATCGGCCTCAAGCAAGAGGTCCGGTCGCAGCCTCCGACGGTGGCGAGCGCACGGACCGTCCGGCGACTCGCCGTGGGTGTCGCCTCAATCGCCCTGGCGTTGGGGGCGTTCTGCCACGATCTCCCTTTGCTCAGAGCCGAGGCCGCGCTGGGCGGCTCCGACCTTCCCCTGCCGGGAATGTCCTCCCCCTCGCTGCGGTCGCCGATGGTGCCGAAGGACGATCTCGAGCGTCGCTTGGCTGCGCTGGACAAAGCGCTCCGGCAGCGACCGGACTGGGCCGAGGGTCACCTCCGCCGCGGGATCACGCTGGTGGCTCTTTACGAACGGGCGGCCACGGAGCTGGTCGAAGAATCCACCGGGGATTCGAAGCGGGCCGTGGTCCAGGGAGACATCCTTTGGCTTCACGCGGTGATGCACCCGCATGAGGGACTACCGCCGCCGTCCCGGTCCGAGCTGATCGAACACGAGCCGGTCCGCCTTTTCCTGATCCCGGCGGCTCGGAGCTATCTGGAGGCGAGGCGGTGTGGCGAGATCATCGCGCAAACTCATGCTGGGCTGGCGAGCCTTGACTTCCTCCTTGAGGGGACTGATCCCTCCTCCCATGCCAGACGAGGCAGCGACCTCGCGGGCGCCGACCGCCCGCTTCACCTCTTCCTGGGTGAAGTGGCAGCCCAGGCGGGCGATTCCCACCTGGCCAAGACCTCGTTCAGGAAGGCGTTGGCGGCAAGCGATCTCGACTGGGAGCTGATCGCCGATCGAGCGGCGGAGCTTTTTCCGCCCGAGGAAATTCTCCGGGACATCTTGCCAGCCGGCGGACGGCTGCCGCTCCTGTTTGCCGATCGGCTCTACGGCGAGCCCGAGGATCGCCAGATCCGCGCCGGCTTCCTCAAAGTGGCGCTCGAACGGATTCCCGGCGACCCCAACCTCTCTCCAGCGGAGCGGTTCCAAGTCGAGGCCCTCGCCTGGTCGTCTCTGGGTGATCGCGAGCAAGCGTGCGCCCGGATGGGACTGGCTCTGGGCCTCGATCCAACCAATGTTGAGTGGCGTGAGAAACTGAGCCAGTGGCTCCTTGATTCGGGGCGAGTCGTCGACGCCCTTCGTCAGACCTCGATTGGCCTTCAATTATCCCCTGGCCATGCCGGGCTGGCTCGCGTGCGTGATGCCGCCGCCGACTTTCGAGCGCGAAGCGACGAGGCGCTAAACTCTCCCGATGAGACCGGCAAGACGTTGCGCGATCCAAAAAATTCATTCTGAGAGTTGCTTGGGAATCCGGGCGTCGTAGGTTTCCCGAGAGAGGCGAAGTAGCGAGTGGTTTCGTCCCCTTGTGGTGATCAAGGCGTTGTGAAGTAGACATTTGCAAGGAAGGCGCGAGAGCGATATCACATCGCTCCGGATCATTTCACACAATTCAATGATTGAGAGTGACAATTCATGAACCAGCCTCTTGTTTCCTCACTACTCGGGTTTCGACTGCCGACGGCCTTGTGCGGCGTGAGATTGAGCAGTCTGGCTTGGGTCCCACACCTCGAGCTTGTGAGCTTGCTGCGAGCCGGGTGGCGTTATCTGGCCGTCGCCGTCATTCTGGCTTTGACCGTGGCGGGGCTTTACCTCGCCGGTCAGAAGAAAATGTACCAGGCGTCCGCGCGGCTGCTCGTGCTCCAGCAGGGCGTTCCGCCGCTCGGGGACGGCGAGTCGGGCAGGATGCTCGGTGGCGAAGACTATCTCCCAACTCACGCGGCGATCCTCAAGAGCCCGCTCGTCGTCGGTCGAGCGATCGAGATGGAAGGAGTCGTCAATCTGCCCACGCTCGCGACCGCGCACAACGGGAGCGGACGGTCGCTGGTGATCGAAGCGATCGAGGAGATGACTGTCAGCCGCCCCGACCGCTCCGCCAAGATCCTCTGTATCGACTATCGCGCCGGTTCGCGGGAGGAGGCGGTCCGGATGGTTGCCGCCCTCCTGTCGAGTTACAACAAATTTCTTGAGGATAAGTTCCAAAAGAGCAACGGCGACGTCATCTCCCTGATCTCCTCGGCCCGTGACAAACTGCGCAACGAACTCATCGAGATGCAGGCGAAGTATCTCGAATTCCGGAAATCCCATGCGGTTTCCTCCACCGACGAGTTTGGCCGGTCGTTTCTGTCGAGGAGACTCGACCAGTGGGATAAAGCCGCCAACGAAGCGATGGTGAAGGAAGTCCAGCTCAGGTCACAACTGGAACTGGGGCGGAAGCTCGCTCGTGACGGCGCCACGTTCTGGGCGGTGGTCCACGCGATGAACCAGCTCGGTGGCACGGACTCGGGGCTCCTCGCCCATGCGACCGAGCCGATGCAGGGAGGCGCTTCGGACTTCGTCCGTCAGCTCGGGCGCGAGCAGCAGGAGATGGCCGAGAAGTTTGGCTCCAACTATTCCAAAGTTCGCGACATCCACGATCAGATCAACCGGATTCAGGGGCGTTCGCGAGAGACAAGGGGTCGGATCGACCAATCGGATGTCAGCGACTTGATCGGCTCGCTCGAGCAGAGCCTTGAGACGATCCAAAGGATGCGGGGCGAGTTGGCGAATCGGTTCGATAAGGACATGTTCCAGGCCAAACAGTCCGAAAACGACCTCTTGACCGAGGCGGATCTGAAAGGAAACATCGAGCAGTTGCGGACCCTGTTCAACACCACGGTCGAGCAGCTCAAGAAAACCCAGCTCGTGGGGGACTACAACGGCGTCAACGCCCAGGTGATCGAGCCGCCCAATAGCCTCCTCGCGCCGGTCCGCCCTCGGGTGGGATTGACCCTGGCCCTGGCGCTGGTCTGCGGACTGACGACGGGTGCGGCGGCGGTGTTCCTGGCCGACCGGATGGATCTGCGGCTCCGCTCGCTCGACGCTCTCAGCGAGGTGTTCGAGATGCCGACGATCGGTCGGATTCCGGAGTTCGCCAACGAGTCCGAAGAGGCGGTTCTCGGACTGATCGCCCACTCGTCACCGACTTCGCTGCAGGTGGAAGCCTACCGCGAGGTCCGCGTTTACATCGAGATGATGCGGCGCAAGGCGGACATCAAAACGATTCTCTTTACCAGCCCCCACATGGGCGACGGCAAGTCAACCGTCGTGAGCAACCTCGCGATCTTGCTGGCTCAGGCTGGCAGAAATGTCCTGCTCATCGATGCGGACCAGAGACTACCGACCCAGGACAAGATCCACGGCCAATCGCGCAACCGGGGCCTGTCGCAGATCCTCCAAGAGACCCTGCCGTTGCATCTCGCCATCAAGCCCACTTCGGTCGACAACCTTGACCTGATCGTCGCGGGCACGGCGGTATCAAACCCTTCGGAACTGTTGATGTCTCCCCGATTCGCCGAGATCCTGGCCACCGCCGGCCAATCGTATGACCTGATCCTGGTCGACTCTCCTCCCATCCTGAGCGTCGCCGACGCCATCGTTCTTGGTTCGCTCGTGGACGGGATCGTTCTCATCACTCGGCCTTCCACGCTCTGGAGACGCGACGCCGAGCGAGCGAAAGAGATGCTTAAAGGTTTGGGGACACCCGTCCTCGGCGTCGTGGCCAATCGGGTCGTCGCTCAACGAGGGCAGTTCGCTTACGGCTATGGCTACGGCCACGACGTCGTCCCCGAGTCCGACGAAGCCGCGATCCCGGGTCTCGTCTCCGTCTCGGTTTCCGCTCCCGACTGTCGAGCCAATGGCGTCCCGGCGTGCCTCTCGCTGGACACCGACTCATCGGACTGATCGCGGCGATCAGCGAATCAAGAGGTCGGCTCAATCCGACCCAAAGGTGGTCTTCCCCAACTTCCCCTTCCAACTTCCCGAAAGGTTCAGCTCTCTCATGACCTCCCCGCAAAACGCGGCACTGGTGTTAGCCCTGGTCCTGGCCCTTGGATCGAGTCCCGCGACCGCCGCCGGTCCAAGCGACCCGACCAATGAGTTGATCGTCGTGCGGATGTGCGAGGTCGACTTCGAGCGGGCGGCCCTGCTGGGCGTCTCGACGACTGGTGTGATGGGCCAAATCCACGTGAAGGTGGGGGACCTCGTTGAAGCGGGCCAAGTCCTCGGGCGGCTGCAAGATTACGATGTCCGCGCCGAGCTTGAGCTTCGGTCCGCCGAGGCGGAAAGCGAGATTGGACTCCGACTGGGCGAGGTCCAATTGGCGCTCGCCAAATCCAAGCTGCGGCGCTCGGAGAGCCTGAACCGCCAGCAGTTCGTTTCCGGCGAGCTGCTGGAGCAAGAGCGGATCGAGGTTCAGACGCGAGCACTCGGGCTTGAGGAGTCGAAATTCAAGCGGAAGCTCGCCTTGCTTCAAAAGGGGCAGGCCGAAGCCGGGATCAAGACCCGAGAGGTCATCAGCCCGTTTCATGGTGAGGTTGTCGCCCTGTTCAAGCAACCCGGCGAGTCGGTCGGGACCAACGACCCGATCCTCCGAGTGGTGGATTGTCGGTCGATGAAGGTCACTGGTCACCTCGACGTGGTTGATGCCTCGCGTCTGGTCAAGGGGCGCCGCGTCCGCGTCTTTCCCGAGATCCGGGGGGCCGACCTGCCGATTGAGCGCAAGGCTTTCGAGGGGCACGTCAGCTTTGTCGATGCTCAGATACAGCGCGAAACCCAGACCTGCCAGGTGATCGTTGTCGTCTCCAACGACGAGGGGCACCTTCGCGCCGGGATGGAAGCTCGGATCGAGATCCTCCCCGAGGACCGACCGCTCGCGCAACGGCTCGAGGCTGGGGTATCGAAGCTCAGCCCGGCGAAGACCGATCGTCGGTGAGATCGACGGAAGATTACGACCATGATCCTCAACTTTGACTCCGAGAAATCACCGATGCGAATCTGGCTCGTGACTGTGGGTGAACCGCTTCCGTCCGACGGACCCGATGAGAGGCTGCACCGGAGCGGACTCCTGGCAACGGCCCTGACAATGCGTGGGCACGAGGTCTTGTGGTGGAGCTCAACCTTCGACCATTCGCGCAAGCGGTTTCGCGCCCGGGGTAACCAGGAGGTCCTTTCCACCGATGGGGCTCGGATCAGGCTGCTGCATGGGCCGGGCTACCGCCGGAATGTGTCGTTCGGCCGCCTGGCGAACCACCGGGCGATCGGCCGCCGATTTCGAGTCTTGGCCCGTTCGGAGCCGAAACCCGACCTGATCGTCGCGTCGTGGCCGACGATCGAGCTGAGCCGGGAGGCGGTCGCGTACGGGAAGGCCATGGGAGTGCCGGTCGTGCTCGACGTCCGCGACCTCTGGCCCGACATCTTCCTTGAGCTTGCTCCCCCTTGGGCGCAGGCGGTGGCCCGTTTCTCGCTCTCGCCAATGACCAAGGCGGCGAAGCTGGCCTTTGGCAACGCCTCGGCGATCACCGGCGTGACCCCAGCGTTCGTGGAGTGGGGCTTGGGCTACGCCGGTCGCCCACCGTCGCCGCTCGACCGTGCTTTTCCCCTCGGCTACAGCGACCAACCTCCGAGCGAAGCGGCCATCGCCGAAGCGGACCAGGCGTGGAGGAAGCTCGGCGTCGGTTGCGATCCGGGCGAATTCGTCGTTGCGTTTGTCGGGACGATGGGTCTGCAAAAGCTCGACATGGCACCGGTCCTCACCGCCGCTGGCGCCCTCCAGGGGGGAAGAGTTCGTTTTGTCCTCTGCGGCGACGGTGACGGCCTGAATCAGTACAAGGCCATGGCGGCCGGGCTGGACAACGTGGTCTTCCCCGGCTGGGTTGGCAGGGCGGAGATCTGGACCCTCTTGAGGATGGCGTCGGTCGGTCTGGCTCCGTACGGGAGCTCGCTGAACTACACCGGCAACCTGCCCAACAAGCCGATCGAGTACCTTTCCGCCGGGCTGCCC
>JAABUQ010011371.1_pt1 | contig 11379 bp, 8 predicted proteins | sample 5560001 | NCBI WGS metagenome assembly JAABUQ01 (sample SAMN10711888, study PRJNA513371) | rock metagenome | isolation source: Antarctica rocks | place: Antarctica: Victoria Land, Finger Mt nord | collected 2015-12-18
CCGGCCGGGCGCCCGCGAACAGGCCGACGAGCTGCGAGCCCTCGTCCTGGATCTCGAAGTCGCCGCGCAGGAACTGAGGGGTCGCGGTCGGCGCCAACCGACGCACGTCCAGCTCGGGCTCCAAACGCACGCAGGTCGGGGACCACCGGCCGGGCACGACCGCCTCGCTTTCCGCCTTGTCGCGAAACGCCGCCAGCAGGGCTTCGCGGTCGATGGCCAGCGTGTTGGCGCGCAGGTCCGTCGGCGGCCGCTCGGCCAGCGCCTTAGTCTCCTCGGCCCGCGCTTCGCCGAACGCCTCGGCCAGCGGCGGGTCGAGCCATTGAGGGTAGTCGCCGCACACCCAGGCGGGCGCGTCAACCAGCCGTTGCGCGCGTGCAGAGAGCGAGAGCGCGGCCAGCTCAGCGTCGGTCAGCTGCGGCGCATGGCGATCACCTGCCCACGCCCCGCGCGCAGTTTCCGCCGCACACTCTTCGGCGAGCGCCGAAGCCAGCACCGCCATGCGCGCCCCATCGTCGCCGGTCGCCCAAGCATTAGAGGCGCGGCAACGCAGGGCGTCGTACACCCGGTCGGCGATGGCGGCCCGATCACCCGAGCCCGCAAACCGATGGGACAGGCCCCAGTCCTTCAGCGCGTCGACCGCCGGCCGCCGCCGCCCCTCGATGTCGGCCAGCACCTCGATCGCCGCGGCGATCCGCGCGCCGGGCGTCACGCCCGGGTCGGGTAGTTGGGGGCCTCGCGGACGATGGCGACGTCGTGAACGTGGCTTTCCTTCAGTCCCGCGCCGGTGATGCGCACGAACCGCGCCCGCGCCTGCAGCTCGGGTATAGTGGCGGCGCCCACATAGCCCATCGCCGCGCGCAGGCCCCCGACCAGCTGGTGGATGATGGGCGCCAAGGGACCCTTGTAGGCGACCTGTCCCTCTATTCCCTCGGGCACCAGCTTGAAGCTCTCGGACACTTCCTTCTGGAAGTAGCGGTCGGCCGAGCCCGCCGACATGGCCCCGACCGATCCCATGCCGCGGTAGGCCTTGTAGCTGCGGCCCTGGTAGAGGAACACCTCGCCCGGCGCCTCTTCGGAGCCGGCGAACATCGAGCCCATCATGGCCGTGGAGGCGCCCGCGGCGATCGCCTTGGCGAGGTCGCCGGAAAACTTGATGCCGCCGTCGGCGATGACCGGCACCTCTGCTTCACGCCCTGCAAGGGCGGCGTCGGCGATGGCGGTCAGTTGCGGCACGCCCACCCCCGCGACGATGCGGGTGGTGCAGATGCTGCCAGGGCCGATGCCGACCTTTACCGCGTCCGCTCCCGCGTCGATCAGGGCGCGCGCGCCGTCGTAGGTGGCGACGTTGCCGGCGACGATCTGCACCCGGTTGCTCTCGCGCTTGACCCGGCGCACGGCGTCGGCGACGTGGATGGAGTGCCCGTGGGCGGTGTCGATCACCACCACGTCCACGCCGGCCTCGATCAGCGCCATCGAGCGCTCATAGCCCGCGTCGCCGACGGTCGAGGCCGCGCCGACCAGCAGCCGTCCCTGTCCATCCTTGGCGGCGAGCGGGAAGGCCTCGGCTTTCTCGATGTCCTTGACGGTGATCAGGCCGACGGCGCGGTACGCCTCGTCCACCACCACCAGCCGCTCGATCCGCCGCCTCTGCAACAGGGATCGCGCGTCGGTTTGGCTTGCGCCCTCGGGCACGGTGGCGAGGCCCTCGGCGGTCATCATGGCGGAGGCCGGCTTGTCGAGATCGGTCTCGAACCGCACGTCGCGGTTGGTCAGTATGCCGACCAGCCGTCCGGTGCCGCGCTCGACCACCGGCAGGCCGCTGATGTGGCGCCGCGCCTTGATCTCGGCCACCTCGCGCAAGGTGGTGTCGGGGTGGATGGTGACGGGGTTGATGACCATGCCGCTCTCGAAGCGCTTGACCTCACGGACCTCTGCGGCCTGTTCGGCCACGTCGAGGTTGCGATGGATTACTCCCAGCCCGCCCGCCTGCGCCATGGCGATAGCCAGCCGGCTCTCGGTCACGGTGTCCATCGCCGAGCTGGTCAGCGGGATGTTGAGCCGGATCTCGCGGGTCAGCCGGGTCGACAGGTCGGCCTGGGCGGGCATGACCGCGGACGCGCCGGGTTCGAGCAAAACATCGTCGAAGGTGAGCCCTTCGCGAATCTCCATGAGGAGCCTCCGTTTTGCGAGGCGGGTATAGGGGATGGAGCGAGGCGACGGAAGCGGCTTGAGCTTAACCAAGCACTGATATACAAGCTTGATATCGGGGCCTGCCATGCGAACCTTGGTCGATATCCCTGAAGCCCAACTGCGAGAGCTGACCGACCTTGGCCATCAACAAAAAGTTTCGCGGGCTTCGCTAGTTCGACAGGCGATCGATGATTTTCTAGGCTCCAGACTCGTTCATAGCCGGAAGGCGACGATTGAGGCTAGGACGACGGCGGAGAGGAAGTTGGCGGCGAGCTTGTCGTAGCGGGTCGCCACGCGTCGGAAGTCCTTGATCCTGCAGAAGGCGTTCTCGACGCGGTGGCGCTCGCGGTATCGGGTCTTGTCGTAGACGACCTTTCGTTTTCGGGTCACGCGGCCGGGGATGACCGGGACGGCCCCGGCCTGGCGGAGCGCGTCGGCGTCGTAACCCTTGTCGGCCAGCACGTAGCGCGCGCCTCTGGCTTGGGCGAGCAGGGCCGGGGCCACGGTGATGTCGGAGACGTCGAGCGGGGTGATCCACCAGTCGAACGGGAAGGCGCGCTCGCCCCCGAACCGGCGGCGGAGCTGATGCGCGACCTCGCAATTTCCGCCCAGGGAGACGATGGCCGAGTACGTAGGCACACTTACACCTCTTTGCCGCCCGACCGAACTTAGTTCCCTGTCTTTGTCAGCTTGATCCCGACAGGGAGGAAAGGCAAGCCGAAGGCGTCAGGGGAGGGTCGACGCGATCGCTTCGGCCGCCCGGCCCAGCGCCCGAAAGGCGGCCTCGGCCTCCACCCCGGTCCGGATCAACGCGGGAAGCTGGCGGGGGTCGCGGGCCAGAGCGCGCAGGACGGCGGCGATGTCGGTCTCGCCGTCCGCACCGAAGCCGGCGACGGCCGCGGCGGGCAGACTGCGATAAGCGGGGTCGGAGACGGCGCGGACGACCGCGAAGGGCAGCCGATGGCGGGCGGCCACGGCGGCGACCGTGTGGCTTTCCATGTCGCAGGCCAGGGCGCCGCTCGCCGAAAACAGGGCCGCCTTGTCCACACGGCTCGAAACGGGTGTACCTTGACCAGTGACGAGTCCGGTCCGCGCGTGGGGCAAGGCGGCCGCCAGCCGCTGCCGCCACGCCGAGTCGGCGCCGATCACGCGATCCGGACTTTCCGCACTTAGTGGTCTCTCTGGACTGAGCGGACTCTCCGCACTGCGCGTACTCTCCGCACTGAGCGGACTCTCCGCACTGCGCGTACTCTCCGCACTGAGCGGACTCTTCGGACTCCGCTGTTTGGGTCCGCCACTAGGCGCAGGCGGCAGGCCGCGTACAGGACTCTCCGGACTCAGCGGACTCGGTAGAACGCCGCTCGCCACCACGAGGTCGCTCGCCTTTATCGAGGGGTCGAGCCCGCCCGCCACGCCGAAGGAGAGCAGCCCCGCGATCCCCTCCATCTCGACATTCAACCGTTCGGACAGGGCGGCCGAGTCTCGTCCCGCGACCAGCGCGCGGACGCCCACGCGGGCCAGCAGGGCCGCCTCGCGTTTCATGCCGACAACGGCCAGGATCATGGGACGGGGATGAAGGCGGCCGGGCGCGGGCGGCTCACAGCCCCCACGCGACCTGCCGCGTATTGCCCTGCTTGAGGTTGCGGTAGCGCGCCACCGCCCACAACGGGAAGTACTTGGGATAGCCGTGATAGCGCAGGTAGAACACGCGCGGGAAGCCGCCGCCGGTGTAGGCGTCCTGTGGCCACAGCCCGTCCGGCCCCTGGTTGGCGGTCAGCCAGGCTATGCCGCGCTCGACCGCCGGGCTGTCGACCTCGCCCGCCGCCATCAGGCCCAGCACCGCCCAGGCGGTCTGGCTGGCGTTGGAAGGCGCGGGCTCGTGGCCGCGATAGTTCAGCTTGTAGCTGTCGCAGCCCTCGCCCCAGCCGCCGTCCTCGTTCTGGATCGCCGCCAGCCAGGCCGCAGCCCTCTGCATCGGCTCCGCCTCGGGTTCGACACCCGCCGCGTTGAGCCCGTGCAGCGCCGACCACGTGCCGTAGATGTAGTTGACGCCCCAGCGTCCGAACCAGCTGCCGTCCGCCAGTTGCTCGCGCAGAACATAGTCCACGCCGCGGGTCATCACCGGCGAGTCCAGCGGCTCGCCCAGCTGCGCCAACATGCCGACGCACCGAGCCGAGACGTCCACCGTCGGCGGATCGAGCAGGGCGCCGTGGTCGGCGAACGGGATGTTGTTGAGATACTGATAGGTGTTGTCGGCGTCGAAGGCGCCCCAGCCGCCGTTCCTGCTCTGCATCCCGACGATCCACTCGCGGGCGCGGGCGATCGACTCGTCGTATGTGACGCCGTCGGCGAGCTTGGGCCGCACCCGGTCCATGGCCAGCACCACCGCGGCGGTGTCGTCGGTGTCGGGGTAATGGGCGTTGGCGTACTGGAAGGCCCAGCCACCGGGGCGCAGGCCCGGCCTCCGCTCGGCCCAGTCGCCCGCCACGTCCAGCACCTGCAGCGGCTTGAACCAGTCCATCGCCCGGCCGACCGCATCCTCCGCCGCCTGTCCGCCCGCCTCGAGCAGGGCGTGGGCGGCGAGCGCGGTGTCCCAGATCGGCGAGAAGCAAGGCACGCAGTAGGCCTCCTCCTCGCGCACCACCAGCAACCGCTCGATGGAACGGCGCGCGGTCGCCCGCAGCGGATGGTCCTCGGGATAGCCGAGCGCGGCGTACATCAGCACGCTGTGGGCCATGGCGGGGTAGATCGCGCCCAACCCGTCCTCGCCGTTCAGCCGCTCGGTGGTGAAGGTCTCGGCCGCCGCCAGCGCCCGCCGTCGCGACCTGCGCGGGAACCACGGTTCGACCACCCGCAGCACCGCGTCGAGAGCAAAGAACAGGCTGGCCCAGGGCTCCTTCTGATGGCCGCTGCGGTGTGCGCCCTTCACCCGCGCGGGGTCGCCGCGGAACAGCTCGCCGATGTGCACGCCCCGGCGATTGACCGCGCGGGGCTGCAGCGCCTGCACCGCCAGCATGGGCACCACCACCGTGCGCGCCCAATAGCTGATCTTGCTGATGTGCACCGGGAACCAGCGCGGCAGCAGCATGATCTCGACGGGCATCTTGGGCATCGCCTGCCAGCCCACCTCGCCGTACAGGGCCAGCAGGAAGCGGGTGAAGACGTTGACCCCCTCCGCCCCGCCGTGCCCCAGCACCGCCTCCCGCGCGCGCCGCATGTGCGGGGCGGACGGGTCGTCGCCGATCATCTTGAGTGCAAAGTACGTCTTGACCGTCGCGCTGAGGTCGAAGCGGCCGGCGTGGAACAGCGGCCAGCCGCCGTGCTCGCCCTGGATGCGTCGCAAATAGACGCCGATTTTGCGCTCCAGCTCCTGGTCGTCCGGTTCGCCGAGATAGTGACGCAGCAGGACGTACTCGGCAGGGATGGTGGCGTCGGCCTCCAGCTCGAACACCCAGTGACCATCGGGCTTCTGAGCGGCCAACAAGGCGTCGCGGGCGCGGGCGATCGGCGCATCCAGCGCAGCGACGGGGGAGGGAGGCAGGTCGGCGTCGTACATGGCGGGCGGCTGTCCTTGCCCACGGCTTAACGCATCTGGACGCATCGCGCGAAAGCGGCGTCTCAGGTTTCCGCCGAGCGTTGCCCTGCGCCCACAGCTCGGCAAAGTCGAAGGGCGTGCGACCTATCCCAGAGCCAGCTCGGCGGCGCGCCTGCCCGAGCGCACCGAGCCCTCTAGCGTGGCGGGCAGGCCGGTGGCGGTCCAATCGCCCGCCAGCCAGACGTTGGACAGGGCGGTGACGGGTCCCGGCCGCCGTGCGTTCTGCTCGGGCGTGGCGGCGAAGGTGGCCCGGCGCTCCTTGACCACCTGCCAGGGCGGCAGGGCAGGGTCGATCTCGAGCGCCTGCGCCACCTCGCTCCAGAACAGGCGGGCCAAGTCTTCACGCTCGCGGTCGACCAGCCGGTCGGCGCCGCTGACGGTAATGCTGATCCGGTCGGGAAACAGGAAAATCCACTGCACCGTCGCTCCGATCACGCCGACCATCCGCACCGGCTCGTCGCCCAGCCAGCGAGCGGGCGGCGTAATGTGGAAATGCCCGTTGACGATGGCGCTGAAGGCGTCGGGCGCGGTGATGCCGGGCAGCAGGTCGGTCGCAGCCCACGGCGGCAGGGCGACGACGACCCGGTCTTCGGGCCCTAGCGCGACCCGCTCGCCCGCGACGGAGAGCGCCGTCGCCCGGCCGTCGGCGCTCTCAAGCCCGCGCACACGCCGGCCCAGGCTGACGACCCCGCCCCGCGACTCCAGGTAGGCGAGCGCCGGATCGACGAACACCGCAGCCAGGGTCGGGTGAGCCACTCGGGGACGGTAGGCGGACCCGCCGCGGCCCAGGCTCTCGCGCACCACCGCAGAGGCCAGCTCGGCCGAAGCGCCCGCCGGGTCGGTGTTCAGCGCGCCCACCAGGATAGGCTCGAGCAGGCGCTCGTACAGCGTCCCGCTGCAAGAAATGGTCTCTCCGACCTTCGCGCCGGCGGGCGCGCGCATCAGCTTGGCCAGCGGCAGATAGTCGGCGACCCGGGTGCCGGGCACGCGGCGGCCGGGGGAGGCGACCCACCACGGGATCACCCCCATATTGGGCTTCAGCGACCAGCGCTCGCCGGTCCGCAGGTCGACAAAGGCGTAGGCGTTGGTTTCGGGGCCGACCAGTCCGGCCTCGCCGCCGATGGTCTCGAGGTATTCGCAGACGGCTCGGTTGCCCGAGAAGACGAAGTGGTTGCCATTGTCGATCTTCAGCCCGAGCTGGGGATCGAAGTAGCTGCGGCAGCGGCCGCCGGCCTGCGCCGCGCCCTCGATCAGCTCGACCTGCGCGCCGCGCCCGGCCAGGGTCACCGCCGCCGACAGGCCCGCGAGGCCCGCGCCGACGACGATGAAGCGGCCCGGCCTCATCCGATCAGCCCGGTGCGGAGCACGATCCAGATCAACTGCGCCCGGCCGACCTTGGGCCGCGTCCGGGGCGGACGCCAGCCCTGGGCCTCGGTCCTGGCGAGGGTGACGCGATAGACGGCGCTCATCAGCCGGGGCGTGCGAATGCGGCCGCGGGGGCGGGCGGCCATGACCAGGTCGGCCGCGTCGTAGTGCGCCTGGGCGCGGGCGGCGACCTCGCGGCAGGCGGCGTCGACGGCCGGGTCGTCCACGGCGGCCCGAGGCGGACGGGTCGCAACGCCCGCCCGCTCCAGCGCCTCGCGCGGCAGGTAAAGACGGCCGATCTCGGCGTCTTCGTCCAGGTCGCGCAGGATATTGGTCAGCTGCAGGGCGCGACCGAGATGGTGGGCCAGCTCGACCCCGACCGGCCGGTCCATGCCGAACACGTCCACCGACAACCGCCCGACCGCGCTGGCCACCCGGTCGCAGTAGAGGTCCAGCGCGTCCCAGCTCGGTGCGACCACATCGCCGTCGACATCGGTTTGCATGCCGTCGATCACCGCCTCGAAATCCTCGCGGCGTAGGCCGAACCGCTCGACCGCGGAGGCCAGGAAGGCGGCGCGCGCGGTCTCACGTCCCGCGTACAACCGATCGAGATCGCCGCGCCAGGCATCCAGGTCGGCGGCGCGGCTCGGGCGGGGCCGCCGGGCGTCGTCGGCGATGTCGTCCACCTGGCGGCAGAAGGCGTAGACCGCGTACATGCCCGCGCGCTCGGCCCGAGGCATCAGCCGCATGGCGGTGTAGAAGGAGCTGCCGGCGACCTGCGCCTCCAACGCCGCCTCGTCCACCGCCGGGGCGGGCGGCTTCAGTTCAGGCGCGGGCGGGGCGAGGGCGGTCATCTGAGCCTGCGAAGGTAGGGGCTGCGCGACGGGCCAGCACGTCGACCGCGGCGAGCATGGCGAGGCCCAGCGCCTCCGGCTTGCCGTGATGCACGCGCGCCGACAAGGGGTCGCGTTGCAGCAGGCGGCCGTTCAGGTCCTCGGCCAGTCGCTGGATAACGCCGACCTCGAGCGCCAGCCGCAGGTCGCGCACCTGGCCGGCGAAAGGGCGCGAAGCTTGCAGCAGCCCCGCTGTCCGCCGCCTCAGCCCGGCCAGCACGCCCAGCAGGGCGGGGCTGGACCGCGCTTGGCCCAGAGCCTCGACGTCGAGTCCCGCCTCCGCCAGCGCGTCCAGCGGGACGTAAACCCGGTCGAGTTCCCGATAGTCTTTCCCACAATCCTGCAGATGGTTGATAACCTGCAATGCGGCGCAGAGGGCGTCCGACATCGCCCAGGTCGAGCGATCCTCGCCGTGAACGTCCAGCACGAATCGCCCGACCGGCATGGCCGACCATCGGCAATAGTCCATCAGCTCATCCCAATCGGCATAGCGCCGCTTGGTCACGTCCCGCCGGAACGCCTCCAGCAGGTCCAGCCCGTGGATCGCAAGTGCGGGCCGGTCGGAGATGGCCTGGCGTAGGGGGAGCGCCTCGGGCGCGTCGTCGGACTCGCCCGCCAGAGTCGCGCGCAGGCTCTCCAGCAGGGCCAGCTTCTCCTCGGGCGCGGCCGTCGGGTGGTCGGCAACGTCGTCGGCGGCGCGAGCGAACCGGTAGAAAGCGAGAATCGGCGCCCGGTGCTCTGGCGCAATCAGCAGCGAGGCGACCGGGAAGTTCTCGTCGGTGCGGCCCTTGCCCGACTGCAGCGGCGTCGCCCCATCGGCGAGTCGCGCCTGCGCTCGGCCTTTCCACTGCCCACCCTCGCCTCGCCAGACCTGGGCGGCCGACTGCAGAGTGAAGCCGGTGTAGGCCGCGCCGATGGCGGGCAGGGCCGCACCCCAGGCGGGCGAGACGCGGTAGAAACGCAGCATGGGCTGGAAGGCGACGGTCATGGCCGCCCACGCCGCCGCGCCGGTCCAGCGCGCCAAGCCTCGCCCGAACAGAGTCAACAGCGGCGGGGCGACGTACAGGACGCCCATTCCCGCGACCGTCCCGGCCAGCAGGGCGGGGGAGTAGCCGAGCTGGGCGTAGGCGGAGCGCGACACCATCCGCCCGATCTCGCCCGCGTTCTTGTACGGCCGCAGGCTGACGGCGCGCGCGGTCAGGCCGAGCCAGATCGGGCCTTGACGCTTCAGCCTGGCGGCCAGGGCGCAGTCGTCGATCAGCGCCGAGCGGATGGCGGCGATGCCGCCCGCCGCCTCCAGCGCCTCGCGCCGCACCAGCATGACGCCGCCCGCCGCCGCCGCCGTCCCGCGCCCCGGGTCGTTCACCCAGCCGAACGGGTAAAGCATATCGAAAAAGAAGACGAAGGCGGGGATCAGCGCGCGCTCGGCCGATGTCTCGCAGTGCAGCCGCGCCATCTGCGACACCAGCGCCAGCCGCCCCGCCTGCGCCCGCGCGACCAGCCGGCGCAGGTTGTCGGGAGCATGGCCGATGTCGGCGTCGGTCAGCAGCAGGTATTCGAGCGCTCCGGCCGCCTCGACACCCTGGCTGACCGCCCACAGCTTGCCGGTCCAGCCCGGCGGTAGAGGCGCGCCGTCCAGCACGGTCAGCCGGTCCTCGCGCCCAAGCGTGCGAGCGGCGGCGCGGGCCACGTCCGCCGTCCCGTCGCTGCTCTGATCATCGACCAGCACCACGCGGAACGGGCCGGGATAGTCCTGCGCGAGCAGGCTGCCGACCGAGCGGGCGATCACGTCGGCCTCGTCGCGGGCGGGAACCACGGCGACCACCGCGGGCCAGACTGCCGGCTCGGCAGGCTGATCGCAGTCGTCCCGCTCCTTGGCGCGCCAGAACTCTCCGCGGCCGAGCAGTAAGTAGGCCCAGGCGCCGAGCGCCGCCGTCCCGACCAGCCCCGCGGCCAATTCGCCGCGCTTCACCGAAGATAGCCCGCGTCGCGGAACCAGGCCACAGCGTCGGCCAGAGCCTCGGTGTAGGGCCGGGTGGTGTAGCCCAGCTCCCGCCGCGCCTTGTCTGCGGTGAAGAACATGTGGTGCTCGCTCATCTTGAGCGCGTCCACGTTCAGGAACGGCTCGCGCTTGGTCACCCGCGCTATCGCCTCGGCCACATGCGCCAGCGGGTATAGCGGGCCGCGGGGCAGGGCTAGGGTGGGCGGCTTGCGGCCGGCAAGACGGGCTATCTCGGCCAGCATCTGGCGCAGGGTCACGTCCTCGCCGCCCAGGATGTAGCGCTCGCCGATCCGCCCGCGGTCGAACGCGAGCAGATGCCCCGCCGCCACGTCATCGACGTGCGTCAGGTTCAGGCCGGTCTCGACGAAGGCGGGTAGCCTACCCGACGCGGCCTCGACGATGATGCGGCCCGTCGGCGTCGGCTTGACGTCGCGCGGACCGATCGGCGTGGACGGGTTTACGATCACCGCGGGCAGGCCATGTTCCGCGATCATGCGCTCGACCAAGCGCTCGGCGACGACCTTGGAGCGTTTGTAGGCGCCGACGGCCTGTTCGGGCGTCGCCGCGGCGGTCTCGTCGGCGGGCGCGCCCGGGTCGCCGGGCCGCAGGGTGGCGACGCTGGAGGTGTAGACGATCCGCGGCACGCCCGCGTCCAGCGCCGCGCGCATGATGTTCTCGGTCCCTGCACGGTTGTCTCGGACCAGCTCCTCGGGGTCGGGCGCCCACAGCCGATAGTCCGCTGCGACATGGTACAGGGCTGCGCAGCCCTGCATGGCGGGCGCCAGCGTGGCGGGGTCGCGCAGGTCGCCCTCGGCCAGCTCGACATCGAGCCCGGCGAAATTAATGCGCGGGCTGGACGGGCGAACCAAGCAGCGCACCCGCTCGCCACGGCCCAGCAGAGCGCGCGCGACCGCCGAGCCGACAAAGCCCGACGCTCCCGTCACCAGAACCGTACCGCCGGCCGCCATGTCGCTCCCGCGCAAGTCTCAAAAGGGGCGGAGATTTAGCCGGTTAGGTGGGGTTCGTCGATGCCGCCCCGGTCGAAGAGGGAGTGGGCTGGGAAGGGCCGGCCGGGTCGGCGCCCGTCGGTGCGCGCGACGGTGCGGAAGCAGGCGGCGCAGGATAGGCCGGCGTGTCCGGCGCGGCCTGGGGCGCGGCTGCGCCCGGCCAGGTCGACCTGCTGCGGCGGGGCGCGCCGGCGGCCGGGACGCCCGGATCGCCCGGAAAGTCGGGCAGGGCCTGCAGGTTGGTGTCGCCTCCGCCGATCTGAGCCTGCTTGTTCTGTAGGTAAACCGAGCGGATGGTGGCGTAGGGGTCGGTGGCGGTGGTCTGCA
>JAABUQ010011372.1_pt1 | contig 11378 bp, 10 predicted proteins | sample 5560001 | NCBI WGS metagenome assembly JAABUQ01 (sample SAMN10711888, study PRJNA513371) | rock metagenome | isolation source: Antarctica rocks | place: Antarctica: Victoria Land, Finger Mt nord | collected 2015-12-18
GCCGAAGGCGAGATCGAGCTTCTGTACGGCCGAAAGGTTCACCGTCGCGTAGGTGCCGAGCGGCACGCCGTTCGGGACCAAGCCCTCCGTCGCGCGCAGCCCGCTCTGCACCAGCAGGGTGCCCGAGAACAGCGTCGGGTGCGCGGTCTCCTGGTTGAGCGTGTAAGCCACCCCGGCCGAGCTGGTCCAGCGCTGGTCGTGATCCAGGTGGATGTAGTGCTGCGCGATGTAGTCCAGCTCGTCGGGCTGGAAATTGAACTGGGATGAGATGATGTTTTTGCCGATCGCGCGGGAGTACGCGAGGTTGCCGTAGAGCGACCACGGGCCGCTGACGTAACTGGCGGTGAGCTGTCCGCCGGCGATTTGTGCCTTGCGATAATTGAACGCGGCGTAGACGATCGGCGCGCCGAACTGACCCTCGTCGAGCAGGTTCTTGGCGTCCTTGAAGAACGCATCGAAGCCGACCGTGAGACCGGGCACGATGGTCTGAGTGACGCCCGCGTCGTAATAGTTGGAGCGCTCCGCCTTGACGGTGTCGTTCTGCGTTACCGTGGGCGCGGCGGTGGTGTTGGTGAATAGCGCGATCGTTCCGGGCGCAACCAGCTCGAAGGGCGGCGGGACGAAGTAGCGGGCATAGCCGGCGGTGACCGTGGTGCTCGGCGTGACCTTCCAGACGACGTTGACGCGCGGACTCACCTGGTTTTCGCGGGTGAACTGGTCCACCGCGTCGAACCGGGCGCCGTAGTTGAGCGTCACGGTCGGCAGGAGGCGCCATTCGTCCTGCAGATAGACGCCGTATAACGGGCCGGTCTGGCCGCCGCGATCGCCGATGAGCAATGGGGTGTCGCTGGTCTGCGCCCCCGTGTCGTCAACCCCGAGCACCTGCGAGTTGGTGCGGAACGTCTCGCGCTCGTCCTCGACGAGGAACCCGGCGCGGATCGTGTGCTGGTCGTTCACCCTCCAGCTTGCATCCGTCTGGATGCCGCCGGCGCTGTCGGAGCGCGCGGCGCTCTGCCCGATCCCGTTGAACAGCAGGTCGCCGACCGCGTCGGGCGAGAAATACAGGCTGCTGTAGCGACCGAAGGCCGACACCTGGACGTCGACATCGTTCACGTGCTTCTGCAGCGATAGGATGGCGAAGTCGTTCACTTCGCGCTGGTTCTCGTTCAACACCGTGCTGTCGAAGTTGCTTTGGCCGTTGACCGTCAGGCCAAGCTGCGGCGTCTGGCCGGGGTTGTTCGGGATCTGGAAGTTCCCGTTGAACCCGCCGAGGATCAGGCTGACCCGCGTGTTCTCGTCGATGATGCCGGACACGTAGGCGAGACCGTGGAACTGGTCGGTGGTGTCGTGCAGCGCGCTGAAGGTGTAGGTCGGGTTCTCGATGCCGCGATTGTTGTGCAGGTAGTCGCCGGTGACGAACCAGTCCACGGGTCCGGAGCGGCCGCCATACTCGAAGTTCGGTTGCAGCCAATCCCAGCTTCCGCCGTACATGCTCACCGCCAGGCCGGGATCGCTGATGCCGGTTTTCGTCTGCACCTCGACGACGCCCGCTGTGTTCAGGCCGTACTGCGCCGGCAGCGCGCCGGTCAGCAGCGTGACCGATCGGGCAAAGCGGGATTCGATCGCCTGGCCGAACACCGACAGGCCCTCGGGTAGCTGCACCCCGTTGATCCGGTATTGCACGTTGGCGTGCTCGCCGCGTAGGTGGATCTGGCCGAAGCTGTCCTGCGCGACTCCCGGCGCCTGCAGCAAGACCTGGTTGAGTGGCGCGTTCACCCCCTGCGGGACGTCCTGCAGCGCCGCGGGCCCGAAATCGTAGCGGGTCGCGCCGAGGCTCGGCTGGATTTGCTGGCGCGCGACGTCCAGCCTCTGCGCCACGACGTCGATGTCGAGCGGGGCTTGGTCCGGGCCGAGCCGCACCGTCGGCGCATCGGCCCCTAACGCCGGTCCTGCCATTGCCCACGCCACCGGCAGGAAAATCCAACGCGCTTTGATCAAAGTCCCGGCTCCTTGGTTAGTTCTCAGGTTTGTTATAATATAACATCCCTTAACCGGGCATAGAGGCACTCTTTGCAGATCGCGGTGGGCACAGACTCCGCGCGCGGACGGTTGCCGCGGTACAACACCCCGCGGCCCGGGCCGCGCTGGCTGCTGATTTCCGTGGCGGTGCACCTGCTGCTCGGCGTCGCGCTTTTGCGGGGGATGCAGGAACGCAAGCCGCCGGATGCGCCGGCGGTCAGCCGCTCACGATGCTATTTGCCCCGCCAACGGTGCCAGAGCCGGCGAGCGCTCCGCCGGCGCCGCAGGCGAGCACCCCGCCGGCGCCCGAATTACTTCCCGAACCAAGCGAGACGCCGGCGACCGTGCCGGACGCACCGCCTGCCGCGGCCGAGGAAGCGCCAGCCACGTCGGTTCCCGTTCAAGCCGAGACGCCGCCCGCTGTTGCGGCGGCACCGATCATCCCACCCGCGCCGGCGCCGAAGGTGCCGAGGACCAAGCCGTCGCGCGTCGCGAGCCGCCCGCCTCCGGTCAGCCGCCCGGCCGTCCCTTCACCGGCCCGCTCGGTCCCCGAGGGCGTCCAGGGGCCGATTGCTCCGGCAAAACCTGCCGCGACGCAGGGGCCCGCGAATGCCGGACCGGCTCAGGCCGCCGTATCGGCATCGCTCGACCCGGGTTGGGACGCCATGCTCTCGGCGTGGCTGGCGGGTCACAAGAGCTACCCCGATGCGGCCCGCCGCCGTGGCGAGGCGGGCAGCCTCACGTTGCGGTTCGAGGTTGCAGCGGATGGGCGTGTCCTTACCGTCGCGCTCGTTGCCGGCAGCGGCAGCGAGGCGCTCGACGAGGCGGCCCGCAACATGCTGGCCGGCGCTCGCCTGCCCCCGCCTCATGTGGCGGTCAGTCGGACGGTGCGGATCCGTTACAGATTGGAGGATTGACCGAATTGGGCGCTCGAAAGCGGAAAGGCCGGTTTCGTGTCAGTTGTAGCCGTAGAACCGTCGCGCCTCCCCGCCACCCGGTCCGACGCCGTTGCCTGGCCCGATCGTGGGCGCGTAGGCAGCCCCGAAGCTGCCGGGCAGGCCTGGCTCGGCGATGTAGGAGTCTACATCGGCCTCGGACGCATGCGAGGCGACGGGTGTCTGCCCGGTGCCTGGCCCGGTGATCCCGAGCTGTTTAGGCGTGTAGCCGCACGCGCCCAGGCACAGTCCGAGGCCGGCCAGAACGAGAAGCAGGCGAGCGCGGATCATGCGGCTGTCCTGAAGGCGGGGGCTGTATCCTGCCCGGGATCCGCCCCGCCTCCAAGCGCCGGATCAGCGGTAGTACTCGCCACGCGGCGCCGGCCGCTGCGGCGTCGTAATATAGCCCGTCCCGGCGCCGAGAGCGCCGCCGGTCAGGCCGCCGATCGCGGCGCCCTTGCCGCCGCCCGCGAGGGCGCCGATGCCCGCGCCGGCGCCCGCGCCGAGCAGGCCGCCGCCGACGGCGCGCTGGCCCGGGCTGTAGGGGTTGGTGCAACCGGCAAGGCCGAGCCCGAGGCCGGCGAGCACGACGCCGACGGTGAACTTGCGAGACATTCCCGATACTCCTTGCTTGGTGGACCCGGTCACCGGTCCGGTGTTTGGGGGGAGAGTTTCGATCATCCTAGAGGGTCACGTGTCAGCAACGCGTTAATCTCCGGAACGTCGCGTCCCCCGGATCGTCGCGTCATCGTCGCGCTGCGCGGTGTCTGCACGCCAAGGTAGCACGGCCCTTGTGGAGGCAGGGCGGGACGGCTAAGCCCTCCGCCTCCCGCCGCATCGCGGAAAAGGTCAGGCCGATATGTTCGCACGGTTGCTCGGCATCATGTCCGCCGACATGGCGATCGATCTCGGCACCGCCAACACGCTGGTCTACGTCAAGGGGCGAGGCATCGTTCTGGCCGAGCCGAGCGTCGTGGCGATCGCCGAGGTGCGCGGCAAGAAGCAGGTGTTGGCGGTGGGCGAGGAGGCCAAGCAGATGCTCGGCCGCACGCCGGGGAACATCCACGCCATCCGCCCGCTGCGCGACGGGGTGATCGCCGACTTCGAGGTCGCCGAGGAGATGATCAAGCACTTCATACGCAAGGTGCACAACCGGCGCGGGTTCGCCTCGCCCACGATTATCGTCTGTGTGCCGTCCGGTTCCACCGCCGTCGAGCGGCGCGCCATCCAAGAAAGTGCGGAAAGCGCGGGGGCCAGGAAGGTGCTGCTGATCGAGGAGCCGATGGCCGCGGCGATCGGCGCCGGCCTGCCGGTGACCGAGCCGTCCGGCAGCATGGTGGTCGACGTCGGCGGCGGCACCACCGAGGTCGCCGTGATTTCGCTCGGCGGCATCGTCTTCTCGCGCAGCGTGCGGGTCGGCGGCGACAAGATGGATGAGGCGATCATTAACTATATCCGGCGCAACCATAACCTGCTGATCGGGGAGCCCTCGGCCGAGCGGATCAAGTTCCAGATCGGCGCCGCGTGCGCGCCTGAGGATGGGGAAGAGGGGCCGTATTGCGAGGTGAGGGGGCGGGATCTGATGAACGGGGTGCCGCGCGAGGTCCTGGTCAGCCAGCGCCAGATCGCCGACAGCCTGGCCGACCCGGTGGGCCAGATCATCGAGGCGGTAAAGGTGGCACTCGAGAACACGCCGCCCGAACTCGCGGCCGACATCGTCGACAAGGGCATCGTGTTGACAGGCGGCGGCGCGCTACTGTTCCGGCTCGATCAGGTGTTGCGCAACGCGACGGGATTGCCGGTCGGGATCGCCGAGGAGCCGCTGCAATGCGTCGCACTCGGCACCGGCCGCGCGCTCGAGGAGATCAAGCGGCTGCGCAACGTGCTGACGTCGATGTACTGAGCTTGCCCTCACCCCGGCCCTCTCCCGGAGGGAGAGGGAGAAGCAAGCCCTCTCCCTCCGGGAGAGGGTTGGGTGAGGGGCTTGGGGGCAAGAGTTGATCAGGCTGTCGATCCCGGCGCGCCAGGCTTTAGCCAAACTCACCCTGCCCGTGCTGATCGTGGCCGCGTTCGGCCTGATGCTGCTCGGCAAGGCGGACGCCGTGCTGGCCGAGCGTGCGCGCATGGGGCTCGCCGACGCGCTCGCCCCGATCTACGCGGTGCTCGCCGGCCCGCTCTCCCGCGTGCGCGGGACGCTTGCCGACGCCGACGACCTGGTGGCGATCCGCGCCGAGAACGCCCGGCTGCGCGATGAGAACGAGCGGCTGCGGCGCTGGCAGTCGGTGGCGCTCGCGCTGGATGCGGAGAACCAGCGCCTCAAGGGCAACCTCAACTGGGTCCCGGATCCGGCGCCCTCCTACGTCACGGCCCGCGTGGTGAACGAGGCGGGCGGCGTGTACGCGCGCGCCGTGCTGCTCTCGCTCGGGCCGCACCACGGCATCACCAAGGGCGAGATCGCGTTGGACGAGCGTGGGCTCGTCGGTCGGGTCACGGAGGTCGGCGCGCGCACGGCACGTGTGCTGCTCATCACCGACCTCAATAGCCGCATCCCGGTGACGCTCGAGAGCAGCCGCGCGCGCGCCATCCTCGTCGGCACCAACGGGGATCGACCTCGGCTGCTGTACTGGTCGGAGGGCACTCCCCCCGCCGAGGGCGAGCGGGTGGTGACGAGCGCCGAGGCCAACGTGTTCCCGGCCAACCTCCCGGTCGGCATCGTGCATTACAGCGCAACCAACGCGCCGGAAGTGGAACCGGCCGCCCGGCTGGACCGGCTGGAGATCGTCCGCATCTTCGACTACGGCAATCGCGGGATCGTGCCGCCCGAAGCCGGCGCGCGCGCGCCCGCCGGCGTCAAGGCGCGCTGAGCATGGCGGATGCCGACCGCTCGCCCGGCATCCGTCCGCGCCCGACGCTCGGCCGCCGGCTCGACCGGGCCGCGCGGGCGAGCTTTCCCGCATCCTGCACGGTGCTGCTGATGCTGGTGGCGACCGCGCCGTTCGGCTTGCCGATGCAGGCCGTCCTGCTGCCGGCGGTGGCGCTCGGCTCCGTGTGGTTCTGGGCCTTGTTCCGCCCGGCCGCCCTGCCGCCGCCGTTCGTGTTCCTGCTCGGCGTGCTGCTCGACCTGCTCGGCTATCTGCCGCTCGGGACCGGGGCGCTGACGTTGCTGGTCGTCTACGCGGTCGCCACCCGCGCGCGACGCAGCCTGGCTCCCCGGCGGTTCCTCGCGATCTGGCTGGTCTACGCTGGCGTCGCGGCCGGCGCCGCGCTGCTCGATTGGGCGATCGCGTCGGCGCTGCAATTCCGCGCGCTCCCGGTCGCTTCGGCCCCGTTCCAGTGCGTGCTGACCATCGCCGTCTATCCGGCGCTCTCAGTGGCGTTCACGCACGCGCGCGGCTCCGTCGCCGACCCGGAGCGCGCCTGATGCGGCCGTTCTCGCCGAGGCTGCGGCGGGAGGCCGAGCGCGACAGCCGGCGGGCCGGGGTGTTCACCCGGCGCGCGCTGCTACTCATGGGCGCCCAGGTGACCGTCCTCGGCGTGCTCGCCGGCAAGCTGTATCGGGTGCAGGTGGTCGAGGGCGGGCGCTACGCCACCATGGCCGACGAGAACCGCATCAGCGCGCGGCTGATCGCGCCGCCGCGCGGCCGCATCCTCGATCGCTCGGGGGTCGTGGTCGCCGGCAACCGGCTGAACTGGCGCGCCTTGCTGATCGCCGAGGAAACCGAGGACGTCTCGGTGACGCTCGACAATTTCGGCCGCCTGCTGCCGCTGCCCGAGCACGAGCGCGCCCGGGTCGAGCGGGAGGTGCATCGGCACCGCCGCTTCATCCCGGTCATGGTCAGCGAGTTCCTGAGCTGGGAGGATATGGTGCGGATCGAGGTGAACGCGCCCGACCTGCCCGGCATCGTCATCGACGTCGGCACCACGCGCCAATACCCGTTCAGCGACAAGCTCGCCCATGTCGTCGGCTACGTGGCCCCGCCGAACGAGGAGGATATGGGCGACGATCCGATGCTGGCGCTGCCGGGTGTGCGCGTCGGGCGCGCGGGAATGGAAAAGGCGCAGGACCTGCCGCTGCGTGGCCGCGCCGGCGTGGTCCAGCTCGAGGTCAACGCCGTCGGCCGCGTCATCCGCGAGCTCGACCGCGAGGAGGGCGTGCCGGGCCAGGACCTCACGCTGACCATCGACGCCGGGCTGCAGGACGCCGTGCTCGCCCGCTTAGGCAACGAAAGCGCCAGCGCCGTTGTCATGGACTGCCGCAACGGCGAGGTGATGGCGATGGCCACCAACCCGTCCTTCGATCCCAGCCTGTTCAACTCGGGCGTCTCGCAGGCGCAATGGGTCGCGTGGACCCGCAACCGGCGCGCCCCGCTCATCAACAAGGCGTCCGCCGGCGTCTACGCGCCGGGTTCCACCTTCAAGATGGCGGTCGCCCTCGCCGGGCTCGAGAGCCGCGCCATCACGCCGTACGACCGGGTGAGTTGCCCCGGCTATCTCGATGTCGGCGACACCCGGTTCCATTGCTGGAGCAAGTACGGCCACGGCTCGCTGGATATGCGCGGCGGCCTCAAGCACAGCTGCGACGTGTACTTCTACGAGATGGCCCGGCGGACCGGCATCGACCGCATCGCCGGCATGGCGAACCGGCTCGGCCTCGGGGTGGACCTGCCGACCGACCTGCCGGGGGCGCGGGCCGGCCTGGTCCCGACCCGCGCCTGGCGCATCGGCAAGGGCCATCCCTGGAATATCGGCGACACCATCGTCAGCGGCATCGGCCAGGGCTACATCCAGGTGACGCCGATGCAGCTCGCCACCTACGCCGCGCGCATCGCCGTCGGGCGGGCCGTGGTGCCGCATCTCACCCGTAAAGTGGGCGGCGTGCTGCAGCCGGACGCGAGCGCGGACCACTGGCCCTCGCTCGGGCTGGCCGACAAGGAGCTCGGCACGGTGCGGCAGGGCATGTGGGCGGTGGTGAACGACGCTGGCGGCACGGCGCCCGTCGCGCGCATACCGGGGCATCTCGGGGTGCTCGCCGGCAAGACCGGCTCCTCGCAAGTGCGCCGCGTCTCGCGCGAGGCGCGCGAGCACGGGTTCAAGTCGGAGAAGCTGCCGTGGGAGTTCCGCCCCCACGCGCTGTTCGTTGCCTATGCGCCGTACGACAATCCCCGCTACGCGCTCTCGGTCGTGGTGGAGCACGGTAATGCGGGCGCCGCGGCGGCCGCGCCGGTCGCGCGCGACATCATGATCGAGACGCTCACCCGCGATCCCGCGCGGGCGCCGGAGCCGGCGAACCGCGTGGCCGACAAGGGCCGCGTGTAGATGGACCGGCGATTGCTCCGGGAGACCTCGTTCGGCCTGTCGGGCAAGCTATGGCGGATCAGCTGGCTCTACGTGCTGTTGCTATGCGGCCTGGCCGGGGTCGGCTACGCCGCGCTGTATAGCGCGGCCGGCGGGTCGCCCGAGCCATACGCCGCGCGGCACGTGCTGCGCTTCGCCGCCGGCCTCGTGCTGATGCTCGGCATCGCCCTGATCGACATCCGCTTCATCGCCCGGCTCGCCTGGCCAGTGTACGGCGTCTCCATCGTGCTGCTCCTGCTGGTCGCGCGGATGGGCCATGTCGGCAAGGGCGCGCAGCGCTGGGTCGAGCTCGGCGGGTTGCAGTTGCAGCCGAGCGAGTTGGCCAAGCTCGGGCTCGTGCTGGTCCTCGCCGCCTGGTTCCATCGCGCCTCGTGGGAGCGCATCGGCAACCCGCTGTTCCTGATCCCGCCGGTGCTGATGGTGCTGCTGCCGGCCGGGCTGACCCTCAAGCAGCCCAACCTCGGCACCGCCGTCATCACCGCCTTGATCGGCGCGGCGGTGTTCTTCGGCGCCGGCGTCCGCTGGTGGAAGTTCCTGCTGGTTGCGTTGCCGGTGCCGTTCGCGGCCAAGCTGGCGTACGGCTTCCTGCATGACTACCAGAAGGCCCGGATCGACACGTTCCTCAACCCGGAGACCGATCCGCTCGGCGCCGGCTACAACATCATCCAGTCGAAGATCGCGCTGGGCGCGGGCGGGATGTGGGGCAAGGGGTTCCTGCAGGGCACGCAGGGGCATCTCGACTTCCTGCCCGAGAAGCAGACCGACTTCATCTTCACCCTGCTCGGGGAGGAGTTCGGCTTCGTCGGCGGCGTGGCGCTGCTCGGGCTGCTGACGCTGATCGTGCTCGGGGGAATGCTGATCGCGCTGCGTTGCCGCCACCAGTTCGGCCGGCTGGTGGCCCTGGGCATCGCCAGCAACTTCTTCATGTACGTGTTCGTCAACGTGGCGATGGTGGCGGGCGTGATCCCGGTCGGCGGCGTGCCGTTGCCGCTGGTCTCGCATGGCGGCTCGGCGATGATCACGGTGATGATCGGCTTCGGCATCCTGATGTCGGTCCACGTGCACCGGGACGTCAAATTCGACCACCGGAGGGACGCCATCTGAAGCGGGCGGGCCCGGTCGGTGCGTATCGCCGGACATTGTACGAGGCAGGCGGTGTCGTCGTGCGGGTCGGCTGCGGTTCGCCGGCTGCCGATCGACTGCTCGCTCGGTCCGGAGGGCGTACCGGCGCTTTCGTGACCGCTTGGAACCCGTCCTCGCGTCGCCGACCGACGGGATGGAACCGGCGCATGCAGGCCGCCTTGCTCGCGTCGGCTCGCGGGCTGCCCATCGTCCACGGTCGTGGGATCGCGGTGCGCGGTTCGTGGTCGGAGGAGCATCTGCTGATCGTCGCCGCGCCACGCCGCCTGGTAGTGCTCGGGCGTCGCTTTCGTCAGCTTGCGATCGTGGTTGTCGCACGCGGGCAGCGCGCGAGGCTGCTCTGGATCTAGAGGATGTCGTCCGGCAGCTGGTTGACCGTCGGTCGGGGCAGCGCCGGCGAGCCGGGCTCGGGGCAGCTGAAACGCACCGAGTAGGTGACGCCGGTCGAGAACGTCTCCTCGCTCACGCGATCGCCCAACGACAGGAACCGCTTGCCGCGCGCGGTGCAGAAACCGCGGGCCTCCTCCAGCGCCGCATTCTGCGCGATCAGCAGGCCGGCGTTTCCCCCCGCCGCGCGGGCGTTGACGACATAGCTGTCGCTCCCATTCGCCTGCACGCCCGGCTCCGATGCGCATCCAGCGATCGCAGAGACTATGACCAGCGCACCGACCGCCCGCGCGGCTCCCATCCCATCGCTCCCGACGAACGGGATGGAGTGTAGCGTCCGCCGCAAAACAGGGAAGCCATCGCGATGGTTTCGCGAAGGCCTCCCGGCAGTCAGGCGCGCGCCTTCCGACGGCGATGGTCAGGACTTGTTGAGGCTCAGCGTCGTCCCGCAGGAAAGGCCGTCGGAGAACGCGTCCATGTGCTTGCCGGTGATCCGGCCGGACAGGATGTTGGTGCCGTAGCGGGCATAGAACGTGCCGTCGGCGGCGACCGGGACAGTGGCCGTCACCGTGCCGCTCGCCGGCCAGATCACCGCGGCGTTCTGCACGGTCAGCTTGGGCGAAGCGACCGGCAAGGAGGTCGTGCCGGTGCAGAACGGCTGCGCGGCCGATTTGGTCTGCAGCCCGACGCCCGTGTAGGTCCCGTCGATCGAGGTGCTCGCGCGAGTGGGCGGGTTCCACGGAGCTGCCGAGGTGCAGGCCGCCGCCATGAGGCAGGCCGTGCCGGTCAGGAGCAAGCGCGTCAGCATGTTGGACGTCCTTCTACGAGTCGAAACGTTCTGGCCGGCGAGATCGTGTCGGGTACGGTCCGGACCGCAAGCGGCGGGCTCGCTGAAACGACCGTCCAGTGCACTCCCAGCCGGTCGTCAAGTAAGGCCATATTTCGGTTTCGCTCGCAACAGCACCACGCCGGCTGTTGATGCGCCTGGGTCGCACTGTTGCTTCCGGGCATCACCCTGCATGGGCTGGCCTACGCGCGTTTGCGCGCCGGCTTGCGCGTCGAGGCGGCGGCGGCCTTGGCTGGGGCCTTCTTGGGCGCTGGCTTCGGCTTCTCGGCGGTCTGCCCGAGGCTCTTCTTCAGCGCGGCCATGAGGTCGACGACGTTGCCGCGATCGGGTTCCTCGTCGGCCTCGGGCTCGATGCCCTCGCCCTTCAGCTTGGCGTCGATGACGGCGCGCAGGCGGGTCTCGTAACGGTCCTCGACGTCGGCGGCGTCGTAGCGCCCGGTCTGGCGATCGACGAGTTGGGTCGCCAGCTTCACCATCTCGGGGTCCGGCTCGCCCGTGGGAAGGCCGTCGAACAACTCCTGCGGGCTGTTCAGGTCGCGCTCCTCGTGCAGCGTGTGGGCCACCATCCCGTTCTGCATCGGCATCAGCGCGATCGTGCGCTCGCGACCCGCCATCACCACCCGCGACAGCGCCACGCGGCCGGTCTGCGCGATCGCCTCGCGCAACACCACATAGACGTCACGGCCCGCGTCGCC
>JAABUQ010011373.1_pt1 | contig 11377 bp, 11 predicted proteins | sample 5560001 | NCBI WGS metagenome assembly JAABUQ01 (sample SAMN10711888, study PRJNA513371) | rock metagenome | isolation source: Antarctica rocks | place: Antarctica: Victoria Land, Finger Mt nord | collected 2015-12-18
GAGGGTCTTGCGCGACAGGGGCTCGAGCAACACCTGGGGATTCCGGCTTCCGGGCCGACCTGGTCCCGCGGCTGCGTCAAGTGACCGAGGGGCTGCGACGTTGACGGTGCTGCGGAGCTTGATGCGGAAGAGCTCTTCGATCGCATCTGATCCATGTTGAACGACCGGCAGTTCGCATTGCTCCTGTGGGCCGGGCTCGTCCTCGTGGCCCTGCTGGTGTGGCCGACGGGACGACGGTCGTTGGCTGACGTTGCTCGGCTCTTCCTGAGCCGCAAGATCTGGCCAGTCTTCGCGTTGCTCGCCCTTTGGTCGCTCGGGCTTGTTCTCATCGGCGAACGGATCGGCATCTGGACCGACGCGCTGACGGCGGACACCTGGTTCTGGTTCTTCACCACAGCCGTGGTGGTGCTCTTCAACTTCAGCAAGGCGAGCAAGGAGCCCGATTTCTTCAAGCGGACGGCGAAGGAGACGTTTGGCTTCACGCTCATCTTCGGGTTCCTCTCGGACCTCTACGTGCTGTCGGTACCCGTCGAGTTCGTTGGCCAGGGAATCGTGGCCGTCCTGGCCGGTGTCTCAGCGGTTGCCGCACACCAACGAGACTCGGCGGAGGCGCGGAAGCTGGCCGACGGGTGCTTGAGCGTGGTCGGTCTCACGATCCTCGCTCTGGCGCTGCTCAGTCTTGTTACCAACTGGTCGAACGAAGACGCCCCCGACCTGACCCGCCAACTCCTGATGCCGGCGTGGATGACCCTCGTCGTTCTCCCCTACATCTATGCGGTCGCGCTCTACGCGGTCTACGAGATGGCGTTCATTGTGGATCGACTTCCGCAACACCGGCAGCTTCAAAGCTCGCCGCGGCGCAAAGGCCGCCGTGGTCGTGCGCCTTCATGGTCAGGCCACGCTCGTGGACAAGTTCAGCCTCCCCTGGGCTACGCGCGCTGCCGAGGCAGGTTCGTTCCGTGCGGCGCTCGCCGTCGTCGACGAGTTCGAGCAGGAACTGGCGCGGCGGGAAAGGACGAAGCAGGAAGCTGCCGAACGACTCATCCGCTACGCAGGCATCCCCGGAGTCGACGACGAAGGCCGGCAACTCGACCGGCGGGAGTTCGACGAGACCACGAAGACTCTGCGTTGGATCGGGACTTGCCAGATGGGTTGGGGTCGCCGCGAGACGGGCTACCGAGCCGACATCCTGGACGTCCTAGGAGACCTCAGCTCACACGGTCTTCCGGGCGAGGGTGACATCAAGGTTCTGGTCTCGCCTGACGGCAGCTCCTGGTACGCCTGGCGCCGAACGGCGAGCGACTGGGTCTTCGCCATCGGCGCCGCAGGGCCACCACCTGATCAGTGGGAGTACGACGGACCTGAGCCTCCCTCTGGGTTCCCCGGAGCGAGTCCCGACTGGGGCAGCGGCCCGTGCGATCATGACGCTGCTCCGAACTGGTAGCGCCCCTCGACGTGTCGTGCGAACGAGGTGATGGTCGCCATTGGGAAGGAGGACATCGGCGATGTGCGTGAACGTCGGTGACGGTGAGCGGCGCGGGTCATCAGAGGCCAGCGTCGACCTCGGTGATGACCAGCGATGACAGGCGAACACTCGGTGTCGGAGGGAGACGCCCCGTGGCCAGGACGACCGGTTCGAGGCCCTGCCCTTTGCTCGACAGACACGCCCTCGGGCTTGTCATCAATTTGTCCGCGAAACTCCTGGAAACGTGCTGATACGGAGTGGCACGGGCAGGTACTGGTCGTCACGGCGACCTGCAGGACACGCTACACCGCGAGTGACCAGATCCGGAGCGGGCAGCCGAACAGCGCTTTGGTGGGAGAGATCGCCGACGAGGCGCCCAGGTATGCGCTCGACGTCGGCTGTGGCGAAGGAGCGGACGCCGTGTGGCTGGCGCTGCGCCGTTGGAGGGTGACGGCGCTGGACGTCTCTCCGTTGGCACTCGACCGTGCCAGGAATGCTGCGAGAAACGCGGGTGTCGACATCGGGCGTCAGGGACAGTCGAGGCGTAGAGGCGAGTGCAGGGGGACTGCTTTCATGGAGAGCGCGACAGGTCTTTCCACACCCGGAACTAAGTCGAAGGCGAAGTGTTGATGAGAACGGCGTCCTGATAGATGCGGAGGCTGCTGCTATCAGCCTCGTACCGGAAGCTTCCGTCGTTCGCCGCATTGGTGGCCACGTAGGCGCTTCCCTCCCGCGTGGCCGTGAGAGCGAGCTCGTCACCGCTATCTCGCCGCTTTGCGTAGTAGTAGAGGTCACCCGAAGCATCGGAGCAGATGGACACGACAGCATCGGTGTAGGCGAACGACCGCAGCAGCGAGTACGGGCCAGAGCCGTGACCTAGTGCAGCGATCCGTGAGGTCGCACTGCTGGGACAGGTGCCAACCGGCTCCGGGGAACCCGGGGTGGGAGCCACCCCACCGACGTTCCAAGTCGCCATCTGCCAGCCTGGATAATCCCGCATGATGCTGGCGGGCCGTTGCCCGGCAGGGACTTCGAGAGTGACAAAGCCCCGGATACAACCGCCGCCTGCGGGCAGGTCCCCCGCCCGCAGGTCGGGCTTTCGAGCTTCGCTGAAGGCTGGTTGATACCTTCGGTTGTCCTTGCCCTTGGCGGCCACCGCCAAGCCGTTGTAGGACACCGCTGATGAGCCCGCGCACACCTCGATATCCACGACTCCGAACTCGGATCCGGCCACGGGGCTGCTAAAGCCGTCGGCGCTGTCGACCGGCTGATCATAGGAATAGACCTGCAGCGACGCTCCTCCCGAGTACGTGATCTTGTCACCCACATTGGAGGGCGGCGGGACCGGAAGGGTCGTGGTCGTTCGAGTGGTGGGTGGGGTGGTGGTGGGTGGGGTGGTCGTGGCCCGGTGGATGGTCGTCGTTGTGGTGACGGCCACAGTGGTTGTGTACTTCGTGCCCGTTGAACCGGGCGTGGCCGTACCCGAAGACGTCGCCGCCGCTTTGCTAGGCGGTCTGTTCAGACCCGACGAGGAGCACGACGCGATCAACAGACAGCAAGCCGTGAAACTTCCCAGCAACGCTCCGCTTCGCGTTGGTTCCTTTCGTTCCTCAGCGTCACGCTAGGTCAACCGGCCCGAGCACCGTCCTCGAGGTGGTGCCCGCCGGGGACCGTCGTTCGGCCTGGCTCAACGACACTCTGCAATCTGCTCACGTCCCTCCATCACGATGACACCACTAGCCACCCCGAGCGCGCCCCGCCGCTGCACCGGGCCCCAACGACCACCGGCCGGGCATGGCCGTCGGGATGAAAGCGCGCCTCGGTCACCTGTTGACCTGTCGACACCCGGGGAGCAGAGCGGCTCACCGAGGAGCGCATCGGCCCCCGCCGAAACTCGGTCTGCGACGTCCGGGGTGAACGCAGCTAGCGTCCGGGGATGCATCGCTGGCTGGGTCTTGGCCTGCTCGTCTGCCTCGCCCTGGCCGCGTGCGCGCCAGCGCCGCCGCCGATCAACCCAGCATGGATCCGGCCCGACAACGCCCCCACCCGGGTGGCCGGCCAGCACAACGGCGCTCTGCCCGACACGCTGCTCACCCGCATCGACCCCAACTGCGTGATCGAGAACGACGTAGCGCCGGCTTTCTCGGCGATGCTCGCCGCCGCCCGGGCCGACGGCGTGGGGCTGGCGCCGGCAGAGTGCTACCGCGACCTGGCCGGTCAGCAGTACTGGTGGAACTACTGGTGCAGCCGAGGCGACTGCGGGCAGAGCAACTGCTCCATGGCCGCCTACCCCGGCACCTCGATGCACGGCTGGGGCAAAGCCGTCGACCTCAGGGACCAGAGCGGTGACCTGCAGTTCTCGTCGCCCGGTTACGCGTGGCTCAAAGCCCACGCCGCTCGCTACGGCTTCAATCATCCTGGCTGGGCTGAACCAGGCACCTGCGCGCAAGAACCATGGCACTGGGAGTGGGTGGGCGACGGCGGCGTCCTCTTCGCCGGGCGCTGACCGAGTCCCGCTGCCGAGAGGAGTGCCTACAGGCCGCGGCTGGCGATGGCGGCCTTGACCATGGCCAGGTACTCGTCGTCCACGTCGTCCTTGCCTTGGCCGGCGTAGACGCCGTCGGCGAACTTGCAGTTCACGTCCACCTGCTTGTGCGAGTGCACGCCTGTGCCGGACCGGCCGTCGGGCGCAAGGGCGCCGTCGAGCGGTATCCCGTAGCGGTGCATGAGGTCGGCCGTGGTGTTGACGACGGCCTCGAACTGGGCCGGGTCGGAGCGCAAGTCAGCCGGGCCCGAGGCTTCGATCTCGATGCCGACGGCCCACGGGTTGGCGCAGGCGGCGTGGGCGGCGTAGGAGTTCAGCTCGGGGGTGAGCTGGTAGACGCCACCCCCACGGGTGATGCCCACCTGCACGCCCAACGGGTGCCCGTTCACCTGGTGGGCCACGTTGAAGTCGTACTGCGCCTTGGTGATGTTGGGGTCGTAGTACCCGGTCTGTCCCTTGAGCCCGTTCACCAGAGCCCGGATGTCACCGTTGCTCGTCGATCCCCACCAGTGCAGGACGATCGCCGTGGGCCGGATGGTGTGGTCCGACGGGATGCCCTCCGCCACTGACCGATAGGGGCCAGCACACCCGACGGTGAGAACCAAGCCGACCGCCGCGGCCGCCGCCAGCGCGCTCCCTGACCGGCTCACGGTGGCGCGGCGCGGATCATCGGGCCCCAACCTACAAGCCGCTCAGCCGCTCAGCCGCTCAGCCTCGAGCGCGACGCTGGCGCGGGGACGAGCGGCGAGGGTTCGTCTTGGGCTGCCCCAGAAGTTTGGGGATCTATGGCGGCACATGTCCGTCCCCAGAACCCCCAGAAGATCTGGGGGAGATGAAGAAGCGACCTCGTTCAGGTCGCGGCCGGTGGCCGGTGGAGGGCTGCCTCGAAAACGGCGGCGATGTCTCCTCCGTAGGCGCCGGCGGCGTTGGTGCCGAGCTGCACCACCGACATCAACAGCGACAAGATGATGGCGACGATGCCGTTGGCGATGACGACAGCGTCGATGTCGGGGCGAACAGAACCAGCGGCCTGCTCGGTGCGGAGCCGTTCGGCACAGGCTTTGCGGAGCTCGGCCAGTGCCGGGGTCTCCAACACCCGCTCGGTCACCTCGGGCTCCAGTCCGGCCAGCAGCCGCCGTGCTAGAGGGTGGCGCTGCAGCGAGCCGAGGAGTGTGAACGTGAGCGTTTGCAGCCAGTCGTCGACGGCGCGGTCGTCGATGATCGTGGACACGCCCTCCCGGATGACCGCAGCGGCGTCCTCGTCGACGGCGGCGAGAAACAGCGCCTCTTTGCTCGGGAAGTAGGCGTAGGCGACGGTGCCGCCCACGGACGCGTCGCGGGCGACGTCGGCCACCGACGTGGACCGGTAGCCCTCGCGCCCGAAGCGGGCGACGGCCGCTTCCAAAATGGCCTGGCGCGTGTGCTCGCCCTTGGTCCGCGTCATCGCCGGCAGGATAGCAAACTGAGGGATTGAGTGTTTCGCTCAGATCGTCTATGATGACCCCATGAGCAGCCCGAGCACCTCCGAGCGCAGTCACCAGCGCAAGGTCCCGACCCGCCGCATCTCCTTCGAGGAGTCGTTGCAGGACCTGCCCAAGCACTTCGCCGCCAACGGTGACCTGATCTTGAGCCACGTGGCGGCGTCGCTGTCCTCGGTGTTCCCCGACGGGGAGGACTTCTTCGTGCGGTCCGTGCGCCACTTCCGTGACCAGATCACCGACCCCGAGCTGAAGCGCGAAGTGGCGGGCTTCATCGGCCAAGAAGCGATGCACGGCCGCGAGCACCGGGCGTTCAACGACCGGCTCGACCAGCTCGGGTACCCTGTCAAGCGGTACGAGCGGATCACGAAGCGGGCGCTCGGGCTGCGCGAGAAGCTGGCGCCGGCGAAGTCGAACCTGGCTGCCACCGCCGCGTTCGAGCACTTCACGGCCACCCTCGCCGAGCTCGTGCTCAGCAGCGAGGAGACCCGGCAGCTCTTCGGCCACCAGGAGGTGAAGAACCTCTTTTTGTGGCACGCCCTGGAAGAGTCCGAGCACAAGGCCGTCGCCTTCGACGTCTACCGGACCGTCGGCGGGAGCGAGCGGATGCGGGTGGTGACGATGAGCGTTCTGCGGACCGTCTTCATCGTCGCCATGGCCGCGCTGGTGGGCGCGTCCTTGCTGGGTGATCCCGCCACCTATCGGCGTGGCAACCTCCGCCGGAGCTGGCGCCGGTTCCGACGCTCGCCGTTCATGCGGCTGGAGCTGTGGCGCCAGCTGCTTGACTACAACCGTCCCGGCTTCCACCCCGACGACCACGACACCAGCCAGCTCGTCGAGCGGTGGCGGAACGAGCTGTTTGGTGACAGCGGAAGCCTGAACGACAAGCTCGCCACCGCCGCGGCCTGAAGGAGCCGAACATCGTGGAGCATCTGGACGTCCTCATCGTCGGTGCCGGCCTCTCGGGCATCGGTGCCGGCTACTACACCCAGACCAAGTGCCCCTGGGCCAACTACGCCATCTTCGAAGCGCGCGATGCCATCGGCGGCACGTGGGACCTGTTCCGCTACCCGGGCATCCGCTCGGACTCCGACATGTACACCCTTGGCTACTCGTTCCGTCCGTGGACGGGCGAGAAGTCGATCGCCGATGGTGACTCGATCCTGCAGTACATCAAGGACACCGCCACCGAGTACGGCATCGACCAGCGCATCCGGTTCCACCACCGCATCGTCCGGGCCGAGTGGTCCACCCCCGACGCCCGCTGGAACATCACCGCCGAGCGGACCGACACCGGCGAGACCCTCGAGCTCACGGCCAACTTCTTGTTCTCGTGCAGCGGGTACTACCGCTACGACCGCGGCTATGTGCCCGACTTCGTCGGCACGGAACGGTTCCAGGGCACCATCGTGAAGCCCCAGTCATGGCCCGAGGATCTCGACTACGCCGGCAAGCGCGTGGTGGTGATCGGCAGCGGGGCCACCGCCATCACCCTGATCCCCTCCCTGGCCAAGACCGCCGCCCACGTCACGATGCTGCAGCGCTCGCCCACCTACATCACCTCGCTGCCGGCCAAGGATCCCATCGCCCGTCTGCTCAGCCACATCCTGCCGAAGCGCTACTCCGGACCGGTGATCCGTTGGTTCAAGGCTCTCACCACCCAGGCGTCGTACCAGCTGAGCCGGCGCCGACCCGGCCTGGTCAAGCGCATGCTGCGCTTCGCACTCAAGCTTCAGCTGCCGAGGGGCTACGACATCGGCACCCACTTCACGCCGCGCTACAACCCGTGGGACCAACGTCTCTGCGTCGTCCCCAACGGGGACCTGTTCAAGGCCGTCAAGGATGGCAGCGCGTCCGTGGTCACCGACCGGATCAACTCGTTCACCGAGAAGGGACTGGTGCTCGAGTCAGGGACCGAGCTGGACGCCGACATCATCGTGGTCGCCACCGGTCTGGAGCTCCTGTTCCTCGGCGGCATCCAGCTGTCGGTCGACGGTGGGGACGTCGATCTGGCCAGCAGGCTCACCTACAAGGGGATGATGCTGGAAGGTGTGCCGAACCTGGCCATCGCCATCGGGTACACGAACGCGTCATGGACCCTGAAGTGTGACCTCACCTGCGACTACGTGTGCCGGTTGCTGAACCACATGCATGAGACCGGGCAACGGCAGTGCACGCCGGTGAACCGTGACGCCACCGTGACCGCGCAGCCGCTGCTGGGCCTCACGTCCGGGTACGTGCAACGGTCCGCTGATCGGTTCCCGAAGCAGGGCTCCAAGTTCCCGTGGCAGGTGCACCAGAGCTACCTGCGTGACTACCGGGCCCTGAAGCTGAGCAGCATCGAGGACGACGCCACCGTCTTCTCCAACCCCGCTCACACCGAGGCGCTGGCCGCCGCCTCCTGAGCCGCCTGGGCGGCGCCTGGCGCAGCCCGGCCGGGAGTCTTCCGGGATTGCCGGTGCGCTCTCGATGCTCTCCCAGGTTGGGGGTGCAAGGTGCACCTACACAACGAGAGGAGGTGAAGGACATGACCCTTCGAATGAAGCTGGCGTTGGCGGTTGCGGCCATCGTTGGCGCTTTCAGCGGGGGCAGCGCGATCGCCGCCTGGGCGAGCCCGGCCCAGGCACCGACACCATCGACGCCATCGACCACCGCACCGGCCAACCCGGGTACCTCGGGCTCGAGCTTGACCGACAACCCCAACTGTCCGAACATGGGCTCCGGCCCGGGGTCGAGCTCCAACTCGGGCGCGACCAACTCGTCCTACCCACTCACCAAGAGCTGAGGTTCAGCATCGTTCGTGATGATGGGCGAGGTGCACGGGCGGCCAGCGGCCGGCTGAGGACGTCGGTGGTCGCCGCGCTCTTGGCCTCGACGCTCTCGGCCTCCACGCTCGTGGGAGGCGCCTGTGCCGCTGACCCGCCCCTCCAGTCGGGTCCGACGAGCGCCCTGGTGAGCGTTGGCGCCGGACTGAGGGGTCCTCGTTCTGATCGCGCCGCCGTCCGCACGGGCGGCCCCACGCATCTGACGGCGTTGGCGCTGGATCGCATCAGGACGGCTCTGGCTGGCCGCGGCCGCCGCCACCCCCCACGACCCCGGCGACGGGGTGTACGCAGCCGTACAGCCAGGCGCTCGGCCAGTCCGGGTGATCGACGTCGAGACGCCCCTCGGCCTCCTCTGGTCCGGCGAGACGCTGTTCGTGAGCTCCAAAGCAGGGGTCGACGCCGACACCGGTTTCGACGGCCGGCGCTTCAGCGGTCATCGCGTGGTTGTCGCTCTGCCCGACGGCACCGGCGAGAGCAACGGCCTCACCCTCGCGCCCGACGGCCGCATCCACATGGGCAGCTCCGCCCCCTGCGATCACTGCGGCACAACCCTGCCCTACTCGGCCGCCATCGTTTCCTTCCGAGCCGACGGCACCGACGTGCGGGTCGACGCTCGCGGCATACGAGCACCGATCGGGTTGAGCTACTACCCCGGGACCTCCGATCTGTTCGTGACCATGAACCAGCGCGACGACCTGGGCGCCAAGACCCCCGGCGACTGGCTGGCCGTGGTGCGGCCGGGCGACGACTGGGGCTTTCCGAACTGCTACGGGCAGGGCGGCGCCGCTTGTGCGGGCGCGCCCCGCCCGGTGGCCACGCTCGACCAGCACGCCGCCGTCAGCGGGGTGGCGATCCTCACGGGCCAGCTCGGCCCCTCGATCGGCAACGCCACCATCGTCGTCGAATGGGCCAAAGGGCTCGGTCCAGCAAAGTCACCCTCGTCAAGGCGGGTGGCAGGTACACGGGGACGGTCACGCCCTTCATCACCGGCATCAAGAACCCCGAGCCCGGGTTGCTCACACCATCAGGCACGCTGCTGATCGGGGATTGGGCCACGGGGACCGCGTACGAGGTCTCACGGCGCTGATCGACGATCGCGGTTCGACCCAGTCAGCCCTTGGCCAGCGTGGTGAGGAACTCCAGGGATCCGTTCGGGTCGACCGACACGAAGCCGCCGATGGTCGGAGGTTCGATCGAGTAGTCGGCCAGCACGACCGGCAGCGACCCCTGGACCACGAAGTTGGCACCCGACTCCTTGGCCTGCAGCGGGACCGACACCTTCTTCGTAACGCCGTGAAGGGTGAGGTTGCCGGTGACCGTGCTCTGGAAGACCTGGCCCGGGGCGATCTGGGGGAGCTGCACGGGTTCCGACAGCACGAAGGTGGCCGTCGGGAACTTGTTGGTCTCCAGCCCTCGGTTGCGGATCTGGTTATCCCGCTGGCTCTTGTCGCTCTGCAGGGTGGTCATGTTCACGGTGAGCTCGGCGGCGGTCACCTTGGTGTCGGCCACCGTGACCGATCCGGTGACGTCCGGCGTGCGGCCAGTAGCGGTGGTCTTGGCCACGCCTGCCGCGAACTTCTCCTCTACCCGGTAGCCGGCGACGGTCGCTTCTTGGCCGGAACCGGCGACCACCTTCCAGGTCCCGGCCAGGTCGGTGGCCGGCTTGACCGGGTTCGAGCTGGAGGTGGTGTCGCTCTCCAACGTCAGCTTCTTGGCTGACGTGTCGCGGAGCAGGAACCACCAGACGGCCGCTCCCGCCACCACCAGAAAGACCAAGAGAGCAAGCAGCACCTGTCGGCTTCGACGCATCATGGCTCTCTCTACGCTGAGGTTCGGCGGACGGACTGGAGACTGCTCGACATCGGCGGCCCTGTCACGTCACCCGCCGGCGGCGTGGTCGGCTCGACGGGGTCCGGGAGCCGTAGTGCCGCGAGACGAGCCTACGGTGCTCCTAGATGAACGTTCTACTAGGATGCGGCGAGCGACCACCGCACCTCAGGAGTGGGCATGGAGACTCGACAACGGATCGTTGATGCGGCCGCAGAACTGTTCTGCCGTCAGGGTTACAGCGGGAGCGGGCTGCAGCAGATCGCTCGCCAGAGCGGTTCCCCCATCGGATCGATGTACCACTTCTTCCCCGGCGGCAAGGACGAGCTGACCGCGGAGGCCCTGCGCTGGTCCGGGCACGGGTACCAGCTCCTGGTGGAGGGCGTGTTCGACGGCGCTCCCGACCTCCCGAGCGGCGTGCGGGCCGTCTTCGCCGGCGCGGCCGAGGTGCTGGCGGCCACCGACTACGCCGACGCCTGCCCGATCGAGACCGTGGCGCTGGAGGTGGCCAGCACCAACGAGCCGCTGCGCTTGGTCACCGCAGAGATCTTCCAGAGCTGGATCGCTTCGGCCAGCGAGCGCGGTGAGGGCGCCGGGCTCCCGTCTGGCCAAGCTCGAGCGCTCGGCATCGCCATCATCGCCGCCCTCGAGGGCGCGTTCGTCTTGAGCCGGGCGCTGAAAAGCCCTGAGCCGCTTGCCGCCGCCGGCGAAGCGATGGTGGCCGCCACCGAAGCAGCCCTCGCCCGTCCGGCCCCCAAACGGCGTCACCGGAAGGTCCGGCAGCCATGACGTCATCACTGGGGACAGACCACCTCTCAGCACCTACCGTCTCCCGCCGGTCCGGCGGGGCGACCCTCAGCCAACGACGAGCAACGGACCGTTGGCTGCTGTCGGTAGCGATCGTCTTCGCGGCGGCCGAGCTCTTTCATGGCGCGGACCATCTGCGCCGCGGCGTGGACTCCGCTGGTCGCGACGTGTTCTGGCTCGGCACCGCCGGCATCGTTCTCGAGGTGGGCGTGGTGGTGCTCATCTGCCAGCGACACCGGCTGGCGCCCCTGGCGTCCGCCGCCGCCGGGTTCTCGTTGGCTGCCGGCTACCTCGCCGTCCATTTCCTGCCGGCACGACCATGGTTCAGTGATTCATTCACCAGCGCGGCGTCGACGAGCGCAACGTCGTGGGTGGCCGCCAGCCTGGAGGTGACGGCGGCGCTGGCGCTGGGGATCACCGGTACGGCCGC
>JAABUQ010011374.1_pt1 | contig 11377 bp, 14 predicted proteins | sample 5560001 | NCBI WGS metagenome assembly JAABUQ01 (sample SAMN10711888, study PRJNA513371) | rock metagenome | isolation source: Antarctica rocks | place: Antarctica: Victoria Land, Finger Mt nord | collected 2015-12-18
TTTCGCCTTGAACTCGGCATCATACGATTTGTGTTTGGTCATCGTAACCTCCTTAACTGGATGGAACTCCACCAGTATACAACTGATGTTGATTTCCTACTCGTCCAGTTCTAGGGGGTCACTACACTGCTCACTTTTTCTATATATTTTTAGCAAAACGCTTTGACCAAGTGTCGCCGCCTTCTCTAGTTCTTGCCTCAGTTCGTATGGTGAATGGGTTACCGAATGTATTGATACTTCCGGCCCTATAGAGGGTGCCTCCTTCAACCTTTGAAGTACACTTCTGGTATACGCTTTGTCCGCCTCAGACGGCTCAGACGCACTACCTTGAAGGATAGAAAATATAAGTGAGTCTGGAATCTCATTATACAGGCTCTCAGCTATGACTTGTTCATAATTCTTTTGAAAGAAGATTTTATCAACCACATCTTTGATACCGACTACTACATCATGGAATGCTTCATCGCGGTTGCGCCATGTAGCGATGGCTTTTCCTTCTGATGGTAGTACTTGTAATTCCCCAATGGGAGTCCCTGTCCAGTCTACGGGACGCAAGATAATGGGGATAACGCGAGTTTGTCCTGCTTTATGTCTTTCAAGGGCATGTTGCATCTCGATACTATAGCAATAGTCTGAACGCATAAAATTAGGGCTGATCAGCAGTATGATGAGGTCGCAAGTGTTAAGCCGAAGATTAATCTCATGTTTCCAATCCGCACCAGGCTCTATCTGCCGATCACACCATGTGCTAATCTTTCCTGTACGCTTGAGTGCTTCCAAATGATTTTCCAGCTGGTCCCGCAAACTTTTATCTTTACGTGCATAACAGTAGAAGATTTTTACAGGCACACCTGAGTCTTTTTCGGTCATATTCACTCTTTCCTTAAGAAGTGCATCGGCAATCTATTATAAAGTACAATAAACTGCTATACAAGTCTTTGTTTCCGTAATGATGCTGTTTAATGTTACTGAATAGGAATTTCAGTAATCATAACTTACAGACGTACTATTTGCGAGATTGTCTCTCGTAGTTAAGAGCTTAAGTCCATCTTGCATCTCTAGCATTAAGAGATTATTCTCCATTCGTCTCAGTTCAAAAGCCGTTTTTACACTCATGCGTGCTAAAACAGTTATACAGGTGAACAAAGTAGTGAGGGAGGATGACAGCATCCTTCCTCACTGCTTTGTTTCACATGTTTAGTAGACAAGACAGGAAGACTGCTTCCATACTAAGAATAGCTTAGTGAGCAAAAGAGTCCTTTGTCTTCATATACTCACATCTTTTTCCCTTTCTGCTCTCTCCCTTGATACCCTTTCCGCCTTGTCTCTCGCGGTCCTGGAATGGTGCTTGGCAGATGATCTCCAGGGCTATACTTGCGCTTCTGTGACTGAATGGTTTCATCATTCATATGCATGTAGAGCTTTACCGTCGTCATATCTTCATGCCCCAATAATTCCTGAAGGCTGAAAGGGTCATTGCCTAGCACAAGATATCGAATGGCAAAGGTGTGTCGAAGAATGTGTGGACTCACACGCCTCCCTGTAATTCCCGCTCGTTTTTTGAGTCGTGCGAATAACAGTGTGATGCCATTTTTCGTCAAAGGGGAGCGGGTTTCTGAGAGGAACAGGTGGTCTTCATCGCCACTTCGCCACTCGGCTAACTCCTCCTCACTCGGACGATGACGGTCCAGGTAGTACAGCACATTGCGTAAGCAATTCTGTCCAAGAGCAATACGTCGTTCTTTCGAGCCTTTCCCTTTGACCGTGATGACACCTCGCTTGCGATCAAGATCATTCACCCGAAGATTGGTGAGTTCGGAAACACGGATGCCCGTATCATAGAACACCCACAGAATAGCACGATTGCGTACTGCGGCACGTTCTGCAAACGGCCCTGTTTCGTTTGGCGCGGCACACGCAAGCAAGAGGCACTCAAATTCGTCTTCCGTAATCGTTTGGATGAGTGGCTTGCCCACCTTTGGGAACACCACACGTGCAAAAGGATTGTCCGTCAAGGTCCCCTGACGCACGAGCCAGTGAAAGAAGGCACGAGCCGAACGCGCATACGTCTGAATCGTTCGTTCAGACCGTGTCTTGCCATGTCCTCCTGGCACCTTACGCATATGAGTAAACCAAGCACTGATATCGGGGGCATCGACCTCCCCGACCAGCGTAATTTCTCGTTGCTCTTCCAAGTACGTTCGTAACAGTCCAAGAGCTGTTCGGTGCCACTCTAACGTTTTTTCGCTATGATTTCCACCCTCGTGATCTTGCAGGTAATCGTCTATAGCCCGTTCTAACGTCATTCCCGCTCTACGTTTCGCTTGGAGGCTCTGCTGCTTCCCCTCTTTTTTTGGAGGAAGGCTTTGCGTCTCTTTTTCCCCTCTATCATGCTCATGTGTTTTTGCCTGAGCATCTAGTTTCATTCGTTGTGCCCTTGCACGAGCCTCAGTCACAGAGGTCTTTTTCGGTGAACGCTTTCCAGATACTGTCCGCTCTTGTGAAACATTTTTCTCCTGTGTGGTTGCGGGTATTTCTTTCATCCCTTTTGCAATCATGAGTGCATTGTCTCCTTCAGACTAATGACCAACTGTTCATGCGAGCATTGCTGATTCCAGAATACCTGCCTAGGGCAGGGAACAGACGGCGAGACCGTGGGTAGTCCACAGGGATGTCGTGGGTAGCTCTTGATACTTCAAGTGATGAAAATGGACAGGAGGCAGAATATCTCGTTTTTGAGAAGGCAGGATGTCTCACCTACTCAGTAAAAGATGCCATCCTATGACACCCAAATTTGGGGCAGGCTTTCCTCTTGCACGAGGCAGGATGGTACCCAAATTGGCGGCAGGATGTCCCTGCACGCAGCAATTCCAAAAACAAGATCGTCTCCTTCAGAACTGCTCACTGCTCGCTTCCTCTGAAGCGGCCTGTGAACAGCTCTGAGAGAGACGATGCACACAAAAAAGCGGGAGACGGGGCTCGAACCCGCGACAGCCTGCTTGGAAGGCAGGCTGTCGCAAGGTCGCCGCTCGTTTGCTGTAAATCGGCTCCTCAAGTGCATCTAGCACTCACAGTCATTTTTCTTGCACTAATGGCATAGTATGTCACATACATTTCGAGGCAGTATGTCATAGCTTCATCATGTGCTGCTCAGACTATACCCGAAGCCTGCGGAAATGGCAAGAGAGGCAGTATGTCTACTGCTCTCAGCAGTTGCTTTATCCAAGTAGCATCACCTGTAGTTGAGCAATAGGATCACGAAGAGACATTCTTGACATACCGTGTGTCTACGCTTGATTTCTCTGTTTCAAGACTCCACTCAATCGGGTCAAGGTCAAAATTGTTGGAGCGTCTAATGTAGAGCGTCGTTGGCTGACATCCACTCATAACTCGCCGGGAGGTTTCCAACCCTGCAAGAAAGCGGTAATCTTGGGTGGCAGGCCACCATGCTGAGCCGCATAGTCCGTGAGCATCGCTTGAGTGGCCAGCATCTCCGCCAAGCGACTCAAGCCGCGCATGAGCGTGATCTTGCTGGGTTTGCGGTCTTTGTGCGGTTCCCAGCCACCCAGTTTAGCCAACAGTTGGACTTCGGCCCATTCCCAGCTCACGCCCAACTCGTAGAGGAAGCCAGCTGCCACCCAGGCCAAAGCGACTAAGGTGCCAATGGCCTGCCAATCGAGCACTTGCACCTCTTCCCAGCCCAGACACTGCTTGATAAAGTTGAAACTGTCCTCCACACTCCAACGTTGTCGGTACATTTGAAAGATGCGCACGGCACTCGCTGCCTCTTGGACCGGCCAATCGGTGAGTAGCAGCCACGGCTCTTGCTCAGTGCCCCGGATGCGTACTTCCATCAGCCACAGGTCTTTGGTGACCCGGTGCCCCTTTTCTTTGCGACGCCCGCCCGTCCAGTAGGTTAAGCGGATCGGGCAGGCCGCAATCTCCGCGACGACGGGCTGCTTCTTGGCGCGGGGTTGCTTGCCTCGCTTGACTTCCAGCGTCGTTTCGGCTTGGGCCAGCGGGCGCATCTGCGCTTGCGCTTGGGCGAGATCCCCCTGCCCCCAGCGCGCCTTTCGGTCTGGAAACGTCACGGCACGCTCGGTGTGAGAGATGCGACAGACCGCATGCTCCTGCTGTTCCCAGATGGTGCGCCAGACGGCCACATCATCAAAGCCGCTGTCCACAATCCAGGTCACGGTCTTCTGAGCTGTGAGTGGGGCAATAGCTTGGCTCACGGTCTGGAGGGCTTGTTGCACTTCTTTGGGTTCACTGACAAAGTCGGGAGCCTGGCTACTGAAGAGCTGATGGTAGAGCAAGCCGCGCCGTCCTGGGGTCCCCCCAGGACATTCAGCGTCCGGTAGCCAGGGACCAGGTTCCCATCCAGGTCGCGCACCTGCATCAGATATGGCATGGTCTCCGCGTAGGGTTTGCGCAGATCAGAGCTATCAGCGATCAGCCACAGTTCGTCTTCTGGGGCTTGCTCCAACTGCTGCACCGCTACCTTGCGCAATTGCTCGCTCAGATGCTCCGCATCCAGGTCCGACCGCCGGGTACTGGCTTCACTCGCGAGTCGCGCCACGCGCTGCCAGCCCTTCTCGCCTTTGCTGAGCACCACCGAATGCGCCGCAATCTGCTGACAAATCAGACTGCCGGCTCCGATGATGCCTCGGATCGTTTCCTGCAAGGTCCTACGAGTGCGCCGATCTCCGATCAACTCATCGAATGCTTGTAGATACTTCGTCAAGGGATCTTGCCATCTAGCATCCCACTCCATCTTACACCTCCTGGTTTCCGTCTTGGGTAATTCCCTTGATTCTATCACCTCCACAACGAGTTATGAGTGGATGTCAGTGTCGTTGGGTATTGTCAGTTTTGACGTAGTTAGGTATAATGAGTGTCGTGAGGTGGGAATAGTCCATGGCTGAGGAGAAAAACATCGCACGGTTCAAAGGGGCTTGTCAAGCCAGGTGAAAGAACGCAACAGTTCACCCGATGGTACTTCGTAAGAAAGTGGGGAATACCCTTCGCGTCACTGGACAAAATGGCCCATACGTAAGGAATACTCATCCTTATTAACGTCAAGCTATCCCTCAGTACAGAGTTGACGTTCGCATGGTGAAACAAGGGTCACGCAGATCATGGGAAGCATATACACGTTATTATGGTGAGTAAGGAGGGGCGGTGTCACGTAAGCTCCGACAGTGGCGCGCAGATTTACAGCGTGTGGGCTTTTACCTGGATCATCAAACTGGAAGTCATCAAATATGGAAGCACCCGCTTATCCCAGGCATAAGCGTGAACCTTGTGGGCAAGGATAGTGCCGACGCCAAGCCTTATCAGGAGCGTGAGATACGAGAAGCGATGCGGAAGCTTCAAGAAGCACAAGAACAGCAAGGGAGACACAAGCCGTGAGTGAACTACATTACTCAATGTTGATCCAGTGGTCCGATGAAGATCAAGCTTACCTCGTGCGGCTCCCTGACTGGGAGCGAGCCGAGCGCGTACTCGGACCGGTCACCCATGGTGATACGTACGCTGAGGCATTGGAGCACGGACTAGAAGCTCTCGAGGCGCTACTTGCTTCAGCGCACAAGCATCACGAGACATTGCCAGAACCACAAACGTTCGCAGCAGCATAAATCCGGTAAGGGTGGCAGTGGTGCAAAAAAGCTCGAAGTGCATTGCCTCACCAAAAATCTTCCTCGGGGTTTCTCGACTCACGAAGTATTCCTTTTCTAATTTGTTTCCCTGAGAAAGATGAACATGATGAGAAAAGGACAACTGCAAGGAGTGGACAAAGGAGATGTGAGAGGTCAGGTAGCATTGGTCGCCAAGCTGTTCGGAGTAGCTGCTTAAACTGAGCAAGGAGAGGTGCTCCATACTCATCTTGCCTTCTTTCAATTTCTTGCAACACACCCCCCCAAACGACATCGTCTCAACGCCTCAGAGTATCATGCCCTCATGCAGAGTCGATTCCAGGGATGGAAAGAAGTAACTGGAATACAAACCGCAGCGTAGCATCTTAGCAACCTGCTTAATCTTCCGCCTCTTGCCTTCCTCTCGTCCATTCTTTCAGAAAAACTCTTCTTTTCACTCATTAAGTTGACAATCCCTTCACTTGGGGTCACTCCACTCCCCACCATCACATCCTGATCACGCTCTTGTGTGAGACTCGTGCACTCTATGACGTATGTCTCTATAGCTCTTTCTGGCACAACCTCTTTCTCGGCGATAATCTGTCGAATACGATACACACTCAGAAACAATGAGGTACTCTATGAGACGTACTTACCTGTTGCTTTTAGTCTGTTTGCTGCTCCTGCTCGCGGGATGCAACTCGCCAACCGTTTCGCAGCCCGTGGCGGTGTCCACGCCAAGTCCGACACATACGCCAACACCAACTGTTGCGCCACTTCCAACGATCCCCGATGTGCCAGCGCGCACGGTGCACTTCATCACCTCGGACCATGTTCAGCTCGCAGGCTTGCTCTATGGACACGGCAGAATGATGGTCATCTGTTCGCATATGTTACGCACGAGCAAGCTCATCTGGAGTGAGAGCGGGATGCCTCAACGCCTGGCTGTCTTAGGCTATCAGGTGTTGGCATACGATTTTCGCGGAAATGGCGATTCGGCGGGTCAGGCCGACCCCTCAGTGATGGACGTTGACCTGCGGGCCGCAACGAATTTTGCACGTCAGCAAGGAGCCACAACGATGGTGTTGATGGGGGCCAGTATGGGGGGAACGGCATCGCTCAAAGTGGCGGCAGAGGAGCAGGTAACAGCAGTGCTCTCCCTCTCGGGACCCCAAGAGTTCGGTGTCAAAATAAGCGAGAATGACATCAAGGCGATCAAAGCTCCCAAGCTTTTTCTGGTCAGCGAGAACGATGAATCGTTCATCACCGACGCCAAGCATATGTACCAGACCGCTGGTCAGCCCAAAGAGCTTCACATTTATCCTGGCCGAGCTCATGGCACCGATATCCTCGACTATGATAGCGAGGACGCCGTGCAGCGCGTGCTGCGCTTCATAGAAAAATATGCTCCTGCAAGCTAGAGAGTTTGTTGAGTCGAGGCCCATCCATGTGTATCCTAGACGAAGAGAGCCCTTACATGCACCCTCAAGAGACACTCCGTCAAACACACCATCTCAATGATGAGCTTGACCTTTTGTATGTTTAACAGAGAACGAGAAGGAACGGATATACTACGAGATGGTTTGAGAAGAGAGCAGAGAGAGGTGAATCTGGCTTGACCCGTGAGGGCTTGACCTCGAACGAAAGATTGCGATCCCGCTCCCTGTTCAGCTCGCCCAGATCGGACGGTATCTGAAGCCTCTCGTTCTACGAGATGAGCTTGCATACAAGGGTGATCCTCATGCGAGCATGCTTCTCTCTTCTCGTAGGTTCATTGTAGCATACAACGGGAGGATCTTATGCCTACTTCCTCAACACTCCTGAGGGCCTACCTGGGAATTGACGTGGCCAAGCTCAAGCTGGATGTGGTGCTGCTGCTGGAGGATCGGCACGTCCACCACATCTTTGCCAACAGCGAGGAGGGATTCGCGGCACTGCACACTTGGATCCAGGAACACGGCACCTTTGAGCTTTCTATCTGTTTGGAGTCGACTGGAAGCTATTCGGATGCAATTGTTCGCTTCCTGCAGACTCACGGATACGTGGTAAGTCTGCTCAATCCGGCTGTCCTGGTCAGTTATCGCAAGACCAAAAACATGCGGCGCAAAACGGACAAGGTAGATGCATACTTGCTGGCTCTCTATGGCAAGGACGAGCAACCATCTGCCTGGATTCCCATCTCCGACGAGGTCATGCGCTTACGCTCGCTGTTGGCCTATCGCGATGACCTGGTACGCACCAGTGTGCAAGAGCGCAATCGCCTAAAAGCCGGACGCCTGGATGCTTCCCTGATCAAACTGATCACCGATCACGTGAATTGGCTCAGCGAGCGACAAAAAGGTGTGGAACAAACTATCAAGCAACTGCTGGAGAACTCTGACGAGTTGAAGACGCCTTGGCTCCGCTTACAAACAATTCCAGGCTTTGGAGGGTATGCAGCCGCCAGTTTCATCGCGCATGTAGGAGCGATTGAGCGCTTTCCCAAAGTCGGAGCGGTAGTGTCTTTGGCTGGCTTGAGCGTCACTCAATTCAGTTCAGGCAGTTCCGTCTACCACAAAGGACACATTGATCGGCATGGCCGCCAGCCCTTGCGTTCGTTACTCTACTTATGCACGCTCGCCGCACTGCGCTCCGATGCTGCTCTACGGGCCTGGGCCGAGCGCTTACAACAACGTGGCAAACCCAAGAAAATCGTGCTGGTCGCGGCCATGCGCAAGTTGCTTCATATCGCGTATGGAGTATGGAAGAACGACAAGGACTATAATCCGACGGTGGCTTTTGCTCTTGCCGTTTAACTGAGCCCGTGTTCATCCAAGCGCAACAAGGGTATCATATCCACAGTAGAGCTTTCTACTGGCAAAGAGGCCTTTTTGTTTTTTACAACCTTTGCCTTTTCCCACCTCGTGCTCTCTTCATTGTTGAGCTTGACAAACGACACGGTATCTTTGGTGGAAGGAAGAAAGTTTCGGGTATACTATTCCCGAAGGAGAGCAAGGATCATGACAAAAGTCCAAAAGACCTAGACACCAGAGTTGAAGCGCGAAGCCGTCCGGCTGGCCCAGACCAGTGGCAAGCCGATCGTGCAAGTGGCTCGTGAGTTGGGCATTTCTGACCCGTCCATCCATCAATGGCGCAAAGAGTTGAGCGATCACGGTCCTGAAGCGTTTCCCGAAAGTCGGGTACCAAACCGTGCGAGGCGCGAGGAACTGCGCCAACTCAAACGCGAGTTGGATAAAGTGAAGCAGGAGCGGGACAGAGTAAAAAAAGCAGTGGCCATTTTCTCGCGCAGCCAGCCGTGAGGTTTCACTTCAGCGAAGACCATCGACAGCAGTATCCGGTGAGCCTGCACGGCGTGTCGCTCAACGTGTCGATGAGTGGGTACGACGCCTGGCGGAGACGCCCGATGAGTCAGCAAAAGCCGAGAAGATGGCCAGCTTGCCGAGCGCATTCAATCCGCGTACCATGCCAACCGAGGCGGGTACGGCAGTCCGCGCATGCATGCCGAGCTCCATGCTCAAGGGCTCAGGTGTGCGCGCAAGCGCGTGGCTCGTCTCATGCGAGAAGTGGAACTGGCTGCACGTCGGCCACGCCATCGGACCATCACGACGAGAAGCGACCCGAGCGCACGGTTTGCTCCGAACGGTTTGGATCGCGACTTTACGTCCACGCGACCCAATGAAAAATGGACTGGGGACATCACCGCCATTTGGACGTAGGAGGGGTGGCTGTAGCTGGCAGCCGTGCTTGATCTCTTTTCGCGTCGGGTGGCGCGTCTGGGCTATGGCCGCATCTGCGGATGAATCCCTCGTTGAGCGGGCGTTCCGCATGGCTCTGCGGAAGCTCCGTCCACAGGCTGGGTTACTCCATCATACGGACCGGGGATGCCAAGACACGAGTCATGCGTATCAGGCATTGCTTGCCGATCTTGGCATCACAGTGAGTATGAGCCGTAAGGGAAACTGTTGGGATAATGCCGCCATGGAGTCGTTCTTCGGAACCCTCAAGAGCGAGTGCGTTGATCTCACGTTCTTTCAAACGAGGGCCTCGGCTAGACAGGCTGTCTTCGAGTTCGTGGAGTGCTTCTAGAACCGGGTTCGGCGACATTGCTCGCTTGAATATGTCAGCCCGGTTGCTTTTGAACAACGGTAGTGGTAACTCCAATGTTTAGAGTCTCCACTCAAGCGGGGCAAGGTCACTGGTTGAAGCCGCACACGCAGCCTCTCACTGTAAAGAGTGTTACCTGTCGGCCCACTATCATCACATCGCTGCTCATCGTGGGAAGAAGCGAGCAGCAGTGGCCTTGGGGCATACTCTGCTCATTATTATCTATCATCTGATTGCTCAAGAAAAGGACTATGAGGAACTGGGAGGTGACTACCTCGATCACGTAGACCGACAAGGCAAAGAGAAGCGGTTCGTCCGTCAGTTGGAAAAGCTGGGATTTGAGGTTTGCTTAACCCCAACGTCTCCTGTCGCTTAACCTTCTGGCACTCTTGCTAGGCTAAGCTCACTTCTCCCCGAAGTCTTTGCGGGGCTTCGGTCAAGAAACCGCGCTCTTTTTCGTCCCGTTTGGCTACCTTCTCATTCTCTTTTTCAGGGGAGTGTCAAAGTGCGGGAGAGCCATTAAATGGGCGGATTCTGAAGAATTTTGACAATTATTTGGGCGAGTTCGCAGGAAGCCAGGAATAGCCAGCAGAGCGGAAAGAGCTCTTTTCTGGCAATGCACAAAAACTTTCTTGTATCCTATTGCTCGTTTTGCCGCCCATCTAATTATCAAGATTCCGCCCATGGAATAAAATGATTTACAAATATCCTTTTTCAGAAGCAAGAGGGTTACTTGCGTCTATTCAATAGCGAAAGAATAATCACGATAACGATGATGACCACGAGATAGGATATCTGAATGTTGAGGGTGAGGACATTGTTGGCTACTGTCAAACTCATGGCATTCCCCTTTGTGTTGCTCGTCTGGTGTTCCTCTTCTTCTACAAGTATCGTATGCTTTCTTTGGTCTTTCTGGACTCACTCGCCCTCCAAAAAGCATCTTGCTTTTCTCTCTTGGACCTGGTGCTGGTGCCCCCACAAGCATCTTGCTGTTTACGTATAGTACTTATACGGCAAGATGCTTTTTGGACTGATAGGACTTCGATCACGCGTATGTTTCTGCTAAGCATCTTGCTTTTTGTGGCAAGGCTTGGTTTTGCTAGCTATCTTGTTTTGTAGGCTTTTGTACTTTGGGTGGAGTATCTCTTTTCTGTCTCAAGATGTGAAATAAAAAAGTGGTCAAGTCTGCTATTGCATCTACGATAAGCATTAATATTCCTCCTATTACTTGCGATATGAACTCTAAGATGATTTGAAAGAGTTCCATCATTGTTCCTTTCGTCATAGCTTTTCTCTTCCTCTCTCTTCTACGTATTTCCTTCGTGAGAAGTTCTCCCTCATATTGCGGTAAAGTCTAGTCCAGAAAGCAAGATGCTTTTTTGAGGAACAGGCTCTACACCTGCATCTTCCCCAAAAGCATCTTGCTTTCTGGACGGTTAGTGTGAGATTGTAAGCTATGATGCATATCGTAAAATGCATTCATGTATGAATAGAGGAGGTATCCCTTTTACCCACGAATTGCGCAACGAGGTAGTAGCAAGAGAGTGACAGCTTGCTGACCGACCATTCCTCTACGTTGAGCCTATTTGCAGAGAAGCGGCGATATGGTAGACTTTTCTGAAAATACCTTGCTTTGA
>JAABUQ010011375.1_pt1 | contig 11377 bp, 8 predicted proteins | sample 5560001 | NCBI WGS metagenome assembly JAABUQ01 (sample SAMN10711888, study PRJNA513371) | rock metagenome | isolation source: Antarctica rocks | place: Antarctica: Victoria Land, Finger Mt nord | collected 2015-12-18
CCCTGCCTTGCCACAGGGCCCGTATAGAGCCTCACCCTGAACAAGCGGCTCCTCCAGCCCCGCAGCACCCGTGCGTGAACGACGTCGCCGGCTCGGCACTCAGAGAGCCTGTTCTCGATGTCATCCCACCTTCGCATAGGAAGTCCGTCGATGCTGAGCAGGACATCCCCAACTCGGAAACCCGCTCGGCTCGCCGGGCTGTCTTCGGCAACACGCCTCACCGTGCGCCTAGGTCCCAGGTTCCAGGGTAGGCGGCCGGATCCCTCGGTTCGTATGCCGATCCAAAGCCCAGGCGGGCCCAACATATCGGCTTGAGCACCCGGCCACTCGGCCAGCCAACCAGCAGGCCTCGCAACCGTACCCGCCTCACGGGGGAGCTTGGACCGACCCGCCTGAAGGCTGGCCAGCGCACATACAGAGGCACGCGCCAGGCCGTCAACAGGAAGGCCGGCGGCTGCAAGTGGGCTGGTGTGGAGGACGCCGACTGCGCCAAGGGCATACCCCTGGCCGTCCACCAGCGCCGTCTCAGCGTATGAGCGGATCCGCAACGCGCCACGGACCAGCGGGGACGTGTGTAACCGGGCGTCAAGGACAGCATCGCGAACGACTGGTGCGATCATGCGGCCAAGCATGACGCTTTGGCCTGACCAGGCCAATTCGTAGAGTGGCGGAAGCATCAAGCCGGCGAGGGCTGCAAAAGCCGGGATTGCATATGCGATCGCAATGCGCATGGCCGATAGGCTCCACCAAGTGGGGGATGGTCACCAGCAGTCTCATTGGGTCATGGTGATCCGTCATGCCTGGACCTTGCCTCTGTCGTGCCATCCCGGCCAAGGGGCCTTGACCTTGCCCCATGGGAAGCCCGACTTGCCGGGGATGGAACAGGAGATCCCAGCAATGGAACAGCAATTCACCGTTCAGGGCATGTCGTGCGGCCATTGCGTCCGCACCGTCACCGCGGCCCTTCAGAAGGCCGACCCCGCCGCCGTGATCCAAGTGGACCTGGGCCACAAGTCGGTTGTCGTCCAAAGCGGGACGGACCGCGCCAAGCTCGGCGAGGCGATCACGGCCGCCGGCTATGAAGTCGGCTAGGCTGGCCTTCGGGACTTAAGGCAGGTCGAGCCGACGCAAGGAATTATGGTCGCGTCTACGTCTCTTGGCACGGACCCAGGTTTCGGACCTCCTCCGGCGTGTCAACCTCCTTCTGGGCTGTGACAAGGAAGGCAGGGAACGACGACAACGATTGGGTAAGAAGATCGTCAACGAAGGACTGTAGCTTGTCGTCTATCGTTCGATCCTGATCTGCGCGGTCACCGATAAAGCGGTCAACCTCCGGCCCGAGCTTCGTGGACAGGTCGATGGCATAGCGGCGCAATGCCCGGCTGGCAGCAGCTGCGTGGTGTTCATAGTGAGAAGTTGCTGCCCGGAGGAGGCAGGGCGTGCGAGACAGATCGCTCGCAATCTCGATGCGGCGGTCCTTGGCGACCAGTTCGGATCTGATTTCGAGGTAGGGGCAGGAAGCCTGGCCACCCGTCGAGGGTGCCTCCGGCGTCATAATCCTCGCCTGGGAGGACATGACTGCTGTGGTCTGCACGTAGAAACCAAGAATCGGGTGAACCGGGCGATGTCCGACCCGCGCGTACAGGGCACTTAGCGTCGCCAGGCTGAGGTCGTGCTGTGTGGTAATCGGTTTCTCGTCGATGCTCAGGACGAAGACCGTCGGCGCCAGGTTTTCGCAGCCAAAGGCGCTTGCAGGAAGGCTGACCAATGCAGCCGCAAGAAAGAACATGTCAGTGCTGGTAAGGCTCACCTGTCGGGCACCTCGGCTTCGGGTTTGGCTGATCCCCATCGGCTTACCAGCCGATGGGGTCGGAAGACTAGACGGTGTCTACCTTCGGACGCCTTGCTCAGACCCGGTAAGAGGGATCAGGCCGGCCGGAGAGGTGACGTCGACATGCGGCACGGACTCACCTGCCGAGCCGGTTCGCCCAGGAATGGAGTTGGGCACGTTGACCGAGGCTGCTGAGCCAGTTTCTGGCAACGCCCCGACCGGTGCCGTCAGGTGGGCTTCCGGGCGGTTCGGATGATGTATGTCCTCGCCGGGCAGTGCGTGCGGCACCGTGATGCCAGCCTCCGAGCCGGTCGTGGGAACGACCGGGTGGTCAGCGAGTGCGGTCCCGATCCCCACCGTTGCCGTGAGTAGAGCCGAAGCTGCGAGAACACGCGAAAAGCTGTGCATCATGTCAAATCTCCATTGGACCCTCGGTGTGCTTCGCACGAGGGCTGGAGCTGAGTTGGAGAGGCCGCTGTGCCGCAGCATGTCTCCTTGATGTCAAACCGTGTCTAACCGCAGTGCGGCAGGGCAGACGCACCTCGGCCCTGAGCCCCCCCGCCGGCCGGTTGCTGAGGCGGATCGAGCCTCCCTCGTTCTCGATGGCCTGCCGTGCGATGGCCAGTCCCAAGCCGACTCCGCCTGTCCCGCGGTTACGGGAGTTCTCCAGGCGCTGGAATGGCTCGAAGACCCGCTCCAGGTCCGCAGCGGGGATGCCAGGCCCCTCATCCTCCACCAGGACGGCGATGCCGTCCTCCCCGGGTGCGACGGTCACATGCGCGCTGTTGCCGTAGGTCACGGCGTTGTTCACCAGGTTGGCGAAGGCTCGCCTGACCGCTGACGGGTGTATCTCGACCGCGACATGGTTCGGCCCGGCGTAGGTCGCCGCGCCTCCGGCGTCGCACGCCCTGTCGATCAGCGTGGACAGCAGGGCTGCAAGGTCTGTGACCTGCGTCGGCTCGGTCTCGGCCTCGCCGCGCAGGTAGGCCAGGGTCGCCTCGATCATGACCTCCATCTCCTCCAGGTCAGCGTCGACGGCGGCCTGCATCTCCGGATCATCGAGGAACCCGGCGCGCAGCCGTAGGCGCGTAATCGGTGTCCGCAGGTCGTGCGACACGGCCGCCAGCGCCTGGGTCTGGTCCTGCATCAACTGATGAATGCGCGCCTGCATCCCGTTGAACGCCTGCGCTACCTGCCGCACTTCCTCCGGCCCGGTTTCAGCCACCTGCACATCCGGTCCCCGGCCGATGGCGTCCGCGGCCGCGGCGAGGCGCCGCAGGGGACGGACCAGGCTGCGCAGCAGCATGGCCGCTACTGCAACGACGCCGCCCGCCATCAGCGTGGTCGAGATCAGGGTGGAGTGTGCGGCCCCGGGCCGAGTGCTCCCGACGAGTGTGGAGCCGAAATTCAGGAACGTGTTGTCGGCCAGCCGGACGGACCCGCTCAGGATGGTCGGCCCGTCCATCGCGCCCGCCGGGCCGAACTGCACGGCGACCTCGCCGAGGTCAGGCGCCAGCTCCATCATGCGCCGGCGGAAGTTCGGAAGTGCCATCGGGCTGGAGGGTGCGCCGGTCGTGGCGTGGTCGCCCCAATGCAGGTCCAGCCCCGGCGAGGACAGCGCGTGGGCGTGGGCGTCCCTCTGCGACGGCGCTGTCTCGGCCATCACCCGTGCCGCGGTTGCCAGGCGGCCTGCGACCTGTCCTGCGAACACCGCGTCCGCCTGGCTGGGATCACTATCATGGTAGAGCAGCATGGTGCTCAGGTGCACCAGGACGACCGCGACGGAAAGAACCAGGATCGTCCGGCCGCCCAGTCCTCGCGGCCAAAGCAGGTTGAGCACGTTCGCCTTGCAGGAGGCCCAGGCCCCGATCATTCGCGGCTCACGTCGGCTGCAAGCATGTAGCCGGCGCCGCGGACGGTCTTGATCAGCTCGCTCGCCTCCTCCGGCCCGCCCAGCTTGCGACGCAGGCGGCTGACCAGCACGTCTACGCTGCGGTCGAACACCTCACCAATGCGGCTGCGCGACAGCTCCAGGATCCGGTCGCGGGTCATGACGCGCTGCGGGTGTTCCAGGAACGCGAGCAGCACATCATACTCGGCGCCCGAGATCTCAACGACCGCCCCATCTGGCGCCTTCAACTCATGCCGGGCGGTGTCCAGATCCCAGGAGGCGAACCGCAGATGCCTGGTGCGGGCACCTGGCGCCTCCTCGGTCACCATCCTGCCGCGGCGGAGCACGGCCCGGATGCGCGCCAGCAGCTCCGCCCGGCTGAACGGCTTCGGCACGTAGTCGTCCGCGCCCAGTTCCAGCCCCAGCACGCGGTCCGTCTCGCTGCCCCGCGCGGTCAGCATGATCACCGGCATGGCGCTGGTGCGGCGCAGCGCCTGGCACAGGTCCATCCCCGAGGCGCCGGGCAGCATGACATCCAGCAGGATCAGGTCGATGGCCAGGCCGTCCAGCGCCTCCCACATCTCGGCGCCGTTGCGGGCGCCGGTCGCGCGGAACCCGTTCTCCCCCAGGAAACGGGCCAGCAGGGTGCGCGTGCCGGTGTCGTCCTCGACGACGAGGACATGCGGCTCCGCGCTGACCAGCATCTTGTCCATTCCGTCTGCCTGCTCCTGTGACCACGACGGGCGCAGTATGCCGCATGGGAAGCAAAGCTGCCGGAGTTGACATACTTTGACATGATCGGTTCACACGCCTGCACGCTACATAGGTGACAAGACGTTCGGTCAATGACGGTTCGCAAGAGCGGTCTGCATCCCCCGTTGCCGGCCAGGAGAGTTCATGAGTCTGTTTGCCCTTCGCGCTGGGGCGTTCGCATTGGCGGCCTGCCTGCCAGCGGCGTCGCTGGCAGCAGAGGCTCTGACTGGGACGTATGCACTTCCGGATGGCCGTCCGAAGGTCACCGCGACGCTGATCGCCGCGCCGGGCCGGAATGGTGCCAAGGCGCTGGACATCACCATGACGGAAACCGGCCAGCAGCATCCGATCACGAAGTATGAGACCGAGCTGTCCAAGCAGTTGCACCTCATTGCCGTCAGCAGCGACTTCCGGACCTTCGTGCACGAGCACGGGGACCGGCCAGGCAGCGATGGGCATTTTCGCATTGCCATGCGCCTTCCACATCCGGGCCTTTACCACGTCTATGCCGACGGGGTGCTCGCCGGGCTTGGCCAGCAGGTCATGCGCTTCGAGTTGGACGTAGGCGATGCGCCGGCGCAGCAGCAGCCCAGCCCACCGGCTCCAACGCCGCTTGAGGCAGCGGACGGTCGATATGCGATCCGGTTCGACCCGTTCACGTTGCGCGCCGGGCAGGAGAGCCAGCTCAGCCTGCACCTGTCCCGGGACGGCCGCCCGGCCCCTGACATCACGCTGTTCCTCGGCGTAGCCGCCCATGCAGTGTTCATTGGGGCCGCCGACCTGACCTACGTGCATGTCCACGCTGCACCGGCAGTTGCGCCAAAGGCCGGCGGTACGGGTGCGCCGATGCAGCATGACCTGACCGGGAGGCCCGGTGGCGAGCCGCCCGAGCATCACGGTACGGCAGAAGTGTCGATGTCTGGCATGGATGGCATGTCAGGTGGCCCCCTTCCATCTGGCGCATGGGTGCCGCCCGACCTGTCGCTGTATGTGCTCGCCCCCGAGGCCGGCACCTATCTGATCTGGCTCCAGTTCATGGCGGGTGGCCAGGTGCGTACGGTGCCCTTCGTCGTTGCCGTGGCATGAAGGCATGGCTGCTTGGGGTGGCTCTGCTACCCCTTCTCGGCACGGGTGCGAACGCCCAGTCGCAGGCTCCCTTGCTTGCACCCGGCCCAAACTTCCTGACCGGTCCGGGTTCTGGCAGAGCGCCAGTTGCCGTCCCGCCGCTGCCGGGTGCAGCCGTGCCGCGTCAGGCGCCACTGCCCCCGTTGCCCGGCACCGGCGGGCCAAGTTTGAATGATTTGGACGTGACGTCGCAGGTCGGCCCGCAACCGCGCAGCAGCCGAGCTGCGGCTGCCCGGGCACCGGCAAAGGCAGTTCTCCCCCGCCTGCTCGAACCCGGTGAGGCCGCCCGTATCCTGCAGGCCGCCGTGAGTGCCGCGGTGTCCCGCAACGCCGGGCTGCAAGGTGCGGCGGCCCGCAAGGCCCTGATCGCCGCCAAGCAGCGCTCGGCCGCCGCCTTCCTGCCCGGTGCGCCCACGTTGGGCGCCGCCTACGTCACCGACCAGGCCATCCGCAACCGCAACGCGCGCGATGCCGAGCTGTCGCTCGGCACCCCGGTCTGGTTGCCGGGCGAGGGCACGGCCTCTGTCCGCGCTGCCGACGCGGACTCGTCCCGCCTTGAGGCCGAGGGCCTGCGCCAACTGCTGGAGGTCGCGGGCCAGGTCCGCGAGGCGCTCGCGGCTGTGGCAGTGGCAGAGGCCGACCAGCGGGCCAGCCAGGCCCGGCTGCGTGACGCCCTCGCCCTGGAGGCCGACCTTGCCCGCCGGGTCCGCGGCCGGGACGCCGCCGAGGCGGAGCTGCTGGTCGCCAGCGCCGACCGGATCGAGGCGGAGGCCAGCCTGTCAGAGCGGACGGCCGTTCTGGAGGCGTCGCGGATCGACTACCGCACCCTGACCGGCCTGGAGCCGAACGCGGCGGCGCTGAACGAGGCGGCCCCGCCCGCGTCCGCGGTCCGGCCGCCGGACCCCCGCGTCACCGAGGCCCGGCGTGCCGTCGAGGTGTCGCAGGCCAACCGGGCGCTGGCAGGCATCCAGACCCGCGACAGCCCCGAGGTCGCGCTGGTCGGCCGCCAGACGCGAGATATCAACGGAAACGTTTACGACTACTCGCTGGGCCTGCAGCTCCGCCTGCCGTTCGCCACGGAAACACGCAACGCGCCCCGGCGCGCGGCGGCGGAGGTGGAGTACACCGATGCGGTCGCGGCGCTGGCCAAGCTGGAGCGCGAGCTGAGTGGCGGTGAGAGCCGCGCCCGCATCGAGTTGGCAAGCGCCCTGTCGGCACGCGACCTCGCCGCCAAGCGGGCCACGGTGTTCGAACGGCAGCGCAGCCTGTTCGAGCGGTCGTTCGCCGAGGGCAACACGCCGCTGGCGGACCTGATCCGTGCCCGCACGCTCGCGTTCCAGGCGGATGCCGCGCGCGAGCGGGCCGATGTCGGCGCGCGCCAGGCGCGCGGACGGTTGAACCAGGCCCTGGGCCTGATGCCATGAGGACGATCACCATGCACATCCGGTTGCTCACTGGCCTGTTCCTCGGCCTGCTCGTGTCAACGCAGGCTCCTGCTTTCGCCCATGCCGGCCATGATGACGAGGCACCTGCCGCGGCGGCTCCGGCCGGCGCCGCGCCCCGGGCCGAGGCGGCATCGGCCGAGTTCGAGCTGGTGGCCGTCGCGAAGGGTCAGGCCGTGGTCATAACGCTCGACCGCTTCGCCACCAACGAGCCGATCACGGATGGTGCCGTCGAGGTTGCGGAGGGCGACGGCTCGGCGAAGGCCGAGGTGCAGGAGGACGGCACCTACCTTCTGCGGGCGCCCTGGGTCGGGCAGGCTGGCAAGCACGACCTCACCTTCACCGTCAGCGCCGGCGATGCGAGCGACCTGCTGACCGCCACCCTCGACATCCCGGAGGCCGCGCACCCCGCCGCGGCGCAAGGGGCAGGTAGCGGGCTGGTCGGGGACCTGCTCGGCGCCCGGCGCGGCGCGGTGACGGCCGGCCTGTCGTTCGTGCTGGGCATGCTGACGGTCGTGGCGCTCCGTGCCCGCGGCCGCTGGCGCGCGGTGTCCGGCGCGGCCGTGCTGGTGGTGGGCGTCGTCGCGGCCGGCGCGGCGTTCGCGCACGGCGGGGCGGATGATGGTGACGCGCCAGCCCCGGCCGCTACGGCCACCGACACTCCGCGCCGCCTGCCTGACGGCAGCGTCGCCATGCCGAAGGACGCGCAGCGGCTGCTAGCTATCCGGACGGTCTTGGCTGCGCAAACGCAGTCCGCTCAGACGGTGCAGCTGATTGGCCAGGTCATTGCTGACCCTTCTACGGCTGGTCGGGTGCAGAGCACGCAGAGCGGCCGGGTGCAGCCGGCAAGCGACGACCTCGCCCATGTCGGCCAGGCCGTGCAGAAGGGCGACGCGCTGGCCGTGGTCGTCCCGGTCATCACTGGCGTGGAGCGGGGCGGCGTGCAGGCGCAGATCGCCGACCTCGACGCCCAGATCCGCATCGCCCAGCAGAAGGTGGCCCGGCTGAACGCGCTGGCCGGCAGCGTCGCCGGTAAGGACATCGACGACGCCCGCTCCGAGCTGGCGGGCGCGCAGGCCCGGCGGGCGGCGCTGCAGCCGACGCTGGTGCAGGGTGAGGTTCTGCGCGCCCCGGTGTCCGGTATCGTGTCCGTTGCCAACGTCACAACAGGCCAGGTGGTCGAGAGCCGCGACGTGCTGTTCGAGATCGTGGACCCCAAGCGCCTGTGGATCGAGGCCCTCGCCTTCGACCCGGCCGTCGCCAGCCAGATGACCAGCGCGTCCGCCAAGGCGACCGACGGCACGCCGATCAAGGTGGGCTTCGTCGGGCGCGGCCTGTCGCTGCGGCAGGGTGCTGTACCCTTGCAATTCCGGATTGAAAATCCGCCCGCGTCCCTGTCGGTCGGCGCCCCGGTGACGGTGATCGCCAACGTCGCCACGCAGGAAAGCGGCTTCGCGCTGCCGCGGACGGCGGTGGTGCGGATGCCGAACGGCGGCTCGGCGGTGTGGGACCACGTGACCGCTGAACGCTTCGTGCCGCGCCCGGTCCGCCTGCAGCCGCTGGACGGCGGCAACGTCCTGGTGCTGGCCGGCGTGAAGGCCGAGCAGCGCATCGTCGTGCAGGGTGCCGACCTGCTGAACCAGGTCCGCTAATGGGCGCGCTGTTCAACGCCCTGGTCACGGCGAGCCTGAAGAACCGCGTCCTCGTCCTGGTCGCCGCCGCGGTGCTGGTCGGCTACGGCGGCTGGACCATGACCCGGCTGCCGGTGGACGTGTTTCCCGACCTGAACCGTCCGACGGTCACGCTGATGACTGAAGCCGAGGGCATGGCGCCCGAGGAGGTCGAGCAGCTTGTGACCTACCCGCTGGAAACCGCGATGAACGGGATGCCGGCCGTGACCCGCGTGCGGTCCGTATCCGGCGTCGGCCTGTCAATCATCTACGTCGAGTTTGACTTCGGCACCGACCTGCTGGTCAACCGCCAGCAGGTCGCGGAGCGCCTGGCCTCGGTGCGCGAGCAGATGCCTGCGGGCGTCGTGCCGCAGATGGGGCCGATCACCTCCATCATGGGCGAGATCATGCTGGTCGCCATGTCGGGCGACGCGCCGCCGATGGAGATACGGGAGCTGGCGGACTTCACCGTGCGCCCGCGCCTGCTGTCCATCCCCGGCGTCGCCCAGGTGATCCCCATCGGCGGCGAGGTCCGCACCTACCAGGTCACGCCGGACATCGCGCAGATGACGCGCCTCGACGTGTCGCTGGACGAAGTGGAGCGGGCGATCAAGCAGTTCGGCACCAACTCCGGCGGGGGGTTCGTCGATCAGAACCGGGCGGAGTACGTCATCCGCAACATCGGCCGCACCACCCGCGTCGAGGACCTGCGCAGCCTGGTGGTCGCCACCAAGGCGGGCCAGTCCATCATCCTGAGCCAGGTGGCGACGGTGGGCTTCGCACCCCGCTTCAAGCGCGGCGACGCCGGGGCCAACGGCAAGCCCGCCGTGATCCTGTCCATCCAGAAGCAGCCCGGCGCCGACACCGTGGCGCTGACCCGCACCATCGAGGCGGCACTGGGCAGCCTCGGCCGCACCCTGCCCGAGGGCGTGCACGCCGACACGGTGCTGTTCCGCCAGGCCAGCTTCATCGAGGCCAGCATCGGCAACGTCGAGACGGCGCTGCGCGACGCCGTGCTGGTCGTGGCCGTCGTGCTGTTCCTGTTCCTGCTGAACGTCCGCACCACGCTGATCTCGCTGACCGCCATCCCGGTCTCCATCCTGATCACCGTGCTGGTGTTCAAGGCGTTCGGCCTGTCGATCAACACCATGACCCTGGGCGGCCTGGCCATCGCCATCGGCGAGCTGGTGGACGACGCCGTGGTGGGCGTGGAGAACGTGTTCCGCCGTCTGAAGGAGAACCGCGAGGCGGGCGACAAAGAGCCGGTGCTCAAGGTGGTTGCCGCCGCCAGCCAGGAGGTGCGGTCGGGCATCATCTACGCCACGCTCATCATCATCCTGGTGTTCATCCCGCTGTTCGCGCTGTCGGGCATCGAGGGCAAGCTGTTCGCGCCGCTGGGCGTCGCCTACATCGTCTCGATCCTCGGCAGCCTGGTCACGTCCATCACCGTGACGCCGGTGCTCTGCTACTACCTGATCCCCCGCATGAAGAACCTTGCTGAGAAGGAGAGCTTCCTCGTCCGCTGGCTGAAGCGTGGCGACACGCGGCTGCTGCGCTGGTCGTTCGACCGGATGGGCCTGCTGGTGAGCGTCTGCGTGGTGGCGGTGGGCATTGCGGGCTACGCCGCGACCCGGCTGCCCCGGGCGTTCCTGCCGCCGTTCAACGAGGGCACGCTGACCTTGGGCATGACCTTCACGCCAGGGATCAGCCTGGCTGAGAGCAACCGCCTCGGCCAGGTCGCCGAGCGGCTGATCATGCAGGTACCGGAGGTCAAGAGCATCGGGCGGCGGACCGGCCGGGCCGAACTGGACGAGCACGCCGAGGGCGTCCACTCCAGCGAGATGGACGTGGACCTTAATAGGTCCGACCGGCCGAAGGAGGAGGTCCTGGCCGACATCCGCCGACGGCTCGCCATCCTGCCGGCGGCGTTCAACATCGGCCAGCCCATCGGCCACCGGCTGGAGCACCTGCTGTCCGGCGTGAACGCCGCCATCGCGGTCAAGCTGTTCGGCGAGGACGTGGACACCCTGCGCGGCCTGGCGGAGGACCTGCGCGGGCGGCTGGCCGGCATCCCCGGGCTGGTCGATCTGCTGGTCGAGCGTCAGGTGCGGGTGCCGCAGCTGCAGGTGCGGCTGGATTACGACCGGGCGGCGCTCTACGGCGTGACGCCGGCGACGCTGACCGACGCGCTGGAGAAGCTGAGCAACGGCAAGGTCGAGAGCCAGGTCGTCGATGGCCAGAAGCGGTTCGACGTGGTGCTGCGCCTGTCCGACGCCGGGCGCACGACGGAGGCGCTGGCCAACATGCTGGTCGAGACGCCCAAGGGGCGGGTGCCGCTGCGGACGTTTGCCGAGGTGGTGGACGACGACGGCCCCAACCAGATCCTGCGGGAGAACGGCACCCGGCGCATCGTGGTGCAGGCCAACACCGGCGGGGGGGCGAATGAGGGCCAGGTGATCCAGTCCATCCGCGACGTGCTCGCGGGGATGAAGCTGCCCCAGGGCTACTTCGTGCAGCTTGAGGGTACGTTCCAGGCGCAAGAGGAGGCGGGCAAGCTGATTGCCGGGCTGTCCGGCGTATCCTTGGCGCTGATCTTCACCGTGCTCTACTCGCGCTACCGCTCCGCGGTGCTGGCGCTCATCATCATGGGCAACGTGCCATTAGC
>JAABUQ010011376.1_pt1 | contig 11377 bp, 5 predicted proteins | sample 5560001 | NCBI WGS metagenome assembly JAABUQ01 (sample SAMN10711888, study PRJNA513371) | rock metagenome | isolation source: Antarctica rocks | place: Antarctica: Victoria Land, Finger Mt nord | collected 2015-12-18
GGACTGTGGCTCGACGCCAGCGACCGCGTCGAACACGACAACACCGCCGTCAAGAACGCGCAGTGAGCGTTCAACTTCGGCCGTAAAGTCAACGTGGCCGGGGGTATCGATGATATTGATACGATGGTCTTGCCAGAAGCAGGTTGTCGCGGCAGACGTAATGGTGATACCGCGCTCTTGCTCTTGAGGCATCCAGTCCATCGTTGCGGCCCCTTCGTGCACCTCACCGATACGGTGAATTTTCTTGGTATAGAAGAGGATACGCTCAGTGGTCGTCGTTTTACCAGCGTCAATATGAGCGATAATACCGATATTTCTTGTTTTTTCGAGTGGAAAATCTCTTGCCATGATGTATTCTTACCAGCGATAATGAGCGAAAGCCTTGTTAGACTCCGCCATCTTGTGGGTCTCCTCCCGTTTCTTAATAGTTGTACCTTGACCCGCCGCCGCGTCCATCAATTCACTGGCAAGTTTTTCCACCATAGATCTCCCATTACGGGTACGGGCAGAGCGGATGAGCCAGCGCATCGCGAGCGCATTGCCTCGGTCACGACGAACATCTACGGGAACCTGATACGTTGAGCCACCTACACGGCGTGGCTTTACCTCGATGGTGGGTGTCGCGTTCTTTAACGCCTGCTCAAATACATCGAGCGGCGCACGCTTCTGTTTGGCCTCTATCGCTTCGAAAGCATCATAGATGATACGCTCAGACAGGCTGCGCTTGCCATCAATCATCATCTTATTAATAAAGCGGGCTACGTTTCTGCTCTTGTACTTGGCATCCGGCACTTCCGGCCTGCGTACCGCTCTCTTACGTCTTGGCATATTCTGCCTCCTCAGTGTGTCAATCGGATCAGCTTGTATCTCGTCAATCATCCCTGCCACCGGGGCATGGACTTTCACAGTCTCTGGTCTACGCGTCTTTCCCTTAGCTTCTGTTGGAAGTTTTCTTTTCCTTCTCATCAAACAGGCTTGAATTTCACAAGCGCCCATCTCCGGGTAGGGTAGCTAACGGACACCAGAAAAGGCGTCGATTCGATTGGGGAGATTCCCCCTCAATCTCTTTCGGACGCCTACACGCGGGTGCCTATCCATATCTCAGCCAGCCATTATTCTGACTCGATACAGCTCATATCCAGAACTGGATACGTCCTGTATCCTTAACACGGATCGCATTTGCTGAACCGGAGAACACCCGACTATCATCGCAAGAGGCGAGCGCTTGACCCGCCTACGATGACGTGTGATTTACGACCTATCTTCTCGCAGTATCCTGTACTTTTGTTATTACTCCTGTACTGGATCGAGGCAGAGCAGGTATATACCGACGAACGCTCTACCTCCTCTTCCTGCACCTGATTACTTCTTGCCGCCCTTGGCTGGAGCCGCTGCCTGACCGGGTTTCGGTCGTTTGGCCCCATACTTTGAGCGACCACGGCGACGCTTCGCGACGCCTTCGCTATCCAGTGTACCGCGTACAATGTGATAGCGTACACTTGGCAGGTCCTTTACACGACCGCCACGGATGAGCACGACGGAGTGCTCCTGTAAATTATGCCCTTCGCCAGGGATGTACGCGGTCACTTCCATCTGGTTGGAAAGACGAACACGAGCGATTTTGCGCATCGCCGAGTTCGGCTTTTTGGGCGTCATTGTACGAACCTGAGTACAGACACCGCGCTTCTGCGGCGACCCGCGCAGGCGGGAGGTCCTGTTCTTTAACGCGTTATACGAATACAACAGCGCAGGGGCCTTCACCTTTTTCTGTTTGTTCGAACGGCCCTTTCGGACCAATTGATTAATTGTCGGCAAGGAACAATCCTCCCTGTCCTCATTCTAACATTTCAGGAAAGCGCGGATAGCGTGGCTATCCGCGTTCTTTTTTTCATACATATGCGATTGCATATGATATCACTCATCGTTCCCGCTGTCAAGCGTTAAGCCCAGGGGATTACTGGTTCCTACAGTACTCCCAGCAACAACGCCTGCCATAACAGGAGGTGGCGCGACACGAGCGGCCGCTGCTTGCTGGCGCGCCAGTTGATCGCGGCGACGCTGTGCGATACCAGAACCTGCCGGGATGAGCTTACCAATGATAACATTCTCTTTCAAACCTACCAGGTGATCTGTCTGGGCCTCGATGGCTGCTTCTGTAAGCACACGTGTCGTCTCCTGGAAGGAGGCGGCCGCTAAGAAGCTATCGGTGTTCAGCGAAGCCTTTGTCACACCAAGCAGAACTGTCTGCGCTGTGGCGGGTTCTCCGCCCTCCGCCAGCACGCGAGCATTAGTATCGGCATACACAAAACGATCTACCAGATCATTGGGTAACATCTCGGTATCGCCGGGATCATCAACCTTGACGCGGCGCAGCATCTGACGAATGATGACCTCGATATGCTTATCGTGGATGTAGACACCGGTGTTTCGATACACGCGCTGCACCTCTTTAACCAGGTACAATTGGACGGCTTCGCGGCCCTGGATGCGCAAGACATCCTGTGGGTCACGCTGACCAGAGGTGATCGCTGTACCGGCCTGGATCTTTTGACCATTGGTGACGGCGATGTTACGCGCAGCGGGGACCGGGTACGAGCGCTCCTCGCGCTCCTCGGAGCGTATGGAGAAGGAACCATCACTGCCGATGGCAACTTCACCCTCGCTGCGTGCGTTCACCGGAACCGGATCGCCACCATTCTCACCGGCCATCAACGCAATAATCTGATCCTTCTGGACGTGATCGTGATCGTTGACCAGGATCTTTGCGCCGGCGTCCCGGGGCATCTGGTATTCATCAAAGAAGACGTTGGTCGAAACGACACGTACAGTTCGTGCCCCGGTCGTCTCGTCTTTCACGATCTCGACGACGCCGTCGATCTCGCTGATCTCCGCCTTATCCTTTGGCACACGGGCCTCGAAAAGCTCTTCAACGCGTGGCAGACCCTGTGTGATGTCTCCCTGCGCACCCGCGATACCACCGGTGTGGAAGGTACGCATGGTCAACTGCGTTCCAGGCTCTCCAATCGACTGTGCCGCGACGATACCCACTGCCGCGCCGATACGTGCCAGCGCGTTGGCCGCCAGATCACGACCATAGCACTTGCGACACACACCACGACGAGCCTGGCAGGCCAGGACTGCGCGTACACGCACCGCTCTGACACCCGCCTTGGAAATCTCCGCCACGTCTTCGTCGCTCATCTCTTCACCAACCTCCAGGTGTTCAAAGCCCGGGATTGGCTCGGCCAGCACGCGACCAAGCAAGCGGTTGGTGCTGTTCTCCAGGTTCATATCCTTTGAGTCTTCCTGCGTAATCAAGAGACCATCGGTTGTACCACAATCCTCTTCGGTGACAATGGCATCCTGTGCTACGTCGATCAAACGGCGAGTGAGATAACCCGACTCTGCCGTACGCAGGGCGGTGTCGGCCAGACCCTTACGAGCACCATGGGTGCTGATAAAGTACTCCAACACGCTCAGACCTTCGCGGAAGTTTCCACGAATAGGAATAGGAATGATCTTACCAGACGGATTGGTCATCAAACCACGCATACCCGACAACTGACGAATCTGCTGGAACTTTGCTTTCGTCGCGCCAGAGTTCGCGATCGTGTAGATCGAACCAAAGGGGTCCAGGCTTGACTGGACCATTTTGGTTACATTGTCAGTTGCCTCGCTCCATGTACTGACCGTTTGCTGGTATTTCTCATTTTCGGTGATAAGGCCCTCGTGGTATTGCTCCTCGAGTTCCGCGATCTTGGCGTCAGCTTTAGCCAGTTCCTCTTGTTTCCCAAGCGGTACTTTCACATCACTAATGGCGATCGTTGCACCCGCCTTGGTCGCGTAGTAGAAGCCAAGCCGTTTGATCTCATCGGCCAGTTCGGTGGTCTTGACACGCCCATACTCCTTGAAGCAGTCGCCGATAACCTGGCGCAAGAACTCTTTTTTCATAGCGTAATTGCGATAGCGCAGGCGCTCTGGTAACGCTTCGTTAAAGATGACACGGCCAACGGTGGTTGCTACCAGCTTGCCATTGGCATGCAGGACCGGCTTCTCAGGGGGAGGCTGGTCATAGACCTCCACATCACCCAGGCGAACCTTAATGGGGGCTTGCAGATCAACCACGCCATGCTGATAGGCCAGCATAGCCTCGTTGATATCGGTGAAGACACGTCCTTCGCCGGTTTTATCAGGGCGCTCCTGCGTCAGGTAGAAGCAGCCCAACACCATATCCTGGCTCGCGCCGATCGAAGGCTCACCGTGGGCGGGCGAGAGCAGATTGCGTGTTGACATCATAAACTGCCGGGCTTCATCCTGCGCCTTATCCGAGAGTGGAACGTGGACCGCCATCTGGTCACCATCGAAGTCGGCGTTGAAGGCTGAACAGACCAGAGGGTGAAGCTGGATAGCGCTGCCCTCGACGAGTACAGCTTCAAATGCCTGGATACCCAGACGGTGCAATGTTGGCGCACGGTTGAGCAGGACCGGATGGTCTTTAATGACCTCTTCCAGTACGTCCCACACCTCTGGCTTGACACGTTCCACAAAACGCTTCGCGCTCTTGATATTGTGCGCGAAGTTCTGCTCCACAAGCTTGCGCATCACGAACGGCTTGAAGAGTTCCAGCGCCATACGCTTTGGCAAGCCGCACTGATGCAGCTTCAGCTCTGGTCCAACCACGATAACCGAACGGCCAGAGTAGTCAACGCGTTTACCGAGCAGGTTCTGACGGAAACGACCTTGCTTACCCTTGAGCATATCCGACAGGCTCTTGAGCTTGTGGTTGCCCGAACCAGCGACGGCACGGCCACGACGACCATTATCAATCAAGGCGTCACATGCCTCTTGCAACATACGCTTCTCGTTGCGGATAATGATCTCTGGAGCGCCCAGTTCCAAGAGACGCTTGAGCCGGTTGTTGCGGTTAATGACACGGCGATACAGATCGTTTAAGTCCGAGGTGGCGAAACGTCCGCCATCGAGCTGGACCATTGGACGCAGATCGGGTGGCAATACAGGAAGAACCGTAAGGATCATCCACTCGGGCGACGTGTGGGATTTACGGAACGCTTCCACCACTTTTAAACGCTTGGTGGCCTTCTTGCGACGCTGGCCAACGGTCGAACTGATTTCATGGCGCAGGTCGGTTGACAACTTATCCAGGTCGATATCGGCGATCAGTTCGCGTACGGCCTCCGCACCCATACCGGCACGGAAGACATCGGAGAAGTTGTCTTTCAACTCCCGATAGCGATTCTCCTGGAGCAGATCCATTTTCTTGAGGCCCTCCAGATCGCGCCGGGCTTGCTCAAGACGCTGACGGGCATCGTTACGCTCTTTCTCCAATTGCGACTGTGCCGAGTCGATCTGGCCCTGATATTCCAGGCCCAGACGATCCGCCTCACGTTTGCCTTCATTCACAGCCGCGTCAAGTTCATGACGTGCCTGCTCGGCAATCGCATTGCGCGCGGTCTCCGCGACCCGTTCCAGCGTCTCAAGATGCTTCGACGTGACGGTATCGCCGGCTTTAACGACCGTGTGATCGGTGGGAGCGTAGATGATCTCTTCTTCGACGGCGCGACCCATAGCGTCGCGCAGTTGCGCGAGGGTCTCGCTCTCAGCACGACGCGCGGCTTCAAGTTCCTGCTCACGCCGCTCTTCAATCTCCTGGCGATCGGTGACAGAGAAACGCTGCTCGTTCTCGTGAATAGCGGTATCGCGCTGTGAGCGAAGATTGTTGACGCGCTCAACAATCTTTTCATCCAGATTCTGTTCCAGACCCACCAGATCTTCGTCCAGGCGCATAAATTCGCGCTGGCGCGCCTCTTCGTCCACAGTCGTAACAACATAGAGCGCAAAGTAGAGGATGCGCTCCAGGTTACGAGGTGAGAGATCAAGCAAGAGGCCAATCCGGCTCGGCGTACCCTTAAAGTACCAGATATGGCTTACAGGGGATGCCAGCTCGATATGGCCCATACGCTCACGACGCACTTTCGAGCGCGCGACCTCAACGCCGCACTTATCACAGACAATACCTTTAAAACGAACTCTTTTATATTTACCGCAATAGCACTCCCAGTCTTTCGTTGGTCCAAAGATACGTTCACAGAACAGACCATCTTTTTCGGGCTTGAGAGTACGGTAGTTGATTGTTTCCGGTTTCGTTACCTCGCCATAGCTCCAGCCACGAATCTGTTCCGGGCTGGCAAGGCTGATACGGATAGCGTTAAAATCATTTACTTCGAGCATGCTACCTCCTGGGATAGGGACGTGCAGCATCTCTACAGATGCTGCCACGCGCTAGAGAACATATATGTGCTGAAAATGTTGTGTTCGTCCCTATACTATTGGTCTCCTTCGAAACCGGACAGATTAATACCCAGTTCGGGCATCACATCGCTAGAGGTATCCTCGACGAACTGGATACGCTGTTCGTCTTCGTTGAGCACCTCCACATTGATACCCAGGCTTTGCAATTCTTTCACCAGTACCTTGAAGGACTCAGGAACGCCGGGTTCCATAATATTTTCGCCCTTCACGATAGCTTCATACGTCTTCACACGACCTACAACATCATCCGATTTGACGGTGAGGATCTCTTGCAGGATATGGGCGGCTCCATAGGCTTCCAGCGCCCACACCTCCATCTCGCCAAAGCGCTGTCCACCGAACTGCGCCTTGCCTCCCAATGGCTGCTGCGTGATCAGGCTGTAAGGCCCTGTTGAACGCGCGTGCACCTTATCTTCCACCAGGTGAGCCAGCTTGAGCATATAGTTGTAACCAACGGTTATGGGGTGGTCGAACGGCTCACCTGTACGTCCATCATAGAGCTGCACTTTGCCCGTCTCCGGCAGATTCGCCCGCCGCAAGAACTCCTCGATATCCTCCTCGGTCGCTCCGTCGAAGACCGGTGTAGCGATCTTGAAGCCCAGCATATGGGCCGCCCAGCCCAGGTGCGTCTCCATGATCTGCCCGATATTCATGCGGTGCGGCACGCCCAGAGGGTTCAGGATAATATCCACAGGTGACCCATCGGGCAGAAACGGCATATCCCCGATCGGCAGTACGCGCGAAATGACGCCTTTATTGCCGTGGCGACCCGCCATCTTATCGCCCGCCCCGATCTTGCGTTTCTGAGCGATGCTCACACGCACCAGTTGGTTGACTCCTGGCGAGAGCTCGTCACCCGCCTCGCGCGAAAAGACCTTGACATCAATGATCTTGCCGCGTTCGCCGTGTGGAACACGCAGGGAGGTATCCTTGACCTCGCGCGCTTTTTCGCCAAAGATGGCTCGCAGCAACTTCTCCTCGGCCGTCAGCTCCGTCTCGCCTTTAGGCGTGATCTTGCCAACCAGGATATCCTGCGGCCCCACTTCGGCTCCCACATAGATGATGCCGCGCTCATCGAGGTTGCGCAGCCCCTCTTCACCCACGTTAGGAATATCGCGTGTGATCTCTTCGGGTCCCAGTTTGGTATCACGGGCATCTATTTCGTACTTTTCAATATGGATAGAGGTAAAGAGGTCCTCACGAGCGATGCGTTCACTGATGAGAATGGCATCCTCGAAGTTACCGCCCTCCCAACTCATAAAGGCCACCAGAATGTTCTGGCCCAGCGCCAGTTCCCCTTTTTCCGTTGAGGTGTTATCAGCGAGCACCTGCCCGGCGATCACCACGTCACCCTTCTGTACGATTGGACGCTGGTTGATGCAGGTGCCGGCGTTCGAGCGCACGAACTTGCGCAGCCGGTAGCCATGCACCTCGCCCGCCTCGTCGATGACCTCGATACGCCGCGCCGTCGCGCTTACGACCTCCCCATCCACCCGGCTGACCACTACCTGTCCCGAATCGATGGCGATCTGCCGCTCGATACCGGTACCACAGATAGGCGACTGCGGACGCAAGAGCGGGACCGCCTGACGCTGCATATTGGCACCCATGAGCGCACGGTTAACGTCGTCATGTTCCAGGAAGGGGATGAGCGCGGTAGCGACACTGACCGTCTGGCGCGGTGAGACGTCCATATAGTCCAGGTTGTCGGCGTTCTCCATAAAGAATTCGCCCTGATAGCGCGCCAGGACGCGTTCCTCGGCGAACTCGCTGTTCTCCGTAAGTTTCGCGTTGGCCTGAGCGATCCAGAAATTCTCCTCGTCGTCAGCGGTGTGGTAGTCCACCTCGTCGCCCACAAAAGGCTTCACGCGCACGCTTGCGTCGCCCAGTATCTGTGATAATTGATCGCATAGTGCCTTATCGACGCGCGGACGGCTGCGGGCTTTAATCAGCACCACTCCTTCGGGCGTTGTGACATCCTCGCGCTCACGGCCAAAGACGCCGCGAAACTCGCGTCCAAGTAAACGCCGGTCATTGGCTGGCAGGCGTTTGTAGACCTTGCGATAGGGCGTCTCGATAAAGCCGTAGGGATTGATCTGCGCGTAGGTAGCCAGGTTGCCGATAAGACCGATGTTAGGACCCTCAGGCGTCTCGATCGGGCAGATACGACCATAATGGGACTCGTGCACGTCGCGTACATCAAAGCCTGCGCGATCACGCGAGAGACCGCCAGGACCCAGCGCCGAGAGACGACGCTTATGGCCAATTTCGGCCAGGGCGTTGGTCTGATCCATGAACTGGGAGAGCTGGCTACCACCAAAGAACTCCTTCATGGCCGCGACCACGGGACGGATATTAATCAAGGCATTGGGAGTGGCCTGGCCAGGTTCCTGAATGCTCATGCGCTCTTTGACCACGCGCTCCATACGCAGCAGTCCAACGCGGAACTGTGTCTGGATCAGTTCGCCCACGCAGCGCACACGACGGTTGCCCAGGTGGTCGATATCGTCCTTGCGCCCATGCCCATTGTTGAGGCTAACGAGCCGGCGCATGATATTGACCAGGTCATCCTGCGTCAGGATACGCTGGCTCTGTGGGACGGAGAGATCCATTTTACGATTGAGCTTGTAGCGTCCCACGCTGCCCAGATCGTAGCGACGAGCATTGAAGAACAGGTTCTTGACCAGCGAACGAGCATTGTCCAGCGTCGCCGGATCGCCAGGGCGCAGTTTCTTGTAAAGCTCCAGCAGCGCCTCGTCCTCTCGCTTCACCGGATCACGGTCGAGGGTTGCCTGAATATAGCGTATAGTCGCATCGTTATCCACACCGGCAAAGGCATCCAGGATGCCCTGGTCGGTCGAAAGATCCAGTTTCTCAGAATGCCATTGATCTTTCGCCAGGCTGGCGATGGCGCGCAGCAGGGTAGTGACCGGTATCTTACGCTTGCGATCAATTTTGACCGTCAAGAGATTTTTATTGCTGGTCTCAAACTCCAACCAGGCCCCGCGACCGGGGATCAGCTTGGCTGAATACAACTTTTTGCCGGTAGAAACATCTTCGTCTACTGTAAAGTAGACGCCAGGAGAGCGCACCAGCTGGCTCACCACTACGCGCTCCGCCCCATTAATAATGAAGGTACCATCCTTCGTCATTAAGGGGAAATCGCCCATGAACACATCTTTCTCGATGATCTCACCGGTCTCTTTATTGACAAGACGGGCCTTCACATTTAAGGGTGCGGCGTAGGTGGCGTCGCGATCACGGCACTCGTCTTCTGAATACTTTGGCTTGCCAAACGGTTCAGGTGGTACAATAAATTCCAGGCTTAGATTTTTACCTGTGAAGTCTTCAATGGGAGAGATTTCTTCGAAGAGTTCGCGTAAACCTTCTTTCTTAAACCATTCAAAGGAGTCAAGTTGAATTTGGATCAGGCCAGGCATCGGCCGAATGTCAGGGATGCGTGCAAAGGATACACGCTCTGGAAGCGCAACGGCCCTTGTGCTTACTGCCATACTTGGGATTCTCCTCTCACCTAATCGCCCATAGAGGAAATCGAGAGACACGGCGACCCGCACCTCTCATGCAACAAAAACGGAAAAAAAATTAGATAATTGCTTAAATGATGCCTGTGTTGTGAAACGGTCTATGACAAGAAAAGTAACCGCTTGCAAACGCTATGAGCGGTTACTCCTACACCTCTACACAAACGGTTTTTTACCAATCGCCCACACAACTATCCCTTCCATATGGAGATATACAGGTCGGAGAGAGCAAAACAGGGACAACAGAGAAACAGCAAAAAATGCCACATTGTTTTCTTCTACCCGAGCAGCTACGCGATCTTAGAGAGCATTCCTGCTCCTGAAAGTGGGTTGAAGGTCAAACATCATGTGGTTTATAGCAATCCTCAAGCGTGTTGGGGCGTAAAATGTCGTTTCGTTCTGTATCTCGTCTCTTGGCTCTATTCGTTACCTGTGCTAGGAAGCCTCTATAACACTATCCTGTTACTAGTATACATACACCGGCAAGTGACAATTATACGACGCTGATCAAAATATGTCAATACTTTCTGCGAGCAATTTTCAATCCTGTAGGAATCCCTCTGCCCTCCGCTTTCTCGGTACATGAGTTTCCGCGCCTTCGGCGCTCACAAACATATTTCTTGCTGCTGCATCACCTGTGCTTCGCACAGGTGATGCAGCAGCAAGAAAAAAGACACGCGAGCGCTACGCGCGAGAACGCACGGGAAAAGAAAGCGACCCATCGCAGTGGGAGTCTGACACATCTTTATCCTTCTGCTGCACTGAAGGCACAGGAGGAAGGTTGAGCAGCGCAGGCTAGTAAGCAATTGCCGCGCTCAGCTTTGCCTCTTTCAGCGCGAGTTCGATCTCCTCGCCGAGCGAGGGACCCCAGACGCGCTCAGCATCTACCCAACGTTTATGCAAGAGTGACAGGAGTTGGCGTTGATCATGAGCCTCCAGCAGACGTAAGTCGATCATAGATTCTGGTTTACCAGGATAGGTGATGGTCAACACAAAGTTATCTATTCTGATAGTGGCCTGGCCATTGAGAGAGTATATATGCGATGAGCCGAGCCGGCGGCAAAAGGAGACAGAGCCGATGCAGCCAATGACAACAAACGAGAGTGAAACAATGCTCAGGATCAAGCCTGCCACACACAGGATGACGGCGATGCTGGTAGTAAGTATGACTAAAACGCTATTTGACAGGTGCAGGGTCCAACCAATCAATATCGCCGGCAGCAATCCCACCAGGACAGCAACGAAACACCAGAACGCACTATTCATGATCCAGAAAATGCTGAGCAGATTTTCCGCTGATAGATCACGTACCGTAATTGTGCGATCGCTCCCGATAGTTACCATACCTCGAGTACGGCCGGCATGCAGAGCATGGAGAAAGCGGGCAATGAGGATACACCCACCTGATGCGGTAAATGCAATGAAGTATGATAAGGCCACCAGGGCATCCTGCCACTTGAGATAAGGAGTGAAGTTGTGCGTATAGGTCTTCCACAGCAGGCTGC
>JAABUQ010011378.1_pt1 | contig 11376 bp, 12 predicted proteins | sample 5560001 | NCBI WGS metagenome assembly JAABUQ01 (sample SAMN10711888, study PRJNA513371) | rock metagenome | isolation source: Antarctica rocks | place: Antarctica: Victoria Land, Finger Mt nord | collected 2015-12-18
GCAAGCTCAAAGACTGGCGGCGCATCCACACCCGCTACGATCGCTGCGCCCATACCTTCATGTCTGCCATCTGCATTGCCGCAACCGTCATCTTCTGGCTGTGATCAACGAGTCCTGACCCTAGCTTGGCAATAAGCGATGGCAATCCACTCAAGCCCAACAGAACGTTGTTGCAGTATCGCCGGGAAAGACGCTCAGTAAAGAACTTAACAAACTCGCCAAGACCAGCACTCTCTGAAGGGGCGTCAGCTTCATCAATTAGGATCACGATCCCGTCAGATTGACCAGCGCATCTCTTACTAAATTGAACAATGCTTTCTATTAACTCGTCACGCATGTCATCCTGAGATAGCTCAGTTACCTCTCCTTTGAACTTAATTCCAAACGCTTCAAATTTTGAAGCAAAATTCCAGATTTCCGTCGCCTTTTCTTTAAGTCGCCCTTCCTCAGAAATTACGGTTCTGAGCTGTCTAGCTATTGTTTTCACAATATCTGCCTGACTATGAACTCCCCCTAAATCAACAGAAACCGTAAGAAAATTGAAATGGCTTCCTTCCATCGACGGGACTAAACCAGAAGCGACGCCAGCTAAGAGAAATAGTAGTGACAACTTTCCAATACCACGCTCGCCTTCTATCAAAAAATGTTGCGGATTTTCAAACTTTGTTTGATACAAAATTTTTTCGATTGCTCTTAGTTCTTCTGTCCGTCCTGTAAACATGCCCGGTGCAATCATTTTGTTAGGCTGGTAAGGATTGAATCGGAATGCCATCTGCCATCCTCTGAACGGTCGGAAAATAACAGCTTACCGACTACCCCGCCAATCCCCACCGCACAACGCCCCTAGCCCCGGTCTCTGACACCACGTTGCCCCGGCCGCGCATGTGCCGCAGCGACGCCCCCACGCGCTTCTGCACCGCCCGCGCCAGCCGTGGGTCGGCGGCGCTTAGGCTGCGGTCCACCATAACAGCACCGCAATATTCCGTTGACGCATTTTAAACGACGTTGTAACTTCTTTTATCGTCACTCGTGGAAGACGCAATGTCGGATTACCGGATCTACCTGCTCGACCAAAAGATGAAGATTTTCCAGTTTCGTGAGGTCGCCTGCGATACCGACGCGGATGCCGTGGGCAATGCCTATGGCGTGCTGGCAAAATGCCACGCGGTGGAAGTCTGGACGGGGGCCAGGATGGTTGCGCGCGTTCCTCGTCCAGCTTTGACGACTGTGCAGCCACACCTTCACGTTTGAGCCAATCTCCGCCGTCGCTCATTTCCCTCACCGTACGTCACGAGCATCCCCTTACGCGACCATTTGACGAACATCTGCTGCAGGCGACGGCGAGTGACGCTTAGGATATGGGGGTCTGGGAACGGGATGCCCTTCAACGCCAACGCACGAGCGGCAATAAGCCGCGTCGGGATCGCTCCATCAGCCTCGCGTAGGACAGTGAGCGCCAATCGCGGCAGCTCCCCCCTGGTGAACACCGGGCTGGGCTTGTAGCGGCGAGGATGGAGTTGCAGTTCCGGGGCGATGACCTGGATCGCAGCTTCCAGTTCCGCAAGCTTTGCCTTGTAGTCGGCAACAGCCGGCTCCAGGCGGGCCAGTGCCTGGTGAACGCGGGCACGTTTGAGGCGGAGTGTAGCCAATTCGGGATTGCGCATACCCGCAAGTTAGCCGGATCAGGCAGGCCGGCCTCGTTTGCCGTGGTGGCCGCTGCTACATAATACCGGACATCAGCAGCGAGTTCACCAAGCTCATCGTGGCGCAGCAGGCGTACTCGGCCAACGCCAAGCTGATTACCACCGCCAACGACCTGCTGCAGGTGACCGTCAACATGAAGCAGTGAGCGGCACATGGACCTCGACAGCATCCTGACGCGGGCCGCCGGCGGACTGGCCAACATCGACCGGCAGCTCGCCGTGGTCAGCCAGAACGTGTCGAACGCCGGCACCGCCGGCTATTCGCGCGAGATCGGCACCCAAACCAGCGTCACCGCCGACGGCCTCGGCATGCGCGTGCGCGCCGGCATCACCACGAGGGCGCTGAATGCGCCGCTGCAGGCCAGCGTCACGCTGCAGGGCGCGGCAGTGGCGGGCCTGCAGACTCGGCAGGCGGCCTTGCAGGGCATCGACAGTGTGCAGGGCACCACCGGCGGCGGCCAGGATCTCGCGAGCCTGGTGGGGAGGCTGCAGGACAGCTTCACGGCGCTGCAGACCAATCCGTCGAGCCAGACCCAGCAAAGCGCCGTCATCGCCGCCGCCGGCAACCTGGCGGGCCAGGTACGGTCCCTGGCCGGAGCGGTCGGCAACGCGCGGCAGGACGCGCAGGACGGCGCCGTGCGCAATGTCGCGACCCTGAACGCCACGCTCGCTGGCATCGGCGCCCTCAGCAGCCAGATTGTCGCCCAGCAGGCGTCGGGCATGAGCGCCGCCGACCTGGAGAACCAGCGCGACGCCTTGGTGAGCACGCTCAGCGCCATCGTGCCGGTGCGCAGCGCCATCCAGTCGAACGGCGACCTGATGCTGGTGACCAGTAGCGGCCTCACTTTGCCGACGCATGGCTCGGCGACCCCGTTCGCGCTCGCCTCGGCCACCGTCGGGCCGAACGCCACCTATCCCGACAGCGCAGTGCCGGGCGTGATGCTGGGCAACCAGGACGTCACGGCCCAGATCAGTGGCAGCGGCGGTCAGCTTGGCGCGAATCTCACGCTGCGCGACGCCACGCTGCCGGCCTACCAGGGCACGCTGGACGAGTTCGCGCAGACGCTCGCGACCCGCTTTTCGAACCAGGGCCTGACGCTGTTCAGCAACGCCGGCGGCGCCGTGCCGACTGCGGCCGGCAGCCCGGCCCAGGACGGCTACGTCGGTTTTGCCAACAGCGTCCAGGTCAACCCGGCGGTGTTGGCCGCCCCGGCGCTGGTGCGCGACGGCACCGACGCGATAGCCGGCAGCGCTGGTGGCGCCAGCGCCTTCACGCCCAACCCCAGCGGCGGCCCGGCAGGCTTCACCGGCCTTATCGGCCGCGTGCTGACGTTCGCGCTCGGCACGCAGGTCCAGAGCGGCGTGGCGCAATCCGCTGCGGCTGGCAGCGGGCTTGGCCCGTCCGGCGACCAGTCCTCCGGCTTCACCCCGCCCGCCGCGCTCCAAAGCTATGCCGCTACGCTGGTCGGCGGGATGGCGCAGGACAGCGCCGTTACCGCCACGAGCCTTGGGACCGAGCAGGCTTTGCAGACCAGCCTGCAGGGCAAGCTCACCGCCGCCGACGGCGTCAACATCGATACCGAGATGTCGAACATGGTCGTGCTGCAGAACGCCTACGGCGCCAACGTCAAGGTGGTCGGCGCCGTCCAGTCGATGTGGACCACGCTGATGGGGATGGTGCGATGAGCGGGGTCGCCGCCGCGGCCGTCGGCTACGGCAGCTACAGCGTGCTGATCGCCGACAGCAACGCCACCCGCCAGCGGCTCAACACGTTGACGCAGCAGGCCGGCAGCGGGCTGGTGGCCGACACCTACGCCGGCCTCGGCGCGCAGGGTGCGGCCACCTCGCTGTCGCTGAGCCCGGTGATCGCCAGCGCCGCCGCGCTGCACAACAGCATCGGCGCGGCAGCGTCGCAGATGCAGGTGGCGCAGAGCGCGCTGGCCAACATCAGCAGCATCGCCAACACGTTCTATGCGCAGACCAATTCGCTGAACGGCCTGAACGCCAGCAACGTGGACAGTGTCGCCGCCAGCGCCCGCAGCGCGCTGGCCGAAGTGGCCGGGCTGCTCGACAGCAAAAGCGGCGACATCTACGTCTTTGCCGGCCAGGACAGCGGCAACCCGCCGGTGCCCGACCCGGACCAGATCGCCAGCAGCGGTTTCACCACCCAGATCACCGCCGCCGTCGCGGCACTGGGCAACAACGGAGCCAGCGCCACCATCGCCGCCACGCTCGCCACCGCGCAGTCCAACGCCGCCGGCGACTCGCCGTTCTCGGCGGCGCTGTCGCAACTGGCCGCCGTGCTGGCCACGCTGCGCTCCAGCGTCTCGGTGGGCGACGGCCGGAGTGTTGCGACCGGCATCCTGGCCAGCGGCAACGGCGACGTCGCCTCGGCCGGCAGCTCGACCACCGGCTCGTACACCCGCGACATCATGCGCGCCCTTGCCACGCTGGCCGGCCTGAACAGTTCGCAGATCAGCGCTACAGGGTTCGCCGACGTGGTCAGCGACGTACGGACCAGTCTCGGCGCCTCGATCACCGCGCTGAACCAGGACGCCGGCGTCATGGGCGACCGGCAGGCCGCGCTGGCGAGGACGCAGACCGAGATCGGCGACACCGCGACGGCGCTGAAGCTGCAGGTGTCGAACGCGCAGGACGTGGACATGGCGGCGACGCTGTCGCAGATCACCGCGACGCAGACGCAGCTGCAGGCGTCGTACCAGCTCATTGCCGGAATGCAGTCGCTGTCGCTGGTGAAATACCTGTGATGGATTATCTGGACAGCGGTTGAGCCGCTTCACCGGGCATTAACACTGGCGCGGCATGATGCCGCACGCTCGCCAAAACCGGTGGCACTGAAACAAGAGCTTGGACACAAAGGAAAAACGACATGTCCCTGAACTCGATCAATACCAACAACAACGCCATGATCGCGTTGCAATCGCTCAACGCCACCAGCGCCGAACTCGCCAGCACCGAAAAGCAGATCTCGACCGGCTACCGGGTCGCGGATGCCACCGACGACGGAGCCGCCTATGCGGTGGCGCAGCGGGTGCGCTCCGACGTGGGCGCGCTGACCAGCGTCAACCAGCAACTGGGCAACGTGAAGGGGCTGCTTTCGACCACCGTCTCCAGCCTCAACAACGTTTCCAACGCGCTCATCAGCGCGCGGGCGATCCTGATTAAGCTCTCCGGCAGCGACGTCCAGGGCGATACCCGCAACCAGTACGTGTCGAAGTACCAGTCGTTGATCTCGAACGTGAAGGCGTTCATCCAGGACTCGACCTATGCGGGGAAGAGCCTGGTGGGCAACTTGAGCCAGACCGGCGGCGCCGTTCCGTCGACCTATGGCGCAGTCGCGGTGGCCCGCAACGAAACCGGAGCCAGCTACAGCATCGGGGCGTTCAGCGGCTCGGCCCTGTATGCAGCCGTGGCCCTGACCAGCACCACGCTTCAAGCCGCAACGTCGGTAACCGCTACGATCACCGCCACCGGTGCCTTCACGACGGAGTTCGCCACGCTCAGCTCGAAGCTAAACACCTACGGTTCCAATACCAGCTATATCAACAACCAGACCACCTACAACAGCAACAAGATCGATGCGCTGAACAGCGGACTGGGCTCGCTGATCGACGCCGACCTCACCAAGGAGTCGGCAAAGCTGCAGGCGTTGCAGGTGCGCCAGCAGCTTGCCACGCAGGCTCTCTCGATCGCCAACCAGGCGCCGCAAAGCCTGCTCAGCCTGTTCAAGTAGCGCCATGAGGCGTCGCGGATGCCGGCGTCTGCCGGCATCCGACTTGCAGCAAGGTGGATAAAGGTAAAATCATGTCGGCTCTGGTCTTGGAGTTACGCGCGGGCGAGGTGATGATCGTGAACGGCGCGCCGATCCGGTTTCGCACCAAGTCGCGCATCGAGCTGACGGCCCATGCGCGGTTCCTGTTCGGCAAGCAGGTCATGAGCCCCGAGGAGGCGGATAGTCCGGCGCGGCGCATCTATTTTGCGCTGCAGTCAGCCTATATCGGCGACGAACAGGAACGCCCGCGTGGCCTAGCATCGGCGCGCGAACTGATCGGCGCGTTTGTCGGCGCGACCACTTCGGCGCTGGCTGGGGAAATCCTCGGACGAGCGCTGGAAGCGGCGGAAACAGATGATTGCTACCGCGCGCTCAAGCTGGCCCGCCGCATCGTGCGGCATGAGGACTCGGTGCTTGGCCGCAACTTGGAACAGGAGCCAGATGCATGTCAGATCTAATCGCCGCTTCGCGTGCCTACGCGACCGCCGCCGGCAGCCGCAACCCCCGCGCGCAGGAGGCCGACGTGTTCCGCCGCGCCACCGCCGCCTTGCGCCAGGCAAAGGGCGGCAGCGACATCACCCGAGTGCGGGCGCTTGCCGACAACGACCGGCTTTGGGGCATGGTGACGTCGGTGCTGAAGGACCCGGACAACAAGCTGCCGCCCCCGCTTCGCGCCACGATGATCTCGATCGGACGCGCGGTGCAGCGGAACATGCACTCCCCATCGCCGGATTTCGACTTCCTGGTGCAGGTGAACGAGGACATCGCGGCCGGCCTATCAGGCGAGGCGGCGTGAGCGGGTCGGTCGACTACTCGATTCTCTACAACAACGGCTCCAGCGGCGCAGTATCCTCGATCCTGTCGATCTTGGCAGGCGCCGGCACCTCGTCGCGCGGCAACCCGCTGCCGGCCCTGCAGGAAGCCGAGCCCAACCAGACGACCGATATCGCACAGACCGCGGCTCAGCCCCAGGTGGCGCGGGAAATCGCCGCCTTCACCAAGGCGGTGGCGACGGCCAAGTCCCCGGCCGACCTGTTGGCCAACCCGCAGGCGCTGGACGTGCTGCTGACCGCCAGCGGCCTGGGCAACCAGTCATCCTACACCGTTTTGGCGCAGAAGGCGTTGCTGTCGGACACCACCGACCCCAAGGGGCTGGCAAACCAGCTTTCCGGCACCAATGCGCTTTGGAAAACGACTGCTAAAAACTACGACTTTGCCAACAAGGGCTTGTCGTTGATCCAGAAGCCGGGCATGATCGGCGCCATTGCCAACGCCTATGCCGAAGTCACCTGGCGGCAATCGTTGGACAGCGCCACGCCCGGCCTGTCGAACGCCCTCACCTTTCGCGGCCAAGCTTCGAGTGTAACCTCGGTGGACCAGATCCTCGGCGATGCCACGATGCGTACCGTGGTGACCGGGGCACTCGGCATTCCGCCGGAGATCGCCTACCAGGACCTCGGCGCCCAGGAAAATGCCATTTCCAGCCGGCTGGACCTGAAAAAATTGCAGGACCCGAAGTTCGTCGAGGGCTTGGTGCAGCAATACCTGCTTTCCGCACAAGGCAGCGGCGCCAGCACCGGCGGCGGCCTCGAAGCGCTTGCGGCGCAGAACCAGGGGCTCGTCGTCTGATGCTGAGAAGCGATGTGTTGGAGCGGGCGGGTGCGCTGGTGACAGCCGGGCGGGTCGGAGCCGCCCGGCCATTGCTGGCGGCGCTGCGTCGGTTGCAGGAAAATGCGGCCGATCAGGATTGCGGTCCGGTCGACGCGCTGGAGACGCGGCTGCTGCTGCGCGAGGGGCGGCACGACGCGGCGCGAGCTATGCTCGATGCCGCCGTCGCGCGGCGCCCGACCGACCCGCAGCTGCGCCGCACGCGGGCGGAACTGCTGCTGGTGCTGGGCGAGCGGGTGGCCGCCGCGACCGATGCCGCGGAGGCGGTCATGCTGGCGCCGGAGGAGCCGGCGGGCAAGGCGGTGCTGGGCGTCGCAATGGGCGAGCTTGGCCAATGGCGCGATGCCGCCGCTTGCCTGCGCGAAGCGGTGGCGGGCGATCCCGGCTGCGTCCCATACCGGCTGGCGCTGGCGCGGGTGCAGCAGCGCGCCGGCGACGTGGCAGCGGCGCGGGCGATGCTGGAGGCAACAATCGCCGCCGCGCCGAACCATGCCGGCGCCCGGTCGGCGCTGGTGGCGCTGGTCGTCGGCGGCGGGGATTTCACGCAGGCGGTGGCGTTGGCCAAGGCCGCGCGCCAAGCCGGCGTGATCGATGCCTGCCTGCTCGGCCTGCTCGGCCACGCGCTGTCGTGCCTCGGGCTGCACGAGGCGGCGGCAGAGGCCTACCAGGACGCGCTCGCGCTTGAGCCGGACGACCCCTACGTCCGGCATCTGGTCGCCGCAAGCGGTCGGGTGGCTGCCGCATCGCAAGCCCCGGAGGCCTACGTAAGGGTGCTGTTCGACGGCTACGCGCACCGCTTCGACCAGCACATCACCAGCCTGGGCTACCGCGTACCCGGCCTGGTGCGAGCCGCCGTGCTGCGCCATGCTCCCGCTGGCAACGGACCCGCTGGCAACGGATTGGTGCTGGATTTGGGCTGCGGCACCGGGCTTGCGGCTGTGGCGATGTCGGGTCTGCCGCTTGGCCCCTGGCACGGCGTCGATTTGTCGCCGGCGATGCTGGCCCGCGCCGCCGCGACCGGCCTGTACGAACAGCTGCTCGAGACCGATCTGGTGGTGGGGCTGGCCCAGCCGGGTCCGCAGTACCAGCTCATCGTCGCCGCCGACGTGCTGTGCTATTTCGGGGCGCTGGAACCGGTGCTGGCGGCGGCGCGCGGTCGGCTTGCCGCGGACGGCATCATGGTGCTCTCGCTTGAAGCGCTGCCCGAGCCGGCGGTCGAGCCGGGCTGGCGGCTGGGACCGTTGGGCCGCTACGCCCACGCGCCCGCAACCCTCGTCGCGGCTGCCACGGCGGCCGGGCTGGTGGTGCGCGCCCTCGACCATGAGACGCTGCGCTGGGAAGGCGACGCTCCGGTACCCGGACTGCTGGCGGTGCTGGCGCCCTTGCCGACCGCCTCGCAGGCATGAGAGCGGCAGCGCTGCGGGCCGACTACGAGCAGCGGCTGGAGCTGGATTCGGAGTCGCCACAGGCGCTCACCGGCCTGGCGGCACTGTTGCTGGCCAACGGTCCGTCGGCGCGGGCGCAAATCCTGTTGCTGCGGGCGCTGGTGGCGCTCGACCTTATCTGTGCGGACGATCCATTGGACGCCGCGACGTTGGCGCAGCGCGGCGGCGTGCTCGCCATGCTGGGCCGCCACGCCGAAGCGGTGGATGCGTTGGAAGCGGCGGCGGCGCTCGAACCCGACGACTACGCCATCGCCGTGTAGCTGAGCAACGCCGTGGTGCGCGGCGGCGATTTCACCCGAGCGGTGGACGCCCTGCGGCGAGCCGTCGCATTGGCCCCGCCCGACGCACCGAACCTGGCGACGCTGACCAGCAACTACGCGGCGGCGTTGACCCGCGTGCACCGCTACCGCGAGGCCTGCGAGGTGCTGACGGAGACGCTGGCCCAGCACGGCGACCGGCTGTATCCATTGTGCAACCTGGCCAACGCCCTGATCTGCCTTGGGCAACAGGAGGCGGGGGTGGCGCTGGCGAGACATGCCTGCGTCGTGGAGCCGGAGCTGCACGCGCCGCGCAGCGCCCTGGCTTCGGCGCTGGCCTACCATCCCGACGTGACCGGGAAGGCGATGCTGGAAGCGGCGCGCGCGGCGGCGGCCAATGCGGCGCCGGCCGGCGTGCCGCCCTGGCGTCCGCGTCCGACGACGGGCTCGCCCAGCCGCCGGCTGCGGGTCGGTCTCATGTCGGCCACCTTGAAGACGCACCCGGTGGGCTGGCTTACCCTGGCCGGCTTGGAGGCGCTGGACCCCCGGGAGTTTGCGCTGGTTTGCTTGGCGCAACCGGAGTCGGCCGACCCTATGCAGCGCCGCTTCCGTGCCGCGGCCGCGGAGTGGCACGTCGTCGACACGCTCCCGGCGGCCGACCGGGTGCTGCTGCTGCGAACGCTCGAACTCGACATCCTGATCGAACTCGGCGGCTACGGCGATCTCAGCATGATGGGCGCCGCTGCCGCGCGGGTGGCGCCGGTGCAGGTCAAGTGGGTGGGTATGCAGAGCCACAGCACCGGCGTCGCCGCGATCGACTGGATGCTGACCGACCGTTGGGAAACGCCGGAGCATCTGGCGTCGCTGTATTCCGAGCGGCTGCTGACGCTGCCCGACGGCTACGTGTGCTACGCGCCACCGCCCCATGCGCCGGAGGTGGCAGTCCTGCCCGCCCTGGCGCGCGGCGGGGTGACGTTCGGCTGCTTCAACAACCTGGCCAAGATCACGCCGCGCGTGGTTGCGGCCTGGGCGGCGATCCTGCGCGACCTGCCACAGGCCCGCCTGGTGCTGAAAACCCACCAGTTCGACGACCGGCTGACTGCACGGGGCATGACCGAGGCGTTCGCGGCGCATGGCGTCGCGGCGGCGCGCATCGTGCTGCGCGGCGCTTCGCCACATCAGGCGCTGCTGGCCGAGTATGCCGACATCGACATCGTCCTCGACCCGTTTCCCTACTCCGGCGGGCTCACAAGCTGCGAAGCGCTGTGGATGGGAGTGCCGATCGTGACCATGCCGGGTGAGACCTTCGCTTCCCGCCACTCGACCAGCCACATGTCCAACCTCGGCCTCGCCGACTGGGTGGCGCCGGACCTCGCGGCGTACCACGCCATGGCGCTGCGCCGAGCCGCCGACCTGCCGGCGCTGGCGGCGCTGCGCGTGGGACTGCGGGCGCGGATGCGGGCCAGTCCGCTGTGCGACGCCACTCGCTTCGGCGCTGGCTTGGGCGCCGCGTTGCGTCATGCGTGGCACGACCACTGCGCCGCCTTCGAACTAGCTGGGCCAAACTAGCTGGCAGGGAGTTTGGCTTTGGTTTCCGGCAAGGCGAACGCCACCAACGCCATCGCAGCGGCGCCCGCCGCCCCGAGGCACAGGAACGCCATCCGGTTGCCCAACTGGGTGGCCAGCACGCCGCCCAGCGTGGTGCTGACCGTGGCGCCAAGCCCGGCGGCCAAGCCGAACAGGCCCAGGCAAAGATTGAACCGGTTGGTGCCGCGGGTCACGTCGGCGGCGACCAGCGGCAGCATGACGCCGAACACCGACCCGCCCACGCCGTCCAGCGCCTGCGCCGCGATCACCCCCGTCGGCGTCACCAGCACCGACAGCAACAGCCCGCGCAACGGCAACGCGGCAAACCCGATCAGCAAAACCGGCCGCCGCCCCCAACGCTCCGCCAGCCGGCCCATGAGCGGCGCCAACGCCGCCACCATGAGCTGCGGCACCACGACACAGGCGGCCACCACCAGGTTGGCGCGCATTCCCTGCGGCCCGGTCAGCCCGGCGGCGGCCAGCGGCAACATCGCCGCATTGGACAGGAAGAACAGCGCCACACAACACGCGAAGATGATGAGCCGGCGGTCGAGCAGCACGCGCCAGCTCTCGGCCGCCGCCTTCTTGGCCCCCAGCTTCACGCCGAGCGGCTCCGGGCGCGGTTCGGTCTTGTGGCGCGGCGGCAGCATCGCGATGGCGATCATGCCAGGAATGGTGAACGCCGCCGCACACCAGAACACCGACTGCGCCAGCCAGTAGGTGCCGAGCGCGCCCATTATGCTGGCGCCGATGGTGCTGCCCAGGGCCGAGAACCGCGTGTTGCGCCCAAGCCGTTCGCCGAGGTTGGCACGTCCCACCCGGCTCAGCGTGATCGCCGCAATCGACGGCACCAGCAGGCAGCTTGCCAGTCCGTGCAGCGCCTCCGCCCCCAACACCGGCAGCCGCGTCGGGAACAGCGCCAG
>JAABUQ010011379.1_pt1 | contig 11376 bp, 9 predicted proteins | sample 5560001 | NCBI WGS metagenome assembly JAABUQ01 (sample SAMN10711888, study PRJNA513371) | rock metagenome | isolation source: Antarctica rocks | place: Antarctica: Victoria Land, Finger Mt nord | collected 2015-12-18
GCGCGAACTGGTTGTGCTCGCTGAACCGCCGTTGCTCGACCGAGTGGGTCTTACCGACCTGCCGGCCGATCCGCATCGTCAGGCCCTCATAGGCGAAGGCCGCGTCCAACTCGACCCAGGCCTCCTGAGCCATCATCCGCAAGTACCGGCTTTCATGGAGGCTATAGCTGCTGACGCAATTGGCGATGATCCCCGACGGAAAACGCAAGGTGAAGGCACAGATGTCCTCGACCTCGCGGAACCGCGGGTCGTCCTTGGGCTGGGTGAGCTGGGCAGTGATCTCGACCGGCTCCTCCCCGGTCAGGTAGCGGGCGGCGCTGAGGCAGTACAGGCCGACATCCGGCAGCGACCCGCCGCCGGCCTGGCTGCGGAACTGGCGCCATTGCTCGGGGTTGCCCTGGTTCTGGCCGTTGATGGCGGTGATCAGCCGGACTTGGCCGAACTCCTTGTTGCGGGCCGTGCCGATCAGGGCGCGGTGATAGGGGTCATACTGCTCGCGGTAGGCGATCATCAGCTTGCGGCCCGCCTGGCGGCAGGCGTCCACCATGCGGGCGGCATCGGCGCTGCTGGTCGCCATCGGCTTCTCGCACAGCACATGCTTGCCGGCCTGGGCGGCGCGGATAGTGTACTCCATGTGCATGTTGTTCGGCAGGACGATATACACGATGTCCACGTCCGGGTTGTCGCGCAGGCGGTCGAAGTCCGCGTAGCCATACAGGTTCTTTTCAGGCACCCCGTACTGCCCAGCGACGACGCGGGCCTTGGCAGGCTCGCCGCTGACCAGGGCGGTGACGCGGACATTCTTGGCCTGGCCAAAGCCGGGCATGATCTGCTCCATCGTCAGGTGGCCGATGCCGACCACGGCAACGCCCAGGCGGCGGCTGACCGGGTCCGGGTTGGCAACCTGCCCCTGCGATTCGCCGGGACCGTTGATGGGCGAAAGCTCGACCTTGTCGCCCTCGGCCTTGCCGCGCAGGCTCTGCGGCTCCTCGGCGGCGGCGAGTTGGATGCCAAGGACGGAGGCGGCACCAGTTGCGACGGCGCGGCGGGTGATCGGCGGCATGAGCGGTTCCTGTGCTGGCGTGCCAAGTGCTGGCGCGACAGGGCCAGAACAGCCAGAGGTGGCCCGGGTTGCAGCCTCTAGGCGGCTTGCTGCCGCTTGCGCGCCAGTGTTTCCCGCAGCAGCGCATCGAGGATGACGGCCCGTTTCTCATAGGTGTGCCCGGCCAGGATGCGGGCGCGGGCGGCGGCGCCGATCGCTTGGGCACGGACGGGCGTCAGGGTGCGGAGGTGCTCGGCCACGTCGGCGCCGTCGCGCGCCACCAGGACCTCGGCGCCGGGCTGCAGGAACAGCTCGATCCCTTCCCAGGCGTCGGTGATCAGGCAGGCGCCGGCGCCGGCGGCCTCGAATACCCGGGTCGCCGGGGAGAAGCCGACCGCGGCCATGCTGTCCCGCGCCACGTTCAGCACGGCCAGGGCAGAGCAGTTCAGGGCGTTGTGATCGGCGGTCCCGACATGGCCGACCGCGCGCACGTTGCCCGGCATTGCCTTGTCGTGCCACCCGTTGCCGCCCAGCAGGAACGATCTCTCGGGCAGCCGGGCGGCGGCGTCCAGGAAGAATGCCTCCACCCGCGCCTCGCGGTCGGGCAAGCGATTGGCAAGGAAACCGAGGTCGGCGGCAAAGCGCGGGTCAGGTGGCGCCGGATGGTGGGTGGCGGGATCCAGCGCGTTGTAGATCGGCACGCAGCGGCGGGCGCCCAGGCGGGTGTAGGCGTCCACCACCGGCGGGCCGCCGCCGTAGGTCAGCACCAAGTCCAGCCGGCGCAGCGCCGCGTGCATGGGGTCGTCCGCGTCCGCCTGCACGGTGGCGAGCGTCGCCGGGGCATCGACGTCCATGAAGCAGGTCACGGCGCCCGGGCCGGCATGGTCCAGCGTGCCGGTCAGCAGCGCGTCGTCGAACACCCCGACGCCGCTGGCCTTGATGACCACGTCGGCGCGGGCTGCCTGCCTCAGCACATCGTGCAGCGCGGCCTCGGTCGCGGGGTACACGACGGAGCTTGCCCAGTCCGGCGGGTCGATGTCGCGGTGCGCCTGCCGGTCGAAGGCGTCCGGCTCGTAGAAGGTGATCGTATGGCCCAGCCGCGCCAGCGCACCCAGCAGGCCGCGGTAGTAGGTGGCCGCGCCGTTCCAATAGGAGGACAGCAGGCTCGATCCGTAGAAGGCGATGTCCACTAGGCGCTCATGGTCTGGGGGTAGGCCAGCGTCCGGGGTTCGGACAGCCGGCGCAGGATGGCCAGCAGCTCGTCCACGCGGTGGGCGCAGGTATGGCGGGCCTGGATGGTGGCGAGTCCGTGCGCGGCCAGGGCGGCACGCAGGTCCGGGTCGGCCTGCACGGCGGACAGGTGGCGCTGCATCGCAGCCCCGTCCACCGCAACAAGGTAGTCCTGGCCAGGCGTGAACAGGCCCTCCGCATCGTCCCACGGTGCGGAGATGAGCGGGATGCCGCAGGCCAGGGCCTCGAACACGCGGATGGTCGGGATGCCCGGCAGGCTTTGGGCGTAGAAGCGGCGCGGCACGTGCACCGTGAGCAGGTGGCGCGCGAATATGCCGGGCGCCTGGGCGTTGGGCAGCCAGCCGCGGTACCGGGCGCCGTGCCGGGCGAGCATGGCCTGGGCCTCGGCGGGGTAGCGCACGCCATATACGTCCAGCGGCAGGCCGAGCGCGGCGGTGGGGGCGAACAGGAACGCCTCCAATTCCGCCGTGCGTTCGCCGTCGCCCCAGTTGCCGACCCAGACTGCGCCGGTGCGGGGCTGCTCCTCGGCCGGCGGATGGAACAGGCGGGTGTCCGCGGCCTCGTGCCAGGTGAACACCTGGTCGCCCCAGCCCCAGCGGCGATACACCGCGGCCAATGCATCCCCAAAGGCCAGCACGCCGTCATAGCCGGACAGGTCGTAGCGGCGCATCGCCTCCGGCTCGCTGACGGCGCGGTGGTGGGTGTCGTGGAACAGCAGCCGGAACCGCCCGCCGGCGCGGCGCAAGGCGCCGACGGCGGCAACGAGCGCGGGTTCGTTCCACTCGTGGACGATGACCACGTCAGCGCCGTCCACCAGGGCGGCGAGGTCATGGTCCGGCTGGTATTCGATGCTGGACAGTTCCGGATAGATGTCGCGCCAGTCAGCCAGCGCGGCCGGTCCCGCATCCGCGGCCAGGTTCTGCACGCTCCAGCTTCCCGCGGGCTCATACGCCTGCACGGCGTGGCCGCGCGCCACCAAGTCCCGCAGCACGCCGCGCAGGAAGTGAGCGTTGCCATGGTTCCAGCAGGACGCGAGGGAGTGGGTGAAGTAGGCGAAGCGCATCAGACGGCGACCGCCGCGGCGCGGTGCACGGCCAGGGTGCCGCTGACCATGGCGTCCACCGTGTACCGCCCTGCCCGCTCGCGCGCTGCGGTGGCCAGTGCTTCGGGCTGGTCAAGTGCTTGCCGAAGGGCTGGCTGCAGCATTGCCGGGTCCGCCACGAACAGCGCCGCCCCGTCCCACAGCTCCCGGAAGCTCGGCAGGTTCGACAGCACCAGCGCCATGCCGGCCTGCGCCGCCTCCAGCACCGCCAGGCCGAACGGCTCGTACAGCGCCATCGAGGCGAACACGGTGGCCCCGGCATAGGCGGCGGCCATGCCGGGCTGGTCCAGGGCGCCCAGCAGATCGAGGTTGGTGAAGGCCCGCACCTCGCCATGCGGCCCCTGTGTCGCTCCTGCGGCACGGATCGGCGTCCCCAGGCCCGCGGCGGCTTGATCCAGGGCAGCGATGCCCTTGCCGTCGTCCCACAGCCGCCCGGCCGTCAGCACGGCGCGTTGGCGGGGCACAGGGGGGAGTGGACCGGGATCGCGTCCGTTATGGACGACCTGGATCGTGCTGAGGCCGTAGGCCGCCTGCACGGCCGCAGCATGGGCGGCGGTCGGCGCGATCACCGCCGCAGCCGTTCGCAGGCCAGCCGCGGTCGCATCGGCCTGCCACCGCAAGTCGTCCGGCATCGGCCCGCCCCGCACGGCGCTCCACCAGGTTCCGACGCAGGAATGTGCAACGGCCACGACGGGCACAGGCCAATGGACGGCGCCAACCAGCGCCGGGGCGTGCAGGTGGACACCGTGGACGCCGGTCAGCGCCGCCAGGGCCGAAAGCCTGCTCGAAGCATGGGCCAGGTCCGCGGGGCCATCGGCCATCCAGTCCAGCGGCAGGCCGGTTTGCACCAGGCGCAGGTTGGGGATGGCTTCGGCCTCCGTGCGCTGCGCTGCGCTGGCGGGCGGCCCCAGCACGGCCAGTACCGTCCCGATGCCCCGCGCCGCTAGGCCGCCCGCGAGATCAACCGCATAGCGCCATACGCCGCCCACGGCGTCCGTCGTCACCAGCAGACGTTGCATCCCGCGCCTGGCTAGGCCGTCCGGCACGCCCGCTCCAGCTCCGGCAGCGGCAGAGGCTGCGCCTCCTGGATGTCGGAAAAGCCGGTGAACTGCCCGAGGTAGTGGCCGTGTGCCCGCTCCCACGCCTGGGCGTCCGGTAGCCCGAACAGGCGGCGGTAGTCGGGGGAGCTTGGGTAGGGATACAGCGGCACCGGGTCATTGGCCCAAACGCCCTGCGCCCGCAGCCGGTCCCGCCAGGACGCCACCAGGGCGGGGTCGTCGTCCGTGGTTTCCAGCAGGTTGGCCTGGACGAACGGGACGTGCTGCCGGGCCAGGATCAGCAGGTCGGCCAGCTCGTCCGTCGTCAGCTTGCAGCGCTTGTCCAGGGCGGCGCGGCCATCCTCGGTCAGGCTCTCGACCCCGGCCTCGATGGAGACGCAGCCGGCGGCGCCGAGCAAGGCCAGCATCTCGGGCTTCCACAGGTCGATGCGGGTCTGGATGCCGAACTGCACGGGGCGGTCCACCAGGGCCTCCAGCAAGGCGCGCTGCGGCAGGAAGATCTCGTCGATGAAGTAGAGGTACTCAGCGCCTTGCGCGATCAGCCCGTCGATCTCCGCCAGCATCGGCGCCAGGTCGCGGCGGCGGTACTTGTCGCGGAAGTCGATCTTGGCGCAGAAGCTGCACGAATACGGGCAGCCGCGGGAGGCCTCGACCTCTGCGCCTGGCCCCTGGGCGGGACGGTCGAAGCGGTGATGGTGGTGGTGGTGCCGGCGCACCCACTCGTCCGGCCAGGACAGCGCGGGCAGGTCGGTGAAGCGTGCGGCCTGCGGGGCGCCGCACTGCCGCAGGACGCCGCCTTCCAGGACCGCGGTGCCTGGCACCTGTCCAGCCCTGCCGCCAGCGGCCAGGGCGGCCACGACTTCCTCGCACTCCCCCATGACCACCACGTCCACGCCCAGCTTATGGAGCGCCGTCCCGGGTGTGGCCGACCCGTGCGGGCCGACGGCGACCGTCAGGCCGCCCTGCCCCGCAAGGCTGTCCAGCATCTCCCGCGGCACGCGTAGCTCGGGCGGGGCGCAGCGCCAGAACAGGTAGCTGGGCGCCGTCGTCACCACGGTCATCGCCGGGCCGAAGGTGCGGACCTGCGCCGCCAGCTCGGCGTAGGACTGGCCCATCAGGTGGCCGTCCAGCAGCAGCACTTCATGCCCGTCGCGTTCCAGCATCGCCCGGCAATAGCCCAGTTCCAGCGGCAGATGCGGCTCACGGCAGCCGAAGTAGATGCTGCCCTCGAATGTCCAGGGCGGGTTGACCAGGGCGACCCTCATGCCGCGTGTTCCGCCGCCACCGGCTCGCCCCGCTCTGTGGCGATCCAGCGCGCCAGCCGCCGCAGCCCGTCACGCCACCCCACGGCGGGACCGAGGCCCAGCGCCGCCGCAGCCCGGCGCGTGTCGGCTACGAAGTAGCGCTGGTCGCCGGGACGCCAGCCGGAGAAGCGCAGGTCGGCCGCCCGCCCGCAGATGTCGCCGATCTCGGCCAGGACTTGCAGCAGGGTCACGGCATTGCCGGGTCCGCCGCCCAGGTTGAACGCCTGTCCCGTCACGTCGCCGATGCGTTGCCAGGCGGCCATGTAGGCGTCCACGGCGTCGTCCACATACAGCACGTCGCGGACCTGGCGACCGTCGCCGTAGATGCTGATGGGACGGCCGGCCTGTACGGAGTAGAGGAAGTGCGCCAGCCATCCCTGGTCCTCGGTGCCCAACTGGCGGGGTCCGTAGATGCAGCTCATGCGCAGCACGCAGGCCGGCACGCCGAAGCCGCGGGCGTAGTCCAGCACATACTGGTCCGCTGCGCCCTTGGAGCAGCCGTAGGGCGTGTAGAAGCTCAGGGGCCGGTCCTCGCCGATGCCGTGGCGCCGCAGGGCCGGGTCCTGCGGCAGGTAGGCGTCGCCATCGCGTTGCAGCGCCACGTCGGCCAGGTTGCCATAGACCTTGTTGGTGCTGGCGAACACCAGGGGCGGCGGCGTGGGCTGCTTGCGGAGCGCCTCCAGCAGGAAGATCGTGCCGCGCAGGTTCACGTCGAAGTCCTGCTCGGGGTCGGACAGGCTGGTGGTCACGGCGACCTGGGCGGCCATGTGGAACACCGCCCCGGCCTGGGCGGCGGCGTCCTGCAACGTGGCGCGGTCCCGCAGGTCGGCGATGACAGCGTGGATGCGGCCGGGGTGGCGGCGGCGGAGCCAGGCCAGGTTGGCCTCGACGCCGGGCCGAGCTAGGGCGTCATAGACCAGGACGTCATGCCCCTGCCCGGCCAGGCGATCCGCCAGGTTGCTGCCGATGAACCCGGCGCCGCCCGTCACCAGGATCGGGCGCGTGCTGCCCTCCATCATGCCACCAAGCCGCGCTGCTCAAGCTCGCGCCGGGCGTCGTGGACCTTGTCGTCAGCCTGTTGCTGGCGGACCCATTCGGCCAGCTCGCCCAGGCTGTCGTCGAAGCTGCGGCGGGGGTGGAAGCCCAGCACCTCGCGCGCCAGGGTGATGTCGGCGAAGCAGTGGCGGATATCGCCGACGCGGGCCTTGCCCATCACCTCCGGCGTCAGGTGCGGCATGTCCATGGCTCTGGCCAGCGCTACACCCGTTTCCAGGATACTCACGTCCTGGCCGCTGCCGATGTTGAACACCTGGCCCGGCGCGTCCGGATGCTCCAACGCCAGCAGGAAGGCGCGGGCCACATCCTCGACGTGGACGAAGTCCCGCCGCTGCTCGCCGTCCTCGAACACCATGGGGCGCTCGCGGTTCAGCAGGCGGGAGGCGAAGATCGCCAGCACGCCGGTGTAGGGGTTCGATAGCGCCTGGCCCGGGCCGTACACGTTGAACAGCCGCAACGCCACGCCCTGCATCCCATAAGCTGGCGCAACCGTCAGCGTCAGCCGCTCCTGCACATACTTGGTCAGCGCATAGACGGAGGCGAGGTTGGGGCGCTTCCACTCCGGCGTCGCCAGCGAGGTCAGGGCGCCGCCGTCGGGGCCGACCGGGTCCCAGCCGCCGGCGCCGCGCTGGGCCGGGCGGACGACGTCGTCCATGCGCTCACCGGATTGAGTACGGTACAGGCCCTCGCCATAGACGCTCATGCTGCTGGCGACGACGACGCGCGCCACCGGGCGGTCGATCAGCGCCTGGAATAGCACGGCCGTGCCGCCGTCGTTGACCGAAACGTAGCGGTCGATGGCATACATGCTCTGGCCCACGCCGACCTCGGCGGCCAAGTGTATCACGCTGTCCACGCCGTCCAGCGCGGCGGTGACGCGGTCTAGGTCCCGTACGTCGGCGCGGATCAGCTCGACCTCGTCCAGCACGGCGTTGCGGGCGGCATTGCGGGTGTGGACCTGGTCGATCAGGCTGTCGAGCACGCGTACGGCGTAGCCCTGGTCCAGCAAGGTGCGGGCAAGGTGGCAGCCGATGAAGCCCGCGCCACCTGTCACAAGCACCCGTTTCGCCATTAGCCGTACACTCCTGTTGCCGCGTGTGACGCAGACTCGGCTCGGCGCCGGGCTGTCACGCCACGTTCATCCACTATCCCGGTCGGCGCCGGGCGGCAACGTATTCACATCCGGCTCAGCGGCGCAATGCCGCCAGCGGGGCAGCGCAGGCCCGGGCCAGTCCGTCGGCGAAGGCATCGGCCGACACAGCACCCGAGAACACGAGGCGGTTGCGGACCACGAAGGCAGGCACGCCCTGCAACCCGGCGCGTCGGACGGCAGCATCCTCCTGCTCCACCTCGGCCCGGCCAGCATCGCTCGCCAAGGCGGCGAGTGTGCTGGCGCGATCCATCCCGGCTGCAGCCGCGGCGTCCGCCAGCACCGAGGCGTCGCCTATGTCGCGCCCGTCCACGAAGTAGTCCTCGAACAGGCGGCCCACCACGGCGTCCTGCTGCTCCCCAGACCCGGCAAGCCGGATCAGCCGATGCGCGGCAAGGGTATTCGGCGTGCGCGCGATGCGGTCGTGGTTGATCCGAAGCCCTGCGGCCTGGGCCGCCGCGGCGACCTGGTCATCGAGTCGGTGGCCCTGTTCAAGGCTGCCGAACTTGGCACGGCGGTAATCGGCGCGGGGCAGCCCGGCCTTGGGCATGTCGGGATTCAACTGGAGCGGCCGCCAGGACACGGTGAACCGCATGCCTTGTCCGGCGAGGATATCCAGCGCCGCCCGCATATGTTGCCGGCCGATGAAGCACCAGGGACAGATCGGGTCCGAGTAAACGTCCAGCCTGTCCATCCCACGACTCGCAACGGCGTCGGCGAGGATGGCCGTCATTCAACGGGATGCAGCGGCAAGTCGTGAGATGTCTGGGCATGCCGCTGTACCCAAGCCTGCTTCGCCGCGCCGTAGCTGCTGGTGCCAGCGCCATGCTGGGCGCGTGCCTGCACCTTCATCGCGCCGTAGGCAGCGGCGACGTCCGGCCGGATGCGAAGGCATGCAAAGAATGCGACAGCCGAGCGCACCGCCTCATGCCCGAAGGGGTAAAGGACCAATTCGACGGTCCGGCAGCCAGACAGTGCATCCACGACCACGAATGCAGCACAATGCGACGGCCCTGGCACGTCGGCGAAGCCGTGCGCCAGGAGCCGTAGGCGTGCGGTGCCCTGCAGGCTCATGGCATCCAGTTCTGCGACAAGATCGAGGACGGGAACTGCGGGAAGTCCTGCCACAGAGGTCGATCCGACATGATGGACCGCATGGCAGGACGTACCCAAGGCACGGCGCACCCGTTCCATGTCCCGCGCGGCCCGTGCAGGCCAGCGAGGATCAGGCTGGGCGAGGCCGGGCACGGCGCTTGTGGTTGGCATGGCCCTGTCTTACCCGGTCAAACGCTGAGTGGGCAACGCCTACGCCAGGGGGCTGGATAGCAGGCATGTCGACTGGGGACAACGCGGGCCGGCCTTTAGGTGAGCAGCGTGACCGCCTTTGAAAGCGTGACGTACACCCCCCAGAGCAGGGGCAGCCCAACTCCGGACCAGGCAAGGGCGGCAGACACCGTCAAGCCGCCGCGGCCGATGCCGTGCGCCTCCCTTGGCGCAACCTGGGCGGCTTGGGTGTGGGTGATGTGCCATTTGCTTGCGACAGGCCGGGTCAGCAGGTTGGCCAGGAAGCCGGCGGCAAAAAGGCCTGCAAGCATGTATAGGGTCCGGTCGTAAGCCAAGTCCGATGGGACACCGGCCTTGATCTGGCGCTCGCGCATTTGGTTGACCAGGATCGGGCCGATGACGCCGGCGGTGGCCCGCGCCGTCAACAGGCGGCCGTGGATCGCCCCGACGAACTGCGTGCCGAAGATGTCGGCCAGGTAGGCCGGGGCGGTTGCGAACCCGCCGCCATAATGGACAAGATAATGCACACTATGGCAACGAACAACCCCAGGCCGCCGCCATGAGCCGCCCAGGGTGTCAGGGCATATATGTCGATGCTCAAGACGAAGAACGTCGCATACGTCAACTTGCGTCCGACCAAGTCCGAGAACGATGCCCACATGAGGCACCCGACGATATTGAATAACGATATCTATTCAACGAAGCTGGCCGCCACCGTCGCGATTGCGCGTCGCTGCTCTTCATCAAGCTGGGCGAGGCTGAGGCCAGACTTACCGATGAGCAAGCTGCCGAAAATTTTCTGCAACATAGGCGTAAGCGTCCGCTCTAGGCCGCGGTATTGGCTGTTTGGCGCTGGCCTGAGTGGGGCTACGGTGTCCAATTCCAGGGGAGCAGGGCGTCGAGTTGCCGGCTGGGGTGGTCTGCGATGCGTCCGAGGATGTCGCCCAGGTAGGCGTGCGGGTTGAGGCCGTGCATCTTGGCGGTTTCGGTGATGGTGTAGACGCAAGCTGCTCGCTGGCCGCCGGCATCGGACCCGCAGAACATCCAGTTCTTGCGCCCGAGGGCCAGGGATCTCATTGCGCGTTCGGCGGCATTGTTGGACATCTCCAGCCGTCCGTCGGCGACGTAGCGGGTCAGCGCCTTCCATCGTGTCAGGGCGTAGCGGATGGCCTGGGCCAGCGCGCTCTTACCGCTGATCATGGCCAGCGAGGCGTCAAGCAACACGCGCAACTGGTCCAGCAGCGGCTGGGCGTGTTCTCCGCGCGCCGCGGCCCGGCGCTCGGGCGTGCGGCCCTGGATGCTGGCCTCGATGGCGAACAGCGCTGCGATCCGTTGCAGGGCGTCGAGCGCGATGGGCGAGGCGGTGGCATGGTGCACGTCAAAGAGTTTCCGGCGCGCATGCGCCCAGCAGGCCACCTCGACCAGGGGCGGTTCGCCTATGGGCGTCTTCGGCTTGTAGAGCCTATCGAACCCAGCGTAGCCGTCGGCGTGCAGGAACCCCAGGCAGGTGCCCAGCAGCGCCTCGGCATGAATGCCGCGGCGGTCAGACGAGTAGCGGTAGAACGCCGCCGGCGGCGCCGCCGAACCCCAGGGCCGTTCGTCGCGCACCACCACCCAGAGCCGCCCGGTCCTGGTCTTGCCCAGGCCCGGCGCCAGCACCGGGACCGTGGTGTCGTCGGCGTGCAGCACGGCGCCGGCGCGGACATGGCGGCCGATCAGCTCGGCCAAGGGCGCCAGCACGCCGAAACGCGAAGCGTTTGCGGCTGGGAACACCGCCGACCCCACCCAGTCCGCCAAGGTCGAGCGGTTCAGCTCCACCCCTTCGCGCGCATGCATCACCGCCTGGCGGTGCAGCGGCAGGTGGTCGCAGTACTTCGCCACCAAGGTATGGGCGACTAGGCCGGGTCCCGGCCTGCCGCGCTCGATGGGCAGCGCCGGCATCGGCTCCTGCACGATGGTCTCGCAGGCCCGGCAGCTCAGCTTCGGCCGGACGTGCCGGATCACCTTGAAGCTGGACGGCACGTATTCCAGCACCTCGCGCTCGTCCTGCCCGACCCGGCTGAACACCGTGCCGCCGCAGCCAGGGCACGTGCAGGGCGGGTCGTGGGTGACGACCTCGCGCGGCAGGT
>JAABUQ010011381.1_pt1 | contig 11372 bp, 9 predicted proteins | sample 5560001 | NCBI WGS metagenome assembly JAABUQ01 (sample SAMN10711888, study PRJNA513371) | rock metagenome | isolation source: Antarctica rocks | place: Antarctica: Victoria Land, Finger Mt nord | collected 2015-12-18
AAGGCCGCGTGGACTTTCGCGAACTGGTGCGCGAGCTGGCGGCTGTCCTGCATACCCGCGTCCAGATGCACCAGGTGGGAGGGCGGGACGAGGCCAAAGTGTTTCCCGGCATCGGGCCGTGCGGGCGGCCCACGTGCTGCTCCACGTTTTTGCGCGAGTTCGCGCCTGTTTCCATCAAAATGGTCAAAGACCAGAACCTGGCGCAAAACCCGTCCAAGTTCGCTGGCCTGTGCGGCAAGCTGATGTGCTGCCTGCGCTACGAGCAGGACGAAGAGCCTCGCCTGCACCCGGCCCTGCCTACGGTGAGCATGGTGGTGATGACGCCCCTGGGCCGTGCCAAAGTTATGGAAGTCAACGAGGTGCAGGGGATGCTGACGGTGCAACTGGAAAGCCAGATGTTTGTCGAAGTGCGTGCCCGCGACATCGGCACGATTGAAGGCTGCATCGACCACGCTCAGGGCGGCTGCGAAGACTGCGCATCCAGCGGGTCGCTCAGTGCCTGCGAGGTGCCGACGCGCGATCAGCCTGTCGGCGGACAGCCTTTGCCGATGCTTTAAGCCGCTGAACTTACTCCAACAAATACGGGTATTTACGCTTTGTTATTGCTTAGGGCCAAAAGTGGGTATCTTTACCAAAGCACTTCTTCCCATTCCCTCACGTTTGCTGGAAACAAGGATACCGCATGAATGTTTACCCCCAAAGCGCCCAGCCCGGCACGGAGCGACGACGCCTGCAAGCCCGCGCACGCCGGCTGGAAAAGCGTGTCCAAACACTGGCGGGGGCGGGGCGCATGGACGAAGCCATTGCGTGTCAGGCCGAGTTGACTGATCTGCGGCCTAACGATCCGACGGCATTCTTCCGGCTCGGCCTGATGTACCGTGAAATGCGTCGCGTGGAGCCGGCCCTCAGTGCCCTGCGGCGTGCCGCCGCCCTCAGCCCGGAATATCGCGACCCACGAGAAGCCCTTATCGCAACTCTGCTGGACAGTGGACGCTACCAGGAGATCGTCAATGAGGGCAAGCTGCTGGTAAAGCTGGCCCCACGCAGCATCTTCGCCCGTGATGTCCTTAGCCTCGCCTACATGCAGCTCGGTCAAACCGATAAAGCCCTGCGCGTGGTCGGCGAGCTGATCTGGCTAGACCCTGCCAACCCCGACCATTACCTCAAACGTGCCATGCTTCTTCAGCAGCAAGGCAATGTTAAAAACGCCGTGGGGGAATACACGCGCGTTTTGGAAATGGCCCCGGAGGGCAGCGATGCCATGTCGGTCGCCGCCGATGCGCTGGAAACGATGGACGACCGCCAATTACAGCAGATTTTATTGCTTGCCTCCGACGATCAGCTGTTTCAGTGGAAGGCCATGCATGACCCTGCCGGGGCTGTTCTGGAGCGTGGCTATCACCTGACCCCGGACGGCATTGCGAAGCTGCACTTCTTGCTTCAGCAGCAGGCCGTGCTGCCCTCGGGCGCTTTGACTGCCCCGCGCATTCGTTTGTACAACTGATGCCGCCCGCGTTTGAGTGGGGATGCCGGACATACGTGATGGGCGTCCTCAATGTCACGCCGGACTCGTTCTCCGATGGCGGCTTGTTCGCCCATGTGGATCACGCCGTCGCCCACGCGCATCAAATGGCCCTGGATGGCGCGGACATCATTGACATCGGCGGCGAAAGCACGCGCCCGGCCACGTTCGGCGACCATTCCCCGCTCCCCATCGACGAAGAAGCACGGCGTATCCTGCCCGTCATCTCCCGGCTCGCTGCCGAACTGCCCCACCTTCCCATCTCTGTAGATACCTACAAAGCCGATGTCGCGCGGGCCGCCCTGGATGCGGGCGCGAGTATTATCAACGACATCAGCGGCCTGACCTACGACCCGAGCATGGCAGACCTTGCCGCCGAACGCGGCGTTCCCATTGTTATTATGCATCTGCTCGGCAGGCCACGGGACATTCCCCGGCGGCCCACCTACGTCGATGTCGTGCAGGAAGTTCTCGCTTTCTTTGGTACGCAGATTGATTATGCCCTGGCGTGCGGCATCGGAGCAGACCGGATTTGGCTCGACCCAGGGCTGGGCTTCGGCAAGACGGCACAGCATAACCTGGAACTGCTGCGTCGATTGTCCGAGATCAAGGCGCTCGGTTTCCCCCTGGTGGTAGGCAGCTCGCGCAAGAAGTTTTTGGGGAAGATATTGGGCACCGACGACGCTGGCGACCGCATGGAAGGCACGGCGGCCACCGTCGCGCTCAGCATCAGCCAGGGCGCGGATGTCGTCCGCGTGCATGATGTGAGGCAGATAGCGCGCGTCGCCAAAGTCAGTGACGCTGTTGTCCGTGGCTGGAAGGAAGAGTAGAAAGCATGAACAACGCCTCACCCGTTCGGGTGAGGCGTTTGTGTTTGCGGGACATTCTTGCCTCAGCGTACTTTTGCGCCTGGCGCAACATCGGCTTCGGGGTGCAGCAGAATGGCCCGGCCATCGGCGTCGGTGGCGGCCAGCAGCATGCCCTGCGACTCGTAGCCACGCATCTTGCGGGGCTGTAAGTTGGCGACGATCACGACCGTCTTGCCCACCAAATCGGCGGGGTCATGGTTTTCCGCAATGCCTGCCAGGATTTGCCGCTCCTGATCTTCGCCGCAGTCCACGCTCAGCCGAAGCAGCTTGGTCGCGCCTTCGATCCGTTCGGCAGTGATGATCTGCGCCGTTTTCAACTCGATCTTGGCGAAATCGTCGATGGTGATGTACGGGCTGGGCACGGCGGGTGCACTGGCAGTAGGAGCGGCCTGCGCGGCGGGAAGTGGGGACGGGTTTTCGGTCACGGGCTGTTCTCGTTTCTTGGTGTCGATACGGGGAAAGATTGGCTGAGCGGCTTGGGTCTTTGTGCCGCCGGGCAGTCCGCCCCATTGTGTTGAGACGCTCCAGGGCTGCGGCGGGGCGTCACCTATGCCTAATTGCTGATAAATCAGCGTGGACGTATGCGGCAGAAACGGCGCGAGCAATGCGGCGGCCAGGCGGCTTGCTTCCAGGGCAGTATAAAGGGCGTCGGCGACGGCTTGCGGGTCGCCCTCCTTGTGACGCTTCCACGGGGCCTGCGTGTCCACGGCTTCGTTGGCGGCTTTGACCAGCCGCCCAATGGCAAGCAGGGCGCTGCCGGGGTCAAGCGCGAGCATGGCGCGGTTTACATCCTGAACACACTCGCAGGCATACGCGGCATACTCGCTTTCTGCCGTTTGTGCCGCGCCGCCCTGGGGCACAACCCCATCCAAATATTGCGCGGTCATGTTGAGTGTTCGGTTGAGCAAATTACCGAGCTTGTTGGCAAGCTCGGCGTTGTAGTGCCCGACCAGAGCGTCCAGCGAGAACTCGGTGTCGCCGGTGAACGAAATATCCCGCAGCAAATAGTAGCGCAGGGCGTCGATGCCCACTTCGGTTGACGCCCCGCTCAAATTGGTGAGATACGCCACGGCGTCTTCGGGCGTGGGGATGTTGCCTTTGGATTTGGAGCCTTTGGTCAGTTCCAATGTCTGCGCGTCGCGGACGAGCCACCAGCCATGCCCCAGGATCGTGCCGGGTAGCGGCAGGCCCAATGCCAGCAGCATGGCGGGCCACAAGGTCGCATGAAACCGTGTGTAGATTTCCTTGCCCACCAGGTGCACGTCGGCGGGCCAGAGGGCGTCCCAGCCCGGCTGATGCGGCCAGCCCGTCGCGCTCAGGTAGTTGATAACCGCGTCAAACCAGACATACACCACCTGCGAAGCATCGTCCGGGGCGGGAATGCCCCAGCCCGTCGAAGGGCGCGAAATGGCGACATCCCGCAGGCCACCCTTGATAAACGCCAGCACTTCGTTGCGCCGCGTGTCCGGCTGGAGGAAGCCGGGGTGCGATTCGATATATGCCAAAAGCCGGTCGCCATACGCCGACAGGCGAAAGTAATAGTTGTCTTCGGTGACCCGCTCCACGACCGCGCCGGTTTCAACGGCCCGCCCGTCCTTCACCTCGCTGTCGCGAAAGAACGTTTCATCTGAAACAGAGTACCAGCCTTCGTACTTGCCCGCGTAGATGTCGCCCTGCGCCTGGAGTCGCCGGAACACTTCCCCCACGGCCAGGGCGTGACGCGGCTCCGTGGTGCGGATGAAGTCGTCGTAGCTAATCCCCAGAAACTCCCACGTTTTGCGGTAGCGCTGCGAAACCGTGTCCACGAATGTCTGCGGCGTTTCTTCCATGCGGGCGGCGGCTTCGGCGACCTTCTGCGCATTTTCGTCCGTGCCGGTCAAAAAGAACGTCCGATCACCCCTCAGCCGGTGGTAGCGGGCCAGACTGTCCGCCAGCAGCGTGGTCGTGGCCGACCCGACATGCGGCTCGCCGTTGACATAGTAGATCGGCGTTGTGATATAAAAGGCTTTGGATTTTGTCTCACTCACTCTTCACCTGTTTCGATGCCGTCGGCATTGTTATACCCGATTGGGGCAAGCCGTCCTAAAACCTATGCCGCTTAGTTCACGCCCAGGCGGGCCAATGTCTGCTCAATCTGCACGGCGGCCTGCGGGTCGTCTCCCACAAACGCGCCCGCCACTTTGCCGTCTTTGCCAATCACATAAACCGTCGGAATGCCCGACACATGGTACTTGCTGGTCGCGGTGGACTGGTCGCCGGGCTTGGCATCGTACAGGAACATGGATGTGTACTGCGGGTGCGCTGCCAAAAACGCCTGCATGCGCGGCGCGCTGTCCCATGTATTGATGCTCAGCACCGTCAGCCCTTTGGGGCCGAGTGTTTGCCGCAATTCTTGAATGTGCGGCATGGTCTTTTTGCACGGGCGGCACCACGACGCCCAGAAGTCTAGGAGCACAACCTGCCCCTTGAGGCTGGACAGGGCCAGCGTTTGGGCGCTCGCGCCGTGCGCATCGGCACGCGGCAGCGCAAAGTCCGGCGCGTCCATGCCCACGGGCAGCAGGGCCGGGGTTGGCGTGGGCACATAGGCTTTCAAGCCCGCAGGCGGCTGCTCTTGAAAGTCTCGCGCCGCCACCCTGCGCACGATGGTGACGATGACGCTGTCTGTGTTAGTTTGCCGATAATCAAGTGTCACAACCCGGTCATGCCGCCCGCCGGTGTAGGCGGCTTGCAGTGGCAGCCCGGTGTTCGCGTCCAGCCAGAACGTCGCCGTGTCCGCGTCTTCTATGGACACGATTTTGTGCGCGGCTTTGCCATTAACGGTCACCATGCCCGTGTCGCGCAGCTTGGCATAGTCCGTGATGCTGCTGCTGTCGGTCAGCAAGCTTGACGCGATGCTTGCCGCCGCGCCCATCGGCATGAACGGGTCAAGTTTATCCAGTGTCTTCGAGGCGGGGCCTGTCGCCACGTTCACTGCGTTCCACTGTCGTACTTGGGTTCCATCACACACTAATATTGTTGTTTTGCCGTCTGTCTGCGAGACGATTCTGATCTTGTTGGGAGCGGTGATCTCTACATAAGCCACATCGCTTGCTCCGGTCTCTGTGGCAGTGACGAATACTGTTGGCGTACCATACACGGCAGCCACGTACTTTTGCACGATGGCGGGCAATGCTTTTTGCCCCGCTTCCTGCGCATGGCTGGGCACACTCAGTATCGCAAAAACTGCCGCCGCGAAGACCATTACCCTTGTCATTGTGTTTGTTCTCCCATCGCTCAGGAACCTATCTCACCCTGCCCGCTGTTTTAACAGCAAAAGAAACACACTGATTATACCGATAACAAGGCTGATTGACAAACAATCCGCTGCCAGGTACAGTGACATACATTGTGAAGAAAGGTACGAAGTTGACCAATCCCATCTCCAAGTCCGGGTTTCTGCTCGGCGCGACACTCGCCCTAATCGCCGCGATTATTAAAGTAAAGCTCCTGCCGGAGTAAGCGCGCCCTCCCACACCCCACGCCATGAACCATTCATCCCTGCTTGACACGCAGCGCCGCCTGTCGCCCCGTCTTGTCCTCGCACCCGCTGTTGACAGGGCGTGGGAGATGCCCGCCGAGTACGCCCCCCACGCCAGCCGCGCCGAATACGACGCCGTGCAGCTTCCGGGTGGGGCCGGCGTGGTTGATCGCTCTCCACGCTCCGTTCTGCGCCTGACCGGCCCGGATCGGCACGCGTTCCTGCAAGGCATGGTGACCAACGACATCCTCGCCCTCGGCCCCGGCCAGGGCTGCCGCGCGGCCTTTTTAGACACGACCGGCCACCTCCTGGCCGACCTGCGCGTGTGGAACGCCCCCGATGCCCTGCTTATCGAAACCGACCCGCAGGTGTCCGCCCGCCTTCTCCAAACGCTGGACATGTACCTGATTATGGAAGATGTGCAGGTTGCCGACGTGTCTTCAGAATGGGCATTGCTGTCCGTGTTGGGGGACGCCGCCTATGCCGTCGTTTCCGCCCTGGTGTTTCAGCCATTTTCTCCCGACCTGTCCCCGATGACCCTCCACCCCGCCGTCTTTGCGGACGGCGCGCATGGCTTTGTCGCCGTCACCGACCCGGACGATCTTGCCGGTCTTGACCTGTGGCTGCCCGCCGCGTCCGCCCCTGCCGCGTGGGAAACTTTGCTGTCGCGGGGCGTTGTACCGGTCGGCACGCACGCCGCCGAAACCCTGCGCATCGAAGCCGGAGCCGCCGTGTGGGGCCGCGAATTGACCGAAGCTGTCCTGCTCCCTGAGGCCGACCTGCCCGAAACAGTCTCGTACACCAAAGGCTGCTACATCGGCCAGGAGATTATCGCCCGTCTGCGCGCGCGCGGCCACGCGAACCGCGCCCTGCGAGGCATTTTGCTGCCCCCCGATGCCCCTGTTCCGCGCGCCGGAGCCACCCTCCACGCCCCCGAGCATGGCCCCGAAGCAGGCCGGGAGATCGGGCGCATCACCAGCGCCGCCGCCTCGCCTCGTTTCGCCGGACGCGCCCTTGCCCTAGGCTACGTGCGCCGCGAATACAGCGAGCGCGGCACGGCGATTGCCGCCCATTTCCCCCAGCCGGACGGCACGGTGTTCACCTTCCCCGGCACGGTTTTGACCCGCCCCTTTTCTCTGCCCGAGTAGCTTGCCCCGGCATTCTCCCGGCTCATCCCCGGCTTGTCCAGCGCGTGCCAGCGACGGACGGATTTCTTCCGTCGTCGGTACAGGCTGAACACGCGCAGGCAACCCCCAAGAAACACTCTTGCACCGCCCGCCATCCAGGCAGGACAACAGGCCATCGCACGCGAATAGCCGCCTATGGAAACAATCACCTATGCGGGCTATGACAACTGCCTGCGCCTCAAGAACAACGCCGTGGAACTTGTCGTCAGCACGGGCTTCGGGCCGCGCATTCTGCATTACGGCCTGCACAATGGCCCCAATGCCTTTGCGCTCTGCCCCACGCTCAGCCAGGACGTGGGCAACGGCGAAACATGGAAGCCCTACGGCGGCCATCGCTTTTGGACGGCCCCCGAAGTGTTCCCGCGCTCCTACTTTCCCGACAACGGCCCGGTCGCGTCCGCGCAAATGGAGAGCGGCATGCTGCATGTTACCAGCGCCACCGAACACACGACGGGCCTGCAAAAAGAGCTGTTTATCACTCTGGCCCCCGAAGGCGCGGGCGCGCGGGTTGTCCACACGCTGACCAACCGGAACGTGTGGCCCGTGACCGTGGCGGCGTGGGGCCTGAGCATTGTCGCAAACGGCGGGCGCGTCGTGCTGCCGCAGGAGCCGTATGTTTCGCATGACGACGACCTGCTGCATGCGCGGGCTGTTGTCTTGTGGAAGTTCACGGAAATGGGCGACTCGCGCTGGCGATGGGGCACAAAATATATCACCCTGCGCCAGGACGACCTGCCCGCCGACCGCCCGCAAAAGGTCGGCGTGTACAGCACGTCGGGCTGGGCGGCACACATGACCCCGCAGCAGGCGTTTATCATTCACTGCCCGGTCGCCCCCGAAGGCCCGGACGTGTTTCCCGACGGCGGCAGCAGTTTTGAGACCTACACGGACGGCCCGTTCCAGGAAATGGAGAGTCTCAGCCCCCTGCGCACGCTCGCCCCCAGCGAGTTTCTGTCCCACACGGAAGACTGGTTTCTCGCGCCGCTTGCTTCTGTTGATGACACTGACGACGCTTTGGACGCGCACCTGCGGCCTCTGGTTTCGCAGGCCAGGCAGGCGCGGGAAGCGTTTTAGGCGGGGCAAAAAAAGGCAGCGCCCTTTGGGACAAACCCAAACGGCGCTGCTTTGTATTCTTTGTGCGATGGGACTAGCCGCCCGCGCCTCCCGATCCGCTTGGCCCCGCCAAGCTGCCGTTGGGAGTGCCGCCCATGCCGTCCGGCCCGCCGACAACGCCTCCCTGGCCGGGGGCTTCGATGCCTGCCCCATTGCCTGGAGCCTGCGACGAGGACGCGCCGTTGGGCTGGAGGGCGCTCGGCGCGGTTTGTGCCGCTCCGTTCATGCCCGGCGCATTTGCGCGCCCTGCCTGGGGCACGATGCTTGCGGCGGGCACATCCTGCGGTAGCGGCGCGCTGGGGGCGGCTGCGGGCTGCGGGTTGACAAGGGTCATCGCGGGCTGGGGCGCGGTACGGCTCTTGTACGACACGGCGGCGATCACCACGGCGATTATCACTACCACCAGCAAGATCACCAATGTGCCCCAATTGGCGTTTTTGGTGCTGGGGTCTTCCGTCCGGCTTGAACTGACGCTCATTGCAGTGTTGTCTCCTTGTGAAAATAGCGTGATGCTGCCATAATACCCGGTCTGCGCGGGCAGAGAAACAAAACAAGCGCCGGACAGCCGGGGCTTGACAGGAGAGGGGAACGCGGGTATTATAAAACCCGTTGCGCACCCGTAGTTCAGTGGATTAGAACATCAGCTTGCGGAGCTGGGGGTCGCTGGTTCGAGTCCAGCCGGGTGCACCACACTGCCGAAGCCACCTGCCCAGGTGGCTTTTTCCATGAGACAGGGCGTTGACCATGCGCGTTTCTCCGTCCTCTCCCCAGGTTCGCGCCAAGGCTATGCTCGTGCACACGCGGTTGTGCGAGACTTACGGCTGCCCGATCCCCTATTTTCACGCGCTGGACCCGCTCAGCGAACTGGTGTCGTCCCTGCTGTCCCATCGCACCAAAAACGCCGACTCCGGGGCCGCCTTTCGGGCATTGCGCGAGCGTTTCCCCGACTGGTCGGGTGTGCGCGACGCGCCCACTGTGGATATTGAACAGGCGATCAGCGCGTGCACCTGGCCTGAACAGAAAGCGCCCCGCGTGCAGGCCGTGCTGCGCCGGATCAGCGAACTGGGGAACGGCGAGATGAACCTGGACTTTCTCGCCGCGCTGTCCGTGCCTGACGCGCGGGCGTGGCTGGAGGGCTTGCCGGGCGTCGGCCCCAAAACCAGCGCGGCGACCCTGCTGTTTTCGCGCCTGCGCATGCCCGCCCTGCCGGTTGACAGCCACCATCACCGGGTGGCCGTGCGGCTGGGTTTGATCCCATCAAACGTCGCCGTCGGGCCGTCCCATATCCTTCTGGAAGCGCAATTGCCGCCGGGCTGGAGCGCGCAGCAGGTGTACGACAACCATGAATGCTTGATGCTGCACGGCCAGCGCTGCTGTTTTCACCACAATCCTGCCTGCCTGCGGTGCTCTGTTCTGGACTTGTGTCCTTTTGGGCAGCATCGTTTAGGCCGCGCGGAACAATCCAGCCCCGCTCTGGTGTTGGAAGGGCTGGATGCTGACACAGAAACACATACGCCGGGCGAAACAATGGAGCAAACGTGAGACACGCCGCCTGGTGCGTGGGTTTACGCTCATAGAACTCCTGGTCGTCATTGCCATTGTGGCCTTGCTGGCCGCTGTGCTGTTCCCTGTCTTTGCCAAAGCGCGGGACAAAGCGCGGCAAACCGCGTGCCTGTCCAACCTGCGACAATTGGGCCTTGCAGCCCAGCAGTACGTGATCGACAACGACGGCACGTTTTTTTACAACGCGGGCACACCGGGCAGCGGAGCCTCGGTAACGCGCTTTTCGCCGTCTGTGCGCGACGACAAGCTGGCGCGGGACACGCCTGCCGACAAGTCCAATCGCTGGGACCCATCGCCTCTCATTCCCATTTTAGACCCGTACATCAAAACAAACGCGCTGTGGGCCTGCCCCGCCCTCGCCTTGCCCTATGTCAACGCGGCGGGGCAGACCGAGGAAAACACGCGCGCCGACATCGCGAGCTACCAGGTCAACGCCTACCTTGCGGTCAACAGCATCCCCGATCCCGCGCCGCTGCCGCCCGGCATGCCGCCGCGCCCCCATCTGGGGCCGGTGACGGATGGCGATATTGTCAACCCCGCGCGTATCAAAGTGTTCCAGGATTACTACAATGGAACAGGCACAGTGCACAGCGGAGGCGCGAACTATGCCTGCGCGGACGGTCATGCTAAATGGCAGGCGGCGAGCGCGGCGAATGCGGGCCTTATCACGTCCAAATGGTGGACGCCGTAGCGCATCAAGAGGCGGGGCGCAGCGTGTCCAGCAGGGTTTCGGCTACTTCGCGCTTTGTCCAAAGCGGCAGGGTGAGGGTCTGCCCCTGCGCGCCGAGCAGGGTAACAACGTTGGTATCGCCGTCAAAGCCCGCGCCGGGTTGGGTGACATCATTGGCGACGATCCAGTCGAGACCTTTTGCCGTCAGCTTTTGCCGGGCGTTGCCCTCTATGTTCTCGGTTTCGGCGGCGAAGCCGACCAGGGTTTGACCGGCGGGCTTGTGCGCTCCGAGCAGGGCGAGAATATCATCTGTGGGCGTGAGGGCAAGCGTGGGCAATTCGCCCGCGCTTTTTTTGATCTTTTGTGCGGAAGTTTCTATGGGCCGGTAGTCGGACACTGCCGCCGCCGCGACAATGATATTTTGGGCATTGGCCCGCGCCAGGGTCGCCTCGCGCATTTCGGCGGCTGTAGTCACTTGGATCACTTCCATGCCGACGGGCGCGGGCAGAGCCGTCGGGCCGCTCACCAGGGTCACGGCTGCGCCGCGCTTGTGGGCGGCTTCCGCGATGGCATAGCCCATCTTGCCCGACGAGCGGTTTGAAATGTATCGCACGGGGTCGATAGCCTCGCGCGTCGGCCCCGCTGTCACCAGCACGCGGACACCCGCCCACGACGACTGCCGCGCGAGCATCTGCTGAATGGCCCCAAAGATGGTGTCCACATCGGCCATGCGCCCCACGCCCTCCGTGCGGCAGGCCAGCATTCCCACGGTCGGTTCTACGAAATAATACCCGAAATCGCGCAGGGCGGCGAGGTTCGCCTGAGTGGCCGGGTTGTTCCACATGCCTGTGTTCATGCCCGGCGCGAGCACGATGGGGGCTGTGCAGGCGAGGGCGGCTGCCGAAAGCATGTCGTCGGCCAGGCCGTGCGC
>JAABUQ010011382.1_pt1 | contig 11372 bp, 11 predicted proteins | sample 5560001 | NCBI WGS metagenome assembly JAABUQ01 (sample SAMN10711888, study PRJNA513371) | rock metagenome | isolation source: Antarctica rocks | place: Antarctica: Victoria Land, Finger Mt nord | collected 2015-12-18
GCCGGCCAACCGCCTGACGGCCACCGCGCTGGACGCCTTCCTCAAGGTGGCCGGCTTCCGCATGGCCGCCGCGTACGGGCGCCAGTTCCTCAAGCTGCTGCAGGCGTGGCCCCGCCCAGGCGCACTATTCTCTGAAGTCAGGCGCCGCGTGCGGCGCGTGTCCTGCTACGCGCGCCGGTCGCTCCGCACGATGTTGGGCGCATGACACTGCGGCGTGTGACCGCCGCCGCGAGCGTGCCCGCCAGGGACACACAGAACCTGCAGGGCCGCTTTTCAAGCGGCGCCCGAATTTGTGTGGTGGACCTCCCCGGAGCCGCGCGCCCGGGCTGCACGGAGCGGCGACGCGGCGGCGCGGCCGCGCAGGTCCTGGACGGCGCGTTTCTGCCGGAGCTGTCGCGGCAGGCTGACCCGGACGCCCGCGCGGTGCACTCGCGGCTGAGTACGTACCTGCGCGCGCGCGCCTGGGAGCAGGAGCCAGAGGGTCGCGCGCTGCCGCGCTCCGACTCCTCCTCGTACGACCGCGCCTGAGCGCATCGGAAGCGGCGGGGCAGCAGGCGGCGCCGGTCCCTGGCGCCCCAGCGCATCTATGAGACTGACGCGAGGATGTGCTGTGGTGACCGCTCATGTCCCCCCTCTGCAGGGTGTTGCGCATGCCGCTCTCAAATGCTGGTCGCGTCGCTGCGCGCCGAGGTCCACCAAACACACTGGAACGCAAACAAGCTCAGATGGCAGCATCACGTGCGCGCTGCAGTGCGAGCCGCACAGCTGTGTGGCATGCGCCAGTGGCGTCTGCACCCAAACGGTGAGGCATACCTGGCCTGGGCTGCGCTGCGCAGTTCCATGCGCAGCTGCGCGCGCCGCCGGGCAGCACGGCAGCCGACGTCCACGCGCGCATGCATGCGGCGCTGGCCGTCATGGGCCTCTGGCGCATACGCGACACGCCGGTGCGCGTCCGCCGGCCGCTGCGCCTGGCGGGGGGCGGGCTCAAGAACAGTAGTCTGGGTGGTGCGTGGCGCACTTCTTTGCGCAGGGCATGCTTTACCGCACAGGTAATGCTTTGCCACACAGGGCACGCTGTGGATACAAGAGGATGATGTGCTGTGTGCCTCTAGCATTACCGAGCAGTGTGGCCTGAAGGATCTTGAGGGAGGTCAAGCATATGCAGGGCGCAGATCGTCAGCGCGACGTGCAACAGTTCTGCCGCCAAGTCGGGACTTGCCGATTGTTTAGATTGCTTCTTTGTGCTACAGTGAGTGGCTCATGGGAAGCTTGCAGTGCACATCAGGTCACCCACGCTCTGCGAGCAGCGCAGGTGGGCGGCGTGCTGCCGGGGGGCATCCGCGTGCGCGGCCTGTCGGGCGGCGAGCAGCGTCGGCTGAGCATCGCGTGCGCGCTGGTCGCGGCGCCGGCGGTGCTCTTCCTGGACGAGCCGACCACGGGTACGCGCCGGGCGCGCGCTGCCCGCCCGCCTGCCTGCCTCCCTGCGGCCAGACGGGATCCATGCTAGGGCTGCACATGAGTTGGCGTTGCCGTGGCAGCAGGTCATCGCTGCGCATGCTCCTGCGCGCGGCGGGACACGTTCCACGCCCGTCCAGGGCAGCGCAGCAGAGGCGCAGAACCGCGCTGGTGGGTGGGTGGCCGTGGGCATGCAGGCCTTGTGCAGGTGCGGCGCTGAGCGATGCGGCGGCGTGTCGCGCGTCCGTACTCATCAATCCAACCCTGGAGCAGACTCAGCATCCCAAGCAGCGGCACCTGCGCAGGCCTGGACGCATTTGCGGCGCTGAACGTGATGGACCACATGTCGTGCCTCGCCGCGCTGGGCCACACGGTCGTGGCCACGCTGCACCAGCCGCGCGCGGCCATCTGGGCCCTGCTGCACCAGGCGCGCCCGCGGCCGCGCGTGCAGAGCGTGCGCGCTGCTGTGCAGTGCGCGCGTGCTGCGCGCGGCCGCTCCTTGCTATGACAAACATGCGCTGCCACCGCGGCGCGATCAGGCCCTGCTGGTCGGGTGAATCGTCAGCGTCTTAACTGCCTATAGGCCTTGTTTCCCGAAGACTTTTGCCGGCGCCATCCCCTGGTGCGCGAGCGAGCTGCCGTCCCTTCCCCACAACTGCATAAATATGCGGGCCAGATGGCTGACATCGATATCCCTACACCTGACCCAATCACTGCTCACCAACCCCTGGCCAGTCGCGTCAGCGCGGGCGCCGAGTCGCTACCGGCCGCGCAGGTCGTGGTGCTGTCGGAGGGTGTGCAGCTGTTCGCGGGCGCGCCGCCCGCCGCGGTGCCCTGGTTCGCGGACGTGCTGGGCTACCCCTTCGAGCCGGCGGCCGACGGCGCCGCGCCCGACTGGCTCATGGACCTCGTGTCCGTCGGCTTTGCCAAGCCCAGCGGCTATGCGCGCAGGCGCGCCCTCGCTGCGCCCTGTCTTCTGTGCAAGCACATGGCGCACGCTAACCTGCACCCTTCCATGGCAGCCACTGAGGTCACACACACACGCATGCCCATATGTCCTGAGCCAGGCTCCAGCCTGGCTTGGCGGCGCTGCATGTGCCTGTGTGAGGTTTGCGCGCACTGATTACCTGTGGGCTGGCAAGAACGAGCGTGCTATCAAATGAGCATTTGCAGGGAGTATCAGCAGACAAGCAGGGCAGCAAGCTTCTGCACGCCCACCCGCGCCTTCACTGCAAAGCATGTGGCAAGTGGCTCACAGTAATTCTAAGGGGATGCCATGGCGCGCCGTGCAGGACCATGACAACTACCGCGGAGGTGCATGAGGCGGGCCTGCGCTGGCGCGAGCGCTGCGCCGCGGACGCTGGCGACGCGGTCGCCTACTTGAGCAGCCCGGAGGGCCCTACAGAGGCGCAGCCCTGGCCGGCGTCCATCGAGAGCGCGGGCCAGCCCCAGCAGCCCAGCAACCCCGTTTCGCCCTGCACGGAGCCGGCCCGCACCGGAGCCGGCGAAGGCTGGCCCAGCAAGCGCCAGGGTCTGGTGCCGCGCGCGCCAGTTGGCCCGCCGGCGCCGCCGGGCCTCCTGGAGGACGGCGCGGACCTGTGCGGCCAGTACCCCGCCAGGCATGCCCCGCGCCCGGCGCCTTGCAGCCTCCTGCAGCCTCCAACATGGGCGGGCATGCTATGCGCCATGCACACGACCTGTGCACCTGGGCATCCGCCACAGCAGCCGGCGTGAGTGCATGTGCACTGCGAGCGTGTACAGCTGCATTGCAGGCTGGAGCGCTGCGGGCGGACAAAATGCTGACCTCCAGGCAGGCAGCGGCCTGCGCACGTCAAGGGTCCTTGCACGTGCACGCGTATTCAAACCCAGGCGCCCGCGCGCGCGCAGCTGGGGCACGCAGTTCCGCGTGCTCTTCCGGCGCGCGCTGCGCGCGCAGCTGCGCAACCCGACCGACGCCACGTCCCGCCTGCTCATGTCCACCTGCGTCGGCCTCCTGGCCGGCGCGCGCCCGCGCTTGCGCGCAACCGCGGTTGCTGTGCACCCTCTTCCACTCAGGTTGTGATGATACGACTGCGTGCACTTCGTCTGAAGCAATGCATCGCATGTGAGCTGAGGCTGAAAAGAGCAACCTTGTTGCGCCTGTGGCTGGGCGCTGCGTCGCCGCTCAGGTCACGCCTGGCACTGACCGCTTATCGCCAAAACACACAATTTTAATCATGCAAGCGCTTGGCAGCAAGCCCGTGATGGGCAGTCTTGATGCAGGAGCCAGCGCGCGCGCGCAGGGCTGACCTTCCTGGACTTGGGCGAGGCGCCGCAGGACACGTTCCAGCGGCTGTCGGCGCTCTTCTTCATCATGCTGCTGTTCGAGCTGCTGCCGTTCTGCTACATGTCCTTCTACGTCGCCGACCGCCAGTGCGCGCCCGGCCCCGCCGCGCCTGGCGCCGCCGCACCGCACCTCATGCCGCAGACGCATGCTTCGCATATTCGCGCTATTTGGGGAGCGCTCAAAAGGGCGCATGCACTGCCGGTCCCTCGTCTGGCGCCGTCCTCTGGCTGTGCGCGGTGGCGCGCTGTCCCCGCAGCTGACACACATGTGCGCTGTCGCACGCGCGCTCGGCGGCGGCGTCGCTGCGCCAAAGCGCGGGCTGCAGCAGAGCCAGCAGGGATGTGAGCACGACGCGTCTCCGCCGCAGGTTCTTCGCTGCGGACATGGCTGCGGGCCTGTACCGCGCCTCCGCCTACTACCTGGCCCATGCGCTCGCTGGTCCGGCCCACGCCTGGCTCGTGGGGCCAGCCGCACCACACATGCGCTCGACTGGCGTTGGCCCCTGCCTGGCTCCTGCTGGCAGCCGCACCGCGCTTGCGCTCGGCCAGCGCACCCCCTGCTTGGCTCCGTGGGGCCCCTGATGGCCATCATAGTGCACATGCGCTCGCTGCGGCGTTTGCTGCCCGGCTTGTGATGGCAGCCGCACGCGCATGCGCTGCTCCTCGGCAGGGGCGAGCCTCCAGGCGGTCGGTGTGCACAGCGGTGAGGGGAGGCGCCGGACGATGCAGGATTGGTAATTGCCTCACAGTGTTTCACAATGCCTGCATCGCGCAGCTTCACTCTCATCATGCACACTCGGCGGCCAACGCATGCTATTGCCCCAGTTGCAGTTGCACGTGGCCACGCTGCGCGCTAGGGATTCACAGTGACAGGCGGCCTCTGCGCGCGCGCAGCGCTGCCCTTCATCTGCCTGAACGTGCTGGCGGGCGGGCTGGTGCTGTACGGCCTGGCCGGGCTGCGCTACGAGGCGTGGGCGGTCGCGCAGTTCGCCGGCCTGCTGCTGCTGCAGAGCCTGGTGGCCATCCAGGTCGCCATGTTCGCCGTCTACCTCACGCCCAACCAGGCGCGCCGCGCGCGCGCCGGCGGGGCGGGGCGCCTGAGCTGCGAGCTCGTGCTCTGCCTGCACGCCCAGGAGGCATGCTGAGGCATAGGCAGGCCAACCGCCTGGGCAGCCGTGCCTTTGACACGCCTCGGAGCGCACGTGCGCACCAGCTCCGGCCCTGCTCGGCGGCCTCCCGCTTCAGATATCTTTGCAAAGCACAGCGCGGGCCAGCGAGCGCCACGAGGCAGGGCGCCGCCTGCGCTTGCGCTGCGGCGCGGCCAGGCGGCGCAGCAGCTCGCCGCTTGGCCACCTGCGCGCAACCCTGCCTGACCACCTGCTGCGCAACCCTAGCGCAACCCTACGTGACCGTCCGCGCGCGCCGCAGGACCTGGCGTACGTGTTGGCGTGCGGGTACGTGGCGCTCTCGCTGCTGCTGTCCGGCTTCTACATGCGCACGGGCGAGCTGCGCATCCGCCCGCTCGTCTGGCTGTCCTACGCGTCCTACCCGCGGCGCGCCGCCCGCTGCGCCTACGGCACCCCTCACCCCTCTGCATGACCCATGCCTGAGCGCGCGCAGGCGCTGCAAACACCGTGAACAGTGACCCTGGCTCGCTGCCTGCAAGATGGCAGCTCCGGCCGGCGCTGGGTGCACAGCGCGGGTGCGTGCACAGCGCGCCGCCCCGCTTCAGCGGCGTTGGCCGAAGACCGAGCAGCCTGAGCGCATGTGCGGAGAGAGCTTCTGCTCGAGCCATGCATGCGCCTGTGCTTGGCGCTCTGTCATGCACACCCGCTGCTTCCGCTGCTACGCTGCACGGCCCTGCCTCTGGGCTCGCAGGCGCAGGCTGCCAGCGCACGCCGCGCGGCCGCAGGTGGACGCTGCAGGGCCTGGCGCGCGTGGAGCTGGGCGGCCGCGCATTCAAGCCGCCCGGCTGCGTGGCGGAGGGCATGCCCGGCGCGTCCGCGGACGACCTGCGCCAGGCGCGCGCACGTCCTGCGCCGGCACAAGCCGTGCGCGACAGCCTGCTTGCTTCAGTGTGAGTGCGGGCGCGAGGGCAGGAGGTGCGGCGCGCTGCGGGCATGCTCCATGCATTGCGTTGCTGTCCGATGGAGAGCGGCGTCCAAACGTGTCCTAACGCATACCCTAGCTGACCGTGCGCACGGGGGGGCCCGCGGCAGGCGCTGGCGAGCCCGGCGCTGGTCGCGCAGGCGCTGAGCGCGGGCTTCACGTGCCAGGTCACGGCGTCCGGCGACGACATCCTGGCCTACTGGGACTTCCGGCTGTCGGCCGGGCAGGCGGCCGGCGTCCTGCTCGGCTGCTACCTCGCGCTGCACCTGGCCTCGTTTGCGGTGCTCGCGAGCCTGTACCGCCAGCGGCGCTGACGAGGCGGCTTGGACTGTGTCAGGAAACCCTACTCCCAACCCTATCCAACGCACCGCTCGCGCGCCGCGCCTCTGTGGATATGTAGGGGCCGGGCGCGCGCTTAGCTATGCGGCCGCCTCCGGGCGCGCCTGGCGGGCACCAGCCAGCGCCCCCTGGGCATCCGTATGTTTTCAGCTTTCAGGTTGCGCCTGTGAACCTGCACCTGGCCGGGCCTTGGCTGCGCGCAGCCCCGCGCGCGGTCACCTTGCACATGGTTTGGCTTAGTGAGGTGAAGGATTACGTAGGGCATGAGGCTGGCGCGCACCAGGACCTTGCTGAGCACGTGCACACATCAGCAGCACATCAGCAGCGCATCTTGCTGCTGCTGATCTGAACACCTGATCAGCTTATTGTTGCTGCATACGCTTCACACCCCGATGTACCCTGCTGGGGCCAGTATGGCGCGAGCTCTTTCTTACACGTGGGCTGGCAGATCAACATCCGCTGCCACATCTCGGTCTGCAGCGATCAGCCGTTCCGCAATACCTTGTCCCAGGGACAGTCATATGGCGTGCGCCTACATGCCTGCTGTCATTGCTGGACGTCTTTTGAGTGCACGTCAAGTCTTGCGGTAGTCCTGCTGGTGTTTTACAATGCGAGCACAAAATGTGCCGCTGCGCGCCTATCAATGCCTCCTGGCAGCGCTCGTCGGCAAAGCGACGGGCCACAGGTACACTGCTATCACTCTCACTCCCCTCGCCCAGCTCGCAGCTCACCAGCCTGCTGATCAAGCTCCAATGATACGCCGCAGCGGCCAACCGCAACACGCGGCTCCTCTGCGCATCCTCTGCGGCTCCTCTGCGTCTCCTCTGTGGCTCCTCTGCGGTCTCCTCCTCTGCGGCTCCTCTGTGCATGCGAGCAGCTCTGGGCGCCGGGCATGCAGTCACAGGCTGCCATTGGCCGCGCCCGCGCCGGCCTGCCCGGGCTCCGCGCCCGGCGGCTGCGCGGCCTTGGGCGCCGCCGCCGCAGGCTTGGCGCCGCCTTGCTTGCCGCCCGCCGCTGCTGCCGCGTCCGCCTGCCGGGGCGAGCAGCGTAAGGCATGCATGAGCGCAGCGACTCCGGTGCACAGCGGCCCGCTCGGCTTGCGGCCAGGAGCAGGAGGGGCCATGCCCTTGACTGGCAGCGATGGCTGCGGACCAGCGCGCCAACCCATCACTCGCCAGGCACCCCACGTCTCCACACACAGCCGCGCCACATGGAGCACCTGCGCGGCTTGCGGCGCCGCCGCCGGCTCGCGCGCGTCGCCCGCGGGCGCCGGCGCGGCGGGCGCGGCGTCCGCGGCCTTCCGGACGGCGGCCGCGCGCGCGCGGTGCAGCTCGGACAGCGCGGGCCGCTTGTACGCGCGCACGGTCTCGGAGCCGAAGCCCGGCACCTGCAGGTGCCTGCGCGCGGCGACGCCGCTTCAGTCAGCGGCGCGCCTGGCCGGCGTGCTGACAGGGCTGCCAGCCATGCATCTGCGTCGATACTTGCTCATGTTGCGCGGCGAACCTGCTGATGCCACAGCCACGCTATTTGCTACCCCCACCCAAGCGCCAGAGCGCCTGGCCTGACCTCAGCATGTGGGTTCCATAGAGCACTTGGGTCACTTTCTTGTAGAGCTGCCGCCAAATAGCTTGGCCTGCCATGGCACAGGCGCGTGTGCCGCAAGTGTGGGTGCGCCCGGCGCGCTGCGAGCAGTCTGGCGCACCGTCAGCAGCCGACTCGCCGCCCTGCCAACCCGGTCCACCACAGCTGACGTGAACACACGCCGCGCGGAGACGCGCACCAGGTGCGCTCGAGGTAGGTGACCGCGTCGTCCGCGGCCAGCTGCTCGGCCTTGCGCCGCCGCGCGGCGCCGCACGCGGCCGCCAGCGCGGCGTCCAGCCAGCCGTCCGCCAGCCGCCGCAGCGCTGCCTCCGCGTCCGGCGCCAGCTCGCCGCCGCCGGCGCCGGCAGCCGCCGCCGCCAGCCGCGCCAGGCTCTGCGCGCGGGAGGAGCATGGTTGTCAGACTGCACTTCCGTGCATGAATGCCAGGGTGTGTGCATCACATGGACGCGCTGGAAGACCCAGGACACCTGCGCAAACTCTGTCACCACGCACATGTAAGGCAGCACGGCGCGCCCCTGACATGACCCGCTCACACACGAAAGCCCACAGATGGTACCCGATTGCTAGGCGGTTGTTGCAAGCAAGCGGCGCGTCAGGTGCTCGCTGCGGGCGCGCCTTCTGCGGCAGCACCCTGCGCTCGTCCTCGGTCAGAGCGCGCGGCGCCGGCGCGACCGGCCGCAGCTGCGCCCCGTACGGCTGCTGCGCGTAGGGCTGGCCCCCGTACGCGGGCCGCGCCACATACCCGCCCGGCGACGCGGCCGCGAGCGCGCCCGGCGCCGGCATCCCAGGCCGCCACACATAGCCCGCCTGCACGCGGCGCGGCCTCCCCGCCTCGCGCAGCACCGAACGGACAGACTCTGATGCCTGTGCTCGACGGTGCCAGCTCCGCCTTGCACGCCGATGCATTGGCGGCCGCGTGCGCGCGCTGCTCTTTGAGCCTGCAGGACCGCATCGCAAGCGGAAGTGGCCTGAGAGGACGGGCACGGGCGCAGGGTCACCTGCCCCGGTTGCGGCTGGTGCTGCTGGCGTTGCTGCGCCTGCTGCGCCGCGGCCGCGGCCGCGCCCGGCGCCGCGTACGCCTGCGGCGCGCCCGCGCCCGCCGGCAGCGGCCCCGGCCGGATCGCTGCCGCGCCTGCCGGCGTCTTCTGCGCGCCGCGCGACACGCGCTTGTGCCCGCGGCGGCCGCGCCACGCCAGTAGGTGCGGGAGCTTGCGGCGTGCTCCCAGCGGGCGCATGCACCGCAGCCAGATTCACAGCCACAGGGGTCGGGAGCGCGTCACAGATGCATTGCGACAGCCACGGCAGCGCAGCTCCGACCTCCAGCACGACCGAGGGCATGCGCACGCCCGGTTCCCGCCCCTAGTGGTCCCCATCCAGGCATGCGCTCGGTGCGCGGCCCGTCGCGCCCACACAGGGCGCATGCAGCGCTCCCGCGCGCGCGGCCGCGGCATGTGTGGCTGCCCGGGCGCGGCCCCCGGGGCGCGCCCCGGCGCCGCACCCGCCAGGCCAGGATGCCGCGCAGCGCGTCCGGCGACAGGCCCGCCGCCTTTTGCAGGATGGCCTGCCCGGGCTCCGAGGCGAGCAGGTGCGCCGCGTATGGCAGGTGCGCCAGCTTGCCCCAGTCCGCCGCCGCCTGCAGCCGCCGCGTCGGGCGTCAGGGCCCCTGGCGCGGCGATGAGGCCAAGCCCGGCGCCCAGCTGCGCCCAGCAAGAGCGGCTGCCCAGCAGCCGGCGGGCCACCTCTCATGACCTCTGAGCGCGACAGCAAATGCGTATGACGCCCAGCGCGATTTCAGGGCGTTGGCATCAGTACACGCAACTCCACAGCACTGAGCTGGTGCCAGGCAAACCCCGCAGGGCGCGCGCCTGCGCGGCCTGCGCGCCGGTCAGCTGCGCGGGCGGCGGCGCGCCGGCGGCGGCCATGCGCTGCTGCAGCATCGCCATCGTCTGCGCCTGCTGCTGCGGCGTCAGGTTCGGGAACGACTGGAACAGCAGCTGCTGCGCGGCCGCCGCGCTCGCCGCCGCGGGCGCCGGCGTCAGCGCAGGCATCGGCGCGGGCGCGGGCGCGGCCACCGGCGCCACGGGCACGCCGGTGCTCAGCGGCGTGACCGGCAGCGCGCCGGCGGCCGCCGCGACCCGCCCGCCCTCCGCGATTGCCGCCTGCAGCCGCTCGCTGAAGTTCTCCAGCTCGGCGCCGGGCTGCGCGCCGCAGAGGCAGCGCCCCCTCACGCTCTCGCAGAGCGGGTCTGCAGCCACGCCTTGGAGTCTGCATCTGCACCTTGCTGACTGCCACTTGGCCCCATCGGCGGCAGCCTCGCTGAGCGGACGACGCATTGCCGCACCCATCATTAACTGCTCAATCAAGTACACAGGTACAGGGTGTGCTGCAAAAGGCACCAGATTGATGCAGGAGAGTCCGGGTGCCACCTGTGCACCGCGCATATGAAGTGACGCTCGACACGGGGGTCACGCACCGGCTTTGCACCGGGCACAGCCCGCACAGCCGGCCCGCGAGGGGGCTGCGACATGGCGAGCTGTGCCCGGCGCCGCGCCGCCGCCGCCCAGCCCGCCTGTCACCCGGCAGCGCAGCCCGCCGAGCGGCCCGGGCAATCAAGCGTGCGTCGCGCCCACGGAGGCTGCCGCTGGCGAGATGGTGCTGCCACAGGGCCCCCCCGCACCACGCTGGGTGGCTGCTACTGTGCCAGCAGGCGCGCCAATCGCCTGATGGCCGCCTGGCGCGTGACGAGCCCCTGGCACGGTGTGCGCCACTGCTCGGCGCACTGCCTGACTCAAGCCTGTGCCAGGCACGGGGCGCACCAGACACGCTGTGGCCTGCACCTGACAGACCACCTTGGGCGAGCTGAGGTCTAGGGCAGCTGATGCACCTCCATGTTGCCTTTCGGGGGGCGAGGAGATGCTCCAGCACCTGGCTTGGTATTAGGTGAAGTGGCGCTGTAGACCAGCCCGCTCTTGTAGATGTACTTTGGACTGTGACGCCCGACATCGGCACTCGCGCACGCGACTTGGCCGTGATGGTATGCCCCGCGTTTGTTGCCACAGCAGTGTCACTGCTGCACCAGTTCATGTGTGCCAGCTATAAAGCAGCGCCGGGGTTGGCAAGGTGGTTCGGCAAGGCCCCTCACCTGCTGCTGTGATGGCCGTGCAGGCAGAGGAGCGGGCAATGACGCCCCAGGAGGAGCAGGTGAAGTGGCTGCAGGACGCCAGCAACTCCGTCAAGCGGAACGCGTTTTATATGAAGCGCGCGCTGGTGCGCGTGCACGGGCTTCCCTACACTCGGCGCTGATTGTGAAACGCAGCAGGGCTGCACGTCCACCAGTGTACCTACGGATAGACCTCACCGTGCCGAAGCGGCACTGACTGCGCACGATGCTGCGAAACACCCAGGACGACGACAACCTGCGGGAGGCGCTGCGCTACTCGGCGGCGATGCTGGGCGAGCTGCGCACGTCGCTGCTGACGCCGCAAAAGTACTTTGAGCTGTACATGCAGGCGTTCGACGAGCTGCGGCACCTGGAGGCGCGC
>JAABUQ010011384.1_pt1 | contig 11370 bp, 8 predicted proteins | sample 5560001 | NCBI WGS metagenome assembly JAABUQ01 (sample SAMN10711888, study PRJNA513371) | rock metagenome | isolation source: Antarctica rocks | place: Antarctica: Victoria Land, Finger Mt nord | collected 2015-12-18
GCTTCGCTGCTCGGCAGGCTTGATCAGGCGACGCCCGCCTGATCCTGCTGCTCAGGCTGCGGGACGGATGCCGCCGATGGCGAAGGCCCGCTGCAGCGGCGAGGGGTCCTCGAACTCGGTCTCGTAGCTGAACTGCACCGGCATCAGCGCCCAGGGCAGGGCGCTGCGGGTGAAGATCTGCCCGACCGGACGCACCCAGGCATGGTCGTCCAGGGTGGTCGGCCGCACGATGGTAATGCCGGGCGTGCTGTCGGTGCGGGTGTGCGTCCAGCCGGCGCAGGTCGAGCAGGTATATTGGCGGCTCTCCCTGCCGCTGCTGGCAGTCTTGGCCCAGCAACGCGGCTCGTCGCCGTCGCGCAGCTCGAAGCCGGCGTCCGGCACGGCCATGCCCAGCGAGAACGCGCTGGAGGCGAGCTGCTGGCAGTCGCTGCAGTGGCACGCGAAGATGAAGCTCGGCGCGGCGGTCACCCGGTAGCGTATGCGAGCGCAGCGGCAACCGCCTTCGAGCGGCAGCGGAAAATCCTCTTTCGTCCTCATCACCGTGTCCTTCAGCTTCTGCACGACGCTGTTCGGCAAGCTGCGCCTCCTCGATTAAACGATATGAAAGCGGAACACCGTGCTGTGCCGGTAGGTCTCGCCCGGGCGCAGCACGGTCGAGGGGAAGTTCGGCTGGTTCGGGCTGTCCGGGAAGTGCTGGGTCTCCAACGTGAAGCCGTCGGTCTGGCGGTAGAGCGTGCCGGCGGAGCCCTGCTTGCTGCCGTCGAGGAAGTTGCCGGTGTAGAACTGCAGCCCCGGATGCGTGGTCAGGCAGGTCACCGCCCGGCCGCTGTCAGGGTCATGCACCTGGGCTGCCTCGACGAGCGCGCCGGGAACGCCCGGGCGGATCACCCAGTTATGGTCGTAGCCCTGCGCTAGCGCCATCTGCGGATGCGCCTCGCGCAGGCGGCCGCCGATCGTCGTCGGCACGCGGAAGTCCAGTGGCGTGCCGTCCAGGCTGGCGATCTCGCCGGTGGGGATCAGGTTCGCGTCGACCGGGGTGTAGTGGTCGGCCTCGATGCGCGCCACATGCCGTGCCACGGAGCCGCTGCCATTGCCCGCCAGGTTGAAATAGCTGTGGTTGGTCAGGTTGATGATCGTCGGCTGGTCGGTCGTGGCCTCGTAGTCGATGCGCAGCGTGCCGTCGTCGTCCAGCCGGTAGGTCACGGCGACATCCAGCGTTCCGGGATATCCCGCTTCGCCATCCGGACTGACCAGCGATAGCCTGACCGCGTCGTCCGGCAGCGGCGTCAGGCTCCATACCCGGCGGCCGAAGCCGTTCGGGCCGCCATGCAGCGAGTTGGGGGCGTTGTTGATCGGCAGTTGGTGCGGCGTGCCGTCCAGGCTGAAGCGGCCCTTGGCGATGCGGTTGGCGAAGCGTCCGATCAGGGCGCCGAAATGGCAGTTGCCGTTATGCGCCTCGTAGGAAGCGAGATCCGCGAACCCGAGCACGACGTTGCCCAGCCGGCCGCTGCGATCCGGCGCCTCGATGGCGGTGATGATGCCGCCGAAGCTGATCACGCTGACCGACAGGCCGCTTCTGTTGGTCATTACGGCGCTGGTAACCTCCTCTCCGGTGGACAGGGTTCCATAAGGGGCCGTGCGCAGCGTGGTCATGGTGGTGTCCTCCCTCGGCATCGGGGCAGGAGCGCCTGCGCGATCCCGCCCGGACCGGAATTTATACCGGCAGCCCTTTGGGCTGACCGGTATGCACGTGGGGTTGGCGGGGCGGCCACGTGCCAAAAGCGACTCTGATACCGGTTGCCCGACAGGGCGATCGGTATCAGTAGCGGTACAGCTCGTGCTTGAACGGACCGGCCTGCTGCACGCCGATATAGGCGGCCTGCTTGTCGTTCAGCACCGTCAGCTCCGCACCGATCTTGGAAAGGTGCAGCGCCGCGACCTTCTCGTCGAGGTGCTTCGGCAGCGTGTAGACCTGACGCTCGTACTTGCCCTCCGGCGCCGTCCACAGCTCGATCTGCGCCAGCGTCTGGTTGGTAAACGACGCCGACATCACGAAGGACGGATGTCCGGTCGCGTTGCCGAGATTGACCAGCCTTCCCTCGGACAGCAGGATCAGGCGCTTGCCGTCGGGGAACTCGACCTCGTCGACCTGCGGCTTGATGTTGTCCCACTTGTAGTTGCGCAGCGCGTCGATCTGTATCTCGGAGTCGAAGTGGCCGATGTTGCAGACGATGGCGCGATGCTTCATCTCGCGCATGTGCTCGATGCGTATCACGTCGACGTTGCCGGTCGCGGTCACGAAGATATCGCCGCGCGGGGCGGCCTTCTCCATCGTCACCACCTCGTAGCCTTCCATGCCGGCCTGCAGCGCGCAGATCGGGTCGACCTCGGTCACCAGCACGCGGCAGCCGGCGTTGCGCAGGCTCGCCGCCGAGCCCTTGCCGACATCGCCGTAGCCGGCGACGACCGCGACCTTGCCGGCCATCATCACGTCGGTGCCGCGTCGGATCGCGTCCACCAGGCTCTCGCGGCAGCCGTATAGGTTGTCGAACTTGGACTTGGTGACGCTGTCGTTGACGTTGATCGCCGGCACCGCGAGCGTACCCTTCTTGACCATCTCCCACAGGCGATGCACGCCGGTGGTGGTCTCCTCGGAGATGCCGCGCACATCACGCAGCAAGTCGGGATACTTGTCGTGCATCAGCACGGTCAGGTCGCCGCCGTCATCGAGGATCATGTTCGGGGTCCAGCCGTCCGGCCCGCGCACGGTCTGCTCGATGCACCAGGTGAACTCGTCCTCGCTCAATCCCTTCCAGGCGAACACCGGCACGCCCTCCGCGGCGACCGCGGCGGCGGCATGGTCCTGGGTCGAGAAGATGTTGCACGAGGACCAGCGTACGGTGGCGCCGAGCGCGGTCAGCGTCTCGATCAGCACCGCGGTCTGGATGGTCATGTGCAGGCAGCCGGCGATGCGGGCGCCCTTCAGCACCTGGCCGGGGCCGAACTCCTCGCGCAGCGCCATCAGCCCGGGCATCTCGCCCTCCGCGATGGAGATCTCCTTGCGGCCCCAGCCGGCCAGGCTGAGATCGCGTACCTTGTAATCGGAGACCTGGTGGTCGGCGCTCGCCGCGGTGCTGCTCATGACGATGACTTCATCCTGCGTTCTGACTGGACCGGTCCTGGCTATACAGGCTGGCCCGGTCCGAGGAAACCCGGGCGTCGCCGGGTCAGGCGGAGCGGCGTCTGGAGGGCGTCGCCTTGGCGGCTTTCCTGGCGGGCGTCGGCTTCGCCGGCTTGGCCTTCCCGGCCGGCTTCGGCTTCGCCGCGACCGGTGCCGCCTTCGTGCGGGCCTTTCGCGCCGGCCTGGCCGCGTCCTCGCCCAGGCTGCGCCTGAGGGCGGCCATCAGGTCGACCACGTTGCCGCGCTGTTCCGGCTCCGGCTCGGGTTCCGGGGCGAGGCCCTTCAGCTTGGCCTCGATCACCGCGCGCAACCGCGCCTCGTAGCGGTCCTCCATGTCCTTGGGATCGAATCCCGCCGTCTGGCGGTCGATCAGCTGTGTCGCCAGCGCCACCATCTCCCTGTCCGGGCGCGCGGTCGGCAGGTCGTGGAACAGTTCCGCCGGATCGTTGATCTCGCGCATGTCGTGCAGCGTGTGCAGCACCAGCCCGTCCTGCATCGGCATGATCGCGACCGCCCGCTCGCGACGCGCCAGCACCACGCGCGACAGCGCCACGCGTCCGGTGCGGGTGATCACCTCGCGCAGCACCACGTAGACGTCGTCCTGGCGGTCGCGCGCGCTTCCGTCGGGGACCAGGTAGTAGCTGGCGTCGTAATAGATCGGGTCGATGCTGTCCTGGCGCACGAACTTGTCGATCGTCAGCACGCTCGAGCTGTCGATGCGTGCGCGCTCGAAGTCCTCGTCGTCGAGCAGGACGTACCTGTCCTTTTCGAACTCGTAGCCGCGCTTGAGGTCGCTACGCGAGAGTTCCTCGTCGGTCTCGGAGTCCTGGGTCACCATACGCACCCGGTGTCCGGTCTCCGGGTTGATGTAGTGGAAGTGCAGCGACTCGCTCGGCTGCCGCACGCTGTAGAGTGCGATCGGGCAGGAGACGAGGGCGAGGCGTATGCTTCCGCGCCAGATCGGGCGTTCGGCCATGGGTTCAGTCCGCGTGCTGGAGGTTCGGGTGTTGGGGTTTCGGATCCTGCAGGTCGAGCGCGCGTCGGTCGGCGTCGAACCGCCGCCACAGGTCGGCGCCGCGCAGCCGCTCGGGCAACGTCCTGATGGTGAAGCGCGCGGGATCGAGCGTGTCCGTCACCTCGCGCCAGGACAGCGGCGTGGCGACGGTGCCGCCCGGCCGCGCCCGCGGCGAGTAGGAGGCGATCGCGGTGGAGCCGAGCCCGTTGCGCAGCCAGTCGATCAGGATGCGGCCGCTGCGACGGCTCTTCCGGGTAGTCGAGACGTAGAGCGCCGGCGCCTCGCGTTCCATCCGCTCGGCGAAGCGCCGGCTCCAGGCGCGTATCGTGACCCAGTCGGCCGTGGTGCGTATCGGCGCCACCACGTGCAGCCCCTTGCCGCCGCTGGTGCGCGGATACGACGCCAGCCCGTGCGCCTTGAGCCGCCGGCGCACGTCGTGGGCCGCGGCGATGACGCCCGCGAACGACGTGCCGTCGCCGGGATCGAGGTCGAACACCAGCCGGTCGGCGTGTCCGGCATCGGCCTCCGCGCAACCCCAGCAATGCAGCTCGATGGCCGCGATCTGCGCCGCCGCCGCCAGCCCGGCGCGATCTGCCAGCGCCAGGTAGGGCGCGTCGTCGAAAGCGCCCTCGCGTATCGCATGGGGCATGCCGCGGGTCTTGTGCTTCTGGAAGAAGTGCTCGCCTTCGATGCCGTCCGGGCAGCGCAGCACGGCGAGCGGGCGGTCGGCGATACCCGGCAGGGCGCGCTCGGCGACCGCCTGCCAGTATTCGGCGAGATCGGCCTTGGTGAAGCCGCCCGCGTCCCCCGACTTCGGCCACAGCAGCTTGTCCGGATGCGTCAGGCGCTGGCCGCCGATCTCCCGGGTGCCGCGCGTCCTGGGAGCGGTGACGATGACCACCTCGCGCGGTGGCTTGTCTTCGCGCAGGCCCAGGAAGCTCGCCTGCCGCACCATGCCGTCGGTGGTCAGGCCGGCGAAGCGTACTTCGGCCACCAACTCCGGCCTGAGCCAGGTGGTGCCCTTCGGCGCTGCCCCGCCCTGCAGCCCGCGCGGCCTGGTCCGGGTGACGAGCGGCTTGAGCTTGTCGTGCAGCATACGCAGCATCGCCGCGGTGAAGCCGGTGCCGACGCCACCGGCGAAGCGGAGCGCGCCGTCCTCGTCGTGCCGGGCCACCAACAGTGCCCCCAGATGGTCGCGGCTGCCTTTGGGACGAGTGTAGCCGACGATCACGAACTCCTCACGGTCCTCGCACTTCAGCTTCAGCCAGTCTGGCCCGCGTCCGGCGTGGTAGGGCGCGTCCATCCGCTTGCAGATGATGCCCTCCAGCCCCGCCTCGCAGGCGGCACTTCGCACCCGCGCCGCCGCGGAGGTCAGGTGCTCGCTGAGCCGGACCGGGCCGGCATCCGGCGCGGACCGCAGCAGCCTGGCCAGCGCCTGCTTTCGCACGCGCAGCGGAAGCGGACGCAGGTCGGTGCCGTCCTGGTGCAGCAGGTCGAACGCGTAGAACGACAGATGCCTGGTACGGCTGCCGGCGAGCGCGTCCTGCAGGGCGGCGAACGAGCTGCGCCCGGCCTTGTCGAGCGCCACCAGCTCGCCGTCGAGCATGGCGCACCGCACCGGCAGCGATGCGATGGCGCGAGCGAGCAGCGGCACCCGGGCGGTCCAGTCGAGCCCGTTGCGGGTGATCAGCCTGACGTCGTCGTCCTGCTTGCGGCAGAGCATGCGGTAGCCGTCGAACTTGATCTCGCTGATCCAGCCGGCGCCCGTCGGAGGTGCGGAGACCAGCGTCGCCAGCTGCGGCGCCTGCTGCTCGGGCAACGCGGCTCCGGCGACCGGCCGCTTCCCGCGCGGCCTGGGGGTGTCCTGCGCCGGCACGACCACTGTCCTATACCGGCAGCCCTGCGGGCTGACCGGTATGCACGTGGGGTTGGCGGGGCGGCCACGTGCCAAAAGCGATCCTGATACCGGTCGCCCAATAGGGCGATCGGTATCAGGCGTATCCTTCTCCTTGATCAGCAGCCAGTTCTCGGCGTGCTCGCCGGGCTTCGGCTTGAGCCGCACCAGCACGAAGCCGCCTCGCAGCCGCTCGCCCTCCAGGCGGAACTTCAGCTCGCCGCGTCCCAGGTCGGCCCGCGGGTCGTCGCCGAGCGGAGCCCAGTGTCCCCGGTCCCACAGCTCGACCAGGCCCGCGCCGTAGTTGCCCGCCGGGATGGTGCCCTCGAACCCGGCATAGTCGACAGGGTGGTCCTCCACGTGCACCGCCAGCCGCTTGTCCTTGGGGTCCATCGACGGGCCCTTCGGGACCGCCCAGCTCCACAGCACGCCGTCATGCTCGAGCCGGAAATCCCAGTGCAGCCGACGCGCGGCATGCTTCTGCACCACGAAGATCGGCCTGGCGTGCTTCTGCACGACGAAGATCGGCCGGGCTTCACGACGCGCCTGAGCGCCGTCGCGCGGCTCCGGCGTACGAGTGAAATCGCGCCTTGCCGCGTAGGAGCGGGGTGCTGTGCTGCCGGAGGATCGGGCCATGACGGAGCGGCAACGTTGTCGGCCCTGGCCGGTTGCGGTGGGTTGGTCTAACCCTGGTGACGCACACGCGAGGAGCGCGCCTTTGGACAGCCATCAGGACGCCGCAGCCGCCGCCGTGCCGGCTCAGAGCGGGGCGGACGCCTACACCGTCGGCGCCGCCTCGGTGCTGGCGGAACGCCGGATGCACACGCTGAAGCACGGCGACATGTTCGGCGTGTTCGACCAGAACGGCAACATCCTGCACGGACCCGGCATCGCCGACGGCATCTACTTCCTCGACACCCGTCACCTCTCCGGGCTCTCCCTCACCGTCGAGGGCGTGCGGCCGATCCTGCTGTCGTCCGCGCTGCGCGAGAACAACGCCACGCTGTCCTGCGACCTGACCAACCCGGACGTGCAGCTCACGGACGGCTCGACCCTGGCGCATGACCTGCTGCACCTGCGGCGCACCCACTTCCTGTGGAACCGCACCTGCTACAAGCGCCTGCTGCTGCGCAATTTCGACGTGCAGCCGCGCCGGACCAGCGTCGAGATCAGCTTCCTCGCCGACTTCGCAGACCTGTTCGAGGCGCGCGGAACGCCGCGCCTCGCCCGCGGCACGATGGCACCCCCGGTGGTGGACGGCGACACCGTCCTGCTCTCCTACGAGGGGCTGGACCATCGCGTACGCAGCACGCGGCTGCGTTTCGAGCCACGCCCGGATGTGCTGACCGAGACCAGCGCGCGCTTCGAGCTGACGCTCAAGCCCGGTGCGCGCGTGCTGATCCATGTCGAGATCACCTGCGATCCCGAACGCACGGCAGGTAGGCCCGTCAACGAAGGGCTGAAGCACAAGCCGTCCGAGGCGTTCCTGTTCTCGATGGTCGAGGCGCGCCGCGCGATGCGTACCTCCTCGGCGCGGGCAGCGGCGATCGCCTCCTCCAACGAGATCTTCAACGAGGCGATCCGCCGCTGCGTCTGCGACATCTACATGCTGGTGACGGACAAGCCGACCGGCCCCTACCCGTATGCCGGCATACCCTGGTACAGCACCGTGTTCGGCCGCGACGCGCTGATCACGGCGATGCAGACGCTGTGGCTCGACCCGGAGATCGCTCGCGGCGTGCTCGGCTACCTGGCCAAGCACCAGGCCGAGGTAGCGGACCCGGTGGCCGACGCCGAGCCCGGCAAGATCCTGCACGAGGTGCGCCACGGCGAGATGGCGGAACTCGGCGAGGTCCCGTTCCGGCATTATTACGGCAGCGTCGACTCCACGCCGCTGTTCATCATGCTGGCGGGACAATATCTCGAACGCACCGGGGACGTGGCCACCGTCGCGGGCCTGTGGCCGCATATCGAGCGCGCCCTGGACTGGATCGACAAGCATGGCGACCGCGACGGCGACGGCTTCGTCGAGTATGGCCGGCGCAACGAGAACGGCCTCGCCAACCAGGGCTGGAAGGACAGCTTCGACTCCATCTTCCACGCCGACGGCACCCTCGCCGAAGGCCCGATCGCGCTGTGCGAGGTGCAGGCCTACGTCTACGCCGCCAAGCACGCCGGCGCCCTGATGGAGCGGCGTCTCGGCCATGGCGCACGTGCATTGCAGCTGGAGCGCGAGGCGGAGGCGTTGCGCGTCGCTTTCAACGACAAGTTCTGGTGCGAGGAACTCGGCACCTACGCGATCGCGCTGGACGGCCGCAAGCGACCTTGTCGGGTGCGCTCGTCCAATGCTGGCCACACTCTGATGACCGGCATCGTGCCCGTGGACCGGGCCGGACGGCTGGTGGCGGGGCTGATGGGCCGCGCCTTCTTCTCCGGCTGGGGGATACGCACCATCCCGGTCGGCGAGACGCGTTTCAACCCGATGGCCTACCATAACGGCTCGGTCTGGCCGCACGACAACGCCGTGATCGGGCTCGGCCTGGCGCGCTACGGCTACAAGGACGAGGCGGCGCGGCTGTTCAGCGCCCTCTACGACGCCGCCCTCTACGCCGACCTGCGACGCCTGCCGGAGCTATTCTGCGGTTTCGCGCGCCAGCGTGGCGAGGGCCCGGTGCGCTACCCGGTCGCGTGCTCGCCGCAGGCCTGGGCGGCGGCGACGCTGCCGAGCCTGCTGCAGGCGACACTCGGGCTGCGTTTCGATCCCGCCACCGCCATCGTGCAGTTCGACACGCCGCGGCTGCCGGCCTTCCTGCAGGAGATGACGCTCTATAATTTGTCGGTCAGCGGCGGTCGGATGAGCGTGCACCTCTCGCGTGTGGGCAGCGAGGTTGCCATCAACGTGCTGGAGCGCGAGGGCGCGATCCGCGTGCAGACGACGAGTTGATGAGTGCGACAATAGACCGACTCGCGTGATCTGAAGGACTTCGATCGCACTGTCGGGCGCCGGGTGGCGGGTAACGAAACACCCAGCCAGGGAATGTTGCCTTATTTGACGGCTCTGCTCGCTCGCCGTAGCAAGAGATCCGCCTGAAACACCACGAGGGGCGAAACTATGAGATGACAAACTAAAGATTTAGCGGAGGTTGCGGTTCGGTGCGTCGTCGGTAACCAGACTGGAAGTCAGCTCGGTACCAGCGGCAACGTCCGGAGCTTCCGCGACCTCCGCGTCACGACGCATATCGCCGGCAGTATTGCCGGTGCGCGATGGCATGGCCTCATCGCGTGCGGCGACGATGCGCCCACTGCTATCCGACCGTGCATAGATGAAGCCATAGGTCGGATAGATGCTGCCGAAGGTGCCACGGTGACCAATGGCGACGCGGACGGCGCTCCAGTTGTTCCGCTGGGACACGTCGATCACCGAGACGTCCCGGCTGATGCCGTTCGCGTTCCAGTGCGATTGGTCGATCTGGATGGTCCTGCCGTCGATGATCTGCTTCACCACGGCAACATGGCCGAGCCGCATGCGGGAGATGGCGCGGAAGTTCAGGACGCTGCCGATTTCCGGTGCGGTGCCGCGTGCGTAGAGGCCGGCGGCCTTCTGCCACCAATTCACTGCGTTGCCGTGCAGGACCACGTCGGAGGCGGAGCGGGCGAATGCGACGCACTGGATCACATGCGGCGTGGTGCTGGCGAAATGGGTGTGATGGCGCCAATGATGATATCGGTTGGTCGCTTGTGCCGGAAGTATTCCTGTCAGGCTGAATGCGGCTGTCACGGCCACGACTGTCTTGATTAATCCCGTGAGCTTTACCCGCCGCATCACTACTTGCCTCACTCCGTCGTGAAGTGCTGGTAGCAACCCGAACGCAACTCTGACAAGCTACCGACGCAGATCGCGAATGAATGTCTTCAAGTTTCTCAGAAATTAGCGGGGCCAAGGACAGGTTATAGGACTATGATCCTAATTATCCCTTTGACATAGCCAGCTTTGGGCGATTCAGCCCCTCTCGGGGTTCCACCCGATGAGCGCGTTGAATGAGGAAGAGGACAATCTGCCGAGCGACGCGATCATCCGCCTACATAATGACGAGAACGTCATCATGGCTCTTGCGGAGGTCTTGTTCGACCGCACCGACAGGTATGATGTTGACGTCGACTGGGACGACTTGGAGGAGAGCAAGCGGGAATTTTATGCGGACGTCATTGAGCGCATCCTAGGAGAGTTGCTCGTCCATGTGGACAGATTCGTTAAGGCCGCTGAAGCCGGTCCAACGGCTGCATGAAAGGAGCGAATGCCATAACTGGCAAAGAGCTGGACCGCAGCCACAAAGTATCCCTGCTCTAGGATGAACGAGATTCGGTGAAGACTATCGGCGCGACGGCCTCGCTTAGACGAGCTTCCAATAAGAACGGAACTTATCTAATAATATTAGAATTACAGCAGGCGCAATCCGCCTCGCTACAGCATCCCCGCGTTGGACAAGCGGCTTAGCCTGAAGTCCTAAATTAGACTGGTTTTCGTACTAAAAGATATCATAATTCTTGTCATATCAACTCCAACCCAGGTCGTAGACTGGGATTGATAACCATCATCGGGTCGTCAGACCCCGATTTGTCGATTAACGTTAAGAGGCGCAATAGATCATAATTGAGGTTAAAGATGTATGCCTCCTCACCCGAAGGACGTACAAGACCGACGATGCCATGCCATAGCAGTAGCTGGAACGCCGGCAAAGCGGTCTCCCTCTCGGAAACGGCAGCTGCAATAAGCTGTTGTGTTCGAGAGCGCCGCAAATTGCGTTGTTCGCCTGGAAAACAGTAGAGAATTCTGCCCGCACCTGGAAGTACGTCCCTGATCTCCAAGTCGATTTCCGTAATGATGTCCGTAGAGTAAACAGATAAACCCTTTTCAATATCCGTTTCATCGATTCTGTCGCGACCGAAGTTTACAGCATTCCCTCGACAATGATTGATCAGTCGCAATAAATATCGGGGTCGCATGAGAGAGTGACTAATCAAATACGCGAGCGAGTCTTCCCCATTAACAATACCGACGCACAGTTGATGCCATAAAGCCTGTATGGGTTGTTGTCGATCCATGCCATTGAAGAGTAAACGCTGTCGTAGCATCTGCCTCAGCAATTCAGGATAAGGCCAGTCTACAGCTACACGGGTTTCCTTACCTCGGTCTGACGTCTCAGCTAGCAAGATGTCGTATATGTCGTTCCTCAAAAAGACAACAGATGTCAGCTTAAGACCGACTTGTGAGAATGATCT
>JAABUQ010011385.1_pt1 | contig 11369 bp, 10 predicted proteins | sample 5560001 | NCBI WGS metagenome assembly JAABUQ01 (sample SAMN10711888, study PRJNA513371) | rock metagenome | isolation source: Antarctica rocks | place: Antarctica: Victoria Land, Finger Mt nord | collected 2015-12-18
CGGAACGCGGACAGATTACCACCGGCGCGCCCAGAAATCCCTCGCCGTATCCCGGCCGGAGATGCTCGCGAGGAAGCCTCACGGACAGGTCAAAGGGTAGTTTTGCAAGATTGTGGGAGGGTTGGTCAGTCCTGTGCTGGCAAACCTCTTTCTTCACTATGCGTTCGATCTCTGGATGCAGAGAGAGTATCCGAGCATCCCGTTTGAACGCTACGCCGACGACGCGATCTGCCACTGCGCGAACGAGGGGCAGGCACTTGAGTTACGTCAAGCGCTGGAGCGGAGGTTTGCGGCGTGTCGGCTACGGCTGCACCCGGAAAAGACCAAGATCGTTTACTGCAAGGATGCAAATCGCCCGGGAAATTACCCGGAGCGGTCGTTCGACTTCCTCGGCTATACGTTCCGGTCGAAGGTGGCTGTTGGGCGTGGCCGGAGGCGTTTCGTCAGCTTCATTCCCGCGGTCAGCGATAAGGCTGCCAAGAGGATGCGGCTGGAGATACGAAGCTGGCGGCTGCATCTGCGCAGCGATCTTGATCTGGAAGAGATCGCCAAGTGGGTTCGTCCCACCCTCGCTGGGTGGGTGCGCTACTATGGTCGATTCTATCCCTCCAGGCTTCGTGAGGGCCTCCGCACGATTGATGCTTTCATCGTGCGATGGGTCGCTCGCAAGTACAAGCGATTCCGAGGACACACACTGGCGGCCTGGGATTGGTTACGTTCGCTTCGGCGGCGTAACTTGGACCTATTCGCTCATTGGACCTTGGGGCCGGCGGCTGGATGATGGGAGCCGGATGAATCGAGAGATTCACGTCCGGTTCTGGGAGAGCGCGGGGCTGCGACGCCCCGCGCCACTCACCTACCTGCATGCGTTCGAGACCGGCCCGGCCCTGCATGCGGGCTTGGCGCAGTGGATCAGCCACTACAACCGTGCATCAGAACACCCATTTGTCTATGTCGTTGAAGAGAATAGGCATTGTTGGCTGGGATGTGATCCCGCGGGGTGTTTCGGGGTCTGCCGCGCCCGTTCGGTGATGGATTGGGCCGCCGGGGCTGCGAGTGCAGCGCGGGCGAAGATCCAGGGGCCGTCGGGCAAGGGATGGATCGCCTCGATCTTGCCGGCCTCGGCTGCCAGTCTGAGCGTCTTGGGTGCGACATGCAGGAGACGCGCGGCCTTGCTGAGGTTGAGCCAAGGCTCATGCCCGTCTTCGGCTGGCTTGTGCACCGGGATGCAGTGATGCGAGCGCAGCGAGGTGATGCGCTCACGCGTCCAGCGGTTGCCATGGCCCGTGACGAGGCCGTTCCGGTTGAGGATGCCGGCGATGAGGTCATCGTTGGCGATCAGCACGAGTTGGCGAACTGCGGCGATCACATCGGCAGAGGTGCTGTTGCGCTGACCGCGATGGCGTCTGGGCAGACGCATTTCGCTATGGACGCCGCCAGTCCAATGGACCACGAGCATGATCTCGGCCGCTTCAGGGTCGATGTCGGCCACCACCTCCTGGATCACGGTGCGCACGATGCGCTTTTTCAGTCGCGCGTCGGTCGAGGGAGCAGCCCAGACGGCCTTGAGGTCTGACGCGAGCATGGCGAGCGATGCCGGATCGGCGACGGCCGCCGGCACCGTCTCGTTGTGGGCGGCGATCTTGCCTTCGACCTCCGAAACACGCGCGAGCGCCTGGTTCCAGCGCGCTTCCAGCTCGCCCGTCACCAGCCGGTTGGCGGGATCAATGGCATCATACTGCCGGAATGCGCGGTCGGCCGCATAGCACGCCGCCTCAAGATCGCGCTTCAAGGCGTCGAGCACCTGGTCCCGCCGCTGGCCGGCCTCCTTCTCCGCGGCCACAGCGGCAGCGATGGCGCCCGGGCCGACAACGGCCAGGAGCGCGTCTTCGATGGCGTCGTCGACGCGCAAGCCACCAAAGGCGATGCAGCGGCGCTCGCCATTGTCCATCCAGCCGCGGCTGCAGCTGTAGCGGGGGATGTGGTGCTTGGCGCCCGAGTAGCGCAGCTTCAGCTTGCGCCCGCAGCGGCGACAGCGAATGAGGCCGGCCAGCAGGGCGTCGCCATGCTTCGGCGCGCCATGGTGGCGGCTGGTCGGAACGTTGCTGCTGACCATGGTGCGGATCGCCTCGGCCTTTTCCCAGCTGACGTAGCCTTCGTGGGAGTTGGGCATCAGCGCCAGCCAGTCGGCGCGCGGCTTGCGCCTGATTTTCACGCCGACGCCGGCAGCGCCATGGCCCATGCCGCCCGTTGTCTTACCATAGGCGTAGGCGCCGCCGTAGATGGGGTTCTCGATCATGCGGTGGATCGTGGCGTAGTTCGGACGCCGCCACACGACGTCGCCGCCGTTCCGCCTCACCGGCAGGTCAAGGTTATGCTCAAGGAACCAGAGCAGCGCCTGCCGCGCGCTGCCAAGCTCCAGCACCTTGTCGAAGACCAGCGTGACCGCGTCCTGCACCCGGCGGTCTGGATCCTTCTCGTAGCGGTCGCCCGCCTTGACGAAGCCCACCGGTGCGCTGACCACGAGTTCGCCACGGCGCGCCTTCTCGTAGCGGGCCGAAAGCGAGCGCTGACGCAGCAGATCAAGCTCATACTCGTTGAGGCTTCCCTTAAGCCCGAGCAGCAGCCGGTCGTTGCCGTATCGCGGCGCGTAGACCGTTTCCTGGTCGATCAGGACCGTGTCGACCACGCGGCACATCTCGATCAGCTGCTGCCAATCCCGGCTGTTGCGGGCGAAACGGGAAACCTCGCGCGCACAGACGGCGCCGACCTTGCCCAGGCACACCTCGGCGACCATCCGCTCGAAGCCGGCGCGCTGGACGCCGCCCGCCGCCGAGCGGCCGAGGTCGTCGTCGATGACCTCGATCTCCGACCAGCCGAGTTCGGTCAGCCGGTCTCGCATGGCATATTGCAGCGCGCTGCTTTCACGGTTGTGCAGAACCTGATGGGCCGAGGACTGCCGCACATAAAGCAGCGCCTTGCGCTCCAGGTGATGGGGACGGAGCTTGTCAGAGGTCATGGCCGGCCTCCGTCATCGAGCCGGCTTGGCGCGTCCTGACATGGTCCAAGATCAGCCGCGCCATCAGGCTGGTCAGCACGGCCTGCGTTGCCGCCGGCAGGTCCTGCCACGCCGGGGTGTCCACCACGGTGCTGGGCCGCCCGTTGCCGAACAGGTCGGCCTGCTGCGTGGGTCCGCGCCGGCCTTTTGCGTGCGCCCTCCGGCGTTCGCTCGTGTTGACTGATCTCAGCGCTGCCATGGTCATTGTCCTCTCCCCGAGTCTGGTCGTGAGAGGATTTTGATGCGCCCGAGCATGCTGCATTCGATGATGCCGACCGCAGCAGCTTGGCCAGCGCCGAAAGCGCAGTCAGGTTTATAGAAGGCGTGGCAGTCAACCGGGCCTGATCCGGGCAGGCCACTCGTTCGAACATCCGGCCGGAACCTCCAGCCAGCGATCCACGTCGGACCCGGTCAGCGTGCAACGGAAAGAAACGCCACTCGTCCTCGCGATCACCTCATGGACAGCGACCTGACGCCCAAACCACGGATGCCAGGGATACAACAGCTCCCGAAAGACGGTTCCGTGGGCGTTCTCAAACTGTGTTCTACAACACGCACCGGCCTCATTCAGCGCTGGCTGGACGCACACCGGATGAGGCATACCGCGGAGTGTTACCGCTGCTGTTGTCCGGGCATGCTCGGACAACAGCGGCGGAGCTGAAGACGGCGGCATAACCGGAGCCAGGGACCAGCTTATTTTCGCCGCCAACCTGTCCAAACAGGTGGGGCCACCTCATTTGCTTGTGCGCGATGAAGTGCCTGGCACGGCTGCCTGGCCGGTGCCGGAGGGATTGCGCCGGGCTGCGCTGGCGCCTGCTTCCGTCCCGGTTGCCCAGCTTGGGTGCCGCCTGGGCGAGTGTCAGCTCGTGATAACCCACACTTATCGCGCGTGGGTGGGCGATGAGGCCCGCGCGCGAGCCGGCCTCGGCAGGCGCAGTCGCTCCAGCCATAGAACCCAGTTCTAGACTGCTGCCCCAGGAGAGCGCTCCTGCACACGGGGCTCGCTGCCCTGCCCACCCGCGCCGACGTGGGCAGGGCAGCGAGCCCAGCTGTCCGGCGTGACCCCGCGCCAGGTGAACAAGTGGGCCCGCGGCCATGCCGCCGTGCCGCGCTGGGCAGCCTTGCTGGCCATCTTCGTGGAGGAGACCGCGCCGGAGGCGCTCCTGCTGATGCTGGACGCCACCCAATTCAGCTGCCATCAGGTGCTCGGCGTCCCGTATGGCACCGAAATGGCCACCATCCGCCGGGCGATGCTGGGATCGGCCCTGCCCTACCACCCCGACAAGGGTGGCCAGCCGGAACAGATGACCCTCGTCAGCAAGGCCTATGCAGGCGTCCGGCCCCGGCCCGAGGTGCCGCCCGGTTCGGCGGGGAGCAGGGCCCGCGTAGCGGGCTCCTTCCGGGATGTCCGCTTCGGTTCCGGATCGCGCCGGGGCGTCGCCGAGGCCGCGTCATCGGCTGGCACTTGCCCCTGGCCTGCCACGGCGACCGCGAGTTCATCAATCCGAACGCTCAGCCTTTGCACATCCGCCCGCAGTTGCCCGATCTCACCGAGACCACGGCCGATGCTCTCCAACTGGGCCAGGACCGCCTCCATGGCTCGCCTCTCACGTTGCTCATCCGGTCCAGCAAGTGGAGGCACTGTTTGGGCGGCGGCCGGTCGAGAGCTTGGATGCTGACGCGTCACAGTGGTCCTCTCCGGCGCTGACGCGCCTTTGGCTGCCTGGCCAATTGGCTTGACCTGCCCGGCGCGGACAGAGGCACTGCTCACCCTGGCTGTTCGGGTGCCGGACTGCACCTGCGCCGGTGACCCCGCGGCCGCAACCCTCGGTGTCTGATCCTGCATGTCACCCAGCCTGCCCGGCTTGGAGCGCTGGATCACGACGCTCTTGCCAGCCGCCATCTTCTGCGGCCCGGCGGTCGTCTTCGGAACACGAGGCTGAGCGCCTTCCGCTGGAGCGGACGGAACTGCGGGCGGCAGCTTCTTCGGGGACATGGGGCGGCTACGTCCTGCGGTCTGCTTCGGTGGCAACGAGGCCGCAGCATCACTCACCGGCGGAGGATGCGAAAGCCTGCCGCCGATCTTGGCGTCCACGTCGTCCGATCCGGCGATATCGAGGCCGAACAGGGCAGCGACATCCTCACCTGCAAGGACGCGCTCCCCAGGAGGCGTCGCGTCCGGCATGGCGCTGTCGAGGCTGGCCAAGAGCTCACTCTCATCAACCGCGCGCATGCGGAACAGAAGCTCCGGGCTTCGGTCGAGCCGAGCTCCCACCCCATACAGCACGGCCGCCACATGCTTGCACATCGAGGCAAGGTCCAGGCAGCTGCAGGAGAACCTGATGTCGGACGGCTTGGGAAACAGGCCAGTGCCCTGGCGGCAGATGCGCTCCATGACGCCTTTGGACAACCGCCCTTGCAGCAGTTCCACCAGGGAGTCGATCTGGCCCGCGCAGTCCGCACAGATGGACCGCCACTGGCCGGCCGGCACGGGAGCGATCCCGATGGTGACCTTGTAGATCGACGATCCACTGACCAGGGCTTTCACCTCGCGCGGCCCGATCTGCAGGTCGATGACCGAGCCGTTGCGGACGTAGGTGCGGCCGCGTGGCAGGCGGCTCTCGTAGTCGCGGTAGCTCTCCAGGTTGTCGCACCACGCTTTGCCCCAGACCGTGGTGGCGATCGCGCGCCCCTCGATCTGCACGGGCGCAACAGGGTGGCCCTTCTTGCGCAGCTTCGCCGCTTCGCGCTCGGCCTTGAGGCGGCGCTCGGCCACCGGGACGTAAGCGGGCCATCCCTCGTCATAACGCGCCATCGCGGGTCAGTCCTTCATTGCAGAATGGATGTCGAGCGCGACCATCTGTAACAGGGCATCGTTGCTCATCTCGGTGAGGTTGATCTCGCCGGGCCCGGCCAGCAACCCCTCCGAAAGGCCTCGCTTCGACTCGATCAGGGCATCGATCTTCTCCTCCACCGTGCCGCGGCAGACGAACTTCTGCACGAGCACGTTTCTCCTCTGGCCGATGCGGAAGGCGCGGTCGGTGGCTTGGTTCTCCACGGCCGGGTTCCACCAGCGGTCGAAATGCACGACGTGGGACGCCGCCGTCAGCGTCAGCCCGGCGCCGCCCGCCTTCAAGGACAGCACAAAGAAGGGCACGGCCTCGTCGGCCTGGAACGCCTGCACCAGGGCCTTGCGCCGCTTGACCTCGGTCTGCCCTTGCAGGACCAGACCGGACCGTCCGAAGATCCCGCCGAGGAAGGTGGCCAGAGGCTCCGTCATCTCGCGGAACTGGGTGAAGACCAGCATCTTCTCCTGCCGGGCTGCCACCACCTCGGCGATCTCGCGCAGGCGTGCCCATTTGCCGCTGTCCTCCTCTGCCCAGGCCTGGTCGCCCAGCCACTGGGAGGGATGATTGCAGATCTGCTTGAGGCGCGTCAGCGTGGCGAGCACGACGCCCTTGCGCTGGATGCCGTCGGCGTCCTCGAGGCTCTCCACCAAGTCCTCAACCGCTTGCGCATACAGCGCCGCCTGTCGGCGGCTCAGGTTGCAATAGGCCTTGACCTCCGTCTTGTCCGGGAGGTCGGCGATGATGGACCTTTCCGTCTTCATGCGCCGCAGGATGTACGGGCGCACGAGCTCACGAAGCGGACCGTAGGGGTTCAGCTCCCGCTCGCTCAGGCCCTTGGCGTAGCGCGAGAACTGCCGCGCGGTCCCCAGCAGCCCGGGGTTGATGACGTCGAAGATCGACCACAGGTCGCCGAGGTGGTTCTCGACCGGCGTACCGGTCAGTGCGATCCGTGACTGTGCCTGCAGCGCCTTTACCGCCTTGGTCTGCTTGGCCTGCGGGTTCTTGACCGCCTGCGCCTCGTCCAGAATGGCGAGCCGCCAGGCCGCCTGCGCGAGGCCGGGACTGCGGAGCAGCGAGCCGTAGCTGGTGATGACCAGGTCGAGCCCATAGGCGTGATCCGGCGTGAACTGCTTGGCCTCCTCAGCGGTCATGGCGGAGGGATGGACGATCCTGGCCTTCAGGCTGGGGGCAAACCTCTCGATCTCCGCAATCCAGTTGGCCAGCAGCGAGGCCGGCGCCACCAGCAGGCTGGGCTGTGCCGCGGCGCTGCCGCGCTTGGCCTGCAGCACGAGCAGCAGCGCGAGGACCTGGATGGTCTTGCCCAGCCCCATGTCGTCCGCCAGGCAGGCACCCAGGCCAAGGCCGGACAGCAGGTGCAGCCATTGCACACCGGCCTTCTGGTAGGGCCGCAGCGTGCCATTCAGGGTCGGCCCGGGATCGGCGCCGGCCCCATCGGGGCTGCGCAAGGTTTGCAGCGTCCTCGCCAGCCACGGTCCGGCCGTCACCCGCGACCAGTCAGCAGCAGCCGCGTCATCGCCGTCGTCGTCGTCCCTCGCGATTGCGGCACCGGCTAGCATGCGCATCGCCTCCCTGAACGTCAGGCCGCCTTCCTCAGCCAGCTGTTCGGCCTCGCGGAAGCGCTGCAGCGTGCGCCCGAGCCGAGTGCGGTCCACCTCGACCCAGCGGCCACGCAGCAGCATTAAGCCTTCGGTCCCGGCGAGCAGCGTGCGGATTTCCTGTTCGGTGAGGCGCTCGCCGTCCAGCATCATCTTGGCGTGGAAGTCCAGCAGACCGTCGAGGCCGAGCGCGGACGGTGCGCGTGCCCCGACCGTGGCCGTCACGCGCGGCCGCAATGGACGGTTCGCGCGCCAAGTGGCCGGCATGCGCACGACGATGCCGGCAGCCTCCAGCCCGGGCGTGCTCGCGAGAAGCTGCGAGGCGTCCTGCGGGCTCCAGCGCAGGGGTTGGAAGATCGTTCCGGTGTCCACCATCGCCTTGAGCCAGGGGCAGGCGTCGGCGGCCCTTTGCACCGGCAGGAGAAGGGCTAGTAGCTTGTCCTTGTTCGCCGCCCCCGCATAGTCGCGCAAGGCGCGGCCGAGCGGCACGTGCTGGGCCTTGACCTGTGCCGACAGCTGCGTCGTGTAGGTGGCCATGAAGGCGAATGGGAACTCAGGATCGGCGCGGTTCTCAGCCAAGTTGAAGTGCACCCGCCCAACCAGGTTCCAAGCCGGGTTCAGCCGTTTCAGGAAACTCTGCAGATCCGTTTTGGCTGCGGTCAGGGCGGCGGCCAGCGCCGTCCCCATCTCCACCCACAGCGCGCGTAGGACATCCGGCGCCAGGTATTCGGAGCCCGGCATCATCGGCGCCGTCAGCACCAGCGCGGCGAGTTCCGCCGCGTCCGGCGCTGCGACCTCGGGCAGGGCAGATAGGACCGGCGTATCATCGGAAGTGCCCGGCCTGTGCAGGAGGGATGACGCCACATAGCGCCCGGCGAACTCGCGCCACCAGCTGAAGCTGGGTGGCAGGACCTGCCCCACCTCCCCTGCCCCGAGCTGCACCAGACCCGCGCCCGTCCCACGGGCGAACGCCTCGGTCAGGCGTGCCGCCGCGGCCTCGTCCATGTCAAGCCCGTCCTCGGCCTTCTCAAGCACGAGGTGGCCGCGCGGTGTCAGACGTAGGCCGAAGCAAGACATGAGAAGCGGCAATCCGAGTGGAGCTTGGCTGACCCTGGATCGGCGTTGGGGCACGGATCCGTCCAGATAGGCGCAGTGACAGCGAAAGCGTGCGAAGTGGCTACGAGCTTAGATGGATACCATAGCGGCGTTGCCGGAGCTCGACATCAGGCAGGACCTCGTGCTGCGCCGCGGCGTCGCTGCGCCAGCGGACTTTGTGCGGGATCCCCTCGCCCGCTTACCGATGGCGGCCATCGGGAGAGCGGGCGTCTACAGGGCCTCGCCAGCAGCCGCGAGGCTGGAAAGGTAGACTGAAACCGCCGCCGGGCTAGGCCGGAAACGCCTGGCAATTGTGCTCGCGGCACCAGGCGACGGATGCTCTCCAGTGCTGCAGGCATTTTGTTCTCGTCGCCGCGGCATGCGGGGGGTCAGCGTGGCGGCGGGCGGCCTCGACCTGCTCGGGCGTGAACTGTTCGACGCCGCGGGGCGCGTAACGAACAACGAGGTTCCGGTCGTCCGGCGGCCGGCCTTCGTCATCCCATGCATACTGGCCGCTGTTGATCGCACCCTCGCTTTCCATCCATATACAGGCGCTCTACAGGCGGCAATTACCTGTGAGATCAGCGATGTAGGGCTAGCCAGTCGTCCCCTCCCCTGCGCTGCTCATTTCGGATGCTCGTCTCAGGCCTGCCAGCAACCGACCAAACTCCCCGTGTGTGGACTTTACCAGGACCCGGCCCGAGTCGCGCATTACACCCCCATCCCCACGTTGCCGAGGTAGTGGTCTATCAACACATTTCGTGGGGACTTTACCAGGGTTCACTGGGGACTCTGCCAGGAAGCCTGCTCAGGCAAGACAATTTGGAATCAGCAGCTTACGGAAGTTCTCCCGAGGTATTTACCAGGACATACTAATACTAAGAGTCTAATATCTTCCTAGTAGCTTGTCCCTGGTAAAGTCCCCAGGGACAGGCGGCGAACAATCAGGGCATCCTTTGGACATGGGAACCGTGCACAAGCTTCTTGAAGAGAAGGGCAAACAAGGGGTCCTTCAACTCGGTATGCTCGACCGACGGGAGGTCGAGGCTGCTGCGAGCTACATGACCGATGAAGACGTCGGTATAGGCTTCCTTTACAGCGGCTGGTGCCAGGCTGCTCTCCCTCATAGGAGGCTACCCGACGACGAGATTTGGCAGATTCGCGGCGAACGACTGGTGTTGTTGGTTGAGCCCGGTGTTCGTGTTGCAGCAGAAGGCAAACCAGTTCCAGTTGGCGTACCATACGGTAGTCGAGCGCGACTAATTCTTCTTTATTTGCAAAGCGAGGCATTACGCACCGGCAGTCGAGAGGTTGAGCTTGGTGGCAGTCTACGAGCATGGCTTCATAGGCTCGGTATTCCTACTGGAGGCAAATCAATCGCCGCAGTGCGCGATCAGGCAGAGCGCCTTGCACGATGCCGCCTGAGCTTTCATGTCACCAATGGCAAGGCGGCCGGCCTTGTAAATCAGTCCATCGTCGACAGCGCACTTTTCCTAGAAGCCGACGACACAGCTCGCGGGTCTGGATTTGTTGAACGTGCACGCCTTTCAGAGGGTTTTTTTGAACAACTCAAGCGGCACCCAGTGCCTCTTGAGGAATCCGCGGTTCGCGCCGTTAGCAATAATAGTATGGCTCTCGATGCATATGCATGGCTGGCTTATCGGCTGCATTCATTGACTTCGCCGCGCCCAGTCTCGTGGCGGGCACTACGCGCCCAGTTCGGGGCAGGTTTTGCACGTAGCGACAATTTCAAATCCCATTTTACAGCTAGTTTGCGGCTAGCCTTGGCAGTGTACCCGGACGCAAGAGTCGATCTCGGCGACGAAGGGATAGTACTGCATCAGTCCCGACCCCCGGTTGCCCCAAGGGACAAGTCACTCCTCCGGTAGGCCCTGGTAAAGTCCTCACTCAACGAGTCGAGCATAGGGTATAACGAGGACTTCGGTCTTAAGCACGAGAACACCCTGGTAAAGTCCCCGAGTATTGGCTCACGAGAGCATGGCGCTCGCACCCTCATCTACAAAGACTCCGCGCGTAACTGCTCACCCCTGCTGGGTCAGTATTTCTTCACGACGGGTTGCCCGGCGAGCGCTGCACAGAGGGCTTCCAGTGCGGTCAAGCCGTGCAGCCGTCCAGTTGCGATGAGTGTTGCGGCTGCGGCATAGACCCTGGCGCCCCATTCCGCGCTGAACCCGCCGCTCACATTGCGGCATATCACCGACGGCCACAACGCGCGTTCGCAAGCATCGTTAGTATAGAGCACGTTGCGGCGCGTGACGAAGCGGAACAGGTGGTCGCGGTCGCGGCACATGGCGCGGAACAGCCGCCTCGAGGCCGGGTGGTCCGTCATGGGGCGTGCCAGCAGCCGATCCAGTTAGGCTTGGTATTGCGCCGGGGTGCGGTCCTTCAGCCTGCCCTGCCGTTTGCCGATGGCCATGGCCCACAGCAGCAGCAGCCGGAAACCCGGCGCGAAGTCGCCGCAGCCTGCGCCCATAGCGTATTGTGCGCAGCACGGCAGGTGTGCCAGGCACATCTGTCGCGTGGAGCCGTGGCCCGAGCTGGCCGCCGTAGCGGTCGACGATTCACACGCCGGGCTGGGCGCCGTCGAGGAACGCTGTGATGACCCAGCAGTTCTAAGTGGGCCTCCGGCGCGGGTATCACTTGGTGATCTGGGCTGCGATGTTGGGCGGCGGTTTTGAGTCGATCAAGGTTTGCATGAGGGTGGCCCAGTCTGGGAAGACCAAGTAGGCC
>JAABUQ010011387.1_pt1 | contig 11369 bp, 13 predicted proteins | sample 5560001 | NCBI WGS metagenome assembly JAABUQ01 (sample SAMN10711888, study PRJNA513371) | rock metagenome | isolation source: Antarctica rocks | place: Antarctica: Victoria Land, Finger Mt nord | collected 2015-12-18
CCGGCGTGGGGTCCTGATTGAGGATAGCCACGTTCACGGCGTCGGGGTTGTAGCGTGCGATGAGGGGGGCCAGGAGCGCCAGGAGCGCCATCAAGCTCACCAGGCTCAGGCCGATAAGCGCGCGCGGGTCGCCGCGCAGGCGCCGCGGAACCTGCCCGAGCACGGTGACGGGCCGTGCGCTCGCCGGCTCGTCGACGACGGCCTCGACGATGGGGGTGGCGGACGACAGGGTCATGAGTAGTGGATGCGCGGGTCGAGCCACGCGTAGGAGATGTCGACGAGCAGGTTGGCCGCGATCAGGATCACGGCGATGAAGAATGTGACTCCCTCCACGACGGGAAAATCGCGCGCCGCGACCGCGCTGACGGCTAGCGAGCCCAGGCCCGGCCACGAGAAGACATTCTCGACGATCACCACGCCGCCGAGCAGCCCCGCGACGGTGAGGCCCAGGATCGTGACCACCGGGATCATGGCGTTGCGCAGCGCGTGGCGGAACAACACGACGCTCCCCGGCACACCTTTAGAGCGCGCCGTGCGCAAGTATTGCATGGTCAACACGTCCAGTAAGGCGCCGCGTACCAGGCGCACGAGGCTCGCGGCCAGGCCGAGGGCCAGCGTGACCGCCGGCAGCACCACGTTGCGCCAGTCGCCGACACCGGACACGGGCAGCCAGCCGAGCCTGACGCCGAAGACGAGCGCGAGCATCGTGCCTACCCAGAAGTCGGGCAGCGAGATGCCCAGGATGGCCAGGCCGGTCACCCCGGAGCCGAGCGCGCGGCGGTCGAACGCGGCGGCGACGATGCCGCCGAGCAGCCCCAGCGCGATGGCCAGGACCATGGCCACGACGACGAGCTCGAGCGTGCTGGGCCAGCGCGACCAGATCTCGTCGAAGACGGGCTGGCTGCTCACGATAGAGTGCCCGAAGTCCAGGCGCACGGCGTGCGTGAGAAAGTCCCAGTACTGCGCCGGCAGCGGCAGATCCAGCCCGAGCTCATGGCGCAGGCGGGCGATGTCCTGAGCCGTGCCGCGTCCGAAGAGCATGATCTCGGCGGGGTCGCCGGGGATCAGATGCACGCCGACGAAGACGAGCGTCAGCACGCCCCACAACAGAGGAAGGGCGATCAGGATACGGCGAACAATATACGTGATCATGGCCCTACCCTAACTTCATCGGCCGGGCGTTCTACTGGCCCCGGGGGCCTCGGTCGCGCTACGAACCGGCGTACAGGTCCTGATACAGGATACTCGTGTCGCTGGAGGTGTGCCAGCCGCCCACGCGTGAGCGCACGCCGTAAACGATCACCGGCGTGACCAGCGGGTCGATGACGACGTTCGTGTCGACGAAGCGCTGCAGTTGAGCGTAGGCGGCCGCCGCCTGCCCGGTATCGGTCGCCGTGCGCCCCTTGATGATTAAGCTATCCAGCGTCGCGCTCTTATAGTTGGTGAAGTTCAGCCCGGCTCCTGCCCCCTGGCTGGAGTGTAGCAGTTGATACAGGAGATCGGGGTCGGGATAGCCCCACCCCAGCAGCAGCAAATCGTACTGGCCCTTGGCGGCCAGTGGGATAAAGTCGCCGATCGGCTTGGTGACGATACTGACGTTTATGCCCACCTGAGCAAGCTCGGCCTGGATCAACTCCGCGGCCTGTGGGATTGGTTGTTCGGAAGGGACGAGCAGGGTGTAGCGACCGTGCGCGGCGTTGGTGCCGGCCAGCGCCTTCTGGGCCGCGGCCGTGTCATAGGCGGGGGCGTAGCCCGGCGCCGCCTTGTCGTAGAAAGGCAATGTGGTGGGGATGGGGCTGTAGGCCGGCGCCGCCAACCCGCTAAACGCCCCCGTCACGATCGACTTGCGGTCGATGGCCTGCGCCACCGCGCGGCGCACCGCGACCCCGTTGAAGGGGGCGCGCGCCGTGTTGTAGCCCAGATAGTCCTCGCCCTGGGTGGGTATCCTGTGCTGAACGATGCTCGCGTTGCCCTGCACGCGATTGAGTTGCGTACCAAGCACCTCGGCGATGTCGGACCCACCGCTGAGCAAATCGCTGACGCCGGTGGCGTTACTGACGGTAGACTTAAAGACGATTTTATCGAGGTAGGCCGGGCCCCGGTTGCGCGCCCAGGGTGTCTCGAAGGTGTGGTATGGATTGCGCGCCACTGTGACTGTGCTGAAGCCCGGCCCCACGCTCTGCACCTTGAACGGCCCCGTACCGATAGGGTTTTGACACGTCGGCGGGGCCTTGGGGTCGAGGATACCCTGATAGGCCCCGGCCAGCTGGGTCAGCAGGGGACGGTAGGGGGTCTTGAGGACGAGGCGCGCTGTATACGGGTCGACCACCTGCACCGACTTGAGCGACGCGAGGCTGGCGGCGGTCGCGGGCGACTTCGTGGCGGGGTTAAGCGCGCGGTCGAACGTATACTTCACCGCGCCGGCGTCGAAGGGATCGCCGTTGGAGAAGCGTACACCGTGGCGCAGGGCCAGCGTCAGCTCGGTCCCGGTGGCATTGAACGTATAGCTCGTGGCAAGGTCGGGCCGGATATGGCCGCTCTCGTCGATGGTGAACAGCGGGTCGACGACCGCCGAGAAGACGAAGAAGGACGCGCTCAACGCCGTCTTCTGGGGGTCGAGGCAGTCGGGCTGCGCGGGGTTGGCGATGGCAATACTGCCGCCGGATTTGGGCGCGGTCACGGGCCGCGGGATCTGGCGGGCCTGCGCCGGCGCGGCCATGGCCGCGCCGAGCGCGCCGAGTCCGGCCAGCGCGACGAGTCCCTGTCGTAGTCTGCGTACTGGCGCCGTTGCTGTGATCATTGGACAATCTCTCCTGAATAAGGCCTCACACACGACGTTGACCATAGGTATCCGGCCGGGGGGCTACTCCAGACACTGCCCTCCCATCCCTAATCCCATCCGTCATCCACCATGATGCGCCGTCCGCACGATATCCACGCGCCGGCGCCGGTAGTGAGAACTATCGTACCACGAACGTCGCTCGCTTACTTCGGATGAGATGCCCAACTTCAACCTGCGCTTTTGGGCAAAGCACACAATTCTCGGCCTTAACACGCGGATCAGGGCCGGCGCCCGATCCGCATACTACCTTGCCCTGACGCCCCTATGCTTCGGACGCTTTTCCAAATCACAACGACACGGTTGTGCAAGGCGCCGGAGAGTTTGTTATCTTTAGTGCTAACGGCATGGCTTCTCTAGTGCGGAATAAAGGAGCTTACTTTGCAGCGCCATGACACAACCGACCGCGGTCGGCCCGTGGTTTGCCATGCGACCGCGGTCGCAGGTTCAGTCGCTGCAAACAAACCGCTTTAAGACGACCCTAGGCTACTTAGCAGCGCGGGACGGCAAGTGGTGAGCGGCGCGGCGGTGAAAGGACGGGTGACGCGATGTCGGTACAGGTCGCGCAACTGCGCGCGCTCCTCGGCGCGGCGCTGGAGCAGTTGTGGGCGTCCGACAATACGGGGCAGCGGCCGGTGTCATGCGTCACCGTGACGCGCGACCTCCGAGACGCGATGGCGTGCCAGGGCGGCGAACTGCTCATCGTCATGCCGGGCGGCGACATCGCGGGGCGGATGGTCGAGGTCGTCGAGTTGCTGGTGGCGCGCCGCGCCGCCGCGGTACTCGTGCCGGTCCCGCTGCTGTCGCGCACAGAGCAGGTCAGGGTGCGCGACGCCGTGACGCGCCATGAATTCGCGGCCGGCCTGCTCGCCGCCGACGCCGACCCCCGCGCGCTTGCCAACATGGTCGGCCGCGCCCTCGGCGCGACGCCGCCCGAACTCGCGCTTTCGGCGCTGCACGGCGCCGACGCGCTGCAGGCGCTCGCCGAGACCCTGGGCCGCCTCGTCGGCAACTCGGTCACGATCGAGAGCGCGCGGCACAAACTGCTGGCCTTCTCCGCCACGCACGGCCCCGTCGACCGCGTGCGCGAGGAAACGATCCTGCGGCGGGAGGGCAGCCCTCGCACCCTCGCCTGGGTCACGCGCGAGGGCTATATCGCCGAGTTGTTCAAGGCGGACCACCCGATCAGGATACCGGCCAACCCCGCTCTCGGATATGGTGGCCGCGTGGCCATGCGCGTCGCCGCCGAAGACGAGGTGCTCGCCGCCATCTGGGTCACGGACTCGGCGCGCCCCCTGGACGATCGCGACTGCGCCGTGATCGAACAGGCGACGGAAGCCGCGGCGGCTATCTTGCTCCAGCAGCGCGCCGCCGCGCAGAAAGAGGACGAGCTGCGCACGGAGATCCTGGAGGATGTGATGCATGGCCGCATCGTCGGGCTGGACAACATCCGCGCCCTCGCGCGCGATCTGGGCTGGGAGATCGACCGTCTGCGCCACCTGTTCGTCGTTTCCATCGACGACCTCGAAACCCTGCGCCTACGCCACGCCGGCCAGAACGGGCGCAGGCTGCAGCGCGTACGCGAACGCCTCACCGAAGTCGTGCGCCTGGAAACGCTTGCCGCCGACCCCTCGGCCGTCATCGGGCCGCGCGGCGCCGGCGTCATCGTGCTGCTCTCGGCGCCGCGGACCGCGCGGTTGGCCCACGCCGACGACGCGGCGCGCAAGGCGGCTATGCTGCGCCTGGCCGAGCGCATCGTGCGGCGCGTCGCCACGCTCATTCCTGACATGACCGTCACCGTCGGCGTCGGGCGCGACTTCCCCTCGTTCGAGCACATCCCCGACGCCTTCCGCCAGGCCGAGCTCGCCGCCCGGCTCGGCGCGACGCTCTGGGGCGGCAACCGGGCCGTACACTACGCCGACCTCGGCGTCCACCGCGTGCTCTTCGCTATGCAAGAGCACGAGGAGATGATCACGCCGGCCCTGCAGCGCCTGCTCGACCACGACGCCCAGCACCACACCGACTACGTGGGCACCTTGGCCGCGTACCTCGCGTGTATGGGACGCCTGCGCGCGGCGGCGGAGCAACTTGACATCCACCGCAACACGCTGGAATACCGCATGCAGCGCATCGAGGAACTGGCCGGCGAGCGCCTGGACGACCCCAACAACCGCCTCGCCCTGGATCTCGGCATCCGGCTACTGGAGATGCGCCGCAAGACGGGGGCGGCGCCATAACGTATCAGGCGTGCCGCCGTGCCAACTCTACGGTCGGTGGATGCGCTCAATATACTCTTGAACGCTCCACGCGGCCGTTACGAGCGCGCCGATGACGGCGCTGACCAGGATGCTGCGTACATCGACCGACGCGAGATCGGACGGCGTGAGTTGGGCGCGATGCAGCACGAATAGGATCGCCAACTGCCCGCTGGGCACGACCACGAACGCCACGGCGACGCTGATGCCGAATGAGATGCTCAGGACTTTCGTGAAGGCGTCGAAGTTGACGGAGAGGCGCCGCTGACGGCGGCGATACAACGCATACGCGGTAAGCAGGAGGCCGAGCCCCAGGGCGATGGCCAGGTCCATGTAAGCTTACTGGTCGCCCGTCTTGGTATCAGTGCGTGCGTCGTACACCTGGCCGACAACTCCACCGATGACAACGCCGACGGCCGCGCCAATCGGGGCGAACGGGCCGGAGATATACCCCAGGGCAACCCCAAGGATTACGGCGAGGCCTACCGCCGAGGACGTGGGGCGCCATAGACGGGGCGTCGGTGGGCCATGATGTGTGCTAGTCGCCATTTTTACACTTTAGTTCCCACTTGATTGCGATTGCGATAGTGCCGCGCCACCGTGTGAACGAATTCATCCGCACGAGTAGTAAAGGCGTATTATGCTGTCATGTGTATAGTGTCCCCCGTTCGGAGGACATAGTCAAGGGGTGGTCAAGGATGTCGTGTTCGGCATCGACGAGGGATACCGCACATGGGGCATACCACCGCATACGAGCGCGCGATCCACCGAATCGTGGGATAATGTGTGCCAGCGGTCGCCGTCCGCGCTCGTGACGTAAAGGCGACGGCGCGGTCTGGCAGGGAGGAGATGCGACATGGTGGCCGAGTCTCGGGGACGCCGGTGGAGCGTCGAGGACTACCTCTGGTTGGAGCGTAATAGCCCTGTCAAGCATGAGTTCGTCACAGCCACGTTTGCCGAATACCGCACGATCGCCGCCTTCCGAGAATATATACTTGCCGCCGCCGATCGCGTCGCCGTCCATGTGTATCAAGGGCAAGGCGCCGGCGATTGGACGCCCACGTCTTATGCCGCGGGCGACGAGATCCTGCTGGAGAGCCTCGGCGTCCGCCTGCCGGTCGACGCGCTGTACCACAAGGTCCGTCTCCGCCCCGCGTTAGCGCGATAGGACGCCGGTTAGGCTGACGAGAGAACGAGACCATCCGCTGGACTACTTTATAGATGGGAGTAGATTGATGCAAACCACGTCACGACTGACAGTCTTCGACGGCCACAACGATGTGTTGCTCTCGCTGCACAAGGGCACGCGCGCGTTCTTGGAGCGCGGCGACGCGGGCCACATCGACCTGCCGCGCGCCCGCGAGGGTGGACTCGGGGGCGGCTTCTGCGCCGTGTTCGTCCCCTCGGCGCCACCGGCGGGCGACCCCGACCAGGATGCCGCGGCGGCCCTCGCCCTGCACGCCGACCTGTCGCGCATGCCGCCGACCCCCGAGTTGGGTCCCGCCCAGCAGACGGCCATGGTCATGATGGCCTCCCTGTTCCGCATCGAGCGCGCGTCGCAGGGACAAGTCAAGGTCGTGCGTACGGCAGGCGAGATCGAGGACTGCCTGCGGAACGGCGTCTTCGCCGCGCTGCTGCACTTCGAGGGGGCCGAGGCCATCGACGCCGGCGGGGACGCGCTGGAGGTGTTCTACCAGGCCGGGCTACGCTCGATCGGCCCCGTCTGGAGCCGGCCCAACCGCTTCGCCGAGGGCGTCCCCTTCGCCTTTCCCGGTTCGCCCGACACCGGGGCGGGCCTAACCGAGGCCGGCCGCGCGCTCGTGCAAGCCTGCAACCGCCTCGGCGTCATGCTCGATCTCTCGCACCTCAACGAAAAGGGCTTTTGGGACGTCGCGGCCCTCTCCGACGCCCCGCTGGTGGCCACGCACTCTAACGCGCACGCCCTCACGCCGAGCCCGCGCAACCTGACCGATCGGCAGCTCGACGCCATCAAGGAGTCGGACGGCATGGTCGGCGTCAACTTCCACGTCGGCTTCCTGCGCCCCGACGGCGCGGACGACGCGGACACAGGGCTCGACGTGCTGGTCCGCCACCTCGACTACCTCGTGGAGCGCCTGGGCATCGAGCGGGTCGGCTTCGGCTCGGACTTCGACGGGGCCACGATGCCGCGCGTGATCGGCGACGCCACGGGCCTGCCGCGCCTGCTCGACGCCTTGCGCGCCCACGGCTACGACGACGCGGCCCTGCGCAAAATCACCCACGAAAACTGGGTCCGCGTCCTGCGCGCGACCTTCGGCGCCTGATGTGCCCGGCAGCAGGGCGCGCCCCGCGATTGTGATGGTGAGCGCTGTGGGCCTGCGATTGACATCGCAGGGCACGTTTCACAATCATGGGGTACGCCCTGATGCGCCCATCCCGCCGCTCTCGACGTAAGAGCGGCGGGTGCTGCGGCTGCTGGCGGCCGAGCGCACCAACCCCGAGATCGCGCGGGAGTTGGTCGTGTCGATGAACACGGTCCAGGGCCACGTCAAGAGCCTCTACCACAAGCTCAACGTGCGCAACCGCCTGGAGGCGGCCGAGGCCGCGCGCCGCCTACCGCGCCCGTAGCGACCCCCCAGTTTCCTGGGCGAGCGCGCTACCGTCAACTCAGCAGGCCGCATGCAGCGTGTTCATGACTATCGGTCTCTCCCCACCCTGTGGGTCCAGTGATACAGATCCCTCAGGCACGCGATCTCCGCGGCGTGGTGCGTGAACTCGGTGTTCGTCCAGGCAATGACACCGACGAACCGTTCCTCCGGATCGGAGCCGTAGGGGTTCCGCGAGCGGCCGACCTGATCCAACTCTGCACTGCTGACCCCGTCGAGGGCACGGCGCCAGCGCAGATGCGTCTCCGTCAGGACGGTAAAGGCATCCCGCGTGGTGGACGGCCAGACAAGGTCTTCCAGCTTCAGCGAGTGCGTGCCGAACGTGTAGTCGTAGCGCGTGAGCGGCGACATGCGGATGTGGCACATCCGCCAGGCGATGGTAGTGAAGGGCGGCGGGGACGACAGGGGGTGACCGCCGTCGAGCAGCCACTCTCCCATCCCCCTCGGATTGGGGGAGCGGGCATCATCCCGACGCCGGAGGCTCCAGCAGTCGGGCGCCGGCTCCCAGAAGTACTCGTCGTCGGTGAGCGTGGTCTCAAGATGACCGGGCTCTCCCTCGTAGTCACCGTCCACCATACGGCGCCCCGTCAGTCGCGCCTCGAGCATGTTCCAAATCCCGTCAAGCTGGTCGAGCAGTATGCGTAACCGATCGTCCATTGAGCAATCTCCGTACCCTCAGGAGCGCGGGCCTATGTCTCGGCCCCGCATTGGGTTGTAGTGGTCGAACAGAGCATCCGGCCAAGGCGCGCCACAGATAAACGGCCTCCTGCCCGAGGCCAGGCGCACATAGGATGCGAACAAATCACATGCTAGACGCTAGCAGTACGATCGCCCAGAAATGTCAGCCACTTGAGATTAGCTTTAGCATTCGGCAAATAAAAGGGGCGATTGTAGTCATTAGCGCCCGGTCCTAACTCATAGTGTTCAACAATAGCATCATGTGCTCGCCGCAACTCATCAAAAGCATCGCCGCACAGGGTCTTCGCAGCCGCAGGTTGATGAACGGTCAGAGTATATATAAAGAGATGTAGGGACCAGTAAAATATATTCTCTGTAGGCCCTAGTATCAAACTGACTGGACCAGAGTACCCTATATAAGCTTTTGCTCCTGCGCTCACAGTTTCCCGGCCAAGAATTCTCGCTGAGTCGCATGCGACTGCATACACAACTTTATTTTTCAGGTAGTGGCAATTGCTTAGCTCGATAACCTTTTCGCGCACGTTTGCGTGTCCGCGCGTGGCTAAATATGACGCATTGCCATGTCCAAGAAAAACCACGAAATTTACTCGGTCAGTAAGCTCCGCTTCGACGTTCTGTTTCGTTGCGTCACTGCCAAGAAGGTCACAGAAGGTTGCTGGGCTGGAACTCGTGTCAAATTGATTGATAATAGGATTACTAGCTGACACTAAGTTGCGTGTTAAAAATTCATAGCATGGTCTTATAAATAGGACATGGGCCATTGGCTACATCGTTCCGTTCACTATTTTTGTGTGCCTCTAAAGCGCTTTCTGTTTTGATTCAACGTCGCTGAACATGCTCAAAAGTATTTGCGCCCCCTCAGGCCCGCTGTCCTCGATAAAGCTGTGGAACACTTCTAATTGCATTTGGCCTTCCCGGGTACGCCTCGTTATCGCGTCAGCCATCTCTATAGGAGTTAACAGACGCTCACCATCAAGGAAGACAATGAACGGAGAGGACTTATCGGGGTGATTGTACGCCCATGTTCGTACCGCTTCAGCGATTTGATCGTCGATCTCATCAAGATTGCCCATTGGAATACGCCCTTTTGCTCTTCTTGTCTGACCAATTTTAGCATACCTCTCACCGCTATCAGTGAGATAAACCCCGTGCGAGCTTTTGGGCCACGGCTAACCCTGATGTTGTGGGGGGAAACACTTCCCGCACAATTCGCATGTCGTGCGGCCGAGTCCAGCCGTGGCGTGTGGCCGTGCCGGACGCCGTGGGCGAGCACGGCGGTGTCCGCGGCTATGAACGAGCCCATAGTCGGCCCGGCTTTACCCCTCGGTGGACTCGGTGCGTCGCTGCCCGCCGGCGATCCCGCGGCGTATCATGGCGCCATACCCATCGGCCGGCAAGTCGCCGGTGTGCCAGGCCGCCAGGTCGTAGTGCCGCCGCGCTTCGTCGCGCTCGCCCAGGTCTTCGTAGGACCGCCCCAGGCTCAGGTAGAGCGACGGGTAGAAACCGCGCACCCGGTCGTCTCCGACCGCATCGGCCCGGCTCAACGCCTCCTAGTTCCCGCGGAGCGTGTCCTGGGGGCTCCCCTGATGTCGGGCCAGATAATGGGCGGCGATGCACGCCTCGTAGTCGTCCGTGCTCTCCGCCCAGACCCGCGCGAAGAGGTCCCGAGCCGCGGCGAAGCGGCCCTGACCTTCGGCCATCATGCCCTCCGCGCAGAGCTTGACCACGGGATTATCCGCATCCACCTTATTCGACCGCCTGGAGGCTGCGCAACACGCAGAACTCGTTGCCCTCGGGGTCGGCGAGGACGACCCAACTTTGCTCGCCCTGCCCGATGTCCACGCGCCGCGCGCCCAGGGCGAGCAGCCGCTCCACTTCCTCGTCGCGCCCGCGGTCGATCGGGCTCACGTCGATGTGCAGCCGATTCTTGACCGTCTTGGACTCGGGCACGCGCACGAAAGTCAAGGTGGGCGCGTTCACGCGGGCGCGCACGGCCTCCGCCGTGGGTCGCCACCCCGCGATCTCGACGACGTCGCCCTCCTCGTCGATGACCTCATAGTCGAGCGCGGCGCACCAGAACGCGGCTAGCTCTCGCGGCTGGTGACAGTCGAGCACGAGCTCGGTGAACCTGCTGGCCATGCCTTCTCCTCCCCTTTATCCCCTCCCGTCCCCCGCTAGCATACCAGCACGGCGCCGGCCACAGGACAGCGCCGCGCGCGCGACTGCCGCGACCAAATACCCCTATCGTGCGCCAGCGCTATGCCTATCATGATGGAATACTCCAGACTTCGCCGGCGGTTGGGCTACGCCGGCTTGCAGTACCTATGGCCGAAACGGCAGCAACTAATCGCTGTGCTCGAAAGCTGGGCTATCCGGATTTCAAGGTTGATGGCAGGCATCGCCTTTGGCAAACACAAAACTAGACATCTTCAAACACTACCTGCTTCACGGTAAAGATGCCTTCCTTAGGCGCAAAAATCTCACTGCGCTTTCGCTGTGTCGCAGTCGTTCGGCGAAAGGCTTTCATGCCGAAGTCCATGATTCGGACGACGCGTCCGTTAACGCCGTGGTCCGCTCCGCTGTGCCCCCTACCCTCTCCGCGTGACGCAGGCTCACGCATGGGACGCATGATGGCAGGTCCACGGGAGCCGTTGACGATCGTGGTGTAAGTGGATACTTATGCCGCCGCATCACTCCCTCCCTCCGGTCCGCACGCTCTCGGTCGCTTCGGGGTCGTCGGTCGACGGGGCGCCAGAGCCAGTTCCACCCAGGCCTCATCCGGGATAGGATAGCGCGCCAGTTCCGCAGTCCGGGCCACCTGCTCCGGCGCGCTGACTCCCACAATCGCCGCGGCGACGCGTCCATCGCGTAGCGAGAACTGCAGCGCCGCCGCGGTGAGCGGGACGTCGTACCGGGCGCAGGCGTCCTCCA
>JAABUQ010011388.1_pt1 | contig 11369 bp, 12 predicted proteins | sample 5560001 | NCBI WGS metagenome assembly JAABUQ01 (sample SAMN10711888, study PRJNA513371) | rock metagenome | isolation source: Antarctica rocks | place: Antarctica: Victoria Land, Finger Mt nord | collected 2015-12-18
AGCAAGCGGCACCCCCCCACACGTTCCAGATCGGGATCGGCATGGTTATTCTGGTAGCCGTCATCCTGGTCATACTCATCGCTATCGCAGTATTTCTTCTTGTCAGCCAGCACGATCATGCGCAAACGTTCATGCATGCGGCATGGTACGATTAGCCACGCCTTCACCTCGTCCACCCACTGTTCTTGTTGCGTGAGTAGAGCAAATCGCGCGAGGGCAACAAACGCCAGAAAAACCGCATGGCAAAGCGCTCCTTGAGGAAAAATCAGAGAAAACAAAAAAGCCGTAGGAGACTGGTTGACAGATCGTCCACGGCCTTCTTGTTGTACTTCTAATGGTTCTTCAGAGCGCTCGATACGGACTAAAAAGGGCACAATACGGCTATGAGCGACCTGCCGATTAATGCAGATGCGTTGTGCTTTCCCTGCCCATAGATGAGCACTGTGTTTCTGTTCCGTAATGAGTCAAATGCTCCACGCGTTCTGACCCTGCGACATGCCCTGAAACCTCTTACGCTGCCCAGTTTCCGCTGTGCGCATTGCCTTACGCAGTAGGTACAAAGCCAAGTGTATCCAGATTCACGCTGTCCCAGACACTGGCACTCTGCGTCTGATCATCATTCGCATCAATCTGGAGTGTCACCGTTGCCCCCTGCGGGATGTTCACAGGGATAGTCACCATCGCGTACTGCGTGCGCAGCGTCCTGTCAACCGCCGGCATTTTTACATGGGATGCCACAGCCGTCCCATTGACATAGACCGAGAAGTAAATGTTGCCGTTGACAGGTGACTCATACCTGGCCATCAGAGCGCTGGATGCAGGAACATTTGAATACGAAACGGCTGGCGCAGCGGAGGCTCCAGCCCGGAGCAGTGCAGCGAGCATTCCATCCTTTGCCCACGGGTTGCCGTACGGTCGGGACATGGTGCCGGATGGCTGGGTGAAGGTGCCTGTATGTGCCTCCACAACCGTCGTGCCGCCGGGATAGGCGGTTGCACCAGCGGCCCCGGATGGATAGACCGTTCCCGACGTCACAGGTCTGGGCGATGGCAGTTTACCAGAGGGGTTCCACAGCTTCTGGAATGCGGCAGATGCCTGTGGGAACGTGTATGTATCGTACAAATCGTGATTACCATCGCCGGCATCCACATTGAAGTAGATGTTCCAGGCGACGTTGTTCGCGTTCAGCCAGGTGTACATCTGTTGGATGAAGTACGCATCATCACCGCCACCATGCCCATCGGAGCGGATCGCCAGTCCCCATTCTGGAACGACAAGTGGCTTGTTCTGACTGACGGCAAACTGCTGAATCATGGTGACGCCCCAGTTGCTGTTAGTCAGATTGTTCTGCCACGCTTGCTGCTGGGCTTGCAGGGTCGGAGTGACACCGGGTTGGTAGGCACCGTTCCAATCCTGGTCATAGATATCCATGCCAATAGCGTCAACATAGTGATTGCCGGGATAGCAATTCACGAGATTGACCCCCCATTGATTGATGTCTGGATTCCAGACGAACGTGAAATGCTGATTGGGCACGGATCGCATGGTGGTCACGAATTGGCGGAATGCTTGCGCGAAGTCGGTCTCACCGGCGGCTTCTCCATTGGGATCTTTCGCCACAGACCAGGAATACCAATTGCCGTTGAACTCATGACCGAAGCGAACGTTGGCGTTGCTCATACCTGCTTTAACCAGATTCACACCAAGCTGATAGTAGTGTGAGTTGTAGACGCCTGCGGCGGCATTCGGTAGGCTTCCCTGGTTATCGGGAAATGGATAGGCCGCCCAGACCATTTTTCTTGCCCAGGGCGTGCCTTGCCAGTAGGATAGACGACCTGCACCTTCCAGAGAAGACCAGCTATCGCTCATCAGAAAATCTTCGGCTAAATAGGCTGGACGGTGTATCCACTGACTAAAGTCGCTAATCTGGCCGGGCTGCCTGTCCCAATGATACACGCCAGTGTGGTCTGTTGGGAGAGCATGAGGGTGTTTGTGGTGTGCTGGCTGGGTTGCGGCAAAAGCGAGAGAACTCCACACGGATGGAGCTACGAGCACCAGGAATGATACGGACAGGAATGCCATACATATCATTCGTAACTTCCTTGTTATCCTCACAATGAGTGTCTCCTTCTGGATACTTTCTGAACACATCCTGTGTTCAGATACCACATATGGAACATCGGCTGGGATGAGATCTTCTCTTTCACAGAGATGCATGTTTTACTAGACGAAAAGGCGAGTGATTACTCGGTTTACCCACTTCCTGCATTAGAATAGACATCACGATCACCGTGTCATGATGTATTATGCAATACCTGCCGTTTCGTACGAAGCCCTGTACGTATAGATTTGTTCCTCCTTGTCACTGTAGATCCCACTCAATAGACAAAGTAGCGAAATCAACTGCATATATTTGCGAAATTGATTTCGTATTTACAATGATAGCATGTGATAAAAAAGTTGTCAATGGTCGTTTTTATAATCCGCGTACACAAGCAGAAACACTGATTTTAAGTTTATTGATTTCCGTTGTTACCGTTGCTATACTTTCGCTGAAGTTACGAAATTGATTTTGTAGAAAGCACAAGAGATGGCATGATTAGCAAGGCATTCTCTTATATGCTAAAAGTGTAAGGGTGTGTCCATCTTTTCTGGCACGTAATACCCACGGGATGCGCAACGAGTTTGTTGAAGAGCTAATCTCTTAGTCGGCAAGTGAAAGCTGGACTGGACGGGGCATTGAGTGTGAAAGAGGTGGCAGAAACAGAGGAAGAGAGTACGAAAACATCCAACGGCTAAACAATGCCATATACTAGAAACGACCAGCAAGCGAGTAAAATACTTTGGGATACTTCTTACTGACCATGAAGCTGAAGAGTTTTATGAGGTGAATAGATAACGCTCAGGCTAGAAAAGTGCATACACGATTAAACGTTTAGTGTGAGTTAAAAATGAACTGGTTCGATGATGAACAACGCTATACACTCTAAGAAGTTTGCTCGTCTTTTATTGATATGATAGAGGATATGGAACTTTCGCTTGAAATTGAATGATGACGTTTCGAGTGAGAAATAAAGCAAATTGATCGGCGGAATGAGACCCGGATCGTTGACAGAACAAGAATTCGAGTTCATACTCAACAATGAAACGATCTTGCAGCGTACCTTGTTTATCTTTGGAGCACCCTATTGAAAGCGAGAAGATAATGCAGGAATGAGTCCGAGCACAGGGAAAGAAGCTTCTGTGTATTTTGGATGGAAGTGTGCTTGAGAAAGCAGAAAGTGAAAAGGTAGAAGGAACAGGGCCAGTTCTTTCGAGTAAAGCGAAACGACTGATGCGCTCAAAAAAGGGGTTAGTTTACAATAAGCCACCAGAGAAGCCAATTCAGGTGATGGGGATGGAATGCACAGCCGCGTTAATAACGGGAATGGAGGGAGTAGTGCGGGTGGCAGTGATGAACTGGTGGACGAGAAATCGAACAGGAAAACGATGCCGAGAAGCGGTTGCACCGCTCTATCGATTGCGCTGGGCTATGAGTCGTCTGTGGGAGCAGGCACTGCTTAATACCATCGAACAGAGAGAAATAATGAGAAAGAGAGAAAACATGAAGCAAACATCTGTTAATCAGATTCGCCTTACCCACATTGGCGGTCCAACGGCTCTCATCGAAATCGGCCGACTACGCATTCTGACTGATCCGACCTTCGAGTTAGCAGGATACCAATACAGCGCTGGTCCGCAGGTGATAGGTAAGACAACCTCCCCGACCCTTCTGCCCTCCGCGCTCGGATCGGTGGATGCAATTCTGCTGAGCCATGAGCAGCACGGCGATAATCTTGACCCGGCAGGCCGAGCCTATCTGGCACAGGGGAAACAGGTCCTGACAACACCCGCGTCCGCGCAGCGTCTGGGCAGCAACGTTCGCGGCGTGTCCACCTGGGAGACGGTCCACCTGGGAGATGTGAACGGCCTGGAAGTTCGTGTGACGGCCACGCCAGCACGTCACGGCTCGGAAGAGATCAAAGAAGCTACCGGTCATGTCAATGGATGGATGCTGGAATGGGAAGGGCAACGCCGGGGCACCCTCTACATTTCGGGAGACACAGTTTTATACGAGGGTCTGGAAGAAGTTGCCCGGCGTTACCGGGTTGGAGTGGCGCTGCTCCACTTCGGCGCGGCCCGCGCTCAGAGGTTCGGCCCGACCCACATCACACTCACCGGAGTTGAGGGAGCGCAGTTCGCGCAGATGCTCGGTGAAGCCACCATCGTTCCACTTCATTACGAGGGCTGGACGCACCTGACTGAGGGCCGTGACGAGATCGAGCAGGCGTTTACGGCGGTTGGATTGGAGAAGCGATTGCGCTTCCTGCCGTTCGGCCAACCTGTTTCCAACGACATATAACCATCGATGCCCTCTCTGATTCTTCCTCCTCTCTCCCTGCATAAGGAGAAGTCACATGGATGAACAACGGATCAAGACTTTTTTTACCGAAGCAGCGGAAACATTCTCCTTTTTGGAGCAGCAGTATGGCTATCAGCAGACTGAAATGCTGGGCCATAATGATGATCCTAACCTTTTGCTCAAAGAGACCAGTTTTAGACGACGCAATAAGCGTCTCAAATTGATTGAAATGCGCATGCATGATATAGTCGCAGGACTGGCACGTGCAACACAGATCTACGCGATAGCTATCGTCAAGGGGGATACCGACATCTTTCCAAAAGTGATGGAGTACTACGTCGAACAACAGAGAAAGATGTATGGTGACCACCCTCCATATAGAAAGAAGTAATGGTAATGGGATAGAGGAAACCTATTTTGCCAAAGTTCATCTCGGTTATCAAATCTATAAAAGCTGCAACTCAAGAGACGCATCGTAGAAGGGAGATTATGATGCCTTCAAAGCAACGAGGAGGACTTGAAACACTTGAACTGCTTCGATCAAAATTAGTTGAAGGGACACATATCGAAGTCCTGCATCCCTCTGCTTCTGCCTGGCCAGCATACTTTACCTTTCACGAAGCAGCAACAGATGACGATATTGCCCACGCAGAGCAAGCGCTCGGCGTATCGTTACCAGAGACATACAAAGTGTTTTTACGCCGCTATAATGGTGCGCGCCTGTATTACGATAATGAGTATCTCCAGTGGGGGTTCCAACTGTATGGCACAGGGGATATTGCTTCTCAAAATGAGCATTGGAGACATGTATATGAAGAGATACGCTCTCGACCCTATATTGTATTTGAGAAATCTTTTGGTGATGTTGAACTTCTCGCATTCGATACCTCTCAACCGACGAAAGACGGCAAGGATTACCGAGTAACTGATATCTCTAGTATATTCCCTCGTGATTGGGAACCTGCGGCTCCCAGCTTTGATACATGGCTGGAACGTCTCATTGTAGCTCAAGGTGAGAAATATTGGCAGTGGTATGCATAAACAATCATAACGCTATCCATAGTAGAGCATCTTAATCCGCTGGCTGTGTAAAGCTCCTATGATAGGAGTAGTGAACAAGAGGTATTCTCTTATGAAAGAAGGGAGGGAAGAGGCTATTGACCACTATTGGTCTCTGCGACCTGATCTGTATGAAGTGCTTGATAAGTTGGAATTACGTCAGTTGGGTAGGGAAGAAAAACCTTCTTCCGATCTCATGCTTGAGATTACACTACGTCCATTTGTAGATGAGTATGATAGTAATCAACGGCTCAAGCTGATATTCCTGGGTGTAGCCGCTCTCAAAATGAACCTTGAGGGATTAACAGTCTTTTCGCCACTCGAAATAACGGCTATGAAGAGCGCTCAATGGGAGTATGTAAAGTATAGTGTACAAGATGATACCCGTCAGATTGCCTTTTTTTGCAGAAGCTTCACAGCAGAGATGAAGGAAAAGTAAGCAAGAATTGTAGATTTGCTACTTGTGACTGTGCTTTTATCAGGATATGATGGCACGAGAAAGCTAGATCAGTGGCTAAGCTAAAATAGCTATATCAAGGTGCAGATCAAAAGGAAGGCAAGCATGCTTCGGTTGTATGGTCGATACGTGGAAGGCTTCCACCAGGAGGTATATAACGACCTGCTGGCAATGGAGGAACAGGTGTTTGATCCTCATGTGTCTCAGGAGGCGCTTCTGGTTGCACGAGAAATCATGTTTTAACCAGGGACCTCCTCCCTTTTTGACACGAGAGCCATGCTACAGTATATGCTGATGATAGTAGAAAGAAGGATGTAGTATGCATGATAAACAGACAACATCTTTATTGAGATCCATCTGGGAAACGGCTTCCTGGCACAATACTGTCCTCTTAGCATTTGAGGGCTGGGTAAGTAATGGGGCATCGAGAAGTGATGTAAAAAGCAGATTACAAATATTGATCAAAGCGCATCTTGCTGAACAGGCTGAAGAGCCTCTGCCCAGCAGTGAACTGGAGCAGGTCAATTGGGATCACCTGACGGAGTTTTTGTGTACGTGTTTCTACAGAAAACGGCTGCACCACCCACTGCCGGATATTCCTTCAGATGAAGTCTGGATGACATTGACAGATGAGCAGGCCGGAGGACCACTCTCCCTCCATCCTCAGCAGAACAAGGCAATTCGGGAGACGGTTCCTGTTCCCCTATTCCCTCTGGAGCAACGCTTGCTAGCGCATGGAGGCTCACGTATGGTCTACAGGTATGAGCCTGACCTCAAGAGGTTGCTGGAGCATGGAGCAGTGTTTCATGCATGCGTAGAATGCATCCCTGGCGAACCCGGTCGCTGCCATACCAACGTAGGCCAGTTGTGGCATGAACAGCGAGAAGTTCTCACCATTGCGACGGGATATGCGCTCTCACACGATGGACTCTGGCGACAGCATAGCTGGCTTGTACGAAAACATCCAATCGCTAAACAATGCCATATACTGGAAACGACCAACGAGCGAGTAAAATACTTTGGTATACTTCTTCTTGATCATGAAGCTGAAGAGTTTTATGAGGCATAATGCAAAGAAGCGGAAGGAACCGGGTAATTATGAGCACTGAAAAATATCGTACACTGTTACCAATGTTCGCGGAGCTGCGGGGAGAGCGTGTGGTGGTACGGCCTTATCGTGAAAGCGATGCGCAGGATATGTTTGAGGCGGTCGGCGAGTCGCGCGAACATGTTCGTCCCTGGCTGCCCTTCGCCGATAAGCATCAGACGGTGGAGGAGACGCGCGATCTGCTCGTTCACTGGATAGCGAAATGGCTGCTGCGCGAGGATTTTCTGGTCGGAGTGTGGGGCAGTACTACCGGCCGCTACGTTGGCAGCAGTGGCCTTCATCCACGTAAGTGGGAGATCGGCTACTTCGAGATTGGCTACTGGCTGCGCGCGACCGCTACCGGCAATGGCTATATGACCGAGGCTGTAAAGCTCCTCACGGACTACGCCTTTACTCATCTGGCTGCCAGGCGCGTTGAGATTCGCTGTGATGAGCGCAATGAGCGCAGCGCGGCGATCCCGCGCCGCCTGGGCTTCGTACAGGAGGGGCGCATACGCAACAACGCATTGAACACAAAAGGTGAGCTACACACAACGCTGGTCTTTTCTTTGACACCTGAAGACAGGGTAGCGGCTGGAAGCATACGGCGCGATGAGGGGATACACTAATGCAGGCACGTACAATCGGGGCGATTATCCTGGCGGCGGGTAGTTCTACGCGCATGGGCGAGGGGCGGCATAAGCTGTTGTTGCCATTGGGAGGAAAGCCGGTGCTATCCTATGTCGTTGACGCTGTATGTGCATCGCAGGCGCGTCCGATTGTTATTGTCCTGGGGCACCAGGCGGAAAAGGTTCGGGCGAGCCTGCTCCCATACGAACAGGATTGCGCGCTCACCTATCGTGAGAATCCAGCGTACAGCCAGGGCATGAGCAGTTCGTTGCGCGTAGGGATACAGGCACTGCTGGAACAGGGGGAGCATACACCACAGGCGGCCCGGCAAATAGAGGGGGCGTTAATCCTGCTTGGCGATCAACCTTTGATTACGACACACGTCATTGATCGTTTGATCGCGGCCAAACAGCAAACGAACAAACGTATCATCGCGTCCCTTTACGATGGCAAACGGGGCAATCCTGTGCTGTTTGACGCGAGCCTGTTCCCGGAATTGCTGGCGGTCTCTGGCGACGAGGGGGGGAGAAGCGTTATTGAGCAGCACCGGGCCGAGATGGCGACAATCGAGGCGGGCAGCGCGCAAGCAAGTTACGATGTGGATACGTGGGAGGCTTACCAGCAGGTAGTAGCCGCGTGGCACAGCAGGCAAGAACACTGAAGGGGGAAACGATGGAGACGGAAGATGCTCGCAAGCAGCAGGCCAGGTTCTGGCTGGATTACAGCCAGCAATTAGCAGCGGCGATTCGCTATCACGAAGCGCTCAAGGCTGCGGAACGGGCGGTCGCGCTGGACGAAACGCATGCCGAGGCGTGGTATGTCACAGGCACCTGTCTTGCCATGCTAGCCCGCTATGACGAAGCACTCACGCATTTCGAACGGGCGCTGGCTGTAAACGATCACTATGTGCCCGCGTGGGATGGCAAGGCGTGGGTGTTCGGGATTATGGGGCAGAAAGCGCAAGCGCTGGCAGCAGTGAACAGGGCGCTGGAGCTTGACCCCGATTACTTCGAGGCGCTCAAACGCAAGAAGCGCCTCGAAGCGATGGAATAGAGATTTTTGTGTAACTCTTCACCCTCCCTGGCCGCCAGAGGCGGCCTCACTCTTTTTGTAAAGATGATTGTGCACATTTCGCGGCCTTTAGCCGCGAAATGTGCACAATCATCTTTACAATTTTCTCCGCGCCGTAGGCGCGGGAAGGAGGCAGCCGCAGGCGGCGCTTTACGAAAGCAGGGCGAGCAGCTACTGATTGGGTTCGGGATGCTGCTGCAAAAACTGCTCAAGGCTTTCCCTGGTTGGCAGAGCGGCGAAGACGCCCTGGGTAAGGGAGGTGAGGGCGCCGGCGGCATTGGCGCGGCGCAGAATCCTCTCCAGGTGAGCGGGTGTAAGCTTGTCGCGCCAGTCTCCTGGCTCAGAGAGCAGTTGCAGCAGCAGCGTTGCAGTGAAGGCGTCACCACAGCCAGTGGTATCGACGGCCTGCACGGAAAAGCCCGGCACCTGACCACTCGCGGCAGCAGTACAATAGGCGCTGCCGGCTGATCCCAGGGTGATCACACACAACTCCAGTTTCAAGAGTGCCAGACGCTCCAGGATCGTGGGTAGATCAGTGCTCCCGGTGAGGAGAGCTGCCTCATCTTCGTTCAACTTCACAACATCAACAAAAGGCAGCAGTTCCATCACGCGATCGCGCGCGGCGTCGGGCCCGGGCCAGAGACCAGGACGGTAATTGACATCAAAGGCGATCAGGGCACCGGCGTCACGCGCGATAAGGATAGCGTCCCGTGTCGCCCCCTGGCTCGGCTCCTGAATCAGGCTGATGGAGCCAAAAGAGAAGGCCCGCGTCCCTTGCAGCAGCGCGCGCTCCAGCTCATCGCTGCGCAGCAGCATATCCGCGCTGGGATTGCGATAAAACAGGTGGGTTGTTGTGTGTTCATCGACCTGGGCGTGGAAGTTGAGCCCGGTACGCGCCTCGGGATCGAAGCGCATGGCGTGTGTGTCCACTCCCTGCTGGGCCAGCATGGCAGCGAGATGGTGACCAAAGGGATCGTCACCAACTTTGCCAATGAAAGCGCTGCGCGCCCCCTGCCTGGCCGCGGCGACCGCCACGTTTGCCGGCGCGCCACCGGGGACCGGGCGAAAGGCCGAGACATCCACCAGGCGACGGCCATGTTCGAGCGGAAACATATCGATAAGGGCTTCACCCAGGCATACAAGATCAGTCATAATGTGGTTCAACCTCCATCAAGCATGCACATTCTTTATGGTTGGTTATACAATGTTCGTCTGAACTATGGCAAGCTTCTTTACATGTTTTGTCGTGCAACCTCCAGCTATAGGCTGAAAATTGCACGGCAAGACCTTCAGTTACAGGGCACGATGGCTGCCGGAAGAGCTATGCTCAGCCTGTGGCAGGGGCATGGGCGATGACGTGGGAGCGGGGGAACGTGAAACCCGTGGGAGTGACAGTGTTTGTTTCAACGCAGGATCATTCATAATCAACAGGCCAATGGCGCAGCAGGCAGCGGCGGCTCCCAGCAGGTAGCCGGAGATTGTATCGGTAATGAAATGCACACCGATCCAGAACTGTAAAAAGCCGCCCAGAAACGCGCCAACCAGGAAAAAGACCGTCAGCGTCGTACGCCAGCCGCGACGACGGAGATGACGCCAGCAGAGCCAGCTCGCGATCAGCCAGACAAACGACCAGCGCATAGCATGACCGCCAGGATAGCTATTTTCGCTGGATTTCGCACGGAACACAAAAGGCATCGTCGCCACGTCACGAGCCCAGCTTACCTGTTGCCGTGGAGGATCGGGGATCAAAGGCCATAAGCCAGCCGCCGCTTCCGCGTGGGCGCTCGCTGGCTGCGCATAGAGTTGTGGGCAGGTCAGCACGGTCATGCCGGAACGCAGCGTAGGGGGAAGAGGCAGGTCAAACATTTTTTTGCCGACGATCTCGACGCCAACGCAGAGCAGCAGCAACACCAGCAGCGCGGGAATAACGACGCGGCGATAGCCGGCGCGCCAGCAAATGGCACAGAGCACAAGCGTAAAGAACAGGCTAAAGTAGACATTGCCAAGACTGCGCCATTCAAAAAATGTGCAGTCCAGGCGCGTAATCGGACGATTGAGCAGCCAGCGTTCGACATAGAGGGTTGACATATTGAGCACACCCGTCGCGTAGATAGCGGTATAGAGCAGAAAAAGTCCACCCAACACGGCCGCCATAAGAAACCACCTGTTCGCGGACGGATGCCGCCGCGTTTCCATACGTGTTTGCATATTCATAATTTTTTGCTATTTGTTCCTATCCCGAAGGAATACTGCCGGATTGCGACAGATACTATACACTATTTAGACATGGTCTGACTTTAGAGAGACACATTTTTTAGAGGAGTCAGATCCTGTGCTTTTTTTACGGATAGAGATGATTGTAGTTAGATTGTCACGAAAAGGCAAGGAAGGGATTACTATAAGCGTCTGCGAACGGTACTTTCTGTGCATACACTTCTATGAGCAAACGAGAGGTTTTTCGCCGTATGCCATCAGCCAGAGAAAAAATTCATAGTGCCCATATGTGCCGACGAAGTCGGCACATATGGGCACTATGAAGGGAACAGAGACAGGTCTACTCCTGTTTGTTATCGCTGGTTGCTTGCGCGTAGTCACCCTCTTGAGATGGCGCTACACGCGGCTCGGTACTTTGGGGTGGTGGAGCAGGGTTCTCGTGCGGGGGC
>JAABUQ010011389.1_pt1 | contig 11368 bp, 13 predicted proteins | sample 5560001 | NCBI WGS metagenome assembly JAABUQ01 (sample SAMN10711888, study PRJNA513371) | rock metagenome | isolation source: Antarctica rocks | place: Antarctica: Victoria Land, Finger Mt nord | collected 2015-12-18
AGCGTGCCGCCGCTATCGACGATGTCGTCCACCAGGATGCAGTCCTTGCCGCGCACGTCGCCGATGACGTTCATCACCTCCGACACGCCCGCGCGGTCCCGGCGCTTGTCGATGATCGCCAGGTCGCTTTTGAGCCGGGTGGCGATGTCCCGTGCGCGCACCACGCCGCCCACGTCTGGCGAGACGATCATGATGTCGCGCCCGGCGAAGTGGCTGCGGATGTCGCGGGCGAACATCGGCGCGGCGTAAAGGTTATCGACCGGGATGTCGAAGAACCCCTGGATCTGCCCGGCGTGCAGGTCAAGCGTCAGCACCCGGTTGGCGCCGGCCTCCGTGATGAGGTTCGCCACCAGCTTGGCGCTGATCGGCGTGCGCGGCCCGGCCTTGCGGTCCTGCCGGGCATAGCCGAAGTACGGGATCACGGCGGTGATGCGGCGGGCGGAGGATCGCCGCAGCGCGTCGCAGGTGATCAGCAGTTCCATCATGTGGTCGTTCGCCGGGTAGGACGTGCTCTGGATCACGAACACGTCTTCCCCCCGCACGTTTTCGTGGACCTCGACGAAAATCTCTAGATCGGCGAACCGGCGCACCGACGCGTTCGCCAGCTTGAGGTGCAACGCGGCGGCCACGGCCTCCGCCAGCGGCCGATTGCTGTTGCAGGCAAGGATCTTCATAGGGCGGACGTCCCGAAAGTGGGGCAGATTGCAAGCGGCATGGGTTTAGCAACCTGGATGCAGGCTGTCACGACGGGCCGCATGGCCTACTTGGGCGTATTTGGGCCTGCTTGAGCGGCCTGCGCCCCGCTCGCGTTCAGCACGACGTCGCGCACCCCGCCCGCGGCCTCGTTCGCCACCACGACGGCGATGTCGCCCCAGTAGCGGTCCAGCGTGCCCGGCGGGACCTCGTTGAGCTGCACGATCCGGCCGCGCTCCTCGCCCTTGCTGTCCGACACGATCCACTGCAGCTCGATCCGCATCGTGCCCTTGGCGCCGGGCGCGGTCTGCACCTGGCCGGCCAGGCTGAAATCGGCGCCGTTGGCCGCGTCCTGGACCACCAGGCCCATGGCGCCGAGCTTGGTGCGCATCTGCAGCGGCAGGCTGCTGTTGCCGTCGCCGGGCGCGCCGGTCACGCCGGAGAAGTAGATGCGGGCCGGGCGGTTCAGCAGGCTGTTCGGGTCGCTTTGCCGCCGCGCGGCCTCGATCTGGCTGAGCAGGGAGGCGATGCCGGGCGCCGCCTGCACCGCCGCCGCCTTGAGCACCGCCGGGTCGCCGCCAGCCCAGGCGGCCGTCGAGACTGGCGCGCCTTCGGACACGCCTTGCGACTCGCCGGAGGGGTTCTGCACGGCGTAGCTCGGCACCACCTTGGCGCCGCGCACCTCGGCCGACAGCACGAGGCGCCAATCGCCGCGCCCGTGCGTGCTGTCGGTGGTGGCGGGCACTTCCTCCGTCCGCAGCGCGTCGGCGACGGCGCCGGCCCAGGCGTTGGCGCCGGCGTCCGGCAGCAGCGATTGCGCGGGCGGAAGGACCGCGAGCCGGGACGGCGGCGGCTGGGCCAGGCGCTCTGCCGTGGCGCCCGGGCGGCCCAAAAAGGGCTGCGGCAAGTCCCCGCACCCGGCCAGCGTCAGCAGGGCGGCAAGGCAGAGCCTAGAAAACACAGCTTACCAGCCCGACGGCGATGAACATCAGGATGAACAGGAGGAAGTAGGGATGCACGTTCGCGCCTATAGCATGATCGCGGAGATCTGATGCCCGATCGGCCCGCCGCCAGCGAGGGTGCGGCGGCGATGGCTGAAGAACCGCCCGGGGTCCGCCAGGGTGTCCGCGTCGATCACGTCCACCCGACTGATCCCGTCCAGGCGCATCCGGCAGTACCCGGCAAGGTCGAACAGCCAACGGTCCGGCCGCTCCCCCGCCGCGAAGAACCCGGCATGGCCGCCGTCATGCGCCAGCACGGCGTCGCGCAGGTCCGGGCCGACCTCATAGGACGGCTGCCGGATGCAGGGGCCGATGGCGGCAGTGACCGAGGCCGGCCGTGCGCCCAATCGGACCATGGCCGCGACCGTCGCTTCCAGCACGCCGGCGACCGCGCCACGCCAGCCCGCGTGCACCGCGCCGACCACCCCGGCCCGGCGGTCCTCCAGCAAAACGGGGGTGCAATCGGCGGTGATGATGCCGAGCGCCACGCCGGGCCGGTCCGTCACCATCGCGTCCGCCCGTGGCCCGGCGCCTGGCGGCCACGGCGCGTCCACTGTCGCCACGGCGATGCCGTGCACCTGGGTCAGCCCGACCAGGTTCGCCGGCTCGGCCCCCAGCAGCCGCGCCGCCCGCGCCCGGTTCTCCTGCACCGCCTCCGGCGTGTCCTGGCCGGACAGGCTGCAATTAAGGCTGGCGTACGGTCCCACGCTCACGCCGCCGCGCCGGGTGAAGAAGCCGTGCGGGCAGGACAAGGCGGCGCTGTGCAGCGACTCGGGCGTCACGGCTCGAACCCAGCAGGGCAGGCCAGGCCCGCGTGGCAAACCGCCATCGCCTTGAACAGCCGGCCCATGCGGTCCGGCTCGGCCAGGCGCTGCGCCGCCTGCACCAGCGCCGCGGCGCGCCCCGGCGGCTGCGTCTGCGCCAGGCGGCCGGTACGCTGGAATAGGCCGAGTCGGGTCAGGAACACGCCCTGCGGCACCGGCCCGTGCACCGCCGCCCCCGCCGACTGCGCCACTCGGGCGAGCGCCGCAAAATCGACATGCGCGGTGAGGTCGGCGGTGCCGGGTTCGCCGAGCGGGCTGGCCGAGCGCCCGTCGCGCAGAGCTTGCAGGCTATCGCCCGGGGCGCTCTCGGCCGGGCCGTAATCCAGGAACAGCGCCGCCCCGCCGTCGCGGGCCACCCGGCGCGCGACATGCCCGGCCGTGGCGCGGGCCGGCTCGCACAATTCCATGACGGCGCGCTCTTCGGCGCGGGCGGCGTCCAGGTCCGGCGGCTCCGCGGGCTGCTCCACAAACGCACCGCCGTCCACGAAGCGTTCGGCCCAGCCGGCGCCGCGGCGGACGAACTGGCGGATCGGCAGGGCGTCCAGGAACTCGTTGGCCAGCAGGATCAGCGGACCCGGCGGCAGGTCCGCCAGCGCGCCGTGCCACACGGCGTCCGGCACCCGCGCCGCTTGCTGGGCGCGCAGCCTGGGCGAGGTCTCAACCAGGTGCACCCGCAGCGCCGCCCGGAAGGGTGCTGCCACGCCGGCGATGGCGCGCAGCGCATCGGCCATCAGCGTGCCGCGGCCGGGTCCGCACTCCACGAGCAGCACGGGGTCGGGCCGGCCCATCGCCTCCCAGGCGACGGCCGCCCAAAGCCCCAGCACCTCGCCGAACACCTGGGTGATCTCGGGCGAGGTGGTGAAGTCGGCATAGGGGTCGCGCTCCGCATAGTAGGCGGCGTTGGCGCGCGCCATGAAGGCGTCCAGCCGCTCCACCTCAGCCGCGCTGCATCAGCCCGGCCGCCCGGGGCTGGGCGCGGGCGATCAGCCAGGCGCCGGCCAGGATCATCGGCAAGGACAGCAACTGCCCCATCGTGGCGCCGGCGAACAGGAAGCCGAGAAAGGCGTCGGGCTGGCGGAAGAACTCGCCGATGATGCGCGCGATGCCGTAGCCGACGAGGAACACGCCGGTCAGGGTGCCGAACCGGGCGCGGACCGCCGTGCTGCGGCACAGCAGCGACAGCACGAGCAGCAGGGCCACGCCCTCCATCGACGCCTGGTAAAGCTGGCTTGGGTGCCGCGGCTCCGGCCCGGCAGCCGGGAAAATCATCGCCCAAGGCAGCCAGTCCGGCGCGATCCGGCCCCACAGCTCGCCGTTGATGAAGTTGGCGATGCGGCCCAGCCCCAGCCCGATGGGCACCACGACGGCGAGCCGGTCGGCGAACCCCAGCAGCGGCATGCCCTGCCGCCGGCAATACAGCACCAGGGCCACGACGACGCCCAAGGCGCCGCCATGGAAACTCATGCCGCCCTGCCAAACGGCGAGCGCGCCGAGCGGGTTCTGCAGGTAGTGCCACGGCTGGTAGAACAGCACGTAGCCGAGCCGCCCGCCGAGCACGACGCCGAGCGTGGCCCAGGTCAGGAAGTCGTCGGTCTGCTCCTCCGTCGCCACCGGCGGCGACAGCCGCACCAGGCGGCGCATGATCCGCCAGCCCAGCACCAGGCTGCCGATATAGGCCAGCGCATACCAGCGTATGGCGAGCGGCCCGACCTGGATGATGACCGGGTCGAAGCCGGGGAACATCAGGACGGGGATCATGCGTAACGCTCCGGCGTTTCGAGATACTCCTGCACGTAGCGGCGCACGCCTTCCTCCAGCGGGGTGAACTGGCCCGCATAGCCGGCGGCGCGCAGCCGTTCCATGCGGGCCTCGGTAAAGGACTGATACTGGCCGTGCAGCGCGTGGGGCATGTCGATGAACGCTATGGAGCGCGTACGCCCTGCCGCGTCGCATACGGCATGGGCCAGGTCGAGGTAGCTGCGCGCCGTCCCGGTGCCGAGATTGAACAGCCCGCTCACCGCCGGCCGGTCCAGCAGCCACAGCATCACATCGACCACGTCGCCCACCCAGATGAAGTCCCGCCGCTGCGCCCCGTCCGCCAGCCCGGCCCGGTCCGAGCGGAACAGGCGGGCCGGCTGCCCGGCGGCGACCTCGTCATGCTTGACCTTCACGACGGAAATCATCTTGCCTTTGTGGTACTCGTTCGGGCCATACACGTTGAAGAACTTCAGCCCGGCCCATTGCGGCGGCGCGGCCTCCCCCGCCGCCAGCGCCGCCGCCACGCGCAGGTCGAAGGCGTGCTTGGTCCAGCCATACAGGTTGAGCGGACGGAGGCTGCGGAGCAGCGCCGGGTCGTCGTCGAAGCCGGCCGCGCCGTCGCCATAGGTGCTGGCGGACGACGCGTAGACGAATCGGGCGCCATTCGCGGCGCACCACTGCCAAAGCTGCCAGGACAGGGCGACGTTCGTGTCCCATGCCAGGTCGCCGTCTGTCGCCGTCGTTTCGCTGATGGCGCCGAGGTGGAACACCATGTCAACCGACGGCCGAGTCGCCAGGAACGCGTCGAGCGCGTCGGGCCGGATGATCTGCGCGGGCGGATGGCTGGCCAGGTTGCGCCACTTGCCGCCGTCGCCGAGCCGGTCAACCACGACGGATTCGACGTCCCGTCGAGCCAGGGCCGCGTGCAGGTTGGAGCCAATAAAGCCGGCGCCGCCGGTCACGAGGATCATCGCGGGGGCTTATAGGCCTCCGGAACGGGCTGACATAGCCCCCCGGCATGTGCATGTATCGGTTGCGAGCAATGGAGGTGGAACGCCATGACGGAACGACCGAAGTTCTTCGATGACCTGGCCGGCATGGCCGGCGGCGCGTTCTCCGCTCTGGCCGGCATCCGCGAGGAAGCGGAAAGCATGGTGCGCGCCCGCGTGGAGGAGGCGATCCGCAAGCTGGACCTGGTCCGGCGGGAGGACCTGGACGCGGTGCAGGAGATGACGGCCAACGCCCGCGCCGGGCAGGAGACCGCTGAAGCCCGTTTGGCGGCGTTGGAAACCCGGCTGTCCGCGCTCGAAGCCGCGGGGCCTGGCGGCGCAGCCAAGAAGCAGCCGGCCGCCGGCCCAACGGAGGGCGGGGCGTCCGAGGTGGCGCCCGGCACGATGCCGCCGGGTTCCAAAGCCCCGGGGTCCGCCATGCCGCCGCCGTCCCCGGACGGCGTGGCCTGAACCGCACGCGCGACGATCGATTGCCGCCCGTATTCCAGGCTTGGTCATCTAACCCTTGGCGTGAGTCGCTGCCCTCTATACCATCGGTAGGGCAACCGGTTCGCACGTTGGCCCGGCCTGCTTTCAACTGGGGAGACCCCGCATGTCAGCCCTGAATACCTATGCCGCCGAGACCGCGGCCAACCCGCTCGATGTCATCGAGCAGGTGATCGCCGCGAACGACTGGGCGTTCGACCGCCGCAACGACTCGGAGATGGCCGCCGAGGCGCCGGGCAAGTGGTGCGACTACGGCCTGTATTTCAGTTGGTCGCGGGAAATCAGCGCGATGCACTTCAACTGCGCCTTCGACCTGAAGGTGCCGGAGAAGCAGCGGGCGGCGCTTTACGAACTGCTGGCGTTGGCCAACGAGAAGCTGTGGATCGGCCATTTCGGCATGGACACCGACGACGGCATGCCGCTGTTCCGACATAGCGTCCTGCTGCGCGGCGCGTCTGTCGCCAGCGCCGAAAGCCTGGAGGACATGGTCGACATCGCCATCACCGAGTGCGAGCGCTTCTACCCCGCATTCCAGTTCGTGCTGTGGGGCGGCAAGACCCCGGCGGAGGCAATGCAGGCCGCCATGCTGGAGTGCGTGGGGGAAGCGTGACGGAGGCGCTGCCGCCCCTCCTGCTGCTCGGCGGCGGCAGGATGGGCGGCGCCATGCTGGCCGGCTGGCGCGAGCGCGGCCTGGCGCCGTCCTTCGTGGTCGACTCCGCCCCAGCCGCAGCCGCCTTGGCCGGCGGCGGGATCCAGGTTGTTCCTGCCGCCAGCGACCTGCCGCCCGGCTTTGCCCCGGCGGCGGTGGTCCTGGCGGTAAAGCCGCAGCAGGCCGACGCGGCGCTGCCCGGCGTGGCACGGTTTGCCGGGAAAGGGGCGGTGATGCTGTCCATCATGGCAGGCCGCACCATGGCCGGGTTGCAAACTTTGTTGGGCGCCGGGGCGCCGGTTGTGCGCGCCATGCCGAACACCCCGGCGGCGATCCGGCAGGGCATCACTGTCGCCTGCCCTGGCCCGGGCGTCTCGCCCGCCCAGCGAGCTTTGTGTGATGCCCTGCTGGCCTCGGTGGGGGAAGTCGCGTGGGTCGGTGACGAACGCCTGATCGACCCCGTCACCGCGGTGTCCGGCGGCGGCCCCGCCTACGTGTTCCTGTTGGCGGAGTTGCTGGAGCGGGCGGCCGTGGAGCAGGGCATTCCCCCGGCGCTCGCCCGGCAACTGGCCCGCGTCACGGTCGCCGGTTCCGGCGCGCTGCTTGCCGCCAGCACGGAGGACGCTTCCGCCCTGCGCGTCGCCGTCACCAGCCCGGCGGGCACCACCGAACGGGCGCTCGCGGTGCTCATGGCGGACGCGGCCTGGCCCGCCCTCCTGTCACGCGCGATTGATGACGCCACCCGGCGGTCCCGGGAACTCGCGGCCTAAGTTCACCTGCCGCGCCCCTCGACAGGCTTCGTTCCCTGGCCCATCTCACGGACATGGAAGACAAGCAACTCGATCAGGCCCTGATTGCCGCCGTGTTCAGCCAGGCCGCCTTGCGCGACTGGGCCGACGTGAACATCGCGGAGGCGGCGCGCGACGCCGGCCTGCCGCTCGACCGCGTGCGCGCCCGCTTTCCGGGCCGCGGCGCGGTGCTGCGGCGGTTCGGGATCCAGGCCGACCAGGCCGCATTGTCCGCCGGGTCGAACGAGCCAAGCCCGCGGGAACGCCTGTTCGATATGGTGATGTCGCGGTTCGATGCGCTGCAGCAGCACCGGGCTGGCATCCTGCAACTGCTGCGCGCCCTGCGGACCGACCCGGCAACGTCCTTGCTCCTGTACGGCGCCACGCTGCGCAGCATGAAGTGGCTGCTGGACGGCGCCTCGATCCCTTCGTCCGGCATCGTCGGCGGCCTGCGGGTGCATGGGCTGCTGGCGTTGTGGCTGTATGCCCTGCGCGCCTGGGAGGGCGACGAAAGCCCCGACCTGTCGGCGACCATGGCGGCGGTGGACCGCGGCCTGGACCGCGCGATCCAGGCGGAGAACATGCTCCCGGGCCGCTCCTCATCCCCGGCGGAGGAGGCCGCGGCGGTGTTCACCGATGCGGGCCTCGTGGAGGATGGGAGCGCCCCTGAGACGCCGCCGGAGGCCGATCCGCCGCCGCCCAAGCCCGACGTACCGCCTCTGTAAGGGTGGTATGCGCCCATCGCACGCCGTGTTAGCGTTTTTGCCTAAACAGGAGGACGCACGATGAGCGACGACCCGGCCACCCGCATGCAGAACGCCACCGCCAAAGCCGCCGAGAACGCCACCCAAATGGGTCGGAGCGCCGTGGAGACCGGCATGGCGAAGATGGCCGAGTATTCCCGCATGTTCAGCGAGATGAAGGTGCCTTCGATCCCGGGCATGCCCGACATGGACAGCTTCCTGTCGCTGCATCGCAAGAACCTTGAGGTGCTGACCGCCGCCAACAAGGTCGCGCTGGAGGGCGCCCAGACCGTCGCTCGTCGCCACATGGAAATCATGCAGGAGACGATGCAGGAGGTCTCGGAGGCGATGCGCGACCTGGCGGCAGCCGATAGCCCGCAGGCCAAGGCCGCCAAGCAGACCGAAAAGATGAAGCTTTCCTACGAGCGCGCGGTCGCCAACGTGAAGGAACTGGCCGACCTGATCCAACGCTCCAACGGCGAGGCGCTGGGCATGCTGCACCAGCGGTTCACCGAGGCGATGGACGAGGTCAAGATGCTGGCTGAGAAGGGCGGCAAGGCGTCGGCCTAGCCCGCCACCCGCCCGGCCCCGTCAGATTGGCAGCCGCATCCGCGCCCGGAGGCCGCCCAGCGGGCTGTCCCCGAGCACGATGTCGCCGCCATGCGCCCGCACGATGTCCCGGGCAATCGTCAGACCCAGCCCGGTGCCGCCCAGCGCGCCGCTCTCGAACGGACGGAACACGCTTTCCCGGCGCTCCGGCGCGATGCCGGGGCCGTCGTCGTCCACGATGACCTGCACGCCGCGCTCCTGCGGCTCGATGGACAGCCGGACCTGCCGCGCGTGGCGGCGGGCGTTGTCGACCAGGTTGGTCACGGCACGGCGGGCGGCGTCGGGCCGCAGGTTGAGCATCAGCGTCATGGGGCCGTCCATCTCCACGTGGGCGCCGGCCCGGCGGGCGGCGCTGGCCACGTCCTCCAGCAGCGCGGTCAGATCGACCAGTTGCGCCTGCTCGCTGCCTTCGCCGCGGGCAAAGGCGAGATAGCCGCCGACCATCCGCTCCATCTCCTCCACGTCCGCGGTCATGTCGGCCACGTCCTCGCGCAAATCCGGGTGCGGCGGCAGCACCGCGAGCGCCAGGCGGAGCCGGGTCAGCGGGGTGCGCAGGTCGTGCGACACCCCGGCCAGCATCTCGGTCCGCTGCGACAGGAAGCGCAGGATGCGCTCCTGCATGCGGTTGAACGCCGCGGCGACCTGACGAACCTCCGTGGCGCCCTCCGGCTTGATGGGGCCGCGGTCCCGCCCCATGCCGAACACTTCCGCCGCGTCGGCCAGGCGGCGGATCGCGCGGACCTGGATGCGCAGGAACATCGCCGCCACCGCGAACAGCAGCAGCGCCGAGCCGACCACCCACAGCACGAACAGGTAGATGGTCGTGGCGTACAGGCGCTTGCGCGGCGCCTCGACCTCCAGCACCGCGCCGGGAAGCTGCACGCGGACCAGCACGTCGCGGCTGTCGGTCGTCCAGTCCATGGTGAACGGGCGCCGGACCTTCTGCTCGATGGCGGCGGCGAGGTCGTCGTCCATCGGACCCAGCAGGTTCACGTGGGTGTGCGGCACCAGGACGGCGTTGGGCACCAGTTGCACCGGCAGCTCGAACTGCCGCCGGGCGGCGCCCAGGATCCAGGCCTCGTTCTCCGGGCCGCGGAAGCGGTCCAGCAGCTCGATGGTCTGCGCGATCTCGCCCGCGATGCTGCCGGACAGGCGGCGGGAGATGATGTCGAGGTGGCTGCCGTAGAAGAAGGTGAACGCCACCGCCTGCAGCGCCACCAGGGGGACCAGCACGATCAGCAGGCTGCGGCCCAGCAGGCCGCGGGGCAGGAGGCTTTTGATGGGCCGGAGCAAGGGGCTGAGCATTGCGGGACCTCAGACGCCGGGTTTCAGCACGTAGCCGCGGCCGCGCACGGTGTGCAGGAAGCGCGGCTCCCGCGGGTCGGCCTCGATCTTGCGGCGCAGCCGGGTCACTTGCACGTCGATGGCGCGTTCGCCGGTCTCGTCCATGCCAAGCGTCTCGACGATCCAGTCGCGGGACAGCACCTCGCCGGGCTTGCGGGCGAGCGCCTGCAGCAGAGCCGCCTCGCCGCCGGTCAGGTGCACCACGCCGTTGGAGCCGCGCAGCTCGGCACGCTCGACATCAAACGTAAGGGTTCCGAGCGACACGGGGCCGGCCGGCTCGGTCGGGGAGGGCGGCGCCACCCGGCGCAGCATGGCGCGCAGCCGCAGCACCAGCTCGTAAGGCTCGAACGGCTTGCCCAGGTAGTCGTCCGCGCCGGCCTCGAATCCGGCGATCCGGTCCTCCGGCGCGCCGCGGGCCGTCAGCAGCAGGATCGGCAGGCCGGCATGCCCTTCCCGCAAGCTGTGGGTGAGCGACAGGCCGTTTTCCCCCGGCATCATCACGTCGAGCACCAGCACGTCCGGCTGCATGAACCGCATCTGCTCCCGCGCCTCGGCGGCGTGGCCGGCGGTGGTCACACGAAAGCCCTGTTCAGCCAGGTAGCGCGACAGCAGGGCGCGCAGCCGGGCATCGTCATCGACGACCAGGACATGTGTTTCCGTCACTGGCCGACCTTGGCGCCGACCCTTGAGCCGACCCGGGCGCCGGGCCGGACTGTGGCTTCGGCCCGGTCCATGTAGGCGCGGGCGGCCGGCTCCATCACCCCGCGCATGACCCGGCGGAAGCCCTCGACCGCGGGGCCGCCGGCCTCGCGGTAGGCGACGGCCAGGCGCTCGCGCTGACGCTCGAACAGGCGGCGTTCCAGCGCCTGCCCGGCGTCCGTGAGGCTCAGCAGACGCTGCCGTCGGTCGCTGCGGCCCGGCAGTTGCGCAACATAGCCCTGGTCCACCAGCGCGGTCAGCACGCGGGCTAGGCTCTGCTTGGTGATGCGCAGGATCGTCAGCAGGTCGCCCACCGTCATGCCGGGGCTGCGCCCGATGAAGTGCAGCGCGCGATGGTGGGCGCGGCCCAGGCCGAGTTCATCGAGGATCACATCCGCCGCGCCGGTGAAGTCGCGGTAGGCGAAAAACAGCATGTCCTGCGCCAGGCGCATCTGCTCCTCCCGCAGGAACAGAAGGTTCGATCCGGCGGGGCCGCGGGGGTCCAGGCCGCCGCTCACGGCAGATCGCGTTTCGGACATGGCTGGCATTCCTCAAAGCATAGGGCAGGTTTATTGACTTACTCAGGCTTGCATTATACCGTCGGGCCTATTGAAGCAACAATATTACTCTGGAGCCGGGGTATTTGCTCACCCCTTTGACGTTCAGTCGAGGGATGGACGATTGACGGATGGCGGTATGCGCTTGAACTGGGCGGCGAGCATGGTATTGGCGGTTTCGACGACGAAGGCGTCCGGGTCGAACTC